>Ga0307499_10000002_pt1 | contig 319346 bp, 351 predicted proteins | sample 13_S_MG_FD_201363 | JGI IMG/M metagenome (GOLD analysis project Ga0307499, IMG submission 201363) | Soil microbial communities from Populus trichocarpa stands in riparian zone in the Pacific Northwest, United States - 13_S | ecosystem: Environmental > Terrestrial > Soil > Riparian zone >... | reverse complement strand
CCAAGCAAGCTGTAGCCAATATTCAGCGTTCTACCTTTGAAGACACAAAAAAGGCCTTTACCGGCTATATTGCCGGAAGGCTGTTTAAATATGGTTTATGACGGTTTTGTTTTGAGAGGGCTATAGCTCATGAGCTGGCTCATTGGCTGGCCTACCGCTGGATCGGCTCCCGGGCGGTGATCTATTTCGCCGGCTTTGGGGCTGTTACCGTGCCTCTCGACCCGGAACGGATTGAGTACCGGTCCGACTGGGAGCAGTTTGTGCTGTTTTTCTCGGGTTCGCTCACGAGCTTCGGGCTCGCGATAGGCGGATTGGCGTGGCAGGCCGGCCATGCGGGCGATGCCAACGGCAAGCTCTTTGCCGGGATGAACCTGGCGGTAGGTGCCTTCAACCTCATCCCGTTCGGGCGGTCGGACGGCGACAGGGCGCTAACGGCCGTCTGCGATGGCTTGAATGAGCGCGACGGTGCGCTCATGGCTGCGGCCGTTTGCGTCGCCGCCGTCTACGGTTTCGGCACGGTGGCGGCACATGCCCACCTTCCCACCATAGTAGTACGGCCCGTCCTCGCGGCACTTGTCATCATCGCCGCTTGGCGAATCATGAGGCCGAGGGACCCTGACGCCTGGCAGGACCCCTCGGTCATGAGTCGAGCCCGAGCGCTCGCTTGCGGCGTCGCCCTGGTGTTGCTTCTGGGGGCTAGCGGCGTCCTCAGCCGTTTCGTGTAAGTGAACGTCCCCTCATCCCTTCGACAAGGAGGTGCCCCCATCCGGGAACTCGAAGTCTGCGCTCGCGCGGCGGAGAGTCTCCCGGATGGGGCTTTCTGTTTTTTTGGGTAGCAGGGAACTGGCTATTTGTGGATCTGGTTGTACAGGTCCAGCGGCATGATGTGGTTGTCGTCGTAGAAGCCTTTTTTGGTGGAATCGGGAGCGTCGGCGGGGTCGGACTGAGTTTTGAAGACGCTCATGACCTCGCTCGCACCGGCCAGGGGGTCGGTCCCCTCTTGGACGTAGCCGGGGCTGGCAGTGACGAAGACGACATGATCGCCGGCATGTAGGTCTTGGGCGGACACGGCGTTACCCTGGCGGTAGAAGGTGGTGCCGGCGGTGAGAGCGAGGGATTTTTGGTTTAGCTGACCGCCCCAGGGGTAGTCGAACGTGACCGTGCTTCCGTCGATCGACTTGATGGTGCCGATGTGCGTATCGGCAGCTGCGGTAGCATGGTTTTGGCGGTAGAAATCCACCACGGCGTCGTACTCGCACTCGGCCAGCAGTTGATGCTGGAGCTGGTCTGCGGAAATGTGCGGGTCGTCCAAGATCTTAAACTGCACGTGGCTGCGGTCGGGACTGTCGACGCCTGGAGGCAGGCTGCCCTTGCATTGCGAGAGATCGACCGAGAAAACCGAGGCGGTTTGCTTAACGGTAACATCGCCGTTAAACCAGTTATTCAGCGCGTAGGCTCCGGTGGTGCCGGTGGCGATGATGGCCAAGGCTAGCACGGCGCCTGGGGCGGTGCGGAGGAATGTTACGGATTTCATGGAGAGGGGTTCCTTTAAGAAGGTTAGGAGTTGTTGCTTGGAGACGGCCCGCCGCTTGGCGGTAATGGCGTGGCGCACGATGCGGGCGGTAAAGTCGGCGCGGAGGGGGCGGCGGGGCTCCGAGAGCGGCGCCGTGCGGGTGTTGTGATGGCTCATGAGAGCACCTCCTTTAGTTGTTTTTTGGCGCGGCTCATCCAGCCCTTCACTGAGCCGACCGAGGTGCCCATATGGAGAGCGATCTCGCGGTAGGTTTTGCCCTGCCAGTAGTGCATGGAGACCACGGTGCGGTATTGCAGAGGCAGAGCGCCGACGGCGTCGTGGAGTTGCTGGTAGAAGGCCAGGTCTTCGGCGCCGGGGAGATCGCTCACTACTCGCTCGAGCTCGTCGTCGTCCAGGCGGACATCGCGGCGCTTGCGCAGGCGCATGAGGGCCAGGTTGGTGGCGATTTTGTAGAGCCAGGTGCTGAAGCGGAACCGAGAGTCGTAGCGGTCGAGATGGACAAAGGCTTCGATGAACGCTTCGTGAGCGACATCTTCGGCTTCATCCTCGTCGCGCATGAGTCGGAAACAGTGACGGTACAATCCTTCTTTGTAACGGTCGATGAGCGCCCCGTAGGCCTCTTCGTCGCCGTCCAATATGTGAGCGATGAGCTCTGGTTCGTTCTGTTTCATACTTGGTATATGCATGGGGGTGGCGAAAGGTTACGGGTTTATCATATAATGCTGGCGGATCGTGAGATTTACATTCTATGTAAACGATGGTATCGTAGCGCGGTTCACGTCCAGCTACGCCTCTGGAGGCAGCTATGATCGGCGCAGAAGGCGTCAAGGCAGAAGACGTCAAGGTTCTGCTTGCCAACCACATGTCCACGCCCCCTGCGGGCATGAACGTGGTGGAGGTCACTCGCGACTACCCGCCGGGCTACCGATCCGGCTCTGAGCCCTGCCCGACCCACTGGCTCGTGCGACACCGTGACTGGCCGTCGGACCGCGAGTCTTATGGCGTGGCGGTCAATCCCGACGCGACCGGAGTCCGGATCGACCACGCACTCCCATCCTGGGAGCTCCGTGACAAATTGGGATTGCCGCACTCAGACTGACACGATCGCACCCCGAGAGGACGTGAGGTAATGATCATGGCGAGGCCCGCAACGGTGAAGACGCTGAGCGCACGATGGATGCGCCGTTGCGTCGGCCTGGTGGTCGGCCCCGATGCTGATTTAGCGCCGCTGCTGGACGCCACCGCCGGCCGGCGCCTGAGCTACTCTCGCCTGAGGCAGGCGGCAACAACATTCGTTGAAGCCAACCCCGAAACGCCCGGCGCCTTGACCATCATGAACCTGATGGTGCCCATCTGGGCCCGACCCAAGCTGTGGTTTTTGAACTTTTGTGCCTGGCTGGGTACTCTAGTGGAGTAGCCGATCGGCGAAGTTCAACGGCCCATTCATGCCCTCGACTGACAGATAGGCCCCCGCCGGCCGCTGCGGTCGGGGGCCTATCCTTTTGTGGCTGAAAAAGGAAGGGCGCGATCGGTGGGCGGGTAGTTAGTGGTGGTCGCGGATCCGCTGGAGTTGGGTATGGAGCGCGATGCGCTCCTCGGAGGGCAGGGTTGTCACGTCGAGGACGCGGTAGGGTGACCAGGTGTCGCGGCCGGTGAGCCAACCTGCGATGGTCGACCTCAGATACGACCGGACCAGTATGCCATCTTCCGTGAGACCGGTGGCGTGAGCCATGAGGTCGGAGTCGAGGAGACTCCAGACCACCACGGGCTCGCCGGGGATGCCGTCGACCTGGCAAGGCCTTCCGGCGCGCGCGACCTCGTTCTGCACCTTCTTGAGATGCTCGGCCGTTTGGCGGGCGTCGGCGAGGAGGGCCTCTTGGGAGCTAACCTCCTGGGCCGCGTTCGCTGCCGCAATGCTGTCGCTAACGGTACTCATGACACTCCTTGATCGGGGTGGTGGTAATTCGTAGGGCAAATTACTAATACATAGTATATAATATACTATGAAATAAAGCAAGTTTTGGGGACCCTGAGTCTCAAAACCCCAGCCTCACTTCGGATGGCTCGGTGATTTTTGACATTTTTTGTCATTTTTTCCCTATGCATGCGAATGGGCTCGTCGGGGCGAGGAAAATTCCGGAAGTTTTGAAACTCAGGTTTGGGGGTCACGCCGGCGTATTGCGCAGCGACTCCCACAAATGCCAAGACGCCACCGTGCGATACGGCCGCCAGGCGTCGGCGAGGCGGTCGAGCTCGGCGCGGGGTGGGACGGCGGCGAGGCCGTAGAGGCGGACGATGGCGCGCTGGAGGCCGACGTCGTCGGGGGCGAAGACGTCGAGACGGCCGAGGGTGAACATGAGGAACATTTGGGCGGTCCAGACGCCGATGCCTTTGACGCCCACGAGTTCGTCTATTACGGCTTCGTCGGGCAGCTGGTCAAGGTGGTCGAAGACGGCGGCGTCGCGCACAAAGTGCTCGGCGAGGTCGTGGATGTAGCCGGCTTTGGAGCGCGAGAGGCCGAGCGCGCGGAGGTCGTCGGGACTCATCGCGATGACTCGGGCGGGGTCGAGGTCGGTGGCGGCTTGGATGCGGGCGAGGATGGAGGCGGAGGCGGCCACGGAGATTTGCTGGCTCACAATGGAGCGAACGAGGTTGCCGAAATAGGCGCCTGCGCGGAGGCGGTTGAGCGGGGCCTGCGTGGCGATGACGGCGCCGAGCACTGGATCGAGCCGCTGGAGCTCGGCCTCGGCGGCGGCGATTTGGGCGGGTGTGGTCATTTCAATCCCCGAATAATTTCGAGCAGCGCTCCAGGTGTTTCGGCCAGGGCGTCCGGCGCAAAAGACCGCAACGCCTCTGCGCCGTTATAGCCCCACCCAACGGCAATGCAGCTCATGCCGGCCTGGCGCGCGGCTTCGATGTCGCGAGTTTCGTCCCCTACGTAGACACAGTCGGCTCTATCGAGCGACGCTTGTTGGGGTAATTTTTTCAGACCCTTGGCCTTACCCATTAAGCCGATATTGCCATAAATCCGGTCGATATTATTACCTAGCTGATATTTCTTCAGGAAGGTAGCAATGTTTTCTTCACTATTGGTACTGAGAATATACAGGGAGTATTGCGACGATAGCTCCCGAAGAGCCTCCGGGAGGCCATCGAAGGCCTGCACCCGCTCCATTCTGGCGCTCATTTCACGTCGTCCCTTCAGCATGAGTCGTGGTATCTGCCAGGGTTTGATGCCGAGCTTTTTAATAACCTCTCGGGTGGAGGATTGGCGCAGGTCTTCGATTTGGGCTGCCGTTAGTGGTTGTGTGCGCCGTAACAGCACCATCATCACTTCTATAAACATATCGAAGCTATCGGCAATCGTTCCGTCAAAATCAAAGATGATGGCTTTCATCTTAGGAATATATACTTAATTGCTCTAAACGCAAAACCGTCCCGGCGCCGCGAAGGGTCGCGGCGCCGGGACGGGGTGGTTCAGAACTCCTGGCCGAACATCTGGCGCTCGTCGAAACGGCTGGGGCCGCCGTCGTCGATCTCGACGGTGTAGGGGCGGGCCGGCTGGAGCACCAGGTTGGGGTGTTGCGTGCTGGCCTTCTCGGCGATGCTGGCGAGCAAGCTCACGACCAGGCGCCGCAGGTCCTGCTCGGACGGGCGAGGCTTCATGGCGTCGAACGTGACCACGAGCTTGCGGGCCCCGCCCAGGACCAGGGTGTCGAGGGCCACGGCGCCCGGGCACCGCTTAGCGACCTTGGTGAGGTCGTCCTGGGCGCCGGCGAGCTCGATCTCCAGCGGGAGCTTGAGCTCGAAGGTGGGGACCTTGTAGTCGTTGCCGACACCGCAGTCCACCGGCACGAGCCGCTGGTGGTTGCGGACCGTGAACAGCGGCCGGCCCTCGCAGATGGCGAGGGCCCGGAGGATGAGGACTACCGGGCCCAGGATGAGGTCGATGGTCTCGTCCCCGAGGAAGGCGGGGTTGTCGATCGCGACGACGACCTCGACGCCTTCCAGCTTCACCTCGTAGACCCACTCCGGGTTGAGGCCCAGGATGAGGTTGCCGAGCTTGTCGGCGACCGTCTGGCGCAGACTGGCCTCGTGCTTGAGCCCGGGGGCGTAGAGGCTCAAACGAACCTCGTGGGCGCCACCGCTGGCAACAACCAGGATGATGCTGCAGGGGAATTCCCACTGCATCTGGTCGGGGGTGAGCACGAGGTGCCGCATCATGGCGGCGGGGACGGGTGGGGTGGTACGACGAGCGTCGATCATGGCATGACCTTTCGCTAGAACGGATAGGTATGTGAGTACTCAATGTTCGGGGTTGAACCGAGGCATATTATAACTTTTTGACCTCATTCTGTCAATTTCAGCGTCGGGCGCTGTCGAGCAATTTGATGGTGGCCGCGTTTGACTGGTATTGGACGGCGACGAAGCCGGCGGTTTTGGCAGCTTGGATGTTGGCCGGGCTGTCGTCGATGAAGAGAATCTGACTCGGCGTGTAGCTCAGACGGTAAGCTAGGGCGAGGTAGGCTTCGGGTTTGGTTTTGCCGTAGCCGATTTCGTCGGTGGTGATGATGTCGCGAAAAATGCCTTCGAGTGCCGGCGCAAACTCGGGCAGGGCGTGAAGGCCGCCGCTCGTGAAGAGGTAGGTCGGCACGTAGGCTGACAGCCCACGAAGGTACTCGAGCAGCTCGATGTTGAGGTAAAAATGCTCCCCTACCCGGTAGCCGGGCGTCGCTTCGAGCTCGGCGTGGTGGCGGTTGAGGCTCGCCACGTCGGCGGTTTTGGTGAAAATGAGGACTCGCGAGAAATCGATGACGAGAGCGATGATGTTCATGAGGGTATTATACTCGCATTGTATGTGAACAAAAGCCGAACTAGCGTGCTACAATGGTGCTCATGACACAGAGTGAGGCGTTGGCGATTTTGGAGTCTGGGCAATCGGCGCTGCTGACGGGCGCGGCGGGTACGGGCAAGACGTATGTGCTCAACGAGTTTATTCGGCGCGCCAAGCGGCGAGGATTGAGCGTGGCGGTGACGGCGACCACGGGGCTGGCGGCGACGCATTTGCACGGCACCACGATTCACGCGTGGTCGGGCATTGGGGTGCATGATTATTTTGACCGGCACATGGCGGGCAAATTGGCGCAGTCGCGGCAGGATTTGATGCGGCGGGCGGACGTGCTTGTGATCGACGAGATTAGTATGCTGCACGATTTTCGGCTGGATATGGTGGATGAGGCGCTGCGGACGGTGCGCGAAAGCGAGGCGCCGTTCGGGGGGTTGCAGGTGATTTTGTGTGGGGACTTTTTCCAGTTGCCGCCGGTGAATCGGCGCGATGGTCGGGAGGGCGGATTTGTGATTTTGTCGGAGGCGTGGCAGCGGGCCGGGTTTGCGGTGTGCTATCTGGAAAAACAATATCGGCAAACTGAAGACGAGGCGTACACGGCCATTTTGAACGGGATCCGGGCCGGCGTGCTCACACGCGGACAGCTCGATACGTTGCGGGCGCGCGACGGCAGCCACGACGCGGCCGCCGAGCAGACACGGCTACTGACGGTGAATGTGGATGTGGACAGCGTGAACGCGGCCGAGCTGCGCGGCCTGGCGGGCGAGGTGCACCGCTACGACATGGGGACGCACGGGGGCAAAAATTACGTGGAGCAGCTGCAACGGTCGTGCCTGGCGCCGGCGATACTGGAGCTCAAATTGGCGGCGCGGGTGATGTTCATTAAGAATGCGCAGGACCGGTCGTTTGCGAATGGGTCGCTGGGCACGGTGGTGGGTTTTGAAGAGCGCATGGATTATCCGGTGGTGGAGCTCGTGTCGGGGCGGACACTGACGGTGCGACCGGAAACCTGGGAGCTCATGGACGGCGACAAACGGCGGGCCAGCCTGGAGCAGCTGCCGCTGCGGCTGGCGTGGGCGATTACGGTGCACAAAAGCCAGGGCATGACGCTGGATGCGGCGCGGATTGATTTGAGTCGGGCGTTTGTTGAGGGCATGGGGTACGTGGCGCTGTCGCGGGTACGCAGCCTGGAGCATTTGCGGCTCGACGGCCTCAACGGCATGGCGCTGCGGGTGAGCCCGCTGGCGAAGCAGATCGACGCGGATTTGCGGACCGCCAGCGAGCGGGCGCGGACCGAGTTTGCGACTCAGATTGCGGCCTGGAAGCCCGACGAGGTGAAAGATGTGATGGCGACGGCGGCCGACCCGGGGCTGTTTGAGGCGCTGCGGGCGTGGCGGGCTGAGCAGGCACGGGAGCTGGGCATGCCGGCGTACATCATCGCGCACGACAAGACGTTGGCGGAGCTGGCGGCACGCAAGCCGGCCAGCGAGCAGGAGCTGCTGCGAGTGCCGGGATTTGGCGCGAAGAAGGTGGAGACGTACGGGGCGGGAATTTTGCGCGTGGTGGCCGAGAAGGGCGGCCAAGATTCCTAGCATATGGAGCTATCGCGAAATTACCTCCCTTTTGGGTAGTACCTTTTTGGGAGGTAATTTGGAGGAAGTAGTGGGGCCGGATAGTTAAAAGCTCTGTCGAATGTGGCTCATGGTCCACTCCCAATCGGCGTCGGCTTTTTTGTGCGGGTTGAAGATGCCTTGAGGGTCGAAAATATTCTTGACCTCTTTGAAGTAGCCATACACTTCATCGCCGTAGCTGCGCTGGAGCCAGGGGCCGCGGATCATGCCGTCGTTGTGTTCGCCCGAGAGCACGCCGTGGTATTTGAGAACGAGTTCGTTGGTTTCGGTCATGGCGGGGCGGAGTTTGGCGAGCTCCTTGGGGTCTTCGATTTTCATGAGGGGGATGATGTGGAAGTTGCCGTCGCCCATGTGGCCGGCGATGGTGGCAAAGAGATGGTATTTTTTGATGATTTTGCGCATTTGGGGCAGAAATTCCGGTAGGTATTCGGGGTTTACCACAAGGTCATCGATGAACGGCGCTGTGTGCTTGTCTTTGACTTTTTTGCGCAAGATCTGGAAGCTTTGGCGGCGCATTACCCAGAATTTTTCGGCTTGGGACTCGGTAGGGTCTTCTTCGGTTCCTTCGATTTCGTACACGGCACGCTTGGTAAAGAGCTCTTTGTCGAGGGCCTTCACTTTTTCGCGTACCTCATCGGCCGTTTCGCCGTTGAATTCGATCATTAAGATGAGCTTGGGAATGCCGCGCAGCAGCAAAAAGCCCTCGGGAATGAGGCCAATAATGAGATGAATAAACTTTTTTAGACCGAGCATTTGGAGAAAATACGGCATGAATTTGATCGAGAGCATGAGCGTGACGTCGTCGAACGATTCGAAGGTGGCGGGGTGGTGTTTCATTACCACATTGATGAGCTCGCCGAGGCGGTCGATGTCACGCAAGAAGACCACGAGCACCCCGGAGTGGGGGCGGTGCGGCACGAGCCGGAATTTGATATCGGTGGTGAAACCGAGCGTGCCCTGAGCGCCGACGATGAGTTTGGTGAGGTCGAAGATGCCGGTGTCGCGGTCCCAGACGTCCCAGAGATTGTAGCCGGTGGAGTTCTTGGTGACGTGCGGCTTGGCGGCTTTGATGGCGTCGTAATGCTTGTCGACCAGCGCGAAGGTTTTGCGATAGATCTCGCCTTCGAAGGTGCTTAGCTGCATTTTGACGTCGAGCTGGGCCCGAGTGAGCGGGCCGATGGTGTATTCGTTGCCGTCGGCCAGCACGACCTTGAGCTGCTTGACGAAATTCTCGGTTTTGCCGAATTCGAGGGATTTTTCGCCGCCGGAGTTGTTGTTGACCATGCCGCCGATGGTGCAGAGATCGCGGCTGGCCGGATAGCTGGGCATGAGCGCGCCGTGCTCGAAGGTGGCTTTTTCGAAGTCGCGGTAAAACACGCCGGGCTGGGCGTGGCCTTCGGTGGGCGTAATTTCGGTGATAGCCGTAAAGTGGCGGTTGAAGTCGGCGATGATGGAGTCGTTGACCGCGCCGCCGGACATGTCGGTGCCGGCGCTGCGGGCGGTGAGCGAGAGGTTGGCGAGTTTAGTTTTGTGCTCTTTGGCGTATTTAACGAGGGCTCTGACGTCGGCTGAGTCTTTGGGGTAGACCACGAGCTGCGGCTTGACCTCAAAGAGGCTGGCGTCGTGGGAATAGGTTTCGAGCGTGGCGGGCGCGTCTTCGAGTTCGCCGCTGATGAGACGCGAAAGGTCGTCTTTGATATTCATACCATAAGCATAATCCGTGGCGAACTGTCTGGCTAGAGGCAGGCGGATGGCTGTAGTACGATGTTGGATGTCCAATCCGCGCACGCGCAAGGAGATGGCATGGGTGACGATGGTGGTCGCGTTCGCTTCCACTTTGGAGACGACCCAGATTTCGACTGGACCCGGCCAAGGGCTGCAAGGAGGGCCAGCCGTGGAAGGCGCTCCAGAGTCGTACTGGTCGTTGTGCTACTGCTCGCCAGCACTTACGCGGCACTGAACCGAGGAGGCAGCGACCAAAACTCGGCTATCACCTGTGGCAAGGCCACGGTGCATGCACCAGCTCTCGTGGGTGATGTGGCTACGCGCTACTGCGGCACGCCCCGGGCGAAGCTAGCGGTAACGCCGCGGACGAATCCGGGGCGCAAGCTGCGAAACAGCTGCGTGACCCTGGGGGACGGCACGCTTGCCCCCGCGACGACCTACTGCTTCCCGGACATGACGGGATTCAAGGCGGTCTTCGCGGTAGTACCAGCGAACGCTACGAGAGTCGATCTGACGGTCGTGCCGCAGTATTTTGTGCAACGCATCGGTACCGTCGACTGGATCGTAGCCCTCGGGACGACAAGTTACCTCGTGAGGGCACCATCCGGAAGGGCGCCACTTACCCCGGGAACGATCCGGGTCTGGCGATGGAGCGGCACGGCGTGGGTCCCGAGCTCACCCCCGAAGCTTCAGGGGGTCACTACTGTGCGGAATGACTTCGACGTGTTCTTCCGCCAGATCACCTGAGGCTGCTTGTGGGGCGGCCCTCCTGTCACGGGAGGGCCGCCAGGACCTTGCGCTGAGTAAGTCACTCGGGTTCGACGGCGGTCAGGGTGATGATACCGATAATGGGATAGGTGGCGCTGGTCTGAGCTTTGTAGGTGCCGGTGACGCGGACGCGCTTGCCAAAACCGGCTTTGCTGATGAGCGAACTGCCAGTAGTGGTGTCGTGCAGCGCGTAGTATACGCCCGTGTCGTCTTTGAGCCCGTAGGCGCATTCGTCGGTCTGGGGACCGGTGGTGTTGGTGTGCGGCAGGCAGAGCGACTGGCCGACCACGGTTATGGTCTGCTGGCCGGCGGGGGTTGAAGCCGGCGGACGGCCGGTGATTACCCGGGGTTCGGGGGGACGGTACGTGACGGCGATCAACACAGCAGCTATTACGAGCCCGACCGCGGGTAGAATGACCGACAGCCGATTGCGTCTGAACCAATGTTGGAAGGTAGATTTCATAACCGGTATTATGACATATTTTAGAGCCGAATGAGCTGTTCGCGAGACCGGCCAACCCCCACAAAGCTCAACCGGGCACCGGGCATTGTGGCGGTGATGGCCGCGCAGTAGGCTTTGAGGCTTTCGGGGAGGGCATCATAGGAAGTGACCCCTGCGAGATCGGCGGTGGTCCAGCCGGGAAAGGTTTGGTAGCGGGCATGGCAATTGGCCAATAGATCGGCCTCGGTCTGGAACTGGCTGGCAGCGCCGGCGGCATCTTCGTAGCCGGTGGCGATTTTGAGCTCGCCGAGATCCGCCAACGTATCGACTTTGGTGAGCGCGATGTCGGTGAAGCCGTTGAGGCGGTGGGCGTAGCGGGCGGCTACGCCGTCGAAGTAGCCGATGCGGCGGGGGCGGCCGGTGGTGGTGCCGAATTCTTGGCCGCGCTCGCGAATGGTGGTGGCGAGGTCGTCGTGCAGCTCGGTGGGCATGCCGCCGGCGCCCACGCGGGTTTGGTAGGCCTTGAAGATGCCAATAACCTTGGTGAGTGCGAGCGGTGGCATGCCGGCGCCCACGAGCAACCCGCCGGCGGTGGAGTTGGAAGCGGTGACCATCGGGTAGGTGCCGTGGTCGAGGTCGAGCAGTGTGCCATGGGCGCCTTCGAGCACAAAACGGCTGCCCTTGTGCAGGTGCTCCTCTACGAGGACCTCGGTGTCGCGAATAAACGGCCTGAGCGTGGCCGCGGCCTCGTGTACAAATTCGGCGTAGTAGTCGGCGTGGAGCACCTCGTTGTCGACGCCGAGTTTGGCCCTTTTGGAAGCCAAAATATCGTCGAGTTCGGCCAGCAGGCGGTCGGGGTAGAGCAGCATGCGAGCGTGCAAGCCGATGCGTTCGGCCTTGTCCATGTAGGTGGGGCCGATGCCGCGCTTGGTGGTGTCGATGCGCTTGGCGCCGCGGGCGGCTTCTTGGTGCGAGTCGATGAACCGGTGGTACTCGAAGGCCAAGTGGGATTTGGGACTAATGACGAGATTGTCGAACGACACGCCGCGCTGCGTGAGCTCGGCAATTTCTTTCATGAGCGTTTTGGGATTGAGCGCTACGCCGGCGCCGATGATGTTGAGGGTGCGGGGGTTAAAAATGCCGGCCGGTACGAGGTGGAGACCAAATTTGCCATGGTCGTTGATAACGGTGTGGCCGGCATTATCGCCGCCTTGAGAGCGAATGACGACGTCGGCGGTAGTGGCAAGATAATCGACGATCTTGCCCTTGCCCTCATCACCCCACTGACCACCGATAACCGCTATGACTTCGGAATGTTTCATTATTTTCATTGTACAGGGGCGGGCCAGATATGGCGACTGCGCCGGGCCGGCGGGCGGGCGATGATTGACAAATGGTTTATATATTTGGATAATAAGCTTTGTCCTATGCGTCTATCCAGAGAGGCTGGAAGAACTATGACCAATCCAGATGGCTCTATCGGTAACGGGCTCGGCAGCTCGCTCAGGGGCCTCATAGTGGGGTTGGGGGCGCCGGCAGCAGTTGTGGCCTTGGTCGCGTGGCTGCTTTTCCAGAACCTTCCCCAGATCGGTAGCGGCAAGGGGTCCAGTGCGCCCGTCGAGTGTGGCCAACCCACCACCACCGCCCCACGCGGGGAGACGGTGGCGAATTTCGCCGCCAAAGTCTGCGGACAGCAGCTGAAGGCGCTGAAGCCGACCAACCTGCCGCAGAGCTGCCGCGGTCAGACCGACTACTGCTTCGCCAGCCTGAAGGGCCAGAAAGGCGTGTACGCGGTAGTGCCGGTGCATTCCGGCAAGGCAAATCCGGCGGACGTGCCAAGTTCCTTCGCCCAGCGGGATGGTCCCGGCAACGACTGGATGGTCGTCTTCTCCGGCAACCGGCGGCTTCTGCTGAAGATGCCAAGTGGCGCGGTGAAGCTCACCTTACCGGGTAATCTCTTAGCCTGGAGTTGGTCGGGCACTACCTGGAAAACGGAGCCGGATCCACAGGTTCCGGATCTGTCCGTCAGGCGGGAGGCGTTCGACGCTTTTCTCGATACCTGAGTCCTGGTCACCGATGTGGTGGCCCTCCCCGTGCTATGTCGCCGGGAGGGCCACCGCTGCTTTTTTTTGGGGGTCGTGCTGGGTATGGGTTTATGATGGAAGTATGAATGATGAACTTGTGCGACGGCTCCTACACCGGCCCACCGGGGTCAACAAATACGATTTTGGCCATGTACTGGTGGTAGGCGGGTCCCCGGGGATGGTGGGTGCGCCGCTGCTCGCCGGCGAGGCCGCGCTGCGGGCGGGCGCGGGGCTGGTGACGATTGCGGCGGCGGCTCATGTAACCGACAGGCTGGAGCGCCGGGTGCGCGAGATCATGACGCTGACGCTGCCGGCGGACCCGGCTGAGACGGCGCGGACGGCGGCCGAGTTTGCGGCCGCGCGGCGCGTGACGGCCGTGGTGGTGGGCCCAGGCCTGCGCGCTGAGGCGGCGCCGCTGTGCCGCGCGCTGGTGCCGGTGGTGCGCGTGCCGGTGGTGCTCGATGCCGGCGGCCTTTTGGCCTACCGAGGCCATATTTCGGCGCTGGGTGAACTAGCGCGAGCGAGCCCCGGCATCATCGCGACACCGCACACGGGTGAGTACGAAAAGTTGACCGACAGCACATTGCCCGCTGCTCGGAATGAAATTAAGCGAGCGGTGGCGGACTTTGCGCAGCGCTCCGGACTCATCGTGGTGCTCAAAGGCCACCATAGCCTCATCGCCCGGCCCGATGGTACGGTGCGCGAAAATACCACGGGCAACCCGGGGCTAGCGACGGCGGGCACGGGCGACGTATTGACCGGCATCATTGCCGGGTTGCTGGCGCAGGGCGTGGACGCGGCGCAGGCTGCCGAGGCCGGCGTGTACCTGCACGGGCTAGCCGGCGACAGCGCGCGAACAGCGAAAACCGAGGCCGGAATGGTGGCCTCGGATGTGATCGCGTATCTGCCGGAGGCCTGGCGGAGCCTGGAGCGCTAGCTTTGGGTGTCGGCAGGGCTGTCGGCGCCGCCGGGCATGCCGCCGCCGGGACCCCTGTGACCACCGCGTATACGGCCAGGGCCGATGAGCCATTTGGCGTCAATGTGGTTGGCTTTGGCCCAGTCTCGGGTTTCGCTGCGGATTTTTTGCATGGCGGTGCGGCGGTCAGTCTTGGAGGTTGAAGTGTCGTCGCTCATAGCGGCGTCCATTTCGCCCTGAAGCTTTTTGTGCTCGGCCAGCACGAGGTCTTTTTGAGCACTCGTGAGCTTACCGTCGGTGACGGCCTGCGTGAGGCGCGCCTCGTAATTGGTTTCGTGATTGGCCTGGTTGTCCTGGCGGTTTTGATCAAACACGGCCTGGACTTTGGTTTTATCGAGATGGAACGTGTCGGCGATTTTCTGGACGAGCGAGGTCTGCGGATTGGCTGAGTCGCTGGCGGCCGAGACTTGGGTTACTCCGTAAGCTCCGGCGCTAAAGATAGCGACCGCAGCCATTGGAATGATGATTTTCTTGGATGGAATGTTCATATACTCCCCTTCTGTTCAATCGTTGAACGACCCTAGCATGTCACGGGTAGCTGATAAATCGCTTAGGAGGGCGCAAATAAATTCTCAGCAGACATGGCTATTGCCAAATTATAAAATTAGTTTATAGTATTGCCTCGAGGGACGTTCATCATACACGAATAGAGGTCGGAGCATGGCAAAGACGCTCGTGGCAACGACGCCGGTGCAGCCAGTCCAGCAGAAGAAGCGCAAGCCATGGTGGCACCAAAACCGATGGCCGCAGATTTTCCGCATGGTCCTGCTGGGCAAAAGCCCGATCATCAGCGACACGGAGATCAAGCGGCGGCTCGACAAACTCATCGCGAAGCGGCAGAAGGAGTCGGCTCCGCAAGGACGCTGGAACCTACTGCAGAGGATTCGGCGCGGCCGCGTTTCGCCGGCTCGCAGCCGAGCGCGCGTCGAGGCAGAGCTCGCCAATGAGTTCACCGAGCTCATCAAGGATCGCAGTAAGACGCTCGATGAGATGCGGGACTTTGCGAAGATGGGCTTCGCCGCCGTGTCGGGGCTGGATGCTCTGATCGGCATCATGTTCGTCTTCACCCCGCACCCGCCAAGGCTCGCGGTGCACCTGGCGCTCACGGCGATCACGGGGGTAACCCTGGCAGTGGCGATCCTCACCCGATGCGCGATGCCGCCGCCCAAGGCCCTGTGGACCAACTACGACGAACCTACCGAGTGGATCGGCAAGAAGGTCGATCCGAAAGACCGGCTTCTCGTGCTCTACAAGCTCGTGCACGACCGCAGCGCCATCGCGCAGTTTCTCAAGCGCGCGCTGGTGCTGACGGGGATGCTCGTCATCCTCGGGCTCACGCTGTTTGTGACGTTCCTGTACATCGCGTTCTGAACGCACCCTGCGGCGCCCGCCTTCCGCCACGAGCGGAGGCGGGCGCCGGGAGCCCCTTTAGGGGGTTTTTATTTTTGGTAATGTTAGTGTCCGAAGAAGCCGCGGGCCTGGGTGTCGGGGAGTTGGTAGAGGGCAACGTGGTGCTTCGCGCAGAGTTCGGTGGTTTCGTGGTCGCGGACGGAGCCGGTGGTGGACCAGATAGCTGAGATGCCCGCGTCGATGAGCACCTGGGGGCCGTCGGGGAACGGGAAGAAGCTGTCGGAGTAAGCGACGGCGCCGGTGATGTCGTGCTGGCCGTCGGTGGCGCGTTTGACCGCGAGCTCGCAGCAGCTCACACGGTCTTGCTGGCCGACGCCGTTGCCAATGAGTTGGCCGGATTTGACCAGGGTGATGGTGTTGGAGTTGGAGGTGCTGCCGACGGCCCAAGCCAGGATGAGGTCTTTGGCTTGGTCGCCTGAGAGGGTGCCGGTGGTGGTGAGGTTGGGATCCTTGAGGTCGAGGATGAATGTGTAACCGGGTTGGCGCAGGAAGCCGCCGCGGACGGGGCGGAGGTGCGGGGCTGAGTTGAGGGAATTTTTGCCGATTTTGGCGAGCTCGGGGTTGGCGAGGAAGCGGCATTTGTCGCCTTTGCGACTGAGGTGCGCGATGGCTTCGGGCGTGAATGATGGCGCGATGACGGCGTCGAGGAGGCGGCGGCCGGCAGGTTGGCAGTGAGTGAGGAGGAGCTCGGCGAGGGCTTCGTCGATTTCGAAGTTGGTGCTGACGAGCCCGCCGAAGATGGCGCGGGTGTCGCCGGTGACCATGGCTTTGATGGCGTCGGCGGGCGTTTCGGCCGCGGCGGCGCCGCAGGGGTTGCCGTGCTTGGTGCCGAGGGCGATAGCCGGGACGCGGCCGAAGTTTTGCTCGAAACCGGCGGCGATGTGGGTGATGGTTTGGAGATGACGGTCGAGCTCGGCCAGGTTGTTGTAGCTGGGGGCGGCGCCGGCGACGAGCTCGAAGCGGTCGAGGGCGAGCGGATCGTTTGAATCCGTGGTATGGAGGCCGGCCGGGGTTTGCCAGGCGTTTTCGCCGTATTTGGCGGCTAGGACTTGGGTGCCCACGAGGCCGTCGTGGAGGCCACGGGAGGTGTAGCGGGCCGAAGTGAGCGCATAGTCGGCGACTACGGCTTCGGCCGCGGCGGCGAGGCGGGTGCGGAAGGTGGCGGCGTCGGGTTCGCCGGCCTGGAGCCATTTGAGTACTTCGGTGCGCTGCTGGGGTCGGGCGATGACGATGCGGCGGCCCTTGGCGGCGGAGCGCAGCATGGTGGGGCCGCCGATGTCGGTTTGCTCGATGACGGATTCGGGCGTGGAGCCGGGTTTGGCGATTTCGCCCGAGAGCGGGTAGAGATCGACACATACGAGGTCGATGTACGGCACCCTGAGGCGTTCGAGCTCGGCGCGGTCTTCGGGCGTGTCGCGGGCGAGTAGGCCGGCGTGGATTTCGCGCGAGAGCGTGACCACCCGGTGGCCGAGAATCGCCTCTCCGCCTACGAGCTCGGCTACGTCAGTGACGGGCACGCCGGCGGCAGTGAGCGCCTTGGCGGTGCCGCCCGATGAGTAAATTTGCCACCCGAGTTCGGTAAGGGTCTTGGCAAAGTCGGCAATGCCTGTTTTGTCGTAGACGGAGATGAGGGCGGTGCGTGATTTCAAATTATTCGCCCTGGCTGAATTTTTCAGTGGCTTCGGCCACCCAGGTGTAATTTTGTTTGATTTTACCGAGCTCTTTGGCCTTGGCGGCGGGATCGTCCACGCCGGCGAGGTTGCGGTAAACTTGCTTGTCTTTCATTTGGGACTTGTCGCCGCCGGGCCAGATGCGCCAGGAGTCGTTATCGACCACGTCGGCGATGAATAATTCGTCGGTTTCGGCGTCGCGGCCGGCCTCTATTTTGAGGTCCACGAGGGTTACCTCCTGCTCGGCCCAGGCGGCTTCGAGAACTTCAAAAGCCTGCTTGGTGAGCTCCACCAGGGTAAGGATTTGGGGGGCGTCGAGGTCTTTAAATATGGTTTCGGCCAGGGGCTGTTCGTTCATAAAGCCTTCGCCCAGGGGCTTGCTGGCGGTATAACGCAACAAGCGCCCGGTGACGAAGTCGAAAATCACCAGAGGATCGTGGTTGGGGTCGTCTTTTTCAAAGAATTCCACCACGAGATCGCCGAAAATGGTGCCTTCCTTTACGTCCGGCCGGCGCTTGAGATACGAACCGGTGGCGATGCGGCGGGCGACGAGCTCGAGCGGGATCATCTTAGCTGAGCGGGCTTTGAAGGCGCGGTCGGCGGTGCGTTCAATGAAATGGGTGGCCAGACCTTTGGCTTTGAGAAGGGCAAAAACGTTTGAAGTGGTCTGGTTGGCGGTGATGGCTTTGCCTTCGAGCATATCGTGCTTGGCGCCGTCTCCGGCGGTGATGTCGTCTTTGGATTCAATCGTGACTTTGCCGTCGCCGGCGTCCCAGATGACTTTGGTTTTGCCTTCGGCCAGTTTGACTTGCGCGTCTGCCATTATTTGCTCCCTTCTTTAATGTCGAATTGCGGCTGCTTTTTGGAGGCGGCGAGGAATGTGGCTAGGCCTTCGGTGATGGCGGGGTCGTTTACGGCGAGAATTTGGGCCGTGGCGATGGCGGCGTTTTTGAGCCCGGATTTGCCCACGCCGGCGGTGAGCACGGGCACACCCGGCGGCATGTAGATACACGAGTCGATGCCGTGCTCGTCGAGGGGCACGCCAATGATGGGCTTGGCCATGGTGGTGAGGCCGGCGAGCGCACCTGGAAGCGCCGTGGCCATGCCGGCGACCCCGATGAAGACTTGGGCGCCGTTTTGGACGGCTTCGGTGGCAAAGGTACCGAGCTCTTCGAGGTTACGGTGGGCGCTGCAAACGGATACGGCGCTGGAGATGCCGATGGTGTCTAGGGTTTGGGTCATGCCGGCGGCCTTGACGGCTTCGAGGTCGCTGGCGCTGCCGAGAACGATGTGTACGAGGGTCATGGTTTGTGGCTCCTTCACTAGCTTTCTAGATTATTTTAACCCAACGGCGACACAAGCGGTACCTGGGCAATCGGGCAGGGATGGTTAATCAATCAGAAGCCAAACCACAGTATAATAAGTGAGTATGCAAATCGGACTAAACCAGCTTATTGACCCTGAAATGAAATCTCTTGCAGATGAGAGCAAGCAGTTCTACGAAGCTAGGAAAGCCGCTAAGCCCAATAAAAAGCAGCCTGATTTGACTACTCCTGATGGGCTACAGGAGGCTCGAGATGCCCGTAAACCATCCGACACGCTAACAGACCGTAACATTACTGAAGCAATTGTTGAAGCATATGGCAGAGAAGTTCCTGTACGGATAATTCAGCCGAAGAAAGGTAAGGCGCAAGGTGTATACCTCAATATTCCCGGCGGGGGCTTTTACCTCAACGAGGCTGCGAGAAACGATGTACAAAATGCTTATCTTGCAGATGCTTTAGAAGTGGCGGTAATAAGCGTTGAGTACCGACTAGCACCCGAAGACCCTTGGCCTGCTGCTCCCGATGACTGTGCTACTGTGGCCCATTGGTTGACTGAGCAAGCTGAGCAATTGTTTGGAACAGCACGCCTTATAATCGGCGGTTCTTCAGCAGGCGCAACATTGGCGATGACTACTTTGCTTCGGCTGCGTGATGACAAGCTTTTAGCCCGATTTGTTGGTGCAGTTTTACAATTTGGTGCATATGATTTGAGCGGTCAAACACCAGGTGGGAGGCTATATGCTGACGAGTATTTTATTCAGGCATATGCTGGAAAGATTGTCGACAAAACACAATCTGATATATCACCACTTTATGGCGATTTAAAAGGCTTACCGCCGGCGTTGATAATAGTGGGTACGGCAGATATCTTGATGGAAGATAGCTTTGCTATGGCTGCTAGGCTTTCAGCGGCCGGCAATGAAGTGGATTTACGAGTTTACCCCGAAGCTGCCCATGGCTTTACATCAAGCCCAACTAAAATGGGCAGGGCAGCAATCCAAGACATTATAGATTGGCTCAAGGGGAAATAGTTTATTGAGCTCGTCGTTGCCAAAATTGAGGCCGAGGGGTTTGCGCCTGATACGATCATTGGACTCAGCACGGGTGGGTTTCCGACGGCGGCCGTCCTTGCTAAGCGGCTGGGCATACGTAGCCGGAACGTGATTGGTCTGCCCGTCTACAAGGACGATACTGGCGACTATCATCTCGATGAGTTGGCAACGTTGGGCGATTGCACGGGACGTCGGGTACTAGTAGTGGATGACGCGAGTAAGCGCGGGCTGCTCACGCGCAAGGCGGTTGCTCTGGTTCGGGAGCGCGGAGGTATGGCAAAAAGTTGCGTCTTAATTGCTTCGAATGGTGGTCTTCTGCCGGACTTCGTGGGTGAGACGTGCGACGGAAATCCGCCTCACTTTTTTTGGGAGAATGTATAGTCCGGCGTGTCGCATGGGGAATTTTTGACAATTTTTGTCATTTTTTGCCCAACCAAGGAATCACTTTCGAACCTGTTATTATGCAGATAATGCAAATCCCTGAGAGTGTTACAGAAGCCGAGCTCAGAAACCGTATCGATCGGTCCGCAGTTGGTCTCACCGCGCTTATTGAGCGTGCCCTCGAACAAGCAATTAAATCGCACACCGGTCAACTCCGAGAAGATGGACAACCCTACCTTACTGAGCATATTTACCCCGTCACCACCTTAACTATTAATTTTCTAGCAAACGAGGTGACAGAAGAGTTTGTTGCCAGTGCTTTGCTGCATGATTGCATCGAAGATGACGCCAGTTTTACCAAAGCCGAACTAAGAAGTATTTTTGGAAGCCACATCTGCGAAATTGTTATGTCGCTTTCTAAGCCAAGCGTAGCAGGGCAATTTTCCGAAACTCAGAAGCGCCAGAGAGTCAATGGAGCGTATTTTAAAAACCTTCAATCTGCACCACACGAAGCAAAAATTATTAAGCTTTTAGATAGGATTGATAATCTCCACTGGGCAATGACATTTGGTAAAGAGCTGGTCACGATCTACCTCGATGAAACGAAGAATTTCTATTTGCCTTTTGCGAAGACAGTTGACGCTAGGTTGTATGAGACTATCACTGCACAGACGCTACGGCTGGAAGCAGAGGCAAAGGCTGCTGGTTTTATAGAGTAACTACTGTTGCAGCACTAGAGGTATTACAAAACAGGACAACCCCGCTATACCCTAGCGTGATGGTTCGCTAAAGTACTGCTTCCGGTACATATTTGGCGGCTTCGGGGTGGGCTTCGAGGACGGTGGCGGCGCGGGCGTGGAAGGTGTCGACTTGCTCGCGGGCCAGGCCGGCGAAGCTGAGCGGCTCGGCGTGGATGAGGCTGGTGAGCTCGGCGGCGGTGAGGCCGAGGCGGTCGTCGGCGGCGAGGCGGTCGACGAGGTTGTTGGTGGTGGCGCCGGATTCGCGCATGGCCTTGGCCACGGCCGTGGCGTGCTCCTTGATGGCGGCGTGGGCGGTTTCGCGGCCGACACCCCCCGCGACTGCGGCCATGAGGATTTTGGAGCTGGCTAGGAACGGTAGGTAGGTAGTGAGCTCGGCCGTGATGACGGCCGGGTAGGCGCCAAACGAATCGAGTACGGCGAGCATGGTCTGCACCAGGCCGTCGGCTGCGAAGAAGGCATTGGGCAGAGCGACCCGGCGCACCACCGAGCAGGTGACGTCGCCTTCGTACCATTGGTCGCCGGTGATGGCCGCTAGCTGCGCGTGACTGCCGCCGAGCACAGCGTAGAGGCCGTGGACGCGCTCGCAGGAGCGGGCGTTCATTTTGTGCGGCATGGCGCTGGAACCGGCCTGGCCCTTGGCAAAGCCTTCGGTGGCTTGGCCGTTGCCGGCCATGAGGCGGATGGTGGTGGCGAGGCTTGAGAGCGGCGCTAGCGCGCGGATGAGTGCGTCGACCGCGGCCAGATCGAGCGAGCGCGGGTACACTTGGCCGACGCTGCCGAAGACATGCTCGAAACCGAGCTCGGCGGCGATGTCGGCCTCGAGGGCGCCGACGGCGGCCGGGTCGCCGCCGAGCACCTGCAGCTGGTCGGCGGCCGTGCCCATGGGGCCCTTAATGCCGCGCAGCGGGTACCGCGCCTGCAAATCCTCGAGCGCCTCAATGCCCAGGAGTAACTCCTCGCCGGCGGTGGCGAAACGTTTGCCGAGCGTGGTGACCTGCGCCGGCACGTTGTGGCTGCGGCCGGCCACGGGCAGGTCGCGATACTCGCGGGCGAGGCGGTCGAGGCGGGCCAGGGTGCCCACTAGCCGGCCATGCATCAGGGTGAGTGAGTCGCGAATAGCCGCCTGCTCGGTGTTTTCGGTGACGTCGCGCGAGGTGAGGCCCACGTGGACGAGCTCGTGGCCGGCGAGAGCGTTGAATTCCTCGATACGCGCCATTACGTCGTGGTGGAGCCGCAGCTCGCGGCGGCGAATGGAGGCGAGGTCGACCTGGTCGATCACCTTCTCATAGTCGGCCACGGCTCCGGCAGGCGCATCGTGGCCGTGCTTGATTTGTGAACGCAGCACGCTCAGCCAAAACCGGCGTTCGCGCACCACGCGGGCTTCGTCGGTCCATAATTCGAGCATGGGAACGGACGCGTAGCGGTCGGCTAGGACATTGGGGATGAGGGGGCGGTTAGCGGACACCGAGTGAGTCTCCTTCGTACGTTAGGTTTTTTGGCTTGATGACGACCTTTTTCTGATCTGCGTCTTTGCGGATAGTTCCCGCTAGCCACGCCTTGATGCTATGGCTGGCGGCGACTTCGATGATGCGAGCGACGTCTTCGGGGCGAGCGTACACGGCGAAACCGGCGCCCATATTGAAGTTGCCGTAGGCTTCGGCGTCGTCGACCGGGCCGTGCTCCTGCATGAAGGTGAAGACCGGCTGCGGCTCGGGGATGGTGTCGATTTCGTACACAAACGGCTCGACGGCGCGCATGAGCTTGCGCCAGCCGTGGCCGGTAATGTTGACGGCGTAATGGAGTTTGATGCCCGCCTCCTGCACGTCCTCGATAACGGGGACATAGATATGCGTGGGATCGAGGAGCGCCTCGCCGTAGGTGCGGCCGTCGCTCAAGGTGGCGTCGTAGCCGGTGGACTGGGCGATTTTGCGGGCCAGCGACAGGCCGTTGGCGTGGATGCCGGTGCTGGCAAACATCACGATGGCATCGCCGGCGGCGATGTTGCCGGTGATGAGGCGGTCTTTGGGCTTGATGACGCCCACGGCCGATCCGGCCAGCACCACGGCGTGGGGCTCCACCACGCCGGTGAGCCCGGGCGACTCGCCGCCGCCCCACACGGCGCGCGCCAGGTCGCAGGCGTGCTTCCAGCCGGCCACGAGGCTGGCGGCGCGGGCCTCGTCGGCAAACCAGCGTGTGTCGCCGACGCCGGCGTGCATGGCCACCGAGACCGGCAGCGCGCCGAGCGTGATCATGTCATTGACGATCATGGCGACGGTGTCTTGGGCGATGGCGTCATAATACTGGCGGCCGGTGAGCTCATGCACGGCGTCGGCCACGAGGTTTTTGGTGCCGAGACCCTCCTCGACATGAGCGATGAAGTGGTCGGCGGCCTCAATGAGGTAGGCGCTCTCGCCGCGACTCGATGATAGCTCGGTGAAACCGAGGCGCTGGGCATTGCCGGCGGTCTGGGCGGCCGCCGTCTGGGCGAGGCGCTTAAAGGGGTCGAGGGCGCTATAATCAACGCCGGTGTCGGCGTATTTGAGGCCGGGTTTACTCATACGGGGCTCGCTTTCGTGATTAGGTGGCGGATAGTTTCGGGATACAGCCGGCGCTCCACTTGCTTGATGCGCTCCTGGAGCGATTCGGCCGTGTCGCCGGCCAATACCGGCACGGCTTCCTGGGCCAAAATGGGGCCGTCATCGAGCTTGATGGTGGCGATGTGGATGGTGCAGCCGGTCAATTTGACGCCGTAATCGAGGGCATTTTGCACCGCTCGTTCGCCTGCAAAGGCCGGCAGAAGCGAGGGGTGGGTGTTGAGGATTTTGCCTTCGTAATGGTCAAAAATCGGCTTATCGAGGACGGTCATGAAGCCGGCCATGGCGACAAGATCGATGTGGTGGGCTTTGAGCACGCCGGCGAGGCGGTGTGAATAGGCCAGGCGGTCGAAGCTATGGCCGTAGTTGCTACGTTCGACGAGCTCGACCGGAATCCCGGCATCGGCCGCCAATTTGAGCCCGCGACACTGGCGGTCGGCCACTACCAACGATACCTGGAGGCCGGATTCGAGTATAGCCTCGAGTATCGAGCCCACGCCCGACACCATCACGGCGAGTTTGGTCATTTGTTCCGCAACATTACTTCATAAGTTTAGCGGTTATCGACACCAGATCAAAGTAAGGATTGACGAAGCCCGGCGGATAAACCAAGATACGGCTAAATGATGGGGAGTATGGGTGTACAAGTTTCATCGCCGAGACAAACTGCGGGCGCGTGAATTGAGCCAACTGGAAGCGGCTGGAATCGCGGCGCCGCGGTCAGTACAGGCCGAGTGGGTGTATTACGTGGAGACGGCGCGGCAGCTCAGCGAAGGCGAAATTGGGCAGCTCCAGTGGCTGCTCGGCGAGACATTTGACCCTTGGGGGACGCGCGAGGCGTCTTTTTTGACCGAGCATCCGAGCGTGATCGAGATCGGACCGCGACTGAACTTTGAGACGCCGTGGGCGAGTACCGCGCGCCAGATTTGCCGAGCGGTGGGGCTTGACAGCGTGATCCGGATTGAGCGGGCACGGCGGCTGGGATTTTCGAAGCGGCTGGGGCCGGATGAGCGCGGCCAGCTCGAGGCGGCGCTGGCCGACCGCATGACCCAGCAGCCGTACCATGAGGCGCCGGCCACGCTGGCGGTGAGCGGGGCGCCGGAGCCGGTGCGCACCGTGCCGGTACTGCGCGACGGTATCGAGGCGCTGCGCCGGGCCAACCAGGAATTTGGGCTGGCTATGGATGAGCAGGATATGGCCAGTTACGCGGAATTATTCGTAAATCGGTTGCAGCGTGACCCGACGGATGTTGAGATATTTTCCCTTGGCCAAGCCAATAATGAGCACGCGCGGCACGGGTTTTTTCGGGGTAGCTTGGTGCTTGACGGCCGGCCGCTCGATACGAGCCTCATGAAGATCGTGAAGGCGCCGTGGCGGGCCAACCCGAATAATTCGGTGATCGCATTTCACGACGATAGTTCGGCTATCGAGGGTCGGCGGGTGCATGTGATGGCGCCAGGCCGGCCGGGTGAGGCGAGTCGATTTGTGATCGACGACCGCACGTATCATCCCACGCTCACGGCCGAAACCCACAACTTCCCGACGGGTATTGCGCCGTACCCGGGCGCGGCCACGGGTACCGGCGGGCGGATTCGCGACAATCAGGCGGTGGGGCGGGGTGGCCTAGTGGTGGCGAGCGGGGTGGGCTACAGCGTGGGGAATTTGCACATTCCCGGCTACGAACTGCCCTGGGAGAAAGACGGCGTGGCGCATCCGGAGAATTTGGCTTCGCCGCTCGACATTCTGATCGAGGCTTCGAATGGCGCCTCGGATTACGGTAACTGCTTTGGCGAGCCGGTGCTCTTGGGACACGTGCGGACGTTCGGCCAAACCACGCCGGGCGGCTACCGGGCATGGTTTAAGCCGGTGATGTACAGCGAGGGCGTGGGTATGCTTGATGCGAATCATGCCGAAAAAGGCCTTCCCGAGCCAAGAATGCTCATCGTGCAGGTGGGTGGCCCGGCGTACCGGATCGGCATGGGCGGAGGTGCGGCCAGCTCGCTCATGAGCGGTGACAACTCGGCGGCCCTCGATTTTAATGCGGTGCAACGCGGCGACCCCGAGATGGAGCAGCGGCTGGGGCGCGTGATTCGCACCTGCGTGGAGCTGGGCGCGAGTAACCCGATTGTGTCGGCGCACGATTTAGGCGCCGGCGGCGATTCGAATGCCCTGCCGGAGATTGCCAACCCCGTGGGCGGGCGTATCGAGCTACGCGCGATTCCGGTGGGCGACGCCACGCTGTCGGTGCTGGAAATCTGGGGCAATGAATCGCAGGAGCGCGATGCGCTGCTACTGCGGCCCGAGGATTTGGCGCGGTTTGAGGCAATTTGCGCGCGCGAGAAAGCGCCGGTGGCAGTGGTGGGCGAAATCACCGGTGATGGGCAGCTGGTGGTGCACGATGCGACCGACGATACGACGCCGGTAAACCTGCCGCTTGAGGCTGTCTTGGGTGACTCGGTGGCCAAAACGGTGGAGCTCACCACGCAGCCGCCAGTGCTGCGGCCGCTGAAGTTGCCCGCCGACCTGACGGTGCGCCAGGCGCTCGAGCGGGTACTGCGGCTGGTGAGCGTGGGCTCCAAAAGCTGGCTGACGCGCAAGGTTGACCGGAGCGTGACCGGGCTCGTCGCGCAGCAGCAAGGGGTGGGACCGCTCGAGACCCCGCTGGCGGATTACGGCGTGGTGGCGCATAGCCTCTTTGGCAACAGCGGTACCGTGGTGAGCCAGGGCGAGCGGCCGCTCATTGGGCTGGTCTCGCCGGGCGCGCAGGGCCGCATGACGGTGGGCGAGGCGATTACCAACCTGATGGGCGCGCGGATTTCGGACCTGGGCGATGTGCGGGCCAGCGCCAACTGGATGTGGCCGGCCAAGCTCGAGGGCGAGGGCGCGCGGCTCTATGAAGCGGCGGTCGCCATGAGCGACACCATGACCGCGCTGGGGATGGCGGTGGACGGTGGCAAGGACAGCCTCTCGATGGCCGCTCAAACCCCAGGGGGTATGGTGAAGGCGCCGGGGCAGCTGGTGGTAGCGCCGTATGCGGTGATGCCGGACGTACGCCAAAAAATCACGCCCGATTTTAAGGGTGCGGGCAATGTTTTGATATTGGTAGATTTGAGCGGCGGGCACACACGGCTGGGTGGCTCGGCGCTGGCGCAGGCCTACGGGCAAATCGGCGACGAGGCGCCCGACCTCGATGACCCGGCCGTGCTGGGGCAAGCGTTTGTGAGCGTGCAGGGGCTGATTCGGCGCGGTCGCGTGCGCGCGCTCCACGACCGCAGCGACGGCGGCTTGGTGGTGACGGCTATCGAGATGGCACTGGCGGGTAACCTGGGCCTGGAGCTTGAGCTGCCGGGTGCGGAGGAGCCGCTGGCGGCACTGTTTTGCGAAGAACTGGGCGTGCTGCTCGAAGTGGCGCCGGCCGCGGCCGAGGCAGTGCGGGCTGAGCTCGACAGCGACGGCGTAGCGCACACCACGGTGGGGCGCGTGGGCGAGGCGGGCGCTCCGGTGCGCGTGAGCGCCGGCGGCCACGCGCTGGTCGATGTACCGCTGCACGAGCTGCGCGGGCTCTGGGAAGCCACTAGTAGCCGACTCGACGCGCTCCAGGCCAACCCCAAACTGGTGGCCGATGAGGCGGCGGTGATGGCCGCGCCGCGCGTGAATCCGCGCTGGCATTTGACCTTTAAGCCGGTCTCGCCCTCCGCGGCGACCGTTATTGGGCCGGGATTGGCGGCGCCCAAGGTGGCGGTGCTGCGCGAAGCCGGCACCAACGGCGACCGCGAGATGGCGGCGGCGTTTGTGGCGGCCGGTTTTGAGGCCTGGGACGTTACCATGAGCGATTTGCTAACGGGCAGCGTGGGGTTGGAGCAATTTCGCGGCGTGGCGTTTCCGGGTGGGTTTTCCTTTGGCGACGTGCTCGACGCGGGTAAGGGTTCGGCCGGAGTCATTCGATTTAACCCGGTCCTGGCGGATCAGTTTGCGAGCTTTTATGCCCGCACCGACACGTTTTCGCTCGGCGTATGCAACGGGGCGCAGCTCATGGCACTGTTGGGTTGGGCGCCGTTTGCGCAGCTGCCGGACGACGAGAAGCCGCGGTTTGTGCAGAACGCGTCGGGCCGGTTTGAGTCGCGGCTGGCAACGGTAGAGATTGGACCGAGCCCGGCGATCATGCTCGCTGGCATGGAGGGCTCGCGGCTCGGGGTATGGGTGGCGCACGGCGAAGGCCGGCTGCACGTGCCGACGCCGGAGGTGCTGCGCGATATTCGTGCGGGCAATTTGGCGCCCCTGCGCTTTGTGGAGCCCGACGGCGGGCCGACCACGGCCTATCCGTTTAACCCCAACGGCAGCCCCGAAGGCATCACGGCGCTGTGCTCACCCGACGGCCGCCATCTGGCCATGATGCCGCACCCGGAGCGCATGGCCAATGCGCTATGGCAGTGGCCGTGGCTGCCGACGGAATGGCAGGGGTTTGAGGCGAGTCCGTGGCTGCGGATGTTTCAGAATGCGCGCGCTTGGTGCGAGCGCGAGGATTAGTAAGCGCACTGTTTTTGCTGCAGGAAAAGCCCCAACCCTTGTCAACGAACTCTACCTTCTACGTTTAACGATGCAGTGGTTGTCGGGCGTTGCCGGCGGGTTGGGGCTTTTCCTTTCGCCTACCCCGCTTGATTAAACTTTGGGCTTCTTTTCTTTCTTGGGTCCCTTGGGCTTTTTGGCCTCCCGGTTGCTTTTGGTGCCTTTATCTTTGCCTTTACCCATGATGCCCTCGCTTTTGTAATGCTTGCACTTTAGCACAAGAAGTCGTTGCCAGGGCGATGGGCTGTTTATTATCATAGAAGGCATGCGATATAAACTTCTATCTTTTTTTGGATTGTTATTGGTGGCAGCACTGCCGGCGTCAGCGGGGGCGGCGAATTTGTGGCCGGGGTTTGGGGACGGCGGGCAACCGGCCAAGGTGGCGGTGGTGGCTAGCATTGATGATGCTAAGGATTATGTGAAGGTCCGAGCCGACTACGCCTCTGGGCGAACGGGCAAGCCGGTAACGGCGGTGGAGGTGATCGTGAACGGATCGACGCGCCAGGTGCAGATGGTGCCCCCGGCCACGGCGAGCACGACCACGGTGACAGTGCCCTTGGCGCCGTTTTATAACGATATGCACACCCAGAGGCTGAAGATTGAGGCCAAGATTTATAGCAGCCATAACCATGAGGTGGCCCGTTCTCGCGCTGTGATCGTGACGTTGCCGGACCGGGTGGTTTGGGCTCCTGACCCGATCGCAGTGGAGGGGCTGGCGGGGACGGACACGAGCCTGGAACTGACGCTGACATCGAAGGTGGCATTGAGCAAGGTGAGCCTGAGGGCGACAGGCGAGCTCGCGAAGCTGGTGGCGGTAGAGGCCGACGGGCTGACGGACATTGCGGCTGGCGTGGCGTACGTGCTGCCGGCCACGGTGACAGTGCCGGACAAACGGTCGGGCGGCAAGTACACGGGCACGATCGAGGTGCGGTCGGACGGGCGGGTGATGGCGCGCGCGAGCATGAAGGTGACGGCCCGGGTGGCGACCAGCAACGTGGTCCCGTCCACCAGCGCCCTGCCGTCGGAGGCGCGCATCGCATCGCTACGGGGCGTGGATGTGGCCAAGGATGAGCTCATCGTGGGGCTAGGCCTCGGGCTGGTCAACGCCGACCAGCGCATCAAGGACATTGCCTCGCAGACGCACGCGGTGATCATGGGGTCGGTGCCGAGCCTGCACTTGTATCAGCTACGCTACCAGGTAGCGAGCTTGGATCAGCTGGAGGCAATCCGCGGGCAGGTGGCTGGGCTTGCCGATGTGCAGTTGGCGTCGCCAGACCCGGTGTCGGCAGCTGAGGCGGCGATTCCCGATGACCCCAAATTTAACTCCTGGGATGAGGCTCACCCGGCCGGCAACAATTGGAGCTGGGAGTACATTAAGGCGCCGAGTGCCTGGGACATTACTACGGGCAGTCCGAATGTGCGCATGGGGGTGATCGATGCGCGGTTTAATTCGAAGCATGAGGATTTGGTGGGCAACATCGTGGCGACCAAGGGCTATCGATCGGAGACGAATGCCATCACCGACGCAATCCACGGCAGCATGGTGGCGGGGCCGATCTGTGCCAGCGGCAACAATGGCAAGGGCATTGCCGGGATGAACTGGCGTTGTGCGCTCTCCAACTACTCGGTGGGCTTTACCCATGGAGAGGCCAATGAGCAAGACAGCCGGCGCAGCGCGATCCGGGCGGTGGAAATGATGCAAGCCGCGGCCAACGATGACATGCAGGTGGTGAATATGAGTCTGCAGTGGATTGATAATAATGACTGCACGAAGCCGGGCAACGCTCAGACCGAGCAGGATGCGCGCTTGTACGACGGTATCTTTAAGTACGGCATTGAGTGGGCCAAGCTCACCGGCAAGGACGTGCTGTGGGTGTTTGCGGCAGGCAATGAATGCCGCGATGTTAAATACTCGGCGCCGGCCAGCATCGTGCGGGACTATCCAGACAATACAATGGCGGTGGCGGCCATCGACCAGACGGGTGGCCTGTGGGATGAGTCGTTCTTGGGGAAACAGGGCGGATCGGACTTTGGTTCGCTCATCACCGTGGCGGCGCCGGGGAAGGACATTTACACCACGTCCGGCACAACGTGTTTTGTGGTCATTACCAATTGCGGACCGCAATATACGACCGCATCGGGAACGTCTTTGGCCGCGCCGTTTGTGAGCGGACTGGCGGGCCTGGTGCTGGCGAAGCATCCAGACATGTCGGCTGGGGAGGTGCGGCAGTGCATTGTGAACGCCGCTAATACGTACGGCAAGCCGGTGCCTGGGCAGAGCTTCCATGTAATTAGCGCGCCGGAAGCGGTGCGCTGCTTTCCACCCAGCTCAGTGCCGTGCGTGTTTGGCGGCGGGCATCTGACGCAATGCGAGAGTACTGATCCGACGGTGACGGTGCAGGCGACGTATCGCGGCGACACGTCGGACTGCACCTATGGTGTGCACGCGGTGTGGGGCGACGGGACGGCGAGCGATTATACCCTGCCGGGCAGTGCTACTGATAAGGTGGCGACTTATGGCAGCCACACCTATAAGCAGCTGGGGCTGTATCACATTAGCTTAACGGGCAGCCTGGTCTCGGGGCTTTGCACAGCGCCGGCTAGCGCTAGTGAGACATTTGCGTTGCTGCCGGAGTAGGGCGATAGGGATTAGCTCCGAGAAAGCTTGGTGATCATGTGGGGTTCGGCGGGCGTGTAAACCTCAGCGATGGTTGAGTAGTGCTCTGTGCATGGGGAATTTTTGACACTTTGTGTCATTTTTTGGCGAGTCTGCGCTACGAACGGCGTACTAGAGAGATTTTTCGAATTCCCATTCGTCGAGCAGGGGGATGCCGCGATCGTCTTGGAGGGGGATCTGGGGTTTGAGCCGGCGCGACTGCGTAAGCGCGTCGAGGTGTACGGCGACGAGCCGGTACCCGTGTTTAGTGTAGAACGCGGCGGCTTCGGGATTGGAGTTGGTGGTGATGAGCCAGGTTTTGTGACAGCCCGCGGCTTTGGCGGCGGATTCTACGGCCGTGATGAGGCTGGCGCCCAAGCCGGTGCCAGGTGGGTCGGCGTTGAGCGAGACAATTTCGCAGGCGTGGGCTGATGTATCGATACTGAAGGTGGCTAGGCCAGCCAGTTCGTCTTGATCAGTGAGCGCAGCCACGCGCGGCAGCGTGGAGGCGTTATGAAGTCGGCCTTTGGATACGATAGATGTGCTGCCCCAATGGCCGGTGAGAAATGCTGCTACTTTGGCCTGAATGGCGGGCGAAGGGGTTGTTTCGACTTGAATGCGAAGGGATGGCATGATCATAGTATAGAAGAACTTTGCTGAGTGCATGACGAGGGGCTGGCCGTCGGGATGTGGCCGTGTGGCCACATCCCGACGGGTGCCGGAGGTGGTGCTAGTGGTTCGGGGTGTGCGCTGGTGTCGTCGGCGGGTGGTGGACGACGGTTGAGTGAACGGCGGGCCGACCGGGCCGAGAATTGGACGGGGGACCGGCCGAGGAGCTCCGCCACGCGAGGGCGGCCAGCACGATCCCAACACACAGGAGGACAAACCACAAGGACGGCCGGTTGCGGCCGCTTGTGCGCGAGGTGCTGCCCGGCCTACTGAACAGAGTATTCATCTATGTGCCCTTATCTGCTCTACAGAGCGACCAAACCACTGCCGGACCATCCGGCCGGTATGGATTATAAGGGGGAAATAATTTTTTGCAAATGTAGCGTGGTTAGCGGCCGTGAAGGTAGCGCTCGATGAGTTGCGCGGTGGAGCTGTCGTGCTCGGAAGGGTGACCGGCTTGCAGGTCAGTGTAAATGGTTTTGGCCAGGACTTTGCCGAGCTCGACGCCCCATTGGTCGAAGGAATCGATTTGCCAGATGGCGCCTTGGACGAAAATTTTGTGCTCGTAGAGGGCGATGAGCTGGCCGAGGGTGTGGGGGGTGAGCTGGGTGACGAGGAGGGTGTTGGTGGGGTGGTTGCCGGGGAAATTGCGGTGGGGCTCATCCGAGGCTTTGCCGAAGGCGAGGGCTTCGGTTTGGGCCAGGAGGTTGGCCATGAGCTTGGGGTGGTGTTGGCCGAGTGGGTTTAGTGGCTTGGTGAAGCCAATAAAATCGGCGGGGACGAGGTGCGTGCCTTGGTGGATGAGCTGGTAAAAGGCGTGCTGGCCGTTGGTGCCGGGCTCGCCCCAGACAACCGGGCCGGTGGCGTAATCGACTGGTTCGCCGGCCTTGGTGACGGACTTGCCGTTGGATTCCATGTTGCCTTGCTGAAAATAAGCTGGGAAACGGCTGAGGTATTGGTCGTAGGGGAGGATGGCTTCGGTTTCGGCATGGAAGAAATTGGTGTACCAGAGGCCGATGAGGGCCAGGGTGACGGGCAGGTTGTGCTCGAGCGGGGCGGTGCGGAAGTGCCTGTCCATGGCGTGGAAGCCGGCGAGCAGATCGGCGAAGTGGTCGCGGCCGATGGCGACCATGAGCGACAGGCCGATGGCCGAAGTGAGCGAGTACCGGCCGCCGACCCAATCCCAAAAGCCAAACATGTTGGCCGGGTCTATGCCGAAGGCGGTCACCGCTTCGGCGTTGGTGGATACGGCCACAAAGTGCTTGGCCACGGCGGCTTCGTCGTGGAGGGCGGCCAGCAGCCACTCGCGGGCCGATGCCGCGTTGGTCATGGTTTCGTCCGTGGTGAAGGTTTTGGACGCGATGATAAAGAGTGTTTCGGCTGGGTCGAGGCCGCGGGTGGCTTCTACGAGGTGGGTGGCGTCGATGTTGGAGACGAATTTCACCGTGAGATCGCGCTGTGCGTAGAAGCGCAGGGCCTCATAGGCCATTACCGGGCCGAGGTCGGAGCCGCCGATGCCGATGTTGATGACGGTGGTGATGCGCTTGTCCGTGTGGCCGCGCCACTCGCCGGAGCGCACGGCTTCGGCAAAGGCGCCCATGCGGTCGAGCACCTCGTGAACGGCGGGCATCACATCGGCGCCGTCTACCACGAGTGGGCCGGCCGAGGCGGGGCGGCGCAGGGCTGTGTGGAGCACGGCGCGATTCTCGGTGGTATTGATGGGGACGCCGGCGAACATGTCGTCGCGCAGGCGCTCCACGCCGGCCGCGCGCGCCAAATCCACGAGCAGTTCAAGCGTGGTGACCGTGAGCCGGTTTTTGGAATAGTCGGCGAAAATGTCGCCGACTTCGAGGCTGAGTACCTCGGCCCGGCCGGGGCTAGCGGCAAACAATTCGCGCAGGTGCATATCTTTGACGGTAACGTGATGTTGCTCGAGGGACTTCCATTCGGGCAGATTGGTGAGTTTCATGGTTCGATTGTACATGTTTGGTATAATTGTTGTATGCGAAATCCGCTTGAGAGCCAGGCCCAGACCACTCCTACCGAGACGGCTCCGAAACTTTCACCCCTCATGCAGGGCCTCGTGCAGCTGCTGCGCCATCGGTCGCGGCCGACGTGGAGTGGTGTCAAAATTCATGTGCCCGAAATTACGGCCGGGGCGCATTTTTTTTATGAACAAATCCGCAACGCCGTGGAATATCGCGAGCAGCACCTGTTTGTGCGCGGGGCGATCGAGCGGTTTTTGCTGCGCGAGCTCAAGTCGGCCGACACTGACGGCCTGGGGTTTGAGCTCGTAAGTGAGCTCACCAAAACGCGCTACCTGCACAACGACACGGTCACGGACGACGAAGTGGCTTACTTGGATTACCTGGTGGGACGCTACGCCGCCTTACAGCAAGGGGCGCTGAGCCAGGGCGGGGCCGACGAAGAGGCGGTGGCGGCGGCCATCGTGCAGCTGCTCTCGGTGGAACTGGAGCGCGCCTTGCTGCCCAGCCCCAGCGAGGCGGCGATTGTGGAGTTCACTTACGCGTCGTTCATTCGACATGCGGATGTGGCCAAGGAAGACCAGCTGGCGCTCTATGCGGCCGCGCACAAGGCCCTGCTCAAATCTGATATCGCGACGATTCGGTACGGCGTGTTTTCGCGGGCGTTCCCGCGCTGGCTCGAAGACGACGAGCAGCTGGCGGCTGCGGCCGGGCATTTTGCCGAGCTCAATGCGCAGCTGGCCGAGCAAACGGGAGGTACGCGGCCCCACAAAATGTTCCGCCTGGTGCGGCGGCACATCGCGCCGTATCTGATATTGCGCGAGATTATCAAAACCAGCACCGAAGGATTGGAGCAGCTGGCGACTACCCCGACCGTGCTGATGGAAAAAGCCCGCAGCGTGGCCGAGCAACAATACCAAGTGGTGTCGGGCCGGCTGCGGCGGAGCGTGATTCAAGCCGTTATCTTTTTGTTTGTGACCAAAATGGTGTTGGGGATTCTCGTGGAAGTGCCGTATGAGATGTTTGTGTACGGGGCCATTAGCTACGTGCCGTTGGCGATAAATTTGGCTTTCCCGCCGTTTTATATGGCGATGGTGGGCTTTGGTATTAAAATTCCGGGCCAGCGCAATACGACCAAGATTTTGAGCGATCTCAAGCGCATTGTTTACGAATCGGACCAACCGCTGGTGTACTCGCTGCGTACTCGAGGCCGGCGCTCGATGACGCGGCAGGCCTTTAGTTTTGTTTACGGTGTGACCTCACTAGCGACGCTGGCCGGGATTTCGTACTTGCTGCGTCTGGCCGGGTTTAATATCGTGAGCGGGATTATTTTCTTTGTGTTTTTGTCGACCGTTAGCTTTTTTGCCTACCGCATCTCGTATTCGGTGCGGGAGTACGCGGTGATCGAGGAGGAGGCCGGGCTGCTCACGAGTTTTAGCGATTTTTTGCTGACGCCGTTCATTCGCACGGGGCAATGGCTGGCCGAACGCTATAGCCGGATTAATATTTTTACGGCGATTTTGGACATTATTATCGAGACACCGTTTAAGACGCTGCTGCGGATTATTGAGCAGTGGAATGCGTTTTTGCGCGATAAGCGTGACGACGTGCTGCGGTAATTAGGACGTAACGCGATGGCGACCGATAAACGCACGGTAGAATTTTTGGCGGAACAAACCGCGGGCGCGGGCAACATTCGCACACGAGCCATGTTTGGGGAATATGCGCTGTACTGCGACGACAAGGTGGTGGCGCTCATTTGCGACGATCAGCTGTACGTAAAGATCACTTCCGCGAGCCGTCCGTATCTGGACGAGTCGTATGACTACCCGGCCTATCCCGGGGCTAAGCCTTCGATTCGGGTGCCCGAAGATTACTGGGACGATGCGGCGTGGATGGCGAGGTTGATTCGCGAAACGGCGGATAGTCTGCCGGCTAAGAAGGCTTGACCGCGATCACGACCTTGCCCTTGGGTCGGCCGTGCTGGAGGTAGTCGAGGGCGGCGGCGGCCTCGTCGAGCGGAAAGACCTTGTCGACATGGGGAGCGAGGACGCCGGCCTCTACCAGCTTGGTGACGGCGGCTAGGCGCTCGGCGGTCACTTGGGTGTGCATGCCGGCGGTGCGGGCGTGGTGCTCGGCGGCCAGCGCCTCGTTGGGGCGGGCACTCATGGTGACGACGATGCCGCCGGGTTTGATGACGGCAAAGGATTGCTCGTAAACGTCGTCGCCGACGGTGTCGAACACGACGTCGTAGCGGCCGGACTGGGCGGTAAGGGGCTCGGCTTGGTAGTCGAGCGCGGTGTTGGCGCCGAGGCTCAGCACGTAATCCTTGTGCGCACCGGCGGCGGTGGCGGTGACACGGGCACCGAGGTGGGCGGCGATCTGGATGGCCAGGCTGCCGATACCGCCGGCGCCGCCGTGGATCAGAACGGTTTGGCCCCCGGCGAGCCCGGCTACCTCAACGAGCGCTTGATACGCGCTGACGGCCGCGAGCGGGAGGGCGGCGGCCTGGATGAAGTCGAGATTGGCGGGTTTGGGGGCGAGCGAGCCTGACGCTACGGGTGCGTATTCGGCAAACGAGCCGTGGCCGCTGAGGGCGCCGGCCTGTCCGTAGACAGCGGTGCCGGGTGTGAGGCCCTGAACGTTCTCCCCTACTTCAGCCACCACGCCGGCCAGATCACCGCCCAGGGTAGCGGGGAAGGTGAGCTCGGCCATCTGGCGTACCTGGCCTTCGCGAACTTTGAAGTCAAATGGGTTGACGCCGGCGGCGTACACCTCCACCAACACTTGATCGGCCGTAATGGTTGGCCGCGGGGCGTTTGGGTCGGTTTTTACGGCTTCCTGACCGCCATATTTAACGGCCTGAGCTGCTTTCATGGTGCCTCCTCGCTGGTTATTCGGGATATTACTTTAATTAGTATAGTGATTTTTGAGGAGAATTACAGAGGCCTAACGGCGGCGGCGTACAAATCCGGCGGCGGCTACGAGCAGCGCTAGGCTGGCGATCACGAGGGCGGTTTGCGCCATGGCGGCGGACGTGGCGGGGGTGGTGGGACCGGTAGCGAGGTCGTCGATCACCTTGGTGACCGAGTATGGCTTGATATGCTCATCGCCTTTGCCATCGGGGGCCTGGTCCCATGATACGACGGTGCCGTCGGCGTAGGTTTGGTAGGCCTTCCAGGTGAGCGACGTGGGCTGGGCTGGAGCTTGAGCGCTCAAAGCAAACTCGTCGCGCTGGTCGGGCGGGATCTGGCCGCCGGTCCAGGTGATCTCAGTGACGCGGGCATCGTCGCCGGAACCGGTTTTGGCCATGGCGATGGTCCAGCCGGGCTTGACGTTGGGCCTGACAGAGGCGAGGCCGCCGGGTATTACCAGGCGCAACGCGACGGTGGCCGAGTCGCGCTCGTTGGGCACGCCCACGCTAAAGGCTTGGAGCGCGCCCACGCCGACTTGGGCAGGCCCAACGACCACGTGGGCCGATGCGCTCAGGGGTACGAGACTGGCAAAAATGGTGATAATGATGGGCAGTAACGGTTTACGCACGGTGTATCTCCTTTGGTTGTTTAGCGGATCGCGGCTGGCGACTCAGCTGCACCCCCGCAACGGCCAGACCGGCCGCCGCGATCACCATGAGCACGACGAAGCCGGCGACGTAGGGATTGAGGCCAGCGGCGCCCGAGGTTGGCGGGGGGCCGACGCGGACAATGTAGCTAAGCGCAAAGGCCTGAAACGGGGCCGCCCGTGGCCGGCCGGCGAGGCGGATGGTATAGACGGCGGAGGCGCCGAACGTGTACGGCACTACGAATGCTCGCGGGCCGTATTCGGAAGTTTTGGCGGCGAGGGTTTGATCGGTGAGGCGGTGGCCGTCGCGCTCGACGGTGAGGTGGCAGTCGCAATCGGCGGCGGCAAACCGACTGCTAGCGTCGGTCACCGAAAACACGAGGTTGGCCGGCCGGCCGGTAAACGGCTCATCGTAGGGATTAACGTGGAGCAGCGCGGTGATTTGGCCGTCGGACTTCACGACATGAGCGCTCGCTGCCAGCGGCCAGGCCGAGGCCAGCGTCATGGCAGCTCCGGTGGCCCAAACGGCGGCAGTCCGCAGACTGATCATGCGGCGGCCCGTCCGCTGAGGCGGTCGAGAATCGGTAGGGCGCGGGTCAGATCGTGGGCGATGACATGATCGGCGTAGGCCACGATGCCGGGGTGGGGATCGATGGCGATGCTGCAGGCCGCGAATTCGAAAATTCCCTGATCGGCCATGGAGTCGCCGATGGCGACCACATTCTCGGCCGGGATATGCAGGCGCTCCAGGATCACTCGGCAGTCTCGAACCTTGAAGTCGGGACCGGAGTAATCGGCTTCGGTGACCGATCCCATGATGGCGCCGTTCATGGCCGGGCGGCTGCCCACCACGTAATCGGCGCCGAGTCGGCGTTGGTAGATTTCGAGGAACGGCACGGTGCTGCCCGAAGCAATGATGGTGACGATATGATGACGACGAAAATATTCAAACAGCGCCACGGCGCCGGGGCGCAAACAATCATGCTGCTCGGCAAAGGCTTCGAGCTGGTCTATCGACAACCCGGTCAGAAAATTGACGCGCTGAACCAGCCCGTTGAGACCCCGAAGTTTTCCGTTTTGGAACAGTTGGTTGAGCTGTTGGCTTTCGGCCTTTTTGCCGACGGTTTCGGCCAACAGATCGGACATATCGGCAGTGGTAAGCGTTTTGTCGAAGTCTATGATGGCGGCGCGAATATGCATTGGTTCATTATAGAGCACTGATTGCAGGGGTGGTAAAAAAGGCGGCGGGGAAATCGGCGGAGTGCTCGAGCGAGAAATCTTCGTAGACGAGAGCGTATTCAAAGACATAATGAGCCGCCAGTATCGGCGGGGGCACAAAATAAAGCGCCGTGGTGAGGGCATCAGCGAGCAGGGTGGTGTCGGCTACCGCCCAGACCGCGCGAAGGTGGGTGGGTGATGTCCGTGTATGCGGATCGATGATGTGATTGAGGCCCGCCCACGCTCGCCGGTTGCCAGCCGAGCCGCAGAGGCTTTGGTTGCGCAGCTGCGCCACGCCGATGACTTGACCGGCGTCGGCGGGGTGCTCGAGCCCGACGGCCAGGGGATCCGCCTCGAGCGCGCCCTGGTGGGCCATGTCGCCGCCGGCGTCGACGCAATAGGCCGTGATGCCGTGGGTCCGCAGCACGCCGGCCACCAGATCTACCAGGTAGCCTTTGCCGGCGGCGCCCAGGTCGAGGGAGACGGGGCGGGCCAGGGTGAGGTGCGGAAATTCGTAGCGCAACGTGCCGGGCCAGGCCGGCGGGGGTGTGAGGGTGCCGGGGCGCAGGCTGTAGGCGGCGTCGTACCCGGCGGCGGCCAGCAGCCCGCCCACGAGCGGCGTGACGGCGCCGGCGGTGAGGTCGTAGAGCTCGCGGTACAGATCAAATAGCGGCTGCGCGTCGGGCGGCAGCTGGTAGCGGCCGGCGGTGCGGGCCATTGCCGATACGAGCGAATCGGCCCGAAACCGCGAGTAATCGCGATCGAACTGCTCAATGCGCCCAGCGACGGCGCGACGGGCCCGAGCCCAAACGGCCGGCGGCACCACCTGCAGGGCCTCAACGGACCAGCGCGTGCCGATGGCGTCAAATTGCCATTGGCGGGTGGCTGGGCCCGCGACGTTAGGCCTTGGCTTGGGTCTTGATCTTGGCGAGGGCATCATTAAAGCCACCGGACGTTAGTGACGAACCCGAGACACGCGAGAGTTTGATGGAGTCGACATTGCGACCCACCACGAGGCCCTTGTAGCCGCCGAGGAATTTGCCCTGATACAGCCGGCCGGTGGGATTGTTGCCGGTGGTGGTGGCGTTCGAATCGCTCACCAAGCCGCTGACGAGGGTGACGCTAAGGTGAACGGTTTCGAGGCCGCCGGGCGAGTCGTAGCTGCCGTTGGCTGTGTAGGTGCCGTCTTTGTAGGCGGCGCTGGTGGTGGCTGCGGTCGGGGTGGCGTCAGCCGTAGCGGTGGGCGTGGGCGAGGTGGCGCCGCCGATGACTTGGCCGTCTGATTTTGGTGCCAAAAAGGCCACCCCCGCTCCTATCGCAGCTACTATTACCACCAGGCCAAAGACGGCGGCTAGCTTCTGGTTGTTCCTCGGTTTCGGGGTATCCACGGCTACATCCCTCAGGGTCACATGCTTATTCACTATATAATATAAACTGATTATGTGAGGCTTTCCTGAGAGCAACCTGGACGGTGTTCGCTTCTCTTCGGTCGGCAGGTTCACATATGGCCGGGAATGTAGTATAATTGCATTGATCTAGAAACAAGCACCTCGCTTGTCGATTTTGTTTCGCTGTGTTCCCCACGCGGTCTGCATCATCTCATTCCAGAACCATCACTATTATGGGGCTCATCAAGGAGATGATATGTCTGCTAATAAATTGTTTGTAGGATCGCTTGGATACAGCGTAACTGACGAAGAGCTCGCTGAGCTTTTTGCCACTGCCGGTACGGTAGTGTCGGCCAAGGTCATCATTGACCGCGACATGAACCGCTCAAAGGGCTTCGGCTTCGTAGAAATGAGCACCGACGAAGAGGCTCAGAACGCGATCGCTCAGCTGGCCGGTAAAGAACTTGGTGGCCGCGCGATCGTCGTGAACGTCGCCAAGCCAATGACCGAGCGCAGCAGCAACCCCAGCTCTTCGCGCGGCAGCCGCTACTAAGCAGTCGTGAAATTTTTCGTACCGCAGGCCAGGCCTCATGAGGCCGAGACGGTGTATGGGCAGACCCGCGACTTGCTCAAGGAGCAGTTGCGCTGGCCCATCACCGACCGTCGCATTGCGAGCCTGCGGTATGTGCACGACAAAAAAGTTTGCACCGCTACGGTGGGGCAGCTCGAAAATCAAAATCACCGGTACGAGATTGTGGCGATTTATGAATCGTCCCTCTACATCGTCTACACCCGCGCGCCCAATGGGGCCGCGGGTGTAACGATTTTGGTGGCTAAGGAAGAAGTTACTGACGTTGAGGATTTTGACGCCTAATCTTTGGCTCCTCCGGCAATGGTCTGTCCTGGCTCAGCGAACGCTTTCCTTCGTTTAAATTCTATCCTCTTTCTTGTCCGGCGCTGAGGCTGCGGACAGACCATTGCCTGCGGCGCGCTGCTTGAAGGCGGGGGTTTTGTGGGTTGAAAACGCTTATGCTGGGGGAATGCACATAACAACCGGGCGGCGGGACGATTACGATGGCGCTACTTCGTAATGGGTCAGGAGGGTTGGATGGCAGCAATGATGTTGGGAATATTTGGCGATGTGGGACAGGCGGACCGAGCACTGGCCCAGTTGCGTGATTATGGCTACAGTCCGGAACAAACGCGGCGCGTGGATGGTATTGCCGTGGGGCTGCGGGTGCGCGACGAGGTCGTTGCGATAGTGCGGCGCATACTCGAGGGCAATGGTGCGCGCGACATTAGCTTGGTAGACGTGGCCGGCGAAGTCCCGACCGTGCGACTGCCGGTGTTTGGCGAATGGCGGCACGCAGCCGAAGATTACGCTGACGAAATTGACGATAAGGTGTGAGGCCCGAGAGCGGCTACACCTGGTAGGCGCTTGAGCTCGTATCGCCGCCGTGACCGGTCCAGTCGGCGTGCGAGAACTCGCCCCGTGGCCGGTCGGTGCGCTCAAAGGTGTGTGCGCCAAAGTAGTCGCGCTGAGCTTGGATCAGGTTGGCGGGCAGATTAGCTGTGCGGTAGCCGTCGTAAAAAGCGAGCGCGGTGCTCATGGCGGGTACGGGCACGCCGGCGGTCACGGCGTCGGCGACCGTGGCGCGCCACGCCGGCCCGGCCGCCTCGATGGCGGCGGCAAAGAACGGCGTTAGCAGCAGGTTGGTGAGCTGGGGGTCGGCGTCGTAGGCGGCCTTGATGTCGCCCAGGAAACGGCTGCGGATGATGCAGCCGCCGCGCCACATGAGGGCGATGCCACCGTAGTTTAGATTCCAGCCGTACTCAGCGGCGGCCGCGCGCATCAGCATGTAGCCCTGGGTGTAACTGACGATTTTGGCGGCGTAGAGCGCCTGGCGAGCCTGCTCGAGGTAGGCCGCCTGGTCGGCCGGCGGGGGCACGGCGGGGCCTTTGAGCCGGCCGGCCGCCGCGACGCGCTCGTCCTTGAGAGCCGAGAGGCAGCGCGCGAACACGGCCTCGGCGATGAGTGTCACCGGAGTACCTAGCTGCGCCGAATCAATCACCGTCCACTTGCCGGTGCCCTTTTGGCCGGCGGCGTCGAGGATGTGGTCGACCAGCGGCGAGCCGTCGGAGTCTTTGAAAGCGAGGATTTCGGCGGTGATCTGGATGAGGTAGCTATCGAGCTCGGTTTTGTTCCACGCGGCAAAGATTTTGGCCATGGCATCGGCGCTCAGGCCGAGCCGGTCGCGCAACAGCTGATAGGCTTCGGCGATGAGCTGCATGTCGCCGTACTCGATGCCGTTGTGCACCATCTTCACGTAGTGGCCGGCGCCGCCCTCCCCCACCCAGTCGCAGCAAGGGGTGCCGTCTTCGACCTTGGCCGCGATAGCCTGAAAGATCTCCTTAACCTCGGGCCACGCGGCCGGGGTGCCGCCGGGCATAATGGACGGCCCGCGCCGCGCGCCCTCCTCGCCGCCCGAAACCCCGGCCCCCACATACAGCAGCCCCTTGGACTGAGCGTACTCCACGCGGCGGGCGGTGTCGGTAAAGAGCGAGTTGCCGCCATCGATGATGATGTCGCCAGCTTCGAGGTGTGGTAGCAATTGCTCGATGGCCTCGTCCACGGGCGCGCCGGCCTTCACCATGAGCATCACGCGACGTGGCCGCTTGAGGAGTGAGACCATTTCGGCCACCGAGTGCGCGCCCACTACCCGCGTGCCTTTAGCGGGACCGGCCAAAAAATCGTCGATTTTGCTCAGCGTGCGGTTGAACGCCACGACGGTAAAGCCGTGGTCGTTCATGTTGAGAATAAGGTTTTGGCCCATGACGGCTAGGCCCATGACGGCGATATCGGCCTTGGGTTCGGTATTGTTCGGCATACAGCGTGGCGTCCTCGTTTGTGCTTATTGTACCGCATCGGCCCGAGGAGAGTTTTTTAGTTGCGCAGGGTCTTCAGGGCGCCGGCCCAGCGAACGACTTGGTCGAAGATTTTGTTGAGTTGGGCCTCGTGATGCGAGGTGGGTTGAAAGTCTTTCATATTTTCAAAATCAGATCGCAAAAAGAGCATCAGTTGCTCGCGGACATCGGCCAACTGAAGCTCGCTGACGACGCCGCGCAGATGCTCCACGGCCCGGGCGCCGCCCGATGATGAGCCATAGCTCACGAACCCAACCGATTTGTCACGCCACTCGCGCGAGAGGAAATCAATAGCGTTTTTGAGCGCGCCAGGAATGCCGTGATTGTACTCGCCGGTGACGATGACGTAGCCGTCGGCTTCGGCGATTTTTTGAGACCAGCGTTTGGTGTGCTCTTTGGTGTACTGATCGGCGACCGAGGGCGGCACCGGTTCGTCGAGTAAGGGTAGATCATAGTCCTGGACGTCGACCAGTTCGACTTCAAAATCGGTCCGTTTTTGACCCATTTCGTAGGCCCATCGGGCCACCGCCTCACCGGTCCGGCCGGGGCGTGTGCTCCCGAGGATAATCTGAATCTTGAGCATCATGCCCTCCGCTCTCGTTTTTAGTATTTCAAATGTACGAGGATTACTTTACTTTGTAAAGTAACTCAATTTTACTTCTTAAAATGGGCGGCCATGTAAATACCAATGCAGGCGAGCAGTATACCGGCGATCTGCAGCAAGGTGAGCTTCTCGTGCCAAATGAGCCAGCCAAAAAGCGTTCCATAAATGATGAGGGCGATATAGAACAACGGCGTGAAGGCAGACTGGGGTGCGCCGAGACTGTAGGCCTTGATGATGCCGAAGTTTCCAAAGCTAATGAACAGCCCGATGCCGACGGCGATCGAGAGATATTTGGGCGGAAGTTGCAGAGATTTGTTCGGCGACGTCAGAAAAAAGAGCAGCAGCATGACGACGAGGCCTACGAGGGAGGCATAGGCGTTGATCAAAAAGGCTGAGATGTCCTTGGGCAGCAATTTTGACAAAGCCTGATAGCTGACGAATAAGAGCGGCGTCGTGACAGCGAGTATTTTCCAGTCGAGCATGGCTCCTCCGACGTCATCATAGTGGATGGACTCATCGGCGGCAATTGTCGAAATCGGCGGCCGCTGGATAGTCTTTTGGGGCGCGCACCTTGTCAGCCCATCGGCGGCTACCTATAATCGGCGGGTAACCAAATGGTGACACCATGGCAGACCGACACATTCCAACACTGTACGAATGGGCTGGGGGGTCCGAAGCCTTTGAGCGGCTCGTGACGACGTTTTACGATTTGACGCTCCAAGACGAACTATTGCGGCCGTTTTTTGAGCATATGTCGGCGAAGCATAAGCATTATGTGGCATTGTGGCTTATCGAGGTTTTTGGCGGTCCTAAGGTATATTCTGAGGTCTACGGGGCCTTGAAGGGCCATCCGCACATGATTCGGCGGCACCTGGAACTCACGATTCCAGAAGCGGCACGAGTGCGGTGGATTCAGCTCATGCAGCGCGCCGCGGACATCGAGAAGTTGCCCAACGATGCGGAGTTTCGTTCGGCCTTCGTGGCTTATTTTGAGTGGGGCACTCGTATGAACCAGGTGTTTGCGAACGGGGCTCCGGTGCCGGACGAGTCGCCGGTGCCGAGCTGGGGCTGGGGGGAACGAACGCCATATATACCACCCGAGTAGGGCTAGTGTTGGGCGGATTTGTGCTTCGGCGCGCGGCATGAGAAGATTTTGACTATGGAATTTTTACACGACTTGGCACGGACCTATCCGCTGATGCGGGGCGGGGCGATATTGTTTATTTTGGTAGGCTTGGGGATTATTATCGGCGGCTTTGGCCGGCGGCGCTGGATGCTCGGCTGGCTCATCGGCGGGGCCGTGGCGGCGGTGCTGGCGATGGCCGGGCTCTCGATCACCAAGGTGATATTTGCCGGCTTGGGCTCACCGTCACCACTGCATTGGATCATCATGGGCATAGGGTTTGCGGTGGAGTTTTGCCTGGTAAATTACGTGGTGTTTACGATCAAGGATCACGACTCCCGGGAGTTTTGGCTATGGATGCTCGTGGTGGTGGGAGCGCATTTTCTGGTTTTTACCTTTTCGCACGGGCCGTTTGCGGGCGCACTAGGATTGATCTGTATCGCCAATGCGCTGATTGGGCTGAGGCTTAAACGGGTTGATTTTCACGCTTTTTGGATCGTCGACGGCTTCTTGAAGCTGGCGGTGGGCTGCGCTATGCTAGCCGCCACCCTCGTTTAGCGACGGCTGGCTATCGCGAACTGCGCTGGTCGTCGCGCAGATACATGTAGATGAAGAGTGCCACAAACGAGACCGCAAAACAGACGGCGCCAAACGTGTCTTCGCGCGGGAACGAAGCGAAGTGCGTGAGGGGCAGCGGTAGGGTTTCGGGATGATGGCTGGCATTTTGAGCAATGTAGACCCAGCCGGCGAATCCAAACACAAACACGGTAAAACTGAAGGCACGTAATATTTTTTTCACGAAGCTTAGTATACCAAATGAATATTCATTGCGGGGTTAATTCTTTTTTCATTTTTCCGTTTTTTCATTTTTACCGAGACGAGCAGAGCCCTAAAGTGGTCGGCTCAATTGGCTTATTCTGGGAGTTTGACTATTGCCAATTGCCAGATATTCGACATCGACGCTCCGATCAGATGAGATCCTGCTCAAATGTCGCGTTGCGAGGAGTTCCCATGGATCAAAACTGGGGTTGGAGCGGCCACAGAACAGTGGAGCGGCTGGGGTCGGTGAAGATTTTTGGTCATAATGCTAAAAACGCCGCTCTTATCCTTTTTTTAGCTGTCCGGCTAGGGGCGTAGGGTCGCCACGCGGGGCGTCGAGCGAGAGACTGGCCCACCGCTACGGCGGTTATCAAAGGTGGAGTCGGCCTCAACGTTCACCTTTCTATAGCCAGAAAGAGCGAGATGGCCGACCTCGCAAGTTTTGGGTAGCGGCGACCGCCATTCGACCGAGGCCGCAGATCGTTCTGCAACCATAGCTACCAAGCATTTTAAATGCCTCTTTGAAGTAAAGAAGTCGATTGTGAGGAATTCCTGGTTGGCCCTTCTGGGGGGTTTTGAGGTCGAGTGATTACTTCGTATTTAATCTTTCCCTTGTAATGTTCATGATGCAATTTCTATCAATACCTAGTTAACTTTGTTTAATTTCTAGGCGGTCATGAAAATTCTCTTGATAGACGATAATCAGCTTATCTTCGACAGTGTGAAATCGAGACTAGCTCCAACCTACGTGGTCGATTCGGCCGACACGGGGTACGAGGGCATCGAGCGCGCGCGTTTGATTCGGTATGGACTGATTTTGCTCGATTTGGGGCTGCCGGATATGGATGGGTTTGAGGTGTGCCGCGCACTCCGTAGTGCCAATGTTGGGGCGCCGATCTTGATATTGACGGTCCGCAAGGACTCAGCCACCTCGGTGCGATTGCTCAATTGCGGAGCTGACGACTTCCTTACGAAGCCGTTTAACGGTGATGAGCTCAGGGCTCGGATTGCGGCGTTGCTGCGGCGTAGCAGCGAGATGCATGAGGAAAAAATCATCAAAGTCAGCGACCTAACCATGAATGTGACCCGGCGCCAGGTGACGCGTTCGGGCACGATCATTTCATTGCGACGCAAAGAATTTGATATTTTGGAATATTTGATCAGCAATCAGGGACACGCCCTCACGAGGTCGATGATTCTCGACCACGTCTGGGAGGCCGGCACCGAGGGCTGGAATAATACCGTGGACGTACACATCAAGCACCTGCGCGATAAGGTGGATCGGCCGTTTGGGATGCCGCTGATCAAGACAGCCTATGGGATCGGTTATATGGTCGATGACACGTAGGGAAAGGCGCGACCGCTAGTCTTGCTGTAGTACCGCGAGCACATTGCCGGCCGGGTCCTTGAACCAGGCAATGTCGGGGCCGCGGCCAGTGGTGAGGCCTCGGGCGATGTCGCCGTCGTCGGTCAGGTCGTCGTAGTGTTCAAACGTAACGCCTTTGGCCTTGAGCGCCTTCACGGCCGTGTCGATGTCGTCGACGGGGAAATTGAGAATGGTGAAGCTGGCGGGTACGTGGTCGTCTTTGGGGTACACAAAAATTGGATTTGAGCCGGCTATCTTGAGCGATAGGCCCATGGGATCTTCTTGCACTTCGATGCCTAGGGTTTCGCTATAAAACTTTTTGGCCGCCGCTTGATCGTCCACGGAAAAACCGCTAAATGCGTGGGTGTCTTTAAACATGCTCTGCCCTCGTTATGTATGCTCATCTTACGCTTTTTTAGTGGGCTGTGGCGGATGATCCGGATTGCGGGGCGCTCGAGAGTGAACACGGCTTGGAGGGCTGATCGACACAGATTTGGAGCTTCGCGTTTTGAGTTTGGGTGGAGGCCCAGCCTTTAGCAGCATTTTCGGCGTTCATGTTGAGCCCCTGGGTGGTGCGGTACCACACAATGTTCGTGGCCCCGACCGCAACAAACAGCGCAATGATAAGCCAGTCTCGAATATGCAGCTTCGGTTTGGGTTTGGGCTTTAATTTTTTCGCCATAATGTCGCCTTCTTGGCTTAATATAGCGTTTACAAGCGCTTTGATCAATAAGCACGAGCATTATGAGCGGATTTGAGCATTTTGGGCCGACTTGGCCGTGAGAGCGCGTAAGCCCCTTGCCAAAGGCAGAAGTTTTATTACCATGGTCTGCGTTTGCTTCGAATGCTCGCGAAAGGCGAGGGACTGCAGCCTGAACCGCCCGCGAACTCTCCCGCCTTGGGCAGGGCGCCGTCTGCCGGGTCTGATCAACCCGACTGCGCGTGCGCCCTGCCCAAGTGTGGTCATCCCCGTTCACCCCTATAGCTTGGCGTGTCATTCCCGCCAATCAGCCGGCGACGCTTGAGGTCATTGAACCGTGGTTCAGAGATTTATTAGTGCCACCTGCTACTAGGCGTCTGGGGCGGCGCGCACAACGGCCATGAGATCCTTGGGATCGGCTAGCGAGGGTGTGAAATTGTGCTCCTCGCCGAGTCCATAGCGCTCGGTTAGTTCGTAGGTGAGCCGCAGCGCGGAGTAATCTTCCAGGCCGATGCCGACCGAATCAAACAAGGTGATGTCGTCATCGTGTTGGCGGCCGGATTTGGCGCCGGTAATGAGCTCGTGGAGTTCGCCCAGTACGGCTTTTTTGGCTTCAGGGAGGCTAAATCGCTGTATCTCTCCCTCTATAAACGATTGGTCGAAATACTCTACTACGATGCGACATCGGGGCAGTAGGGTCGCCTCCAGCTCGGTCTTGCCGGGGCAGTCGCCGCCCAGGCCATTGATGTGCACGCCGGGCTTGATCCAATCGTTTTTGATGACGTCGACGTGCGCCTTGCAGGCGGTGCAGACGGTCACGATGTCGGCGCCAGCGGTGGCCTCCTCGGCGCTGTGGCAACGCACCAGCCGCAGCGGCGACCCGGCCAGGTTGCGCTCGAACTTATCCATAGCCGCGGGATCGATGTCGAAATAGCGCACGCTGGTAAGATTGCGCACCAGCTGCGCGGCCTGCACCTGAAATTCACTTTGCGCGCCGGTGCCGATAATGGCTAGGATGGACGCGTCTGGGCGCGCCATCAGGTTGGTGACGAGCGCCGAGGTGGCGGCGGTGCGCAGGGCGGTGAGGAGCGTCATTTCGCTGTACAGGAGCGGGTAGCCGGTATCGATGCGCGAGAGCTGGCCTGTGGCGACCACGGTCTGAAGCCCGAGCTCGGGATTTTTGGGATGGCAGTTGACGTATTTATAGGTGTAGTAGGTGCCGTCGCAGACCGGCATGAGCTCGAGCACACCGCCAGGCACATGCATGGCGGGGCGCGGCATTTGGGTGAATTGTGCCCAGCGCCCAAAATCGCGCTCCAGGGCCCGCATGAGGTCGGTAAGGTAGGCATCGAGGCCGTGGCGGCCGATGAGCGTGGCGAGGGTTTCGACGGTGAGGATTTTCATTGTCTGTATTGTAAATCATTTATGATGTCCTCGGGAGCGGCTGCCGACACTAGTAGCGCCCCTGCACCTGCTGGGCAACAGTGCGGAAGGCATCATAGGCGGGCTTTTTTGAGCCGTCACTGCGCCGGAGGCCAAAGCCGTCTTCGTTCTTGTGGCTAGTGGGTAGCCATTGATCTGAATCGGAATGCACGAAGAGTGGTCCCACATTGGCCTTGTCATACCAGATATCCAGGCCTTGTTTGACTATTTGGGCTTGGCTCGCTTCAGTGACGTGATCGGGTCGGTTTCGCTTCGTCGGCTGGGCTACCGCACGCGCGCCCGTTGTGGGCGCGCCATACTCCGTGCCCCAAATTTGCTTGTTACCCCAGCCGGCTCTGGCCATGATGGTGCGGAGGTTGTCTTTGGGTCGACCTTGATCAACCGTGTAAAACGCATTGTAGCTGACGGCCCGGGCGGGTGGCACCGGCCAGCTATAGGGGTGGACACCTACGGCATCAAATAATTTGGGATTCAGATACGGGAGCATTTGGGCCAGAAAATCGCTTTGGCGCATGCCTTTGGGAAATTTTGGCTCAAACATCGGGGCGAGGCCGCCGGTGACGACAAGGGTGCCCGGGCTGTTGTGACGAATTTCGCGCGCGGCGGCATTGGCCAGGGCGGCGTAGGCTCGTGGGTCGTAATATACGGTTTTGTTGCGGCGGGCGGTTTTCCAATAGGAGCTTAGATTTGGCTCGTTCCAGATCTCCCAGGCGCGTATGCTCTGGTGCTTATATCGAATGGCGGCCGTCCGAGCAAATCGGGCGAAGGCAGCGTTGCTTTGGGGGTTGCATTTTTGGGCCGCGGCTTTGGTGATGACCAAAGTGGCGCAGCGGGGCTCCGCGGCCCAGGGCGCCGTGTAGTCTAGGACGGCCAGGATTTTGAGGTGGTGCACACCGGCCACGCGCACCACGCGATCATACATTTTCCAGTGGTAGATGGTCGGCCCTTCGGGTTGAATGGCCGGCCAGCTGAAGTCGACTCGGATCCAGGTGGCTCCCAGCCTTTCAATGTCGGCTAGCCGGCTATCGAGGTCCTTGTCGTTCATTCGCAGAAGCGTGGCACCGGTGGCGATACCGACTTCGTCTCTCGTGGCGGCCTGCACCGGCGGCACTGTGGCGAGCTCAAAGATCACGAGACTGAGCATCAGCCCCCAATACATACCGGTTTTCAATAACCGAACGTGTGCTCGCATAACATGACTGTCCTTTCTGAACTGTCGGGATTATAGCAACTTTTGTTGACGATATTATGAAACCGGATCGGGGGGCGGCCTACCCAGACCTCCAAGTTAATACTCACATCACATCCTTCTTCTACATTGTTACGTGCAGCTACGGATACACGATAATGGAGGAGGCCTCACTATTACCAAGCTGGTTAAAAGATTTTTTGGTTTTCTGATCGTCGGCGTTCTGCTTGGTTTGGGCTGCGTGGTTTTTTTGAGCCGATCGGCGCTGGCGGAGCAGGCAGACGCTTGGCACCTGGTGCCTCGCCCTCAAAGATTCACGGAATTATATTTTGCTGATTACCTTCGCCTATCGACTGCGCCGAAGCCCGGTTCGACGCAAACCGTGGCGTTTACGGTGCATAATCTCGAGCACCGATCGACAGCGTATCGCTACGAACTTACATCTCTGGCGGCAGACGAGCAGACCGGGAAGACGCTGGGGAGTGGGTCGATTATGCTGGCGCACGGGCAATCGAAGGTGACTGAGCAAGTTATCGCGGTGCCTTCGCCTCGAAAGCGAACGCTCATCAAGGTTTCTTTGAGCTATGAGGGTATTGCCTTTGGGGACAGCCGTCCCACCCCGCAAACGCAATCGATTCATTATTGGGTCGAAGCTACTCGTGCCGTTTTGAGCGACAAGGTGCACCATGCGACCAAGTGATACGAAGTCTACCAAAGTGGCGGTGGTGATTCCGTGCCATAACGAGGCGGCCAGTATCGGCCATGTGATAGCCAAATTCCCCCTCGACGAGCTAGCCCGGCATGGCGTACAGCTCGAGATACTCGTCGTTGATAATGGCTCTTCTGATAATACGGCCGAAATTGCGCGAGAAGCTGGCGCCACGGTGATTCACGAATCGAAAAAGGGCAAGGGCAATGCCCTGCGAGCCGGATTTCGAACGGTTTCCCCCGACTCCGAGTATGTTGTGATGCTCGATGGCGACGACACGTATAGCCCTGGGGAAATTCTGCGCGTGATAGAGCCATTGCGGAGTGACTTCTGCGATGTGGTAGTGGGTTCGAGACTCGGCGGTCGGATTCAGAGCACGGCGATGAGCAGATTTAACCGGTTCGGCAATCGGGTCTTCACGACCGCTGTGCGCGTGTTGTACGGCGCGAACGTAACCGATGTGCTCACGGGATATTTTGCCTGGAAGAAGGTGGCACTCGATGCCCTGGAGCCGCATGTTAAAAGTACCGATTTTGCTATCGAGATGGAGATGATCACCAAAATGGCTCGGCTCCGGCATCGGATGGCATCGGTTCCGATAAGCTACCACCCGCGCGCAGGGGCGTCTCATTTGCATCCGCTAAGAGATGGCTCGCGTATTCTGCTCATGTTCATGCGGAACTTGGCCTGGCGCCCCCCGGCGGTACCCGAAGGGCGGAAGATCGTATTTGTAAGCGATGCGATTTATCCCTATATGAAGGGCGGAAAAGAAAAGCGCCTGCATGAAATCACCAAGCGATTGGCGCTCATGGGGTATGACGTTCACATCTATACCATGCACTGGTGGAATGAACCCGCTAAGACTCGGATGGAATTCGGGGTGCACTTGCACGCGTTGAGTAAATATTACGAGATGTACCATGGGGACCGCCGGACGATCCGGGAGGGTATAGGGTTTGGCTTGGCGTGCTTTAAGCTCTTTCGGGTTCAGTTTGATGTGCTCGATGTGGACCATATGCCGTTTTTCCCGATTTTCACGGCCTGGATTGTGTGCACCTTGCGCGGTCGCAATCTGTCGGCTACCTGGCATGAGGCACTCACCTACCAGGAGTGGGTCAACTACATGGGGATGGGTGGATTTGTGGCCGCGGGGGTTGAACGGCTCAGCATTCGCCTGCCTCACCACATCACCGCCGCATCGGCCCACACCAAGGAGCTCCTTGAGACTATTCACGGGCGCAGTCGGCGCGTCAACCTGGTGGCCTCCGGCATTGATGCTTCGCTCCTGAGGGCTGTGCGAACGAGCCCCATTCGTGTGGACGCGCTGTATGTGGGGAGGCTCGTGAAAGACAAAAACGTCGATGAACTGATTGCGGCGGTGGATATTATTCGGCAACACCATCCTGAAGTGTCTTGCCTGATAATTGGCGACGGGCTGGAGAAGCCTCGCTTGAAGCAGGAGGTTACGAAACGGAAGCTGGAAAAGAACATTACGTTCTTGGATTCTCTACCCGAGGCGTCGGAAGTGTACGGCTACATGAAAGCTGCTCGGGTTTTTTGTTCGCCGTCGACCCGCGAGGGTTTTGGAATTACCTCGCTCGAGGCCTTAGGGTGTGGCACGCCGGTCGTTACGATCGATAGCCCCGGCAATGCGGCGCGCCATTTCATACAGGAGGGCCTGAATGGGAGCAAGGTTGTGCTCTCTCCTCGGGCACTGAGCGAGGCGATTTTGTACTGGATCTCCTTCGCCAGTAAGCCGATTATCTCGATGCCGGTAGCTGAATACGATTGGAACCAGCTGGCCAAAAAACAAGTGGAGGCATACATGCTATGAATATTCTGCATGTCTGCAAGAAGTATCCCGATGCGCTGGGCGGCGACGCGGTAGTGGTATCCAATTTGCGACGTCAGCAGCAAGCGGCCGGCCACGACGTAGCGGTGGTGACATCAAATTGCAACGAAATACTTAAGGGTCGGCATATCTACAAGATTGGGATGAAGGATACTCCGGCCAGCCTTGATTCGATCACCCCGAAACGGCTGGTGTCTCTGGTGATTTTATCTCTGGGGATGTTTGGTATTTTGCGGAGAGAGCGGCCGGATGTGATCCACACGCACTCGATAGATATGGCTTTTTTTGTTTCGTTTGCGGCCCGGTTGTACGGGATTCCCATGGTTCATACCTTTCATATCGTAACGTTCTACGATGCGACCCAGTCGGCGCTCCGTCGAAAATCTGAACTATGGCTCGCGCGCGCGGCTCATCTGCGCTCGGCCACGGCGCCTAATAGTTATGACGTGGCGAAGCTGCAGGCTGCAGGACTTGTCCAAACCGTACTGCTGCCTAACGGTGTGGATCTCGCATTCTGGCGGGGAAGATGATGTCAGTGAAATCGGAGGTTTATACCTTTTTGTCGATCGGCCGCCTTGAGCGCCAAAAGGGGTGCGAGTATCTGATTCGAGCCGCAGCGCTCCTCATCGGGGAGCTGCCGGGAGTGTTCCGGGTGGTAATTATCGGCGACGGCTCGCAATATGACGCCCTGCTTGATCTGGCGCGCGAACTGCGCGTCGAGGACGTGGTGCTCTTGGTGGGGCGTAAGGACCCGAGCGAGGTGAGGACGATGCTTTCGCGGACCGATGCGGCCGTATTTCCGTCGCTCTACGAGACGACGCCGCTGACCCTCCTGGAGGCTTGGGCGGCAACGGTGCCGGTGATCATAACGCCGGTGGGTATTTTGCACGAGGTATCGCCAGATTTCGAGGCAGCCTATATCGTGTCGCCGGGCGATGAGCGCTCGCTCATGCAGGCTATGAGACGGTGCATGACCGACCATGAATCGAGCTCGCGAGTAGCGGCCAAGGGCTACGAGGAGTCGAAAAAATACGCCTGGCCTTTGATCGCGCAATCGGCCGAAGCGATCTACGGGAGTGTCGTATGAGGGCGGAGCATATTGTTCAGGTAAGCTCGTACTACCCTCCCCATCTGGGTGGGCAAGAAAATGCGGTGCATGATTTGGCCACGCAGCTCGCCCGCGACCACCAGGTGGATGTGCTGACTTCAACCGCGGGCGGAGGCGCGGCAGGCACGAGCCTGGAAGACGGCGTGCGGGTAACGCGGTTTGGCGGCGTCGTGTTTGGGCATGCGCCGATCATGCCTTGGTTTCCCATTGGGCTTTTTCGTGCGGCTCGAGCGGGTAGCGTCGTGCACCTGCATATCGGCCAGGCTTTTACGCCAGAAATGGTATGGCTGGTTTCGAAGCTGCGTCGCTTTCGGTACATCGCTCAGTTGCATATTGATTTTGAACCCTCGGGGCCGGCGGGCCTCTTGCTGCCGCTCTATAAACGCCTGGTACTGGGACGCGTACTGAGGTCGGCGGCCATGGTGGTCACCCTCAATGAGCAAACCCTGCGCATGGTTCGTAGGACGTATGGCTGCAAGCGTGCCCGCGTGATGCACAATGGGATAGATGAGGTTTACTTTACTTTGGAGCGTTTGCCATTTGCTCCCCAGCCACCCAACATCCTGCACCTCCTGTTTGTGGGACGGCTTAGTAAACAAAAAAATGTTCCGGTGCTGCTGGAGGCTCTGCGTAAGACCAAACGGAGCGTGCATTTAGATATCGTGGGCGACGGTGAAGAGCGGGCCGTGATAGACGGCTTCATTGCGGATTACGGCCTAGGGAATGTGACCGTGCACGGCCGGCTCAAACGACAGGAAGTGATGCGATTTTATGAAGCGTGCGATGCGCTCATCATGCCTTCGCTCTACGAGGCCCAGCCTCTCGTGTTGTTTGAGGCGATGGCAGCCCGGATACCGATTATCGGCACGGACGTGATCGGGGTGGCAGATCACATCCAAAAGGTGGGGATTATCGTGGAGCCGACGGCGACAGGTCTGGTTCGGGGCATTGATGAATTCTACGACCGCTACTCCTCATTACCGGAAATGGTGTCGCGGGGGTTCGCGTCGGCGGAGGGGCTGCGATGGAACCGGACCTTGAAAGAATATGAAGATCTCTATGAAGAAATTCTGGGAGATTAGTACCAACAAGACCGCGGCCGAGCTTTTGGGCTGGCTGTTGGTTACGGATGTGCTGATTTGGCTCGTTGATAGCGCGGGATGGTGGCCGCTTCGGGTCGGGCTGTTTGTGAGTTTGGTATTTCTGCCGGGGGTGGCATTGCTGCGAGCGTTGCGCATTACGCTCAAAACGATCTCGGCCGGCGTGCTGTATAGTTTTGGCCTCAGCGTGCTCGTGTTGATGGTGAGTGGATTGGTGACGAACCAAGCCCTGATGATGGTCGGCATCAGCCGGCCGCTCGAACTCCCGGGCATTGCTATCATCTGGACGCTGGTAACGGCCGCGATTATTGTGGCGGGTGTTTTCACCAACCCGCAGCCGGCCAAGCTGCGACGATGGTCGCTGGCGGGGGTATCGAACCTGGCATGGATGTTTGGGTTCCTCACGCTGCTGCTTCCGGGTCTGGCGGCTTTGGGCGCCATTCGGCTCAATAATGGCGGCGACGCGCTCGTAGCGCAGGCCACGTTGGGCTACGCGGCCATTTTGATCGTTTATGCGTTTGTATTGCGGCGACGTCTGCCCGATGGGCTGCTGGCATGGTTTATTTTCGTGATGGGTCTAAGCATATTGCTCATGACTTCGCTTCGCGGGTGGGATATTTTGGGGCACGATATTGAGCGTGAGTTTCGGGTATACACGCTGGCTCACCTGAACGGACGGTGGGACATTGGCCTCAACCGCGATCCCTACAACGCTTGCTTGAGCATCACTATCTTGCCGGAGATGTTTGCGAAGCTGCTCGGCGTATCGGGCCTGTTGGTATTTAAGCTTATTTTGCAAATTGTCTTCGCGGCCTGCCCGGCAGTGTTGTATGTGCTGCTGCGGCAATATGTGTCGCGTCTCGGCGCCCTGGCGGGATGCATGCTGTTTATTTCCTACCCCACGTTTGTGAATGATTCGGCCATGTTGACTCGCCAGGGCGTGGCCTACCTCTTTTTTGCGCTGGCGTTGCTCGTGATATCGAATAAAACTCAGAAGAAAAGATATCGGCGGCTGTTTTTGCTGTGCGCCCTGGGAGCGGTGCTGTCGCACTACTCGACGGCCTACATGTTTGTGGCGTTGTTTGCGGGGGCGGTGGTGTGCAAGTACGTGGTCGGGTGGTGGCAGAAGCGCCGGTCGCCGCAGTACCGCACTCCCCGCAGCGTGGTATCGCCGCTATACGCGGGGCTGATATTGCTGATGACGTTTATCTGGTATACGCAAATTACCGCTACCTCGAATGGGCTTCTGACGACGATTCGCAGTTCGATCGCCAACATTCCTAAGTTGATGACGGAAGACAATAAATCTTCGGATACCTCCGTGGCGCTGGTTTTTTCGGGCAGCAAGTCGGTGGTGGATTTGTACCAAACCTACATCAAGACTTCCCAGGGTGGTGCGGCTGCACATGAGGCGGGTCCGGCGGAGCCCATGCCTTTGCTTACGAGCGACGACCTGCCGCTGACGTGGCTAGGCAAAAAAGCTCAATCGATGGGCCTGAATCCGTCGATCATTACTACGCTGCGCCAGAATTTTGCCAAATTTCTGCAGCTGCTGGCTTTGGCCGGTGTGCTCTACGCGGTGTATGTCTTGCTACGGAAGCGGCCGGATGCGCTGGGCATTGATACGCTCTTTCGGAAACGGCCCGACACACTTACGATTGATTTTATTTGCCTGAGTATGGCCGGTATTGTGCTGCTGGCCCTCATGGTGGTATTGCCGGTTTTATCAGTGAATTATGGGGTTTTGCGGGCATTTCAGCAGGCGCTTATTTTTCTGGTCTTACCGATCACGCTCCTGCTGGCTCAGCTACACAGACCGCTTCGTGCCTGGATGCGCACGAGCATTGCCACGATAGGGGTGGTGGGCTTGTTTTTTCTTTTTACGGGCATGTTTGCCCAGATGCTGGGGGGAACGAGTCCGTCACTGAGCCTGAATAATCGGGGTCTGTATTTTGGCTTGTATTACTCATCGGCGGCGGATTATGAGTCATTTGTGTGGCTCAAGACACACGTCCCGAAGGGGGGTGACGTGCGAGCCGCAAACTTCAACCGCGCGGTTATGCACGATCCGGAATATCCTTTTGGCCACACGGGCATTTTGCCATCCCAGCTTAAGCCTAAGAGCTACGTCTATCTGGATTACGCCCAGATTGTGTCACAGAAGTTTTATGCGTATTACGAAAGCAGCCCACTCGTAATGACTTTCCCGGTTGGCTATTACGATACGACTAAAAACCAAATTTACAGCACTTCGTCTACGCGAGTGTACCAGTGACGACGGCGGTTTGGCTGACGCCGATATCGGTACGGCTGCAGGCCCTACGTGCCAGCAGCTTAGTGGTGAATGCTTTCTATCTCATGCTCTCGACCTTCGTGGTAGCGGCGGCGGGGCTGGGGTTTTGGGTGGTGGTGGCTCGTACGCACGATACGGCTGCCGTGGGGCTGGCAACGACGCTGCTTTCGGTATCGGGATTGCTTTCGCTTTTGGGGCTGGGGGGCTTTGACACGACGTTTGTGCGCTTTTTGCCGCGATCGGAGCACAAGAATGACTACATCAACAGTGGGTTTATCATTGTGACCCTCGCGAGCGCCGGGCTGGCCCTAGCTCTGGCGCTGGTGTTGCCGCGCATATCGCCCCAGCTTTCGATGCTCGGGAGCGGCTGGGCACTGGTGGGATTTGTGTTTTTCACGGTCGTGACGTCGCTGAATGTGCTGACCAATGCGGTGTTTTTGGCTTACAAAGAAGCTCGATATATTTTTGCGATTAATGCGACGTTTAGCGCGTTTAAGGTGATGCTACCCCTCGTAGTGGTGAACGGCGGCGCCATGGGGATTTTTGTGCTGGCGGGCCTGGCTCAGCTGCTGGGGTTGGTTTTGAGCGTCGCTTGGATGTACCACCGGTTTGGCTACCGATTTTCCCCTCGGCTGGATGTGGACGCGCTGCGGGTGGTACGGAAATTTTCGGTTTCGGTTTATTTCTCGAGCGTTTTGAATTTGATTCCGCCGACCGTCTTGCCGCTGATTATTATTCATCAGCTGGGTCCGGAGCCGGCGGCCTTCTACTACATGGCTTTTACTATCGCGGGGGTGCTCTACACCATCGCCTATGCGTCGATGCAGTCGGTGTTTGCGGAAGGTTCGCACGACGAGACGGCCATCCGGGCGCATGTGACCAAAGCCGCGCGCATGATCGGCGTGACGCTGGTGCCGGCGGCGCTCGTGGTGGCGGCGCTGAGCGGGTGGCTGCTGGGGGTATTCGGCCGGGCGTATGCAGCGCAGGCGGGTGCACTGTTGCAAATCTTTGCCCTCAGTGCGCTGCCGGTGGCGGTGTATTCGGCTCTGGGGGCGATCTTCAAGGTCACTAAGAACCTGCGCGGGGTGGTAGCGATGAATGTGACCTACGCGGGGGTGATTTTGGGCTTGAGTTTTCTCTGGGTGCCCCACGGGGGACTCCTGACGGTGGGCTGGGCCTGGGCGCTTGGTAACGTGGCGGCGTGCGGCGTGGGTGGACTCTGCTTGATGGGAATTAATAATAAACGCTTAGGAGTATAGATATGGCACGGCTTCCCAAGCCAGGCGGCGATCACGATGTTTGGGCCAAAGTATTAAACGATTTTCTCTTGGTGGCGCACAATCCGGACGGCACACCGCGCACGGAGGCAGTGAGCACGCTGGCCGCGGCTACGGTGGGGTTGGCGGATCTGAAAACAAGCAATCCGGCGGGACAGGCGATCGGGAACTTTGTGCTGTCGAATGACGGGATCAACCTGAAGTGGAAGGCCGCGACGGTGCTGGATGTGACGAACTATGGCGCCGTCGGCGACGGCATCCACGACGACACGGCCGCTATCCAATCGGCCATCGACGCAGCTATCAACGGCGGCACGGTGTTTTTGCCACGCGGGGTCTATATGGTCACCGGCCTCGTCCTGCGTAACAAAGGCACCAATATCCTCGGCGACGGCCGTTGGGCGACGCGGATTGTGCGGCTCAGCGGCAACGCTCCGCTGATTACGATGAACGGGTCGGGCAGCAAGATTGGGCATTTGCGATATGCGTCCATCAACAACATCATGCTCAGCGGCAACTTTATGCCCGGCACATTGGTGCAGTCGTATTATGCTGATACGTGTTTATTTGGGCAGATAAATTTCATTCACACGGTCGGCCGGGCTATCGACTTTGTGGAGGTCTGGGATACGCGCTTCCTGGAGTGCGCCTGGGAAGACTGCGGTTCGGCGACTGAGGCCTGTGTCTTACTGCGCAATAGCACGGCTCCGGGAAATTTTGGCTTCAGCAGGGATAATACTAACCAAATTTACTTTAGCTCTTGCCGCTGGGAGGGTTTTCGCAACGGCGCGATTCGGATGGACGGGACCTTTGGCGGTTCCACGGAGATGCTCAACGGAGTCTTCATTGTGTCGTGCAAGATGGAGTCGATTGTGGCGGCTGGGCCCTTCATTCAGACGACCGATAATACGACGGTGGTATTCGTAAACCAGCTCTATGTGGCTGTCACCGGCTTTGATGCGGGCTACTCCACGCCCATTGACGTGATCCAGGACAACGCTTCGCATATCTTTATGTCGAATATCTTTGTGCACTGGGGGGATGTGCCGGGTATCGCGAGCTCGGTGGCACACATTATGAGCAACTCGCCGCATATGTATCAGAGCGTCACCACCTTCTATACCACCGGCGTTCCTTCGCACGCTACAATCTGGACCGAGACGGCCGCCTCCGATGTGACGATTACGAGGCTGTGGTCGAATGCGCCTACTAGCACCGACGGCTTGGGCGACTTCAGCCAAGTGGTGGGCAGCAGCCCGATGACCGGCCTGAACGTGCCGCTGGAGTATCCGGGCGCCTTTCAGATTACCGACCAGGTCACAGACCGCGCACTGATAAAAGTTAATGCGAATACTACCCGGCCGGCGCTGCAGGCGGGGAACGGCGTGGACTTGATCGGCTACTCCGACACCTTCACCACCGAAAAATGGCGGATTATCGGTGCCACGGGCGGGGCGCGGTTTGCGGGCGGGAAGTTTCAGATTGAGCCTACCAAAGGCTATGTGGGGATCAATGCTATGCCGTTTACGGGGATTGCCATGCTCGTGAAAGCCGCGGCGGCCGGCGACCGGGGGCTGGCGATTGTGCGGCCCACCAGTGCGGCGGTCGGTAGGCTCTTGGAGTTTCAGGATGAAACCAACACGCTCCAGGGGCAGGCCTTCGACTTCAGTGGCCGCCCGGTGGCTGTGGGCACTCCGGCGACGGTGACGGCCGGTGCTCAAGTGAGCTACGCCAACCCGCGCGATCAGGTGCGCGACATTGCCGGCAACATCACGGCGGCCGTGAAGCCGAGCCCCACGGCACCAGGCACCATTGTGCGGATTACCTTTTCCAAGCCTTACGCCGCTGCTCCGCTCTCTATCGCCATCAACGACCACTCGGCCATTGCCGCGGACTTGTACGTTTCGGCCCGCAGCGGCAGCAGCTTTGTAGTATCGACACGCTCACCCCTACCCGGAGGCTCGATTCTGAACTTTGACTACACCGTAGCAGCTTAATTAATAATAGGAGTATAGATATGGCACGGCTTCCCAAGCCAGGCGGCGATCACGACGTTTGGGCTAAAGTATTAAATGATTTTTTGTTGGTGGCGCACAATCCGGATGGGACGCCGCGGGCGGAGGCGGTGAGCACGTTGGCGGCGGCGACAGTGGGGCTGGGGGATCTGAAAACGATCAACCCCGCCGGGCAAGCTATCGGCAATTTTGTGCTATCGAACGACGGAGTCAATCTGAAGTGGCGGGCCGATACGGTGTTGGATGTGAGCAATTACGGCGCCAAGGGCGACGGCGCCACCGACGACACGGCGGCCATCCAATCGGCCATCGATGCGGCCGTCAACGGCGGCACCATCTTTTTGCCCCGGGGCGTCTATATGGTCACCGGCCTCGTCCTGCGCAATAAAGGCACCAACATCTTGGGCGATGGCCGCTGGGCGACGCGGATTGTGCGCAAGAGCGGCAACGCTCCGCTCATTACCATTAGCGGATCGGGCACCAAAATCGGCCACATCCGCTACGCCTCCATCAACAACATCATGCTTAGCGGCAACTTCATGTCCGGGCCATTGCTGCGGTCGTATTATGCCGACACCTGCTTGTATGGGCAGATAAATTTCATTCATTGCGTGGGAGCGGCTATCGATTTTGTGGAGGTCTGGGATACGCGGTTTATCGAGTGTGCGTGGGAAGATTGTGGCTCGGCTACCGAGGCCTGCACGCTGCTGCGCAATAGCACGGAGCCCGGTACGTTTGGCTTCAGCGACGATAACACCAACCAGATCTACTTCACTTGCTGCCGCTGGGAGGGTTTTCGCAACGGTGCGGTCCGGCTGGACGGAACCTTTGGTGGCTCCACGGAATTGCTCAATGGTATTTTCTTCGTCTCGTGCAAAATGGAAACGCTCGTGGCCGCCGGGCCGTTCATTCAGGCGCTGGAAAATTCCACGGTTATCTTTGTGAACCAATTGTATGTGGCCGTTACCGGCTTTGACGCAGGCTACTCCACGCCCATCGATGTGATACTGGATAACGCTTCGCATATCTTTATGTCGGACGTGTTTGTGCACTGGGGAGATGTACCGGGCATCGCCAGCTCGGTGGCACATATTATCGGCAACGCTCCCCATATGTATCAGGAAATCACGACGTTTTACACCACTGGCGTTCCTTCGCATGCCACCATTTGGGTGGAGCCCGGGGTGGTAGACGTGACGGTCACCACGCTGTGGTCAAATACGGATAGCAGCACCGATGGGCTGGGCAACTTTAGCCAAGTACTCGGCAGCAGCCCGATGACCGGCCTTAACGTTCCACTGCTGTATCCGGGCTCGTTTCGGGTGACGGATCAAACTACGGGCAATACCCTGGTAAAAATCGACGATAACCCCACCCGGCCGGCGCTGCAAGCAGTGAATGCGGTGGATGTGGTGGGCTACTCCGATGCCTTCACGACTGAAAAATGGCGGATTATCGGGGCTACGGGCGCGGCGCGGTTCGCGGGAGGGAAGTTCCAGATTGAGGCCACCAAAGGTTACGTGGGCATTAATGCTACGCCGTTTACGGGGATTGCCATGCTCATCAAGGCGGCGGTCGAGGGCGACCGGGGTCTGGCCATCGTGCGGCCTACGAGCACGGCCACCAACCGGTTGCTGGAGTTTCAGGACGAGGCCTTCGCTATTCAAGGCTTGTCGATTGATTCTAACGGCCGGCCCGTGGTGGTAGGCACGCCCCCGCACGTGACGCCCGGCGCGCAGGTGAGCTACGCTAACCCGGGGGTGCAGGTGCGCGATGTGGCGGGCAATATCGTGGCCGCGGTGCGCCCCTCCCCCACCGCGCCCGGCGCCATTGCCACGGTGACGTTTTCGAGGCCGTACGCCGTGGCACCGCTGACGATTATGCTCACCGACCACTCGGCCGTAGCCGCCAATCTGTACGTGTCGGCGCGCAGCACCGCCGGATTTACGGTGTCCACGCGCAACGCGCTGGCGGGCGGATCGTTGCTCAATTTTGAATATCTCGTGGTTGCCTAACCATATTGAAACCGGTACTTAATTAATAAACAGTTCATTCTTCTTTGGTATTAATGAAGCCAAAAGGAGATTTCATTACTATGGCCAGATTACCGATACCCGGAGGCGATGTTGATGCCTGGGCGGGAGTGTTAAATGAATACTTGCTGGTATCGCACAATCCGGACGGATCGCAGCGCGTAGAAAGTATTCCGGCTCATTCGGTAGAGCTTCATGATCTCGACGTTAAAAATCCGGCAGATCAAATGCTCACAAATCTCGTGCTCACCAACGACAATACGCGACTCGTCTGGCGGAAGGTTGGCGAGGTTTTGCGCGATACGACGAAGGTGCCGCTCGATAGACTGCAGATCAACGTGCTTAGCTTTGGCGCGAAAGGAGATGGTGTCGCTGATGATACCGCTGCGATACAGGCTGCTATTAACTACGCGGCCAATGGCGGTGTGGTGCATATTCCCCGCGGTACCTATCTTGTGCGCGGGCTCAAAGTTAAGAAGAACGGCATCACCATCACCGGCGAAGCGCGCTGGGGTACACGACTCGTGCGGCATAGCGGCGCCGACCCACTGATTGAGTTTAGTGGCACCGCGACGCTTGACGGCCACATTAAGTACGGTTCGCTTCTGAGCATTACCTTGAGCGGCAACTACCAGCCGGGGGTGCTGCTGAGATCGATCTTTGCCGACAACTTCGTGTACCGCGACGTGAGCTTCATTAACTGCGACGGGCTTTCTATGGACTTCGTGGAGGTGTGGGACACGCGATTTTTCAGCAGCAGCTGGGAGGAGTGCGGCTCCCTGAGCGACCCGGCCGTGCTCTTGCGCAACACTATGCCCTCGGGGGTATTTGGCTTTGGGGTTGATAATACGAACCAGATTCATTTTTTGGGCTGCCGCTGGGAAGGCTGGCGAAATGGCGCTCTAAAGCTCGACGGCGGAGCTAATGGGTCGCCCAATCTGTTGAACGGGATATTTTTGGTGTCGTGTAAAATGGAAAGCCGCCATGCTGCGGGGCCGGCTTTCCAGATCATGGAGGGGACCACAATTGTATTTGTGAACCAGCTCTATATCGCCATGATGGCGGTGGATCCGGATCTGGTAAAACCGCTGGACGCGATCGAGGATCACGGCTCGCACGTATTTATGACGGACGTGTATATACAATGGGGTGCCGAGCTGAGCATTGCCCGGTCTTTGGTACATATTTATCGCAGCGGCCCGCATATGTACTACAAGCTTGATACGTTCTTCCCGGCAGAGGACCCAACGGAGGCGGCGGTTATTGCAGAGCCTGAAGCCGAAGATGTAATTGTATCGAGTACGGTGATCAACCGCGGCAAGCCGACGGTTGGTGATGTGTCCTCAGTGACGATCTCAAGTGCGAGCCGAGGGCTGACTTTGCCACTTGATGCATCGGGTGTGTTTAAGATTACTTCTAATGTTATTCACAAGGACCTGCTAAAGCTCGACAATACTGGCACGCGGCCAGCTCTAAATGCGGTAAATGGGCTTGACCTGGCTGGGTTTTCTGACAGCTATGCGGCGGAAAAGTGGCGGATTGTAGGGCCTACGGGAGCAGCGCGATTTGCCGGCGGAAAGTTCCAGATAGAGGGCACAAAGGGCTATGTGGGAATTAACGCGACGCCCTTCACCGGTATAGCCATGCTCGTGCGGGCGGCGGCCGGTGACGACCGTGGTATTGCTGTCGTGAGGCCATCGAGCACTTCCTTTAACCGCCTGCTGGAATTTCAAGATGAGACGTACAACATCCAAGGCCAGGCTTTTGACTCGAACGGCCGGCCGGTGGCGGTAGGGACGCCGCCGCGGGTTTCGCCCGGCAATCAAGCCAACAGCGCCAGTCCCCGCGTACAGGTGCGAGACGTGGCCGGCAACATTACGGCTACCGTCCGACCCGTGCCGACTGCGCCTGGCACAATCGCCACTGTGACGTTTTCGCGGCCGTACGCGGCGGCGCCGTTGGCCATCATTTTGTACGATCACTCGGTAACTTCGGGTGATCTCTACGTATCGGCGCGAAGCGCTAGTGCCTTTACGGTTTCGACGCGATCGGCGCTCCTGCCAGGTTTGGTCCTCAATTTTGACTATACGGTAACGGCTTAATGGGTAGTTAAGACCAACGCGCGATAGTCGTTAGTACAAGAAAGTGGAGGGATTATGGCAAGATTACCCGTTCCGGGAGGTGACGTTGACGCTTGGGCGGCGATATTGAATGATTACTTGCTGATTACCCATGCCGATGATGGTGCGCAAAAAACTGACAGCATCGGCAGCGCAGCGCTGCAAAGTCGGTCGATTGGGATTCGCCATATGCGCACCACCAATCCAACCGGAGCCAACCTGAACAATCTGGTCCTATCCAACAATGGCAACGACCTGGTGTGGAAGTCGGCGGGAGATGTGGCGCTGCCGCCATCGCAGCAGCTGGCGATTAACGTGGCGGATTATGGCGCGGTCGGCGACGGGGTGACCGACGACACCAACGCCATCCAGGCTGCGATAAACGCGGCGGTGGGCGGGGGTCTGGTGGAATTCCCGCGGGGGGTGTTTATGATCCGGGGGCTCAAGATTAGCAATAAAGGCACGGCGCTGTCGGGGGCGGCGCGGTTTGGGACGCGGCTGGTACGCTTGAGCGGCACGGCGCCGCTCATTGATATCAGCGGCACGGCGACCACGATTGGGCATTTGCGATATTGCTCGCTCACCAACTTGATGATCGACGGTGGCGGGTTGCCGGGGCTCTTGGTTCGTTCGTACTACGCTGATAACTTTATTTTCCGTGATCTTAATTTTATTCACTGCCAGGGTACAGCAGTGGACCTGGCGGAGGTCTGGGATACGCGCTTTGAAAGCTGCGCCTGGGAGGATTGTGGCAGCGCAAGCGCACCGGCTACGCTCCTGCGCAATAGTCTACCCGTGGGAAGCTTTGGATATAGCCTTGATAATACGAATCAGATCCACTTTGTAACGTGTCGCTGGGAGGGTTTTCGCAACGGAGCGTTGCGGCTCGATGGTGCGGCCAACGGATCGGCAAGCAAATTGAATGGCATTTTCATGGTGGCGTGCAAAATGGAATCGTCGGTGCTGGCCGGGGCGGCGTTTCAGATAGCGGACGGCTGCACAGTCGTCTATGTGAGTCAACTGTATATGGCGATGATGGCCTTTGATACTGGGTACAGCACGCCCATTAACGCCATTGAGGATTCGGGCACGCAAATCTTTATGACAAACGTGTACGTGCAATGGGGCTTCGCTACGGGGCTGGCGAACAGCCTGACGCATGTTCTGGGCGGCACTCCACACATGTATCACGAGGTCAGTACGTTTTACCCCACCGAAGACCCGGCACAAGCCACATTCTTCATTGAGCCGGCAGCCACCGAGGTGATGGTGGCGTGCATTTGGATCAACCGCGGCGAGGATATCATGGGCGAGGCCACCACGATGCTCGAAGGCGACCCGCATATGGGGCTGGAGCTGCCGATTCATGCACCGGCGTCGTTTCGCGTGACGGATCACGTCACGGGCAAAGACTTAGTGAAGGTGGATGCCAACTCCACGCGGCCGGCGCTGATAGTGCCCAACGGCGTGGATACGGCCGGGTTCTCCGATGCGTATGCGACCGAAAAGTGGCGCGTGGTGGGGGCTAGTGGGGCGGCACGGTTTGCGGCCGGGAAATTTCAGATCGAGGCCACGAAGGGGTATGTGGGGATAAATTCTACTCCGGTCACGAATATATCGATGCTGATCCGCGCGGCGGCCGACGGGGACAAGGGGCTGGCGATTGTGCGGCCCTCGAGCGTAGCAACGAATCGGCTGATGGAGTTTCAGGATGAGACGTACAACATCCAGGGATTGGCGATTGATTCGAACGGCCGGCCGTTGGGGGTGGGGACGCCGGCGCGCGTGACGGCGGGCGCGCAAGTGACGTACGCCAACCCCGGGATACAGGTGCGCGACATCGCCGGCAATATTTCGGCCGCGGTGCGGCCCTCCCCCACCGCGGCGGGGGTGATTTGCACAGTGGCGTTTTCGCGCGCGTTTCTGGCGACGCCGCTGAGCATTATGATTACCGATCACTCGGCGGTGGCGGCGGCGCTGTACGTGTCGGCACGCAGCACTACGGGGTTTACGATCTCTACGCGCGCGGCGCTGCAGGGCGGGTCGATTTTGAATTTTGACTATTCGGTGATCGGCTAAGGGCTGGCGACGACGCTCCACCATGGCAGCTTGCGGATGATGAGATTATCGACCGCCCAGCGCGCGGGTGTTGCCAGCCTCTCTAGCCCATAAAGGGCAAAGAAGACCATCGCGTAGACGATCCCGGCTCCGATGTCGGTCGAGGCGCTCGTGTAGGGGCCGCCAAATCCCTGAGGAATCGCCCAGATAAGCAGGCTCATGGCGGCGGCGCCAAGATAGATGGTTCGCCGGGCAAAGCCAGTAATCAACGCTATTGCTATCGCGCTCTCGAGGACCGCCACCAGGCTGGCAAAAGCCTGGGGCTGGCTGCCTAAAACTTGGCTCCAAAAATGAAACCATGGGCCCAACCAAGCCGGCTGGCCTTGGGCGCCACCGTTAACGGAATCGAGAAAGCTGCTCGCGAACGAAGGCATCCATTTCAGGGCGGCGTTGACGGCCCAAATGGCGCCAAACGCCAGGCGCAGGATGGCAACATGGGTTGCTAGTCGATTTTGGATAGGCTGGGTCATGGTTTATCTCCATTATGCTTATTTTGCGCGATACTGAGCCGCGGCAAAGTAGCTATCTGCGAGCATGTCGACGGTTTTCTCGGCCCGCAAGATATATTGCGGCAGGTATTTGCGCAGATGGGCGCGATAATGGGGCTGTTCTCGCACGAGCCTGTGCAACTGCTCGATAAGCTTGGCCGACGTGACGTCTTCGATCTTTATGACCCAGCGATCGAGTTTGAGGTCGTGCATAATGCCGCTGGTTTTGTGCTCGTACTCGATGGCTAGCACGGGTACGTAGGAGGTAAGCGAGAAGATCACAGAGTGGAAGCGCGTGCCGAGGAGGATATCGAGGTTGTCGTACAGGGCTTTGATGCGGTGGTGATCGGGTGTGCCATCGACGACGGTGGTGGCCGCGGGATGATGCATGAGGTCGCGCACTCGATGGCTGACCACGCGATCGTCGTCGCCTTTGTTGGCCGTGACCTGGGGGATGAATATGACATGCGCGGCCGAGGTTTCGAGGAGGTCGTCTAGGGCGGCCGCGACGGCGGCTTCGTAGGTGCGTTGGGCCTCCCCCTTTAGCCACGACCGTACCGTGACGCCCACCAACAGCCGGTCGGCTGGAATGTGATATTGGTTGCGAATATCTGCTTTGTGCGAGCTTGTGAGCAGAAAGCCGGAGTCGATGGCGCGTTTAACGTTGCGCGTGACGCCTAAATCTTTTAATAGGGCGGCGGAGGTGTCCTCGCGCAGGAGAATGAGCGTCATGCGCCGGAGCACAAAGGCCACCAATCGCTCGTCGAGCCGGCCGTGAAATGGGCCGATGGACTGCGAATACAGCACGGTGGGTTTGCGCAACAGGTAGCCAAACAGCAACGGATGGAGCAGCAGCGGGACATTGAAGCGCATCACGAGCCCCTGGCGGCTGCGGATGTAGCCACCGCCCACCGGCACGATGAGGTCGGCCTGCTCGTAGAGCCGAGCGATGTGGCGCAGATGCGGCGGCAAATAGCCGTGCCAGCCCGTGAGGCGATACCAGGCCGCCCACGCCAAAGTGGCGGCCATCATGGCGAGGGCGTAGGCGAGCTTGAGGAGCGGGTGGCGGTATCGATTGGCCACGTAATACATGAAGCTGGGTTTTTCGGGCACGCCCTCAAACCGCCCGCCCGGCTCGACGGATTCAAGCTTGAGGATGGTAAGAGTGGCGCTCGGGAATTTCCGCTTGAGGTCTTGGATTAAGACGCTGGTGAGCGCGGCGTCGCCCTTGTTGTCGCTGGAGTAGACGTGGGTGATGAGGATGGTTTTGGGCTGGGCGGTCATAGCTGCGCGTGGCGGCGACGGGTGTAGGCAAGGGCGCCGATGCCGGCTCCGGCGGCCAGTGCGCCGGCGAGGCCGCCGTACTCTGGCACGGAGATGACTTTGTGGAGATCGAGATTGATGAAGGTTCCGCCGAATGCCATCGCGTCGGTAGAGCCAAATTCATCGGCGGTTTTGGCCGACACGGTGATGCCCGAGCCATCGGGACACACGTCGGTGGAGTAGTCTATGATGAAGTGACCGAAGACATTGGTGGTGCCAAGGATGGGAGTTATCCCCCCGTGCGTATAGCAGTCTACGGTGACCGGCGCCTGGGGTACGGGTTGGCCGTCGGAGTCGTAAACGTAGCCTTCGAATTGGTACTGGGCCGCGGCATGGGCGGCGTGCGGTGCCAAACTTACGGCGATTACGGCTGCGATGAGGGATATTCCTGCTACTATCTTGTTCATTCTGGGGCCTGCCTTTCGTGGTGATGCTTATTGTTCTCGGTGAGCCACCTGGCGCCGGCGCATCATGGCAATTGCGCCAAAGCCTGCACTGTCGGCGAGCAAGCCGGCCAACCAGCTGTATTCGGGTATTGAGGTACGATGTTCGAGGTAAATATCGAAACGGTTGTTTTCGGCTAGATTGCCCGCGGATAGGCCGACCCATTCGAAGCTCGTGCCGGCGAATACCTGCGCGTAATGGCCGCGCGGGCACTGGGCCTCGGTGATGGTGACACGATAGTGGCCGGTAGCGTCGGTGGGTGCGCTATCGGCCACATGGTGGTGCTCTTCCATCCGGCCGCAGTACACTGAGACCACGACGCCAACTACCGGCTGGCGCTGCTTGATGACCGGGCCAGCGATGGTGCTGGTACCGGCGGCTTGGGTTGGCTGGGCGGCCAAGAGGGCTGCGGCGGAAACAGCGGCCAGAGATACTATTGACAGTGGCTTTTTCATAAGCTGACGTACCGGCGGCGCATTATGGCCATCGCACCAATCCCGGCGCTACCAGCTAGCAACCCGCCCAGCCAACCGTACTCCGGGACAACATTTTTGCGCACCAGACTAATATCTGTCACCGTCACCTTCTGAATCGTGTTGTAGTTGAAGCCGACATACCCGCTCAAGCCGACTGACTCAAACCGTACTTTCAGCTGCGAGCCAAGGGGGCAGAACGCTTCGGTCGCGAAGTGGGAATAGATGCCGCTGCCGTTGGTGACGGCGTGAGCCTGGAACCCCGTGCTCCAGCATTCGATGTCAACTTCGAGCCCGGGCATGGGGTGGCCCTGAATCGTGACGAGCCCGGTAAGCTGAACTGAATCGTTGACGGCGGCGTCGGCCGGCCGCGGCGCGAAGCTGGCTATTGCCACCGCTGCCGCCAAAAGGGTACTGGTTATTATGTTTGATTTTATTATTGTTCGTCGCTTCATTTGGTCCTACCTTTCGTAAAAATAATGATATTCCGAGCAGACGGGGTTAAGGACGCGCGCACTGGCGACGGGCGTAGGCGATGGCGCCAGCGCCGGCACCCCCGGCCATGAGGCCGCCGAGCCAGCCGTACTCGGGGATGGAAGTGTTTGCTCTGACGACAACATCGAGGTGCATGTGCGGGCTCCCGATGCTGGAGGCACTACCAAGGCGGGCGCCGGGGGCGCGGACGTCTACCTGGATGGTCCAGTCAACCTGGCATTGGTCCATATTGGAATGGTACGAACCGTCCACGTCCGATCTGGTGAGTTCTACTTCTACGCCACCGCAAACGATGTAAACGTCCGCGCCCTCAACGGGCTTACCGGTCTCGTCGTGCACGAAGCCCTGCACGTCGTAAACGGGATCAAACGTGGCGTGGGCCGGCTGCGGCGCAAATACGGCTGCGGTTAAGCCGAGGGTTATGAAAACGCCCAATATGCTTTTAGGCATGTGGGGCTGCCTTTCGTGGGCTGTATTGGGCCCGGCGGCGGGTGTAGGCAAGGGCGCCCAATCCAGTCCCACCCACTAGAATGCCGCCCAACCAGCCGTATTCGGGCACGGAGATGACGCTCGTGAGAACCATGTCGATGACGACCTCCGGCTGCGCGGCGGCCTCCCCCTCGGCTCGTTTTTGGTAGTCGGAGGTAAACCCAAAAACTCTGATACGAGTGCCAATGGGGCATTGATCGACGGTGAAGGTAATCTGATAGGCGCCGTCGACACCGGTAAGATGTTGGCCATACTTCGCGAAATGCCCGCAATCTCCGAGGACCTGTACTCCGGCGGCAGGCTGGCCGTGCTCGGTGACGACCCCGGATATTTTCACCTCGGCCGGAGTGGCAGCCCGGGCTGGGCTCGGCGCCAGACCAACTGCCGCCGCGGCAGCCAGCAGACTCAAGCTCGCGATGAATCGTTTCATGATTGACCTCCGAGAGGGGCTGTTTGGGCGGTGCGGCGGCGAGTGTAGGTGGCGTTTGCCAGACAGGGCGTCAAACTGACGGCTAGTAGTCCGGCTGCGAAGAACGTGGTTTTTATTACTTTCGTTATCATCATCCGAGCCTTCCATGCTTAATGGTTCTGCGCCGGTTCGGGACCGGGTATTTGCACGTTCACGGCGGCCGTCTTGAGCTTGGTGGTAATGCCCCGCACGGTACCCGAGGCGCGGCCGGGGCGGCTGCCGTTGGCGGCTACGACCGTAACCGACGATCCGGCTGGGCATTCCGCGGCCGTAAAGGTAACGAGATAGGCCCCCTTGGCGTCGGAATCGTCGAACTTTTGGAGCCCTTTGCACTCGACAAAGGTCGCGTTTCGCTGCCTCGGGACACCAAACTCCGTCACGATGCCGGTGATGTCGGTTTCGCCGGCCGGAGCAGTGGCGGCTCGGGCGGCCGTTACCCCCGTGACGGCCAGGGCTGCGGCGGCTAGGCTGATGATTATGATGGGCTTTTTCATAATGGGTTACCTTTCGCGATTACGTGTTTATGGTCAAGAGGCGCCGATGTCGTAATCAAATATTTGTAGGCTACGGCCCAAAAAACGGCGCTATAGAGCATGAAGAACACCATGCCGGCGTAGGTGTGGAACAGGCTGAAAGCAAGCTCGGGATTGATGTAGTAGCCTGCCAAGATGAGCCCGTAAACGCGCAGGATGTTGAGCCCAAACAGCGCCAGCAGCGCGAACGGAAAGATGGCGAAATAGCGGAAGCGATTGAGGCGGGCCCAATCGAGCAGCCCCACGATGGCGTAGAGGCCCGTAAAGAGTGCAATGGATTCTATACCGGAGCAATATTCGGCGACGGTGATGCCGAATTTGTCGAAGATGAGGCTGTTGGGCGGTACCATGACGGCGTGAAGGCCGCCTAGGGCGAGCAGACCTCGGACACAAAGGAGCACCACGGAGGCCAGCGGACGCCAGAGGGCGTAGACCGCCAGCAAAAATAGGTAAAATAAGGCGCCGAGAGCCAGCGAGGCCACGATCTCGCGCCGGTATATGGACCCTAGCGACCGGAGATTTTTTGCCCCCAGACAGCCAACGGCCAGCAAGGCGATGCCCAAGATGAGGCCGGCGTGGGCGAGCGCAATCGCCTGGACTTGATGTTGGCCAGCCAGCAAGCGGGCAATGTTTGCCCATGCCAAGGCCAATGCCGCCGCTGAGGCCACGATCCAACCAAGATCGGCGGGGCGCCATGGCTGCAACGCAACGAGGAGGCGGCGGCGGCGCACGAGCAACCCGAAGCTGATGAGACTAAAGAGCAGTGTCTTGCCGGCTCCGCCATACACGGCAAAGCCGCCGCTGAAGAGAATCCCGCCGCTAATAATGCGTGGCCCGATGGCTCCCGAGATGGCAACGAATAGCACCGAAAAAACTATCACCCGCTGAAGCAGCGGGTTGATAGTTTTTAGTCGGCGCACTGGCTCTAAAACCCTAGCGATGGCTACGCTTCAAAGTCTTGTTGGCGGCGGCGCATGTAGGCGAGCATGCCGATCCCGGCAGTACCGGCCATGAGCGATCCCAGTAGGCCAAACTCAGGGATTGAGACGTTCACAATAGCGAGATTGAGCTTCGTGGTGATTCCGGTAACCGTGCCGCTCGAGACACCGCTCTTGCCGCCCTTCTTGGCTACAACCTTGACGGTATCACCGAAAGCGCAGTCAGCCACGGGGAAAACTACGAGATACGAGCCATGGGCGTCCGTGGTGGTGTCGACCTGTGCGTTACCGTTACAGGTCACGGTAACTGTCGCACCGGCCACCGCTATGCTATTTTCGGTGATTACTCCGGTGACGTCGGTTTGAGGCGGGGTACCAGCTGCATGGGCGCCGCCCGATGCTGCACCTACCGACACGATTACGGCCGCTAATAATCCAGCCATTATTTTTTTCATTCTACGATCCTTGTTTAAGTTCTAATAGCGGTAGTGTATGGACTAGTGATTAACTCAGTCTGAATTCCTGGACATATCGCCAAAATCACTTTTGGGCCCCGTGGGACCGTTGATTCCGGCCCCACGTTTTTGCGCAAAAGTTCATAGCATCTTAATAAGTTCTCAGTATTTTTCTTTTATAGATAATTAATTATTTTTGATAATGAAAATCCTCTATATTGATGACAATCAGTTGCTTGTTGCCAGCGTAAGAAAGCTTCTTTATGCTCACTACGTAGTTGACTCCGTACACACGGGTCGTGAGGGCGTTGAAAGTGCCTGCGCAGTCCAGTACAGCCTCATTCTTCTCGATGTTGGGTTGCCGGACATGAGCGGGGTGGATGTCTGTCGTGAACTGCGTAGCCTGAAAATTACTGCTCCTATCCTCGTCCTAACGGTCGAGAAGGACCCCCTCACTTCGATCCAACTCCTTAATTGTGGTGCAGACGACTACCTAACAAAGCCATTTAACGGAGGGGTTTTAAAGGCGCACATTGCCGCGTTGTTGCGCCGAGGCACCGAACTACATGAGGAGAAAATTGTCGGCGTGAGTGATCTCACCGTTAATATTACCCGCCGCCATGTATCGCGCTCGGGTGTAACCATTCCGCTGCGCCGCAAAGAGTTTGATGTGCTCGAGTACTTGGTCGCGAATAAGGGCCGCGCGCTCACCCGGTCGATGATTCTGGAGCATGTGTGGGAAGCCGGCACCGAGGGATGGAACAACACTGTCGATGTTCATATCAAGAACCTTCGCGACAAGGTGGACCGTCCTTTTGGGGGATCGCTCATTAAAACCGCCTACGGTATTGGCTATATGGTTGATGACAAATAGTAAACGGAGCGTTTACGTTGCAATATGGTCATTCATGGCTACTAGGAAAGCATGTACCCACTGAATTACACGCTTCGTAATATCCAAGTGATTTGTAAAACCATGGTGGCTGGTAGCTACTTCGGGATAGGGGTGGTGTGGATTTGGCTGGCTGTGCGGGCGGGGCACGAAGTCTTCACCAGCCCCAAGGTGCTCGTGGGAATGGGTGTTTGTTGTCTGGCACTGCTCTATATTGCCGTGGCCCAGCTGCTGGCACGTCGCAATTATCATTATGCGGCGGCCTGCTTGATCATTTCGTTCTATATCTTGATAGCCACCGGGATCATCTGGACCTGGGGCTTAAATGCCCCGATTGGGGAACTTATTTTTGCGCTCGTTATTGTGCTTGCCGGCGTCTTGCTGACCTCGCGTCATTCGCTGTTTGCGGCGCTTGCAGCCGGTGCGGTCCTCATGGGGGCGCAAGTGGCGATTGTCTTTGGCTGGCACTCGCCCGATATTTCTTGGACGCGGCACCAATCAACTTTTGGCGACGTCCTGACATACTGCGTGGTGTTTGGCATGCTGGCGCTCGTATGTTGGCTCTACAACCGAGACATGGAACGCTCCCTGGACCAGGCGAAGCGGGCGGAGTCGGCTTTGTTGCTTCAAAAGAATACTCTCGAGCGGCAAGTCAAAAAACGCACGTCTCAGTTGCGCCATATGCAAGTAGAAGAAATGCGACATATGTATCGTTTTGCCGAACTGGGCCAGCTAGGAGTTGCCTTGCTGCACGATCTGGCCAACCATTTGACTGCCCTCAATCTTGAGATTGAGGATCTGCAAGACAAAGAGCACATGAGAACACTCGCCCGGGCCAAGGAAATACTGCTTTACCTCGAGGGCATCGTGGATAGCACGCGCGAACGGCTGCAGGGAAAGCCCAAGGAGCAAGCCTTCGACATGGTTCGGAAGATGACCGAAGTCGTGACGTTTTTGCATTACAAAGCCAAGGATGCTGGGGTTGCTATCGACTGGCGGCCTCCGGCTGGTTCGCGGGAGTACTTGGGTGACTCCAGCTGTTTCGGCCAGGTTATCGCAACCCTTGTGAGTAACGCGATTGACGCCTACCCCGATCCCGGTGCAGGGGCGATCTCCTCTCATGATCGGCGCGTCGATATATCGGCTCGGTGGGATGATACGCATATGAGCATTCACATAAGCGATTGGGGACGGGGCATTCCCAAGCTTGAGCGAAAGCAATTGTTCAAACCATTCCATAGCAGCAAGAAAACCGGTCTGGGTCTGGGCTTATTTATTGCAAAGCAGACGGTGGAAACAAGTTTTTCGGGTAGCCTTAGACTCAGTCCGCGCAGCGATCGTACGGAGTTTATCGTGAAGCTCCCGTTCAGGCATAAGCCGGAGCCGTTATAGAAACCGCCTTTGAACGTTGGCCGGTTTGGCCGCTCCCCCGTAGGCACTAGCGCCGTAGCCTCCCGAGATCGGCTTGGCTTTGCCGTCTGCTTCTGCCACGGCCTTTATGATGCCCGCAATGCCCGAGACGGCCACGACCGCTGCTCCGATGTGAGCCAGAAATTCCTTGCGGTCGACATCCTTTTTTAATAATTCGCGAACGGATTGGCTGATGTTCGTCATTGGTCTTTTGTCCTTAAATTTAGCTGATGAGAAGGTGGGGGCGAGGTTGGCCAGCTGGGGGCGCGTAGGTCGAGCAGGTTGGCGGGTGGGCGCGGCCTTGGCGCTGGTACCTGCCGCGTGAGATCCAGTACGCCCACTGCGCGGGAGGCCGCCACTGGCGCGGGCTCAGGCGCGAGCTCGACTGGGCCCTTCCTCGCCCGGTTGCGCAGCCAGATCACGAGAATGGTGCCCTGGTAAAGCAGGATCATCGGCAGCGCCATAATGGCCATATTAACGGCATCCGGCGTGGGCGTGATGATCGCCGCCGCTACAAAACTAGCCACGATGAAGATGCGCTGTTGCTTCATGAGGGTCCTCGGCGGCAAGGGCGTGACGTGATTAATAAACAGGAGTATCAGCGGGAGCTGGAAGATGGCCGCGAAACCAGCCAGGTAAATCATGACAAAGTTGAGATATTGATCGGTCGATACGAGGGCCTGGATTCGACCTCCGCCGAAATTGGACAAAAACTGAACGGCGGCCGGCAGGCAGACAAAATACGCAAACATAATCCCAGCCACTGCCAACGCCACGGAGCAGCCCAAAAGCTTCAGGATGCGGGCATGAAAGCCGTGCTTCATGACCGGCTCGATGAAACGCAGCAGATTATAGGTCACCACTGGAATGGCTACGAGAATGCCAAAAAATAGGCAAATCCGAATCAGAAAATCGAGACCGCCGGTCAACGATGAGTAGTACAACTTTTGGCCATAGGGCCGAAGCAGGATATCCATCAGCTGCTGATGCAACTGGTAGCCCGCGGCCGCGCCAATCGCCACCGTCCCCAGCGACCAGAATAACCGTCGACGGAGCTCATGCAGGTGCTCGATGAAGGGCTGCCGCCCGGATAAACTTGCAGGCATGGTGTCCCTACTTCGCCTTACGCTTGGCTGCCTCATCAGGCTTATCTGATCCTCCCTTGAGACCCAGGCGCAGTTCACGCACCCCCTCGCCCAGACTCCTCGACAGCTCGGGTAGTTTCTTGCCCCCGAACAACAGCAAGATGATCGCCAAAATTACTAATAGTTCTCCGACGCCAAGGTTGGGCATCCGTAACCTCACAAAGTTAATTGGGGTGACTATACCATAAGAAATTTAAAGAAATATGAAGTGGGGACGGAGGGTGCCAGCAATGCTTGCCCCGGGTATCATCATAAATTCATCTCGTTGGCTTATAAGTAGCATGCAAGTAATGTGCAAAGGGTCGTATGGAAAAATTACTAAAAACCAGGGTATGGCAAGCAATCGTAACCGTAATGACAGGAGGCATCCTAGCTGCGATCCCGCTCGCGAGCGCCGGTGCCAGTAGCTTAAGCACCACAACGCTCGCCACCAAGGGGCAAACTGGCGCGGGCGCCAATGAAGACATCCACAAAGCTCGGGCGCGCACCGTAAGTGCCGATGGCCGCGTAACGGTATTCTCGTCACCGTCGAGCAACCTAACGAGTGGCCCCCATAACGCCATGGAACAGGTATACGCTTACGATCGCATCACTCAAAAAACCATCCTCGTTAGTCGTAATGCGGCGGGCGAGCCGGCCTCGGGCGGTAGCTATGTGCCGACGATCTCGGCCGATGGTCGCTTCGTAGCCTATGCCACGACCGCGCGCGATGTGGCGCCTGGCCTGGACAAATTTTGCCTGGGGTCAGCCGACCCCTGCACCAACATAATCGTGCATGACCTGATAACAAAATATACTCAAGCCGTAAACGTTGACTCAGACGGTAAGCGGCGGCTTCCGGCCATCCAGACGGGCGTCGGCGGCCAGGCGCCGGTTATTACCCGCGACGGCAGGTATGTGACATTTCTGACCTACCATCGCACGGTAAACAATACGGATGGCTACCGCCTCGTTATACGAAACCTCGAAGGACGGACGACACGAGTGATTGAGCTCACCAATGCGGATGATCAGATTAGTGAGAGTGGTTTTTGGGACGCGACCATAAACGATACTGGTCGTTTTATTGCGTTTTCAACCGACGAACGGCTCACGCGCTTTGATTATAATGGTCAGCCCGATATTTATTTATACGATCTTTGGGACAACAATCTTATCTTCGTGACTAGTGGCCTATACGGTTTTGGCGCTAGCAATTCTACCCAACCGGTCATAAGCACGGATGGAAACTTCATCGTCTACGAATCGACCGCCCCGAACCTGGTGCCCGGTGACAACAATCACAAAGTGGATGTATTTCTCTATAACCGCGCGAAAGGCACTACTACGCTCGTTAGCAAATCGACCAAGGGGGCGCTCGGTACCGACAACAGCTTTGCCGCCGATATTAGTGGTGATGGCCAATATGTGGTTTACGCGTCCTACGCACCCAACTTGGTTCGGGCCGACACCACCAATATTGATGTCTTTTTGTACTACACCAACTTTGGTGCCACGCGCCTCATTAGCCGGGCATCGCACAATGGGGTACCGAGTGATAATCACAGCCTAGATCCCTCTATTAGCCAGAATGGCAAAGCGATAACGTTCTTGTCGAAAGCTCATAATTTAACGAGCGATACTATAGACCGGAATACCCTGTTTTCTAATCTGTTTATTGGCTTCGATGACGCCCGGCCGATTCCTTATTATGACCAGACGGACTTGCTTGAGTTGCTGTAGCGGCGTGGGCGATCATCTCCTTGAAAAGAATAGTTTTCATTAGATTACCTTGACAGTCATAGTATTATGACTTATATTGTTATTGGGGGGGGAATGGTGCTTTATTTAAGCGGTATTTAATGTAAACGCGGGATTCTATTTTTATAACGATCTAACTAAAAGGAAATATCATGAGCAAACAAACCAATTCACGTCAAACTTCTAGGAGCCGTCCTCAAGCCGTAACTGTCGTGGCGATAGTACAGGCTCTGATTGGGTTAGCTTTCTTGAGCATACCCATCATTGGCCTCATGTACGGCGCTCAAGTCCAGACGGCGGTGGACGCCGAGATGGTGCGACAGGGGCATTCGACTGCTCTTTTGACCCAGAACCATATCAGTTTCACCGAGAACGGCGCTGCCACCATCGTCCCTACCATCGTCGCCCTGATCATGATAACTCTGGCCTGGCTTAACCTCGCTGGAAAGCGAGCTGGCCTGATCCTGTCTTGGGTCCTTCAACCGCTCGTCCTGGCTGGCAACTTCCTGATCATGGCCAGCCAAGCAGCTGTTGTTTCGACGCTGGAGTCTGTATTCAAGAGCACAGGGGATGCGGCTCTGCAGAGCCTAAATGTGCAAAAGCTGGTCGATGCGGCCTTTAACGCCTACCCTAGCTGGGTATCTTCTCTGGTGAATGCGCGCAACGTTGTGGTGATCTTGGGTTCGATACTCATCCTCATTCTTCTCGCGATTCCTTCGACACGGGGCTATTTCCGCAAGGCTACGGCGGCAGCGAACTAGGCTTGGGCTTTAACGACTTGCATCTACCGATGAGGTGGAGCGGAAATAAAAAAGACTGACGTTAGGTCAGTCTTTTTTATGGCTGGGCAAAGAGGCCCCGTGAGTACAGATTTAGGAATGGATGTTAGACCTTATTGATGGCGCAGTGACCGCTTAACATTTTGGAATACTAGTCCATCGGCATCCGTGTACTCGTCGCCATCATTGGCGAAGCCGACCCTTGCGAGTAGTTTGGCGGAAGCGGTATTTTCGACCAAGTGTCTTGAGTGAAGATGTTGGTATTCGCCTTCTTTCTCCAATAGCTCGATAACCGCCTGCAGGGTGGCTTGGGCGAGGCCTTTTCCGCGCACATTTGGATCGCCGATCATAATGTGGATTGATGGAGACTTAAGGTATTTACTCGACTCAAGGTCAATCCAGGTTGCCCCGACTGTTTTGGTCCTGTAGTGCAGGTTCCACGTTCGCTGATTCGTGGATGTGATAAACTCTCGGATACGTTGCTCTTCAGCCTTTAGGGTTGACGGTTTGTTGTTTGTCTCGGTGCTACCCATGAGCCGAAGGGTCTCTTTGCCGGGTTCGCCCGCAAGCCACTCGACGCTGATGGCTGGGTCGCTTTTGATGTTAGGATTTGTGAGACTGAGATCGGGCATCGAGGTTTGGAGGCGTTTGATGCGATAATTTGAGCCGTCGGTATTGCGATCAAGGAAGCCTTGTTCGTAAAGCTCGCGCCTAAGAAGTGGCCAATCATTGAATGTATGCCATTGCTTGAGCAGCTCGTTAACTTCGGATTCAGTGTAGCTGGCCTTGAAGTCGAACTTGGTCGCCAAATAAGCCACCGCCAGTAATTTGTCGGAACGCCTAGACGGCCATTGCCGCAAGCGACCTTTGTCATCCAGAAATCTTTGCTCGGTGTGCATGCGACTATCATAACAAAAGGAAGATTGTGCTGGCTTGGTGGGCAAAATAAAAAGTTCCAGAAGATATTTTCTGGAACTTTTTGCGGCAGAACTCTAGCGGTTTTGTTCGGGTAGCTTTTGGTCCAATGCGGCCTTTTGTAGGATGGCGTAGTTCTTGGCTATGGCTTTGTAGGCTTCGCGTAGCCCCGGGTTATTGTCGGGCACGCGTTTTACGCCGTGCGGGGTCACGACAAAATGGCCACCATCCCCGCTCGCATCACCGATTACAATGATGACCTCTTGTGTGGCATTTACGTTGGACATAGGAACTCCTTTTGTTTTAGTTTTTTAACGGCTATAGCGTAGCACGGCGAGCCAGAGAAAACGTGTGGCATTGTTGCTTAATCCTGGCGACTAGTGCTCGGCAAGTTTGAAGTATTCGGGGTAGACAACCTTGCCCTTGGGTGCTAGTGCGGGGCTGTTGCCCGAAAGCGGTAGGGCCTGGCCCGCTTCCGCCGGCGCCCAGTCGGGTAGTGGGTATTCGATGTCTAGCTGATAGGAAGGCCGGAAACCGAACCGGGTGTAGTACTCGGGGCGGCCTTCGAGGACGATCAAGGATTCACCCCGCTCGTCAGCTCGGCGAATCGCTTCCCGGACCAGTTGTGAGCCAATACCTTGTTTGTGAAACTGGGGGTCGACTGCTAGGGGCGACAACGTCAGAATTTTGTGCCGCCGGCTGCCATCTTCGAGCGTGACATAGCTCTGCATGATATGCCCAATGATTTGGCCGTCGCGTTCGGCCACGAGCGAGAGCCCCGGCACGTAATTGTCCGAGGCCCGGATATGCCTGATTAGCTCGGCCACGCCCGGCCGCTTGAAGGCGCGGGTGACTACGTCGGCTATCCTGTCGAAGTCGGTGGTGGTTTCTGGACGGATGAGGATGTTCATAAGTGTCAGCGCCCTGATTATGACTCAAGCAGCCTCTTGATCGGATCAAAATAATATTCGCGCCAGTCGTCGATGTCTCTTTGCTCATCGTAGATGTGACCCGAATAAGCCAGGTGAACGAGAGTAGTGTTACCCTTCATCTCAAACGAGAATACGGCACGGTATTTTTCTTCTGGATGATCATGGCCGTACCAATCCTGCTCAAGTAGCTTCTCTGAAACGACCTTCGTATTAATACCGTGGATATCTCCGTTCCAGTAGCTGAATTCGCCGTCTTCGGTAGCATCAAATTTTGCGGGGCCAGCCCCCCATTGTTCGGCGCCTTCGGCTGTCGTGAGTGCCTGCCAGACTTTTTCTAAAGGAGCCTTGATGACATAGGTTTGTTCGATTTGCTTCATGCAGACGATTATATCAGAAACAGGTGCATTGGCTGGGGAGGAGAAAGATAGTCCAAACTTTAAAGTTAGCCCTCGACCTCAACCGTAAAACCACCATAAGCCATACGTGTCATATCGGCAGGCATAGGCTCGGCTGGGTGCTCCATTTCGCTCATTTCTGCCATGACTTTAGCGTTAACCTCATCGCGATGTTCTTTGGATTTAAAGACAATGAACGAAAACCAGACATCTTCGCCATCTTTCGCTCCCGCCATTTCGTTAAATGAGCGCGTAGCTTGGTCGCCCATTTTTTGCTGCGCGAGGTCGTTCGCCTTACACTCGTAATACGAAAGTGCGCCGTGCTTCATCCACGAATCACGGCCCATAGTAGCCATTTTTTTGTATTCGTCGGCTTTATCCGCCGGTACCACTAGTACGAAGCCATCTACATATTTGTCCATGCCTTGCCTCCTTATGCATTCGCAACGATACTATTTTAGCATCACGGGCATGGGGTCTGAAGAGCGAGAACTAAATTTTGGTCGTTCTACCTACCCAGCCTAAAACTTTTGCCTTTCGCCCCTTAGCAGTGTTCTCGAAGAGAAGCTAGATTTGATTATACGAGAAAGTATGCTATAATAAGTTTTGCCTCCTCGAGATTGGAGTAGCCATGTAAAGCTCATCCTTTGACCAACTTCCCTCTTTGGACTTAGAGAATGGAGCATAGCGGTGACCAAGACCTAAAGGAGCAAGCATGTTCGGACGGGGCCGACACCCAACACCTCCACCGGTTGATACCCGCTCGCGCGCAGAAATACGGCGGGACGAGGAGTTGGATAGGCAAGAAAGGGACTTCTACATGGGAGGCCCTAAAGCATGGTCTGAAGTCTTCTCCGATGAAGACTTCAACGCTACCGGTGGCAACTTCACGTTCGGGTTTCGCGTAGACCTGGCCAATGGGGTGAGGCGCGCGAAGAAGTACAAGGTCTGGCACGCGATGCACCTGACGCTCATAATACCCGAGTTTTACCCTGCGGCCGCCATAGCAGAGATGTTGAGGCTGGGGCTGGTTACCGGCACGAATATGGGGCTTGCGCTGACGAAACGGGGCAAGATATTTTGCCTCATGCTACACGAAGTAGTCTACCCATTCTATGAGTAGATGAACATGGGATAAGGAAGCCTCTTCCTTATCCACCATACGCCCCCACGAAGTTGGCAGCCGCCCTCCTTGTGGGGGCGATTTGCATTTGTGGAATAACGGAAACGACTGATGCGATCTAAATTGGTCGGCTTCTTATCTGTAAAATTCCTTGGCTGGGGCTAGTTAACGAAGTTAGAACCCTTTTAGCGATGGGTCCTGCCGGTCTTGCGACATAAACGACTGGCTGGAGTGATTGGCTTCCCACTCCTCTATCAACTCTGCTCGGCGTCTTAGCATCCAATCGCCGCCACTGTCATCGTCAACAGATGGCGATACTAGAGCCTCTCGCAATTGATTTCGAACAGCCATGAGCTGATCTGAGCCAGTAAGTCGATTGCCAAGTATATACTCGCGGACAATGCTTTCGTGGACATCGTCTTGACCGCCCCGGTTTGGGCGATCGTTCTCCTGATAATAGAGGTCTTGAGCTAGCATATCTTCCAAGATGAGTTCGGGAGTACGTCGTATGCCCGAATCTGGCACCTGGAGCACCTTTGAATATTCAGCCCACATGGCCCGGAAGCCTGTTTCGGAGTTATTACGGGATTCCTCATCAGTATCGCCGTGTCGGCGCGGTGGCAGTAATTCATCCACCTTATTATCGGCTGCATTCAAGGCGGTGGGCAATATGTCTTGGTGCCCGGCTTGTACATGCTGGTCGGCCAGAAGACTAAATAGTGGCGGTTGAATGGCTGTCTCTTTTTGTGAAAGACGAAAAGTTTGATAGAAGTCCCGCAATAAATCTCCGCTCAATTTACCAATCTCAGCTTGGTGCTCAAGCTCTTGACTCAATTGTGCGCCACTAAAATCGCTTCGATGCTCCGGTGTATTTAACTCTTCATTCATACTTTACAATTTTATACGAGATATATGCGGACAACAAAATAACGGCTCATCGAGCCGTTATTTTAAGCATAAGTGCAATGGCTGGGGATCATGTTGGAGGATCGAACCCCAACTCGTTTAGATGAACTTGTGGGATCTATTGGTCAGATGCGAGCACTGCTCGATGAGGATGATGAAGGAGCTACGACATGAATTCTTCTATAAACTTTGCAAGTCCATCGTGGTCGACAGAATCACAGACAACGTCCGCCTGCGACTTCAGTAATTCGGTCGCGTTTCCCATCGCCACTTTTTTGCCGACCCCACGAAACAGATGGACGTCGTTATTGCCATCGCCTACGCCAATAGTTTGTACCTTGGTGATGTCCAGCATTTTTAGCAGTTCGGCAATTGCATGTTCCTTGGTCGCTTCACGGTGTGTTACATGGATATCAAGGCCTTCGCCTGTCCAGGACAACACGCCAGCGGCAGTAATGTTAGGAACCTCGGCAAGTTCTTTGAGAATTGCTTGGCCGTCAGCTTCCGAGCATTGCATGATGTATATGACATTCACGCTTTCGGTAATGATGCGCCGTGCGGCAGGTGCACCCTGTCCCATCAGCTCATTACGGATGAGGACTTCGTAATGATGGGGCTTACAAATATCCAGAACAGCGGCGACATCTTTGTTATCAAGCGCGGCTTCCCACAAGATTTGACCGGTTTGCGGATTAACAATTTGTGTCCCCGCCGAGATAATGCACGGATCGGTCAAGTTAAGTCTGTCCAAAATGGGTTTTGCATTCGTAATAGGCCTACCAGTGGCCGCACAGAATCTCAGCCTTCCTTTTGCCTTAGCTATAGCCTTAACCAATCGATCCGAAGGAAGGCCGTTTGGAATGTTGGGAATTGCCGTGCCGTCGAGGTCGAAGATGAACGCTTGATATTGCATGAGTAAATTCTAACAGATAGACGATGGGCCAAAGTTCGGTCGTACTATCTCCCTCGCCCGATGACCGAACTAAGTTACAGATACAAAATGACAAATAATAACTGGCTGGGGCGCTAGGATTCGAACCTAGGATCTCTTGAGCCAGAATCAAGCGCCTTACCACTTGGCCACGCCCCATTGGATGAATATTTGGCTGGGATGAACCGTCATATGGTACAAGATTTTGGGGCGAATGACAATGCGCTAGCGGCGGGGGCGGAGTTTTTTGAGCTGAGGGAGGGCGCGGCGGACGATGCCGATACCGTACACCAGAAACACGAGGATGGCGGCGATGATGGCGATGGCGTCCTCGGAGGCGTCGATGTTGTAGTGGTCGGTGAGGCGGACCCACATACCGAATTCATCGAAGGCGAGGGCGAGGCCGGCGCCGTAGAAAAAGGCCTGCACGCGGCGGGCGCGGTCGGTGATGAGGGCGATGAAGCCCATGGTAGCGAGCACGAAGAAGCCGTAAATGAAATGATGGACGTGCGTGCCGTGGACGTGGACGAACAGATACGGGAAGTGCTGCACGGTAAACCGCGCCAGGAAGAAGGTGGGCAGAAAGCCGACCAAGATCCAAAATGGGATTTGTTTGCGGCGGTGCAGGATGAGCTCGCGGAAGGCGTAGCGGAAGGGTTTGAGAAAAGGCCTGAGGAGGAGCATGGGTTAGAGCTGCTTTTGGATTAGATAAATGGTGCCGGAGTAATCGTCGGAGAGGTAGAGGTTGCCCAGCGCGTCGAAGGTGAGGTCGACCGGGCGGGCGGAGACGCTGCGGCCGGCGATGAAGCCGGTGACGATATCGGTGGTGCCGGTGATGGTGTTGCCACGGACGGTGAGGCGCACCACTTTGTAGCCGTCGGGTACGCTGCGGTTCCAGGAGCCGTGGTAGGCCACGAGCAGGTCGCCTTGCTGGTCGGTGGGCCATTGCGGGGAGGCGATGAAGGCGAGGCCGAGCGGCGCATTGTGGGCGGGGACGCCGTAGATGGGCCCAACGGTGGAGGCGCAGGGGTCGGCGAGGTAGGCGGCGTGATCGAAGGCGGTGTCGTGGATTTTGGCGCCGTAACAGATCGGCCAGCCGTAGTTGGAGCCGTCGTGGATGATGTCGATTTCGTCGGGCGGGGTGGTATCGCCGAGGTTGTCGCGGCCCATTTCGGTGGACCAGAGCTCCTTGGTGGCGGGGTTGATGGCCATGAACGGGGCGTTGCGCAGGCCGGAGGCGAACGTGCGCAGATTGTGGCCGTCGGCGTCGGCCGTGAGGATGGTGGCGGAGTGCGGGTCGGATTCGCGGCAGACATTGCAGGTGGAGCCGACCGAGATGTACAGCTGGTCGTCGGCGCCGAAGGTGATGGTGCGTTTGTTGTGGTCGGGGTTGGGGGTGGGGAGTTTGAATAATTCTTGGCCGGTGGTGGCGGCGAGCGTAGTTTCGTCCCAGGCGTAGCGCATCACGCGGCCGGTTTCGGCCACATACAAGTAGCCGCCGCGGAAAGCCAGGCCATGGGGGTTGTCGCCGCCGGTGAGAATGATTTTGGCGGAATCGGCGGCGCCGTCGTGGTTGCTGTCGGGCAGGGCGGTGATGGTGCGCGCCTTGGGATCGGACACGAGCAAGGTGCCGCCGGGCGAAAATTGCAGATCGCGCGCGGTGCCTTGGCGGTCGGCGAACACATGGATGGCATAGCCGGCCGGCACGGTGAGCGGCGCCTTGGGGGCGGGCCCCGCCGACATGGCGTACGGCGGCGTGGCGGCGGGGCTGGGCTGGGCGGCCGTCGCCGTGGGCGTCGGCGCGGGGGCGCGATAGACCCCGCGCCCTGGCGGCCGGATGGCCGCGGCGGCGAAGACGGCGGCGCCGGCCACCGCCACGAGCGCGGCGGCTACCAAGCCGGCCCGGCGCCACGGCACGATCACGGCCTCGAGCTGCGAGCGGTCGACGGCGCCAAAGTGGCGGCTATCGTGCGAGTCGGCGGGGTTGTCGCCGGCCAGCCACACCTGGCGGCCGTCGATGCGTTCGATGCGCTTGAGCAGCGGGTCGCCGCCGGCGCGCGCCACCACGGTTTGGCCGGGGCGGGGCACAAACCAGCGGCAGCCCAACACGACGTCGCCCGGCCGGTGCGTCGGCTGCATGCTGTGACCCGCCACGCGGTAGAGCCCCAGGGGCCAGAGTTTGCGCATGCGCTACTTGGCCGCGGCTTTCGTGGCGTTAAATATTTCGGTAATTTCGGCAATGAGATCGAGTAATTTCTGACCTTCTTCGGGTTCGACGTGGTGCTTGCACTCCCCCGCCTGCTTCGTGGCTCGCCAAAAGAGGTCGTGGAGGTTGGGATGTTTTTCGAGATGCTCAGGCTTGAAATAATCGGTCCAGAGCACCCACAAATGGCGCTTCACTAGTTCGGTACGCTCTTCTTTGATAATAATGGCGCGGGTACGAAAGACTTGGTCGGTGTTGTCGGCATATTTTTGCATAATTTTGTGAACCGACTCGGCCTCTATGCGGGCCTGGGCTGGGTCGTAAACGCCGCACGGCAGGTCGCAGTGCGCATACACAGTGGTGGTGGGCAATACGTCGATAAGTCTCATCATTTTCTCCATATTCTGTCCCTCATTATACGCCGAGAATGAAAGGGTGGCTTGTGTGGAGATGATGCTTACGTTTATAGTAAATCTATGATTCGTGTGATGGATGGAGTGCGGCCGACGCCAATGCGTCCTCGGGCGACTGTTTTGCAACAGCCGATGATGGCACGCCCCCTGACGGCGGCGCCGGAGGCGCGCGGCTACACGGTGGGCATGGACGGCATTCGCCGGCCGGTGCCGCGCACGACGCCGCGCGAAGTGGTGGCGGCGATGCAAGCGCCGGCTGCGACGCTCACTCCGGCCTGGCAGCTGCCGTCGCTGCGACTGCCGCACATTGGTTGGCGGCGGCCGGCCATCGCCTTTGGGCTGGTGGCGACGGCGCTGGTGGTTTCCACGCTCACGGTGAGCCGGCTGTCGACGCCGGCGACTTCGACGGCCCGGGCGGCCGAGAAGCCGGCGCCGAGCCCGGCTGCGACCCCAGCGCCGGCCGTGGCGGCGGCAACTCCGGCGCCGACGCCGCAAAAAGCCGGCTTGCAGCAGATTTTGGATGATTTTTCGGCCGCCAATCCGGGTAAATTTGGGATTGTGGTCAAAGATCTGTCCAGCGGCGCCACCGCCAGCATCAATCCTGATCAGCAAATGGAAAGTGCCAGCCTCTATAAGCTGTTTGTGGCTCAGCGCATCTACCAGCAGATCGACCTCGGTAAGCTCGATTACGGACAAGCGGCCGGCGGCGGCACAGGGCGCAATATCAGCGACTGTTTGCGCGTGATGATTAATGTTTCGGACAACGCCTGCGGGCGTGCTTTGGGCGATATTCTCGGTTGGGGCCAGCAAAACCAGGCGCTGCAGATAGAAGGTTACACGCAAACGAATTTGGCTACCCCGCAAAAAACCTCGGCTCAGGATGTATCAACGTTGTTGACGCGACTCTACAGCGGCACGCTGGTGTCGTCGAATTCGACTAATAACTTCATGGGGCTGCTCAAGGATCAGCGGGTGAACAACCGCCTGCCGCAAGGTTTGCCGGCGGGAACGGTGATCGCCCACAAAACCGGCGATCTGGATGGATTCGTGCATGACGCGGGCGTGGTGTACGGCCCCAAGACTAATTATTTGGTGGTAGTGACCTCGGGTCCGTGGAATACACCGGGTGGCGCACCCGCGCTGTTTGGGGATTTGTCGTCTAAATTGTGGAATTATTTCGAACTTTAGAGGCGTTTCTGGAGCAGCCGATAGGTCTGGAGGGCGCGCTCACGTTCAGTATGGAGCGTGCGGCGGCCATGGGGCGTGAGACGGTATTTTTGTGGGCGAGTATCGGCGGTGGCCGCTACGAGACCAGCTGCGATTAAGCGCGGCATTTCGCGATACACTGATCGGCTGCTTATGAGAATAGCGCCCCGGACATCGGCGATCATTTGTTGTTCAATGGCGTAGACATGCGCCTCGCCGGTGGCGAGAGCTGCGAGGACGCTGAGTGAGAATGGTTTGGGTGGCACGATGGATGGTACTCCGGAATTTTCGTTCTTTCGGGAAGAGTGTACGTGACGGCAACGCATACATCGTGTAGTATACCGCCAAATTGACATATTGTGAGCGTGATTTGTGTCAGTTTGGCGGTAAGTGCTGTGTTGTGTGTGTCGGCGGGGGTGGGGTTCCGGCGCGCGGCGGGGTTATGGTCGCAGATCGGGCCGAAACTGGCGAGTTTTGGCCTCGGCCTGGGTGCGGCGCCAAGCGGCGATTTCGGCGTGGTGGCCGTTTTGGAGCACCTCCGGCACCTCGGCGCCGCGGAATTCGGCCGGGCGGGTGTAGTGGGGGTATTCGAGGAGGGTGGGATCGCTGAATGATTCGTCGTGGGCGGATTGTTCGCCTCCCAGCACCCCGGGAATGAGGCGGATGACGCTGTCGGCGATCACCATGGCGGGGAGTTCGCCGCCAGTTAGCACGTAGTCGCCGATGGAAATTTGATCGTCGACGTAGCTATAAATGCGCTCGTCGAAGCCCTCGTAGTGGCCGGCCAGCAAAATGAGTCCGGGGAGACGGGCCAGTGCGGCGGCGGTGGCTTGGTCGTAGCGGTGGCCGCCAGGCGTGAGCGCAATGACACGAGCACCGGGGCTGGCGGCGCGGGCAGCCTCAATCGCCGCCACTACCGGCTCGACCCGCAGCACCATCCCGTCGCCGCCGCCGTAGGGCGTATCGTCGACGGTGCGGCGCGAACCCAGGCCAAAATCGCGCAGGTCGATCAAATTGATCTGCGCCAGTCCCCTCTCCTGGGCTTTCCACAGCATGCTCATGTCGAACGGACCTTTGAACATGTCCGGGAAGAGCGTGATAATATCGATTTTCATGGGGCGTCGTTTATTTACAGGTCGAGGTCGTCGAGATCAGCAAATTCGCGCTTGGTGCGAGCCAGCATTTCAGCTTCGGCATCCTCAACGGGAGCGGCGGCGGCGGGGACTTCTTCGAGCGGCAACTCATCGGCGGCGGCGGCGTGATGTTCGCTGCCTTCGGGCTCGATGATCTTAAGGTTGACGCGGGCGTCGTTGCGCGAGCCGAGTACCCGCAGCAGCGTGCGGATGCTCTTGGCGGTGGCGCCGGCCTTGCCGATCACCTTGCCCATGTCTTCGGGGTTTACTGATAACTCAAGCAGGACGCCCATGTCATCGACAGAGCGCTTCACCACCACGTCGTCGGGGTGACTCACTAAGGCCCTAACGACGTACTCTACAAATTCCTTATCCATGTCCGGCATACACCACTCCTTACAGAATTATGGATGTTGGAGATATCATATCATTTTTATAGCGATCAGGGACCTACGATCTACGTAGTTTCGGTGCTATCATCCGGGAGCGCGTCGGCTTCGGCCTCAGCGGGCGAAACTTCGGTGGCGGCTTCCTCGGCCGGAGCCTCGACTACCTTGGGAGCTTTGGTTTTGAGTTTCACCCACTTGGGCAGCTCAACTTTTTCGCGCATCAGGAGTTTCACGACGGTATTCGACGGCTGGGCGCCATTGGCCATGTGCTTGACGATTTCGTCGGTTTTGAGCACGATTTCCTTGGTGTGAGGATTGTAGTGACCAAGGATGGCGACAAATTTACCCGTAGCGGTACGAGCCGATTCGGCCGCAACAACGCGGTAGGTCGGGTATTTGTTACGGCCGGTGCGGGCCAAGCGAATAACTAACAAATGAAGTGTTCCTGGATTATTCCTGATATGTGGTTACAACGAAGTTGAGTTTAACGATTTTTGCGGTATAAGTCAACAGATTGGCTAGCGGGCGGCGAGTTGGGTGGCTTGCTCGAGGCGCATGGAGATGAGGCTGGAAATGTGGTGGTCGCCCATGGTGACGCCGAAGAGGACTTTGGCGGCTTTCATGGTTTGGCGGTTGTGGGTGATGACGATGAGCTGCGAGTATTGCTCGAGCTCGGCGAGGATGGTGGCGAGGCGGCCGGAGTTGGCTTCGTCGAGAGCGGCGTCGATTTCGTCGAGCACGACGAAGGGGCTGGGGTTGACGCGCAGGATGGCGGCCACCAGCGCGACGCCGGCCAGCGCGCGTTCGCCACCGGAGAGCGCCGCGATAGTGGCGAGGCGTTTGCCTTTGGGGCTGGCTTTAATGGTGATGCCGTAGCCCGCGTCGTCTGACTGGGTGAGTTCAAGCGAGGCCGAGCCGCCCTCGAACAGGCGGGTGAAATAATGGCTAAATTGCTCGGCCAGAGCGTCGAAATTGTCTTTGAAACGGGATTTAATGAGAGTTTCGAGCTCGGCGACGAGCTTGCGCAGGTCGGCCTCGGCTTGCTCGAGGTCGGCGATTTGGGTGGTGAGGTCGGATTGGCGGGCGGTGACTTCGTGGTACTCGGCGAGATGGTCTTGGTAGACCTGGGTGCGGGCCTCGAGCAGTGTTTCGGCCCGGGCGAGCTGGTCGCTGAGGGTGGCGAAGGAATCGAAGGGCGGCGAGACGGCGGCTGTGGTGGGGGCGGCGGGAACGGCCCAATCGGCGGCGAGCTGGTTGAGCTCGGCGAGACGCGCGGCGGCGGCCTCGCGGTCGTCGCGCAGGCGGGCCTGCTCGGCGGCGAGGGCGGTGAGCTCGGCGCGCGTGCGCTCGAGCCGGCCGAGCTGATCGGCGACGGCCAGAGTAACGGCGGAGCCGGAGCTCAGCCGAGCGAGCTCGGCGCGGCCGGATTCGAGCTGGGCGGTGGCGGCGGCGAGCGCGGTAGTGGCCCGGTGTTCGGCCACTGTGAGCTTGGCGAGCGCGCGGGCGCTGCGTTCGAGTGGGTCGAGCTCCAGCTCGAGTTCCTCGCGCCGGGCGTTGAGGCGTTCGACCTCCGTCTGCTGATGGGCAAGGTCGATCTCGAGTGAACGGCCGGCGATCGAGAGATTGGTTTGGTGCTCAATGGCGGTATCGCGCGCGGTCATGGCGGCTTCGAGCTGTTTTTGGGAGACTTTCAGATCGGCGAGGAGCTCGGCGGCCCCGGTGCGGGTGGCATGGCTGAGCAACCGTCCGGCCTTGTGGATAAGTAAGCGGATTTGCTCGGCGGTGAATTGCGGCGTGCCGAGACCCTGGGCTAAGGTTTTGAGAATTTGCAGTGCGTGTTCGAGGTATTGATCGCGGGCGCCGTCGCCGGTGTCTTCGCGAATGGTGATCAACGCTGCCTGCGCGGCAGTGACGGCGCGGTTGGCGCGAGTGGCGGCCTTGGCGGCACGAGCGGCGGACTCGGCGTTTGAGGCCAGTGCGGTGTGGGTGGCGGCCAGGCGGTTGGTAGCGGCGCGCAGGTCGGCGATGGAGGTCTTGAGCCGCACCGTGAGCTCGGTGGCGGCGCCGGCATCGCGCTCGGCGATGGCCATGGCGGCACCGGCCGTGGTGAGCTCGGTGGCCGCCTCGTCGCGGGCGCGCTCCAGGGCGGCGACTTCGGCCTGGAGCTGCTCGCGGCGGCGGGCGGCGGCGACTTCGGCCTGGCGGCGACGGGCGGCGGCGTGGCTCAACGCGTGGTGCTGGTGGCGCAGGCGGTGAGCGGCGGCGGCCAGGTCGGCGAGACGGCTCGCCGCGGCGGCGTGAGCGGCGGCCCATTGAGCGCGGCCGGCCGCCACCACCGCGGCGCGCAGGTCGGCCACGCGGCCCGCCAGCTGCTCGCGCTCGCTGGCCGCATCCACCGCCGTCTGCAGCGAGCCCAGGCGCGGCGCCAGCTCGGCCGCGATGTCGCGCAGGCGCGTGAGGTTGGCGGCGGTGGCGGTGAGTTTGCGCAGCGCGGCTTCGCGGCCGAGCTCGGGGCCGCGGATGCCGGCGGCCTCATCAAACAGGAGCTTGCGCTCGGCCGGCGAGCTGGTGAGCATGGTATCGATCATGCCTTGGCCGATGACGGCGTAGGTGCCGGCGCCCACCCCGGCCTGGGCCAGCAGCGCCTGGAGGTCGGCCAGCCGCACACTGCGCCCGGCCAAGCGGTAATCGGTTTCGCCGCTGCGGTACATGCGCCGCGAAATTTCGACCTCGGTGAGGTCGAGCGCAAAGGCGCCGTCTTCGTTATCAAACAGCAGCGTAACCTCGGCAAAACTGGCGCGGGCACGGTGGTCATTGCCGGCAAACACCAGTTCGTCGCGCCCCTCGAGCCTTAGCCGATTCTTGCCCTGTTCGCCCAGCGCCCAACGGATAGCGTCGGCCAAGTTGCTCTTGCCAGAGCCATTTGGTCCCACCACGGCCGTGATGCCGGGCTCGAGATCGATCACCGTTTTATTGGCAAACGACTTGAACCCGGTGACCGTTACGCGCCTAAGCAGCATGTAGTTTATCTCGCAACACCATTAGCTTTATTGTAGCAAATAAACGGGCGCCGAAATGACTCGCCGCCGCTCCCACAACACTAGGGGAGCGGCGGCGGTCGCCTGACGGGACCGCGAAGCGAGCATCAGGCGACGGGCGGACGGGTTGTGGAGGGGGCGGGGTCATTCGCGTTAACCATGCCGGTCAGCACGGTGCTGACGGCGGCGATGATGGCGGCGCGGAAGTGTGGCACCAGCGGCAGCAGCGACGGGAAGTTGTGCGGCGCCCCGAAGAGCGTCACCATGTCGCCAGGGCCGCCCGGACCGGGCCAGGGGTAACGGTAGCGGATGGTGGGGTCTAGGCCGGCCCCTAGGTTGAAGGCGGGGATGGGGAGCCGCTGCATCGGGCCCAGGAGCTGGGGCGTATTCCGGATGAGGCGGAGGATGGTGCGAGCCCGCGGGCCGTGCAGCACACTGTCGACGGTGTGCCGCAGCACGTCGCGGCGGTAGGGGCCCAGCAGTTGCGTCCCCAGCGAGACCCAGAAGGCGATCAGCCCTTCGACGGCCAGGTAGGCCAGCTTGGGCATCAGCAGCGGGATGGGCCGGCGGTCGAACACTGCGTTGACCGGTCCGGCCAGGTTGACGACCCCGCCGACGTACTGCGGCCGCTTGAGCGCCACGCCGTAGACCAGGTAGCCGCCAAGCGAGTGGCCAATCCATAGAGCACGCTCGATTCCGCAGGACTCAGCCCAGTCGCCCAGGCAGTCGATGAGCTCGTCGTAGGTGTCGACCCGGCAGGAGCGGGCGTGATTGGGCAGGAACGGGGCCAAGACGGTGAGGTTGAGCTCCTGGCTCAACCACGCCAGCCACCCCAGATCGAGACCCGGTATGCCGCCCAGGCCGTGCAGGTGCACGACCAGCTGGTCGCCGGTGCCGATGCGCAGGTAGCGAACGTACCGGCCTCCCAGCAAGTTTTTCGCCACGCAGGCTTCGATCGGCACGCGGGTGCGCGCTGGAGTGCGATGCTTTGACGGCCGCATGGGCCATCACCCCCAAAACGAAGGAACCGGCACCATGCCGGATTCCGGACGGTGTCCGGTATGGTTATACCGTAAATACTCGAGGAATGCTATCTAGGCTTTGGGCTGGGCGAGCTTGGCGAGTGCGGCGGCGGCGGCTTCTTGCTGGCCGGCCTGCTTGCTCGAACCGGAACCCTGGCCGTAGAGGGTGTCGCCTACATACACACCGATGGTGAAGACTTTGTCGTGATCGGGGCCGGCTTCTTCCATGACACGATAAGCGGGTGTGAGGCCGAAGCGTTCCTGGGCGAGTTCCTGGAATTTGCTCTTGGGGTCCATCCAGGCGCCGGATTCGAGGATATGCTCGAGGCGGGAAATGATATGGTCGGCGATGAAGCGCTTGGCGGTATCGTAGCCTTGGTCCAGGTAGGTGGCGCCGATGATGGCCTCGACGGCGTTGGCCGAAATGAGGGCGTGCGAGCGGGCGTTGCCCTTGGCTTCGCCGCGGCTGAGCTTGAAGTATTCGGCGATCTGGAGCTTTTCGGCCACGGCGGCGAGCGATTCGGTTTTCACGAGTGCGCTGCGCCAGTTGGTGAGATCGCCCTCGGGATTGGGATAATTGCGATACAGGTGGTCGGTGACTACGAGCTCGAGAACGGCGTCGCCGAGAAACTCAATGCGCTCATTGTGCTCGAGGCCGAGCTTGGGGTGCTCGTTGAGATACGAGCGGTGAGTAAACGCGCGCTCGAGCAGAGATACGTCGTTAAATTTGATGCCGATGCGGTCTTGGAATTCGTCGAGTGGGTTCATGATGATGGGATGAGTTTAGGAGTTTTGACAGCCGGAAGGTTGGCAGCGATGCCGAGCTTGGACAGCCCGAGCCGGAAGAGCCGCTCGGTGTCGCGGTATTCGATGAGGCCCAGGGCTTTGTCGGCCGGAAACCATTTGGCGTCGACAATGCCTTCGGAGTCTTCGGCTACTACCGCGTCGGTGTCGCCGAGTGCCTCCATCAGATAGACGTGCGTGGTCATGAAGATCAGCTTGCCCTCTTTACGATAGAAAAAATGGAGCTTATCGAGCTTGTCGCCCAAGCGAAATTCTTGTAGGCCGGTTTCTTCGGCTACTTCGCGCAGGGCGGTTTGTTCGAGACTTTCGCCGGCCTCCACGTGGCCCTTGGGGATGGTCCAGCGGCCCAGCCGGTCCTGGATCATCAGGATGTCGACGTGGCTACCGGCGCGGCGGTACACCACACCGCCGGCGGTGTATTCGCGAACGGCCTTGGTGGCGCGATTAGTTTTCGGCTTTGTCGAGCGGTTTGGCCGCCGGTTCTTCTTCTGGTTCATAGAAATCACTGTTTCGGTAAATGGTTCCCAGCACACCGTTGATGAATTTGCTGGAGTTTTCGCCGCCAAACGTTTTGGCGAGCTCGACGGCTTCGTTGATGGCCACCTTGGGGGGAACATCGCGCTTGATCATGAGTTCGTACACCCCGATGCGCAGGACGATTTTGTCGATTTTGGCGATCTGGTCGACCGGCCATTCGGGCGCGGCCGGGGCGATCATGCCGTCGATTTCGGTCTGATGGCTATGCACACCGTCTACGACATCTTCGACGAAATTGGTGTCGTCGATGCTGGAGCGGAATTCATCGAGGTTGCGCTGCAAAATCGGCGAAAGCTCGAGCGAGGTCTCATCGCCGGCGCGAAAATCATGCTCATAGAGCGTCTGCATCGCAACGATGCGGCCGAGGTGACGGTTGGAGGCCATCGCGGGCGCCCCTAGGCCTTCTTGGGATTCTTGAGTAAGCCGAGCTCGGCAGCCTTTTTGAGGCGGCGAGGAATGAGTGCACCGGCAGCGGTGCGAATAAGCTGGGTGGGGACGAGCGCCAGGTGCGAGCGACGCTGGCCCTGGGCGGTTCTAGTAGTGCGTTTCTTAGGTACGGCCACGCTTGGTTCCTTTCGTGATGCGCGCGCGTTGTGCTACGCGCGTGCTGGTATCTGCTTCTTTAGTATACTGCTCTGCCGCGTCTTGGATACCCGGACAATCGGGCCGACACAGGATCTGCAGGGGAATATCCAGAATGAGCTCCTGACCAATGACGGGCGCGAGATCAATCTCGTCGTCTTCAATGGGCAGCTGATCGTCCATGGGACTCTCTGCGTATTCTTGGGCCAGGTTGACGTGGGTGGGGCGGCTAAAAGTGCTTAAACAACGGTGGCATTCGAGTTCAATCTCGGTCATGACGCGCCCGCGGACGAGCAGGCTTGAATCGAGGCGTGAGATGGTGATCTCCCCCTCGATGTCTCGGGTCAGCGTGAGCCCGTCGATTTCTGGGCGTTCGCCCGAAATCTTGTAGGCCCGGCTGTACCCGACCGATTCAACTAGAATGTCGCGTACGTTGATGTGCATAGCACTCTTGCGCAGGAGTATATCTTATTTTGTGGTTAGGTGCAACCTGTCGGGCCTCCTATTTGCCCCCGAACCACGCGCACAGTGCTGCCCAGATGAGACCGAGCGGAATCCATAGCGCACTCACGATGAGCAGGATGCGGCGATGGCGGGGGCTCGAGCGACGCAGCGAGCGCACAGTATCGAAGGTGATGAGCTTGAGCTCGGGTACGGCAATGTAGACGAGCTGCAGGACCAGCCAATAGATGAGGGCAAAGCCGCCGAGCCCGAGCAGCCAGGCTGCGGGACCGATAGCGCGGGTGGCGAGAAAGCTCAGGGCGAGGCCGGCCAGGGCGGCCGCCCAGCCGAATTCCTCTAGCTGCGACCAAACATAGCTGCGGGCCTGCATGCGGCGCTTGGTGGGCGTAACGCCCTGGCCGGTTTCGGGCGCGGCGGCGGGCTCGGACGCGCGGCGGGTGCTGGTGCGCGCAGTGGCAGCGGTGGCGTCGGCCTGGACGTCGCGATGGCGGTCAAATTCGCGCTTGGCGGCGGCGTCGCTCAGCAGGTGGTAGGCGCGATTGACGCGATCCATGGCCTCGGGACTGCCGCCGGCGTCGGGGTGGGCGGATTTGGCGCGCGTGCGGTAGGCGCGTTTGATTTCATCGGTGGTGGCACCGCGCGACACGCCAAGTACGGCGTAGGGATCGACTTCGGGGTCTACGACGGGGATTGAAGCCACTGGCGCCCGTCTTCCGTTACTTCACGACGAAGTTTACGAGCTTTCGCGGCACTACGATGGTTTTCACGACCTTGCCTTCGCTGAGGAATTTGGCCACTTTGGGGTCGGCCTGGGCGGCGGCGGTGAGCTCATCGTCGGAGGCGGAGGCGGCCAGGGCGAGGTTGGCGCGGACGCGGCCGTTTACCTGTACCACGACGGTGATGATGTCGTCTTTGATGAGCTCGGGGTCGTATTGGGGCCAGCCGGCCACGTGTACACTCCCCTCCCAGCCGAGCTCGCGCCAAAGTTCTTCTGAGAGATGCGGGGTGATGGGAGCGAGGAGCTGAACGAGCGTATTGAGCGATCGCCAGGCCAGGGCGGCCGAGGTGGGTTTAAGTAATTTGGCTTTGGTTTTGGCGTCGCTGAGGAAATTTACGTACTCCATAAGGGCGCTGACGGCGGTATTGAAATGCATCTCGTGCAGGTCATCGTGGATTTTTTTAATGGCTTTGTGCGTGGCGCGGTCGACGGCGGTTTCGAAAGCGTCGCCGGGGCCGGGCTGCATGGGGCGGGTGAATTGGTGAGCGGCCATGAGTTCTTGGGCGAGGTTCCACACTTTGTACACGAAGCGCGACGCGCCATTTAAGCGTTCTTCGCTCCAGGGGGTGGTTTCGTCGTAGGGCGCCATGAAGAGGATGTAGAGCCGCAGGGTGTCGGCGCCGTGGGTGGCGATGATGTCCGTGGGGTTGATGACATTGCCGATGGATTTGCTCATTTTGCGGTTGTCGGCGGCCAGCACGATGCCTTGGCCGCGGCGGGCGGCGTAGGGCTCGGGGGTGGGCACGAGGCCTTGGTCGTAGAGGAATTGGTGGACGAAGCGCGAGTAGAGCAGGTGGAGCGTGGTGTGCTCCATGCCGCCCAGATATAGGTCGACCATGCGCCAATATTCGAGGGCCTCGCGGGAGGCGAAGGCTTGGTCGTTGCGGGCATCCATGTAGCGCAGGTAGTACCAGTTTGACCCGGCCCAATTGGGCATGGTGTCGGTTTCGCGCTTGGCCGGGCCGCCACAAATGGGGCATTTGACGTTGACCCAATCGGTGACGGCGGCCAGCGGCGACTCGCCGGTGTCGGTGGGCTCGTAGTTTTCGACCACCGGCAGCGTGACGGGGAGCTGATCCTCGGGCACGGGCACAACGCCGTCTTTGGGGCAGTGGATGATGGGGATGGGTTCGCCCCAGTAGTGCTGGCGGGAGAAGATCCAATCGCGGAGCTTGTATTTGACGGCGAGTTTGCCGACGCCTTTTTCTTCGAGAGTTTTAACGATGGCCCGCTTGGCTTCGGCGCCTTCGAGGCCGTCGAACTGGCCGGAGTTGATAAGGGGGGCGTAGCCAGTGAAGCCGGATTCACCTGAGACCACTGGCTTGATGGGCAGACTGAACTGGCGCGCGAACTCGTTGTCACGCTCGTCGTGGACGGGGACGGCCATGATGGCGCCGGTGCCGTAGCCGCCGAGCACGTAGTCGGCCACCCAAACGGGCATGAGCTCGCCCGTGATGGGGTGCACAGCTTGGATGCCGGCATCGACGCCGGTTTTAGTTTTGGCCACTTCTTGGCGGGAAAGTTCGGACTCGCGCAGGGATTTTTCAATGTAGACTTTGACCTTATCTGAGGCTTTCCAGCCGATTTTGAGCCAGCTGTCGGCGACTTCCGGAGAAACCACCAGGAACGTGGCGCCGAAGAGTGTGTCGGGCCGGGTGGTGTAGACGGTGACGCTGTGTTTGTCGTCGTCTTGGCCGGCGATGCCGCGGAGCTTGAAGGTGATCTCGGCGCCTTCGGAGCGGCCGATCCAATTGACCTGCTGGTCGGCGATGCGACTTGGGTAATCCACGGTTTTGAGGCCGTCGATGAGGCGGTCGGCGTAGTCGGTGATGCGGAACATCCACTGTTTGAGGAGTTTCTTTTCGACCGGGGTGCCGCAGCGCTCGTGGACACCATTGACGACTTCTTCGTTGGCCAGGCCGGTTTTTTCCTTGGGACACCAATTGATGGCCATTTCGGCCTGGTAGGCGAGGCCGGCTTCGAGGAATTTGAGGAAGAGCCACTGAGTCCATTTGTAAAACTTGGGGTCGGTGGTGTTGACCTCACGGTCCCAATCGAAGCTAAAGCCCATGGCGTCGAATTGCTGGCGGAAGGTGGCAATGTTGTCGGCCGTGGCCTTTTGGGGAGCGATTTTGTGCTTGATGGCGTAATTTTCGGTGGGCAGGCCGAAGGCGTCGTAGCCCATGGGGTAGAGCACGTTGTAGCCCTGCATGCGCTTGTGGCGGGCGATGACGTCGCCGAGGGTGTATTCGCGGGTGTGGCCGGCATGGAGGCCGGCGCCGGAGGGGTACGGGAACTCGGTGAGCATGTAGTATTTGTCGCGGGTGGTATCGCCCGTGACGGCAGCGTAGAGCCTAGTGTCGGCCCAGGTTTTTTGCCATTTGGGCTCTATCTGCTGGGGATCGTACTTTTTCATGGCCTTAAGTATACATGGATTCATGCTGGGGCTAACTATCCTCCCGTGGGCTGGCCGTTTTTATATCATGTATGGTATCCCCCGCATCTCATATATGAGCTAAAAAACGCTATGCATGCACGGGATGTGGGGCGCCCCTTAGAGGTAGCTTTTAAAGAACTCGATTGTCGCGGCGTTAATGCGCTCTAGCATGTCGGGGTCGTGCTTGTAGGCGTGGGTGGTAGCGAATTCGAGGTAGCGTTTGGGCTCGGGCGAGGCCGAGATGGGTGGGGATGGGGAGCGGTTTGGTCATGGCTGGGGGCTTTATATTTCGGGGAAAGGTATACTAAACTATACAGTAAGAGGAACCGGCCTGTGTGGCGCTTTTTCGCGGTGGGTTTATTGGTGGTATTGGCGGTGGTGACGGCTCTGACGAATGGCTCGACCTACCATCCACACACGCGCACGTATTATATTGCGGCCGAGGATGGGGAGTGGAATTATGCGCCGGGTGGGCACGATTTGGCCTCACACGGGCCGGTGCCGCAGCCCTATAGCGATCAGCTGGTCTATAGCAAAACCCGCTACATTGAATATACCGATGCTAGCTTCACTGCTAAAAAGCCGCAGGCGGAGTGGCTGGGGATTTTGGGGCCGATTATCCGAGGTGTGCCGGGCGATACCATTAAGGTAGTGTTCAAAAATCGCGCTGCCAAGCCCTATAGTATTCATCCGCACGGGGTGGAGTACACCAAAGAGAATGAGGGCGCCATGATGATGGATGGCGACGATGGCGCGGGAGGGCCGCTGGACGCCGCGACCATGCAGCAGGCGATGAGGGATAGCGCCGGGGCGGCCGGAGGGATGGTGGCGCCCGGAGGGTCGTTCACCTACACCTGGCACGTGCGGCCCGATGCCGGCCCGCAACCCGGCCAGGGCAGCTCGCGGGTGTGGCTGTACCACTCGCATGTGACGCCCGACGATATTTACGACGGCGTGATCGGGCCGATTATCATCACCTCGCCGCAGCATGCCCGGGCTGACGGCTCGCCCGATGATGTGGATCACGAATTTGTGGCGCTGTTTATGATTTTTGATGAATCGAAGCCGGGCATGACCGACGACGAACATGAAGGCGCGCAAAAGCACGCCATGAATGGCCGAATATTTAGCAACCTCACGGGGTTCATCATGAACCAGGGCGACCGAGTGCGGTGGCATTTGCTCGATCTGGGCAACGAGCCCGATGTGCACACGCCGCATTGGCATGGCAACGTGGTAAAAACGGAAACCGGCCTCACGACCGACGTGGTGGAGCTACTGCCAGCAAGTATGCGCTCGGTGGATATGATACCGGATGCGGCGGGATTATGGATGTTCCACTGCCACGTGGCGGATCACATGGAGGCGGGCATGATGACGCAGTATTTGGTGTTGCACGGGCATTGACGACCCGGATACTGTCTGGCTATGGTGATGGCGTCCGAAAATCCGAACGAACGGGGATGTGATCGTGACAAGGCTCAAAGAGCCAACGCAAACGCCGGAGCAGGAGCAAGCCCTACGCGTTCTGGCCTGCGGCGACAACCGGGCCGTCTGGCAGGAGCACCCGGCCTTTCTGGCCTGGCTGCACACGCGCGAAGCGGCGCTCAATGATGGGGTCGGGCTCCCTGAGGCCGAAACGGTGGCCGCGCAGGCTAGCGTGGCGGTGCTGGAGGGGTCAATAGCCAAGCGGCCCTATATCGAGCCGGTTAGGGCACTAGTGGAGACGGGCGTGCAGATGCTGCGCGTAGTGAGCCCTTCCCCGGCGACCCCTCGGCGCTGTGGCCACGATGGCACGGCGAAGTCTTCAGTCGGATCTTCCTGGGAGGGCAAACGGGCGAAACAGTGGTGCTCGTGAACCGGGCGAAGCTCCAGACTCTGGGCATTGAGCTGCGTCCATGCGACGTCGACGTGTGGGGTCAACGAGCCGGGCCGGGCTACGGCGTGAGCCTGGGAGCCATGCGTGTGTGGTATCGAGACGGCCGCGTGATCTACCGGCTCCTGGAGCAGGCGGGCACGGCCGACCTGTCGGCGGAGGTGAGCTATGTGCAGCGCGTGCTGCAGACTCTAGCGGCGCTCGACCTGCTGAGTAGCGGTTGGCCGGAGGCGTAGGGTCCCGCTGAACATCGCCGTTACGGGGCGGCAGCTCTGCGCCACTCACGCTGTGTGGGTGGCGCAGAGCGAGAATGGTTACCCCTGCGCATCCGGAAACTGGGCGCGTTTGGTGCGCAGCCAGGCGGGTGATTGGCGCACGAGATGAGCGGCATCGGCCGGGTCGGCGAGCAGCAGCTTGACGGCCTCTTCGGCGAAAACGCCGTTTTGGGAGCCTTTGGCGAGCACTACGTCGCCGGGCTGAAGCAGGAGCCCGAGGAACGCCCCGGCGACGTACGGCGAATCGGCCGGCTTCCAGCGCGTGGGGTCGAGGCCGGCGTTTACGGCGGCTGGGCCCAGATAGGTATTGGCTAGGGCGCCGATGGTGACGAGCAGGTCTACACCGGCCGCGGCCACCCCCGCCTCTTCGTGGTAGCGAGGCGACGCCGACCCCATCTCATTCATAGAGCCGAGGATGGCGATGCGGCGGCCGCTCGCAGGATACGAGGCCAGCGCGGTCAAGGCCGCTACGATGGCTTCGGGGCTGGAATTATAGGTATCATCGATGATGACGGTGCCATTTATACCCGGTAGCGGGTTCATGCGCCCCGAGACGGGCCGAACGCGCTCAATGCCGGCTTGAATCTGGTGAGGAGTGAGTTTGAGCTGTCGAGCGACCAGAGCGGCGGCGTCCAGCGCCAGGCGCATGTGATCGCCGAGAATCTGAGGGTTTGAGGGATGGTTTCCGCCGATTTTGTGGCCGTATTTGAGCACGCTGGGATGGTCGCCCAGATATTGGTCTTGGTATTTCTGGGGGACCGCGTCGTCGTTGAGCACCAGTATTTTGGATGCTCCGGCGAGGGCCATTTCTTCGGCCGCTACCTCATCCAGGCCGCCGGGGAAGTTTTCCATGTGCTCGGGAGTGAGCGCGGTGAGCACGCCGATATCGGGCGTGAGATAGCGCAGATAGCGGGGGATTTCGCCGGGATGGTCGGTGGCGAGCTCGAGTACGAGGACTTGGTAGGGGTAATTACGCACGCGGCGCCCGGCCTGCACGAGCCGCCAGATCCAGGCGAAGGGGTTGAGCAGCGAGGCCGGTACAGTGAGCTCAAAGACCGATAATGGCAGCCCCAGCTCTGAATTGTAATTGCCGGGATGTACCAAAACTTGATATTTTTCGCTCAGAACGGTGGCTATGGCTTGTTTGGTGGTGGTTTTGCCAACGCTGCCGGCCACCGCCACGACGGTGAGATGATGGCGCGCGATGACGCGGCGGACCTGGCGCTCAAACAGGCTGGCGATAATGCGCCGCAGAAGGGGTTTCATATAGGCATGATAACACCGCCGGCGCGTGCTAGAATTTCCTTATGATTAAAATTCTCACGATACGGGGTGGCCGTGCCCTATCCGGCCGTGTGCGCGTGGCCGGTGCCAAAAACGCAGCTTCGAAAATGATGATCGCCAGTCTTTTGACTGACGAGGAGGTTGAGCTCGAAAATTGTCCCCAGATTGAGGAATTATCGATCACGGCCGAGATTTGCGCGGCGGTGGGAGCCCATGTGCGGCGCGACGGCGGGCACGTGACGCTGCATACCCCGAGCGTGACGAGTACGCGCGTGGCCAAGATGAGCCGCGCCAACCGGATTTCGATTTTGGCCCTGGCGCCGCTACTCCATCGGTCCGGCGAGGCGGAGGTGCCACGTGTGGGCGGGGATGCGATCGGCCCGCGGCCGGTGAATTTCCACCTGCGGGCGCTGGAGCAGATGGGCGCGGTGATCGAGGAGCACGAAGAGTATTACCGCGCGCGGGCACCCAAGGGGGGTCTGCACGGCACCACGGTTACACTCCCCTTCCCGAGCGTAGGCGCCACTGAATCGGTGATGCTGGCCGGGGTGCTGGCGAAGGGCCGTACGCGGATCGAAAACGCGGCGGTGGAGCCGGAAATTACTGAGATTGTGAAATTTTTGCAGCAAATGGGGGCGATTATTGAGCTGGGCGCCAACCGGGTGCTCACGATTGATGGCGTAGAAAAGCTTCACGGAGCCAAATTTCGCGTATTGCCGGATCGCTTGGAGGCAGCGTCGTTTGCGAACCTGGCGCTGGCTACTGATGGGGAGATTATCGTCGAAGATGCGCGGCAGAGTGACATGGTGACGTTCTTGAACACCGTGCGGCGGATTGGCGGCGACTATGAGGTGCTGCCCGAGGGGATTCGCTTTCGGCGGGGGCCGGGAGGGCTCGTGGGAGTCGAGCTCGAGACCGACACCTACCCGGGATTTGCGACGGATTGGCAGCAGCCGACCGTGGTGACGCTCACCCAAGCCAAAGGAATTTCGGTAGTGCACGAGACGGTGTATGAGGACCGCTTTGGTTACACCGAAGATTTGCGGCGCATGGGGGCCGACATCGGGGTGTTCGCGAAGTGCCTGGGCGAGCTGCCGTGCCGGTTTCAACACCATTCGGAACGACATTCGGCGGTCATCAAAGGCCCCACGCCCTTACACGCTACGACGATTGATATTCCTGACATTCGCGCGGGGATGGCGCAGGTGATCGCAGCGCTGGTGGCGACCGGCGAGAGCACGCTCACGGGGGTGCATCACTTGGATCGCGGTTATGAGAAATTGTGGGACAAATTAGCGGCGCTCGGCGCTGATTTCGAGGTCAAGTAGCAGGCGCTGGATGTCCGGGGAGAGCTTGGGGGGCTCGAGGAGATGGGCGTTTTGGGCGATTTCGACGGCGTGATGCAGACGGGTTAATTCTTCGCGGAGGCGAAGGGCGCCGTGCGGCGAGAGGCCGTAAACGTGACGCTCTTTGGCCTGTGTGCCGACTGGGCGCTTGCCAATGAGATCGACAAATCCCTCATCTTGGAGTCTGGTGAGTAGCGGGTATTGCTTGTTGGGCGGGAGTATGACGCCGCCCAGCGAGTCTTTGATGATCTGGCTCCGCAGGGCATAGCCGTGGAGCTCTCGACGCGCAAGGGCCAGGAGGGCGTAGAATTCTGCCGGGCGCAGCGGCTTGGGAGCTTGTGAGTAGGGGTCCATGGGTCGGCATTTTACTACCTTCTGGGTACATACTCCAGATGGTAGTAATTCCGTGGTGAGTGTGATCCGAGCTCGCGATACGTAGGCGTGGCTAGGGAGCGGGTGTCACGCCGAGGGCGGCCCGGAGTTTGGCGAGAGCGGCTTTGATGGCGGCCCTGAAGGTGGTGTTGGCCTGATCGACCGCGGCTTTGCGGGCGGTCTTGGCGGCGTCGAGGTTGGGTCCGACTTTGTCGGCGGCCTGGCGGGCGGTTTCGAGGTTGGCGCGAGCGGTGTCCAGGGCGGTTTTGAGGCTGGCGCGCACGGTGGCGGCACTGGCACCGGCCGCGCAGCTGGCTTTGGCGTCGGCTAGGGCCTTGGCGACGGCGGTTTTGTAGGCGGTCGCGGCGGCCCGCAGCTGATTTTGCCGAGCGGTGACGGAGCCGGCCACCGCGGCCTTGAAGGCGGCATCGGCAGCGTCTACGGTGGCGCGGCGGGCGGCGCGGGCGGTGAGCACGCTGGCTTTGTATTCGGCCACGGCGGCTTTTTGGGCCTCGGTAGTGGCCTTGGTGTCGAGTTCGGCCAGTTTGGCAGTGAGTTTGGCGTCGACGTCGGCCCGGTTGGCGGCTATTTTGGCTGCCACATCGGCAAATTGGTCGTTTACCTTTTGGCTGCGGGCGGCAAAATTATCGCTGAGTTTGCCGAAGCGGTCGGCGGTTTCGGTAGTAACGGTGGTGGTGGCGTCGGCATAGCGCGAGCAAAACTGGCTGCCGTCGATTTTGACTTTAGCCTGGGCGTCCCCCTGGCGGGTGGGGCTAGCGCTGTCTTTGGCGGCGGCGATGCCGGGCAGGAGCACGCTGGTCAAGGTGGCTGCTAGCAATAATCTAGTAAGCGTTTTCACTGGCGCTGCCTCCTAGATTAGTGATGTCTACATCGGGCTCGGCGGCGATGCCGGCTGAATCTTCGGCGGTGGCACTGAGGTTGGCATCGGAGGCCGATTCGGTCTCGCTAATGGCGGCTGCGGCATTGGCCACGCTCACGGCGGCCTTAGCGGCCGGCGTGGGGGTGCTCGTGACCGAGGCGGCGGGGCCGCCGCGGTGCGACGACTGGTAGAGCGCCACGCCCACGAGCCCGAGCACAGCCGCCACCAGCACCAACTCGAGAACCATGGCCACGCCACGCTGATCGTGCAGATGATTATTCATGATGTTGTTTTGTTTTTACCCTTTATGTGGGTTTATTATCGCACTTATGCTTGAGGTGTCAAACTGGGGTCGGGGTTCAAATAAATAATTCCTGGTGGAGCTACAGGGACTCGAACCCTGGACCTTCTGCATGCCATGCAGACGCTCTAGCCAACTGAGCTATAGCCCCATATGTTTGACCACCCGTAGGGTCAACAAGAGCAAAGATTACTATATATGAAGCTTAAAGGCAACCATCAGCGCCCACGTGAGGCCGCCAACGAGGAGGCCGATGAGGAGTTGGGCGGTGATGATGCCAATACCAAGGCGGAACCCGTCGCCGTAGGTGAGGCGCGGGCCTCGGGGCCGGACGGCTTCGGCTAGGAAATTGTCGCGGGTGCGTGTAGTGCGGGCAGGGGTTTTGGGGAGGTCTTGCATGGGTTTACTGTACGTCGATTTGGGCGTAGCCACAAGCGTTATGTGAATACGGGCGATTTTAAGTTTATTGCTTTGACAATAGTATTAATTATCAATATGGTAAGACTAATTACGGAGATATGAAGATGTTTCTCGACCTGCCATACGACGAACTTGAGCAAATGAACCTAGCGGCGCGGCGCCTCACCGACCCAGAGGCAGCGAAGGCTGAGCATGTGGGCTACCTGGAAAAGGAAGCGCGGATTAAGGCGGTCACCGTGTGTTTTTCGGACATTGAGGGCCGGCTGCATATGTTGGATTACGACAAAAAGTTTTTGCTGGCGTCGCTGGAGAACCTGACGTTTGATGGGTCGTCGATCCGGGGGTTTAGCCAGCTGCACGAGAGCGATCTGCGGCTGCTCGTGGATTGGACGAGCCTCACGCACCTGCCGGCTGATGTGTTTGGTCCGGGCAAGGTGATCGTGTGGGCCAATGTGGCAGACCGGGAGCTTAAGCCTTATGAGGCGGATTTTCGCGGGCGGTTGCAAGCCTATACCCGTGAGATGAAGGCCGGGGATGGGTTGGAAGCGTTTATGGCGCCGGAGCTGGAGGGCTTTTTGCTCGACGGCATTGATGCGGAGCAGCACTACGCCGGCACTGAGGGGTTTGAGCTGATCTCGACCGGCGGCTACTTCCACTCGCTGCCGCTCGACCGGCTGCGGCAATTCATTGATGCGGCGGCCGAAGCGCAGCGGGCGCTGGGATTTCGCAATGAGAAGGATCACCCGGAGGTGGCGCCCAGCCAGTTTGAGATTAACTTTTCGTACACGGATGTGGTGCGGGCCTGCGACCAGGTGCAGCTGTACAAGCTGGTGTGCCGGCAGATTGCGCGGCGGATGGACATGACGGCGACATTTTTGCCCAAACCGATCCAGGGGATTAATGGCTCGGGCATGCACACGAATTTTTCGCTGGCCAAGGACGGCCGAAATGTCTTCCACGATCCGAAGGGTCCAGATGGCTTGTCGCCGCTGGCGTGGGGGTTTATTGAAAAATTGCTGGCGCGGGCGCCGGAAATTTGCCTGGTGCTCAACTCGAGCGTGAATGCCTACCGGCGGCTCGACCCGAACTTTGAGGCGCCGAATCAGATCAAGGTGAGCGCCAATGATCGCGGGTCGATGATTCGGATTCCGTTTGGCAACGAGAAAACGGCCCGCATCGAGGTGCGGTCGGTGGCGCCGGACACGAATCCGTACCTGCTGCTGTTTACGCTCCTGAAGGTGGGCATGGAAGACAAGAAACCGGAGGCGGAATCGGCCGAAAAGCGCTCACGGCTGCGGTTTTTGCCGGGTACCGTTAAGGATGCGATGCGGCTGTTTAAGGCCAGCGACCTCACGGGCGTGATTATGGGCGAGGACTCGAAGGAGAAATACTTGGACTACAAACGGCAATCGGCCGACCGCAATCCGCGCGAGCTGGGGACAGCCATTAAGGATTCGGAGATTTTGTATCACCACGAGGTGACGAATCAGTGGCTTTGGAACCGGTTTTAGAGCCCCTGGCGAGAAGGCGGCGCTCCCCCGCCAGGGGCTATGAGGAGGGGATCGATTTAGGCGCTATTGCGCCTTCCAGCTGTGGCCAAGCTGCCCCAGGTTGAGCCAGACGCGGACCTCCCCGAGGCCTGGCGAAGCTTGTTCGAGGTACGCTTTCACGCGCTGACAGATTCCGTCTTGGTCTTCCACCCTTTCTTGAAACTCATGCGCGACCATGTCGATCTCGACATCGCCGATCATGCCGCTACCTTCTACTTGCATTAGGCGGACCGTGACCTCGCCAGGACTGAGGCTCAGCTCGCCACACGTCAGCTGAGCGGCTACGAACTGCTTTATGGCGGGCGTCATTTCCTCCATGATGCGAAGCTGCTCGGGGCTCGTGTAATAGGCGTTTAGTATTGGCATTGTTTTACTCTACCATTCGCCGGAGCTGGGCACGGAACCGGTTTGGGTTGTTGCATCGGAATTACCTCCCAAATGGGTAGTACCCAAAAGGGAGGTAATTTACCGATGAGTGGTCCGCCTCAATTAGGAGTGGCGCTTAAATCTTTCGAATATTGCAAAAATAAAGGTGATGATCGCGAGTAGGATTGAGCTGATGCCGAGCCATGCCTGGAGTAATTCGGTGGCGGGCTCAAAGCCGCGGCCGAAGACGGTCATGGAGACGGAATTGAGGCTCTCGCTGGTGTCGCCGCCGTCGACCACGAAGAAGCCGAATAGGAGCAGCGATAGGTAGAGCGCGCCGAGCAGCCACACGTCGGGGCGGCTGACGAGTCCGGATTTTTTGACGTCGGGGCGGCCGCTGATGATGAAGCCGATGACCAAGAGGGCGACGAACACCGCGGGACCGAAGGTGAATATATAAATAATCGACAGCCACCCGCTGTGTGATAGCGTTACCCAGGCGGGCAGTACTACAGCCATGGGGATGAGGAGGATGCGGAAGAGACGTTGAAGTTTTAGCATAAGCGGATTATACCACTGGCAGATGACGCTGCGGAGGCGTAGACTAAGTGCCATTATGAAGACTACTGACGAATTCTACCAAAAACTATCTGAGGCCGAAAAAGGCTATAAGCCGCCGCGCGTGATTACGAGCGGGCAGGGAGCGTACCTCACGATTGACGGGCAGCCGCGGCTCAACTTTTGCTCGAGCCATTATCTGGGCTTCGCGGTGGACGCGCGCTTGAGGCAGGCGGCGACTGAAGCAATGGCGAAATACGGCATCGGCACGGGGTACCGCACGCTAGCGGGGACGCATGAGCTGCATCTGGAGCTGGAGCGGAGCATTGCGAAGTTTAAGGGCACGCAAGGCGCCATGGTGCTTTCGAGTGCCTACGCGGCCAATGCGGCGGCGATTCAGACGATTTTGGGCAAGGAAGATATCGTGATTTCGGATGCGCTCAACCATGCGTCGATTATCGATGCGGTGCGACTGAGCGGGGTGAAGCAGAAATTGGTGTATGCGCATGCCGATATGGCCGACCTGGAGGCTAAGCTACAGGAGGCGGCGGAGTTGCGGGCCACGCCCAAAGCCGATGGCAGCGCGCTGCTCGTGCTGATCGTGACCGACGGGGTGTTTTCGATGGATGGCGACCTGGCGCCGTTGCCGCGGATTGTGGAGCTGGCGAAGCAGTACGACGCCATAACGATGGTGGACGATGCCCACGGCGAGGGCGTGATGGGCAAAGGCGGACGCGGCGTGGTGGACCATTTTGGGCTCGTGGGCCAGGTGGACATCGAGGTGGGCAGCTTGTCCAAGGCGTTTTCGGTGATGGGCGGGTTCATTGCGGGCCGTCATGAACTGATTAATTTTTACAACGCAAAGGCGCGACAGCGGCTGTTTTCGATTGCGCTGACGATCCCGGATACGGCGGCAGCGCTGGAGGCGGTGCGGATTTTGGACGAGTCGCAGGACCTGGTACAGAAGCTGTGGGACAACGTAGACTACCTGCGCAAAGGCTTTACGGAGCTTGGGTTTGATATTGGACACTCGGAAACGCCGATTATTCCGGTGATGCTCGGCGACGAAGACACGGCGCGCGAGGTGAGCGCAAAGTTGTTTGACGACGGCGTGTTCGCGACCCCCATTGTGTTTCCGATGGTGCCCAAGGGTACGGCGCGGATACGAGTGATTGTATCGGCGAGCTTTAGCCGCGAAGATTGCGACAAGGGGCTGGCGGCGTTTAAGCGCGCCACGGGGCGCTAAATAATCATGGCGCAGAACTTCGGGAAGTCGTTTGTCGGGCGCGTCGACGACCATATTCAAGGCAAGGGGTGGTTCTTTGGGGCTTTTATGCCCGAGCCTCTGCTGCGTTCGGATGATGTAGAAGTGGCCTGGAACAAACTTCCGAGCCAGTCGCCTTCGCCCGAGCAGGCGCATATGCATAAGGTCGCGATAGAAATCAACATCGTTATCCAGGGCTGGATCAAGCTGACTATCGACGGCCAGGGGCACGAACTGCACAGGGGGGACTTCTATATCATTTGGCCAGGGTCTGTGGTTGCCGACATCTCGACTAGTGAAGATGCGGAATTAATCTGCATAAAGGCCCCTAGTTTACCCGGCGACAAGTTTCCGGTTGGTTAGCCGCCGATTTTGATGACAATTTTGGGGTGGGCATTGAGCGATTGTTCGAAGTCTTTGGGGTTGTATTGGGCGAGTGGGACGATGGTCCCCTGCCCGCCTTTGAGGATGACATCCCACATTTTGTCTTGGATGCCGTTTGACCGGTCCGAGAGGATGCGCTGCGAGATTTGCCAGGTTTCGAAGATGCGGCGGCCGATGATGCCGTGCACGGTGAGGCCTTTCACGATGAAGCGCGAGAATTTGGGGATAGTGAAATCACCGTCCTTAAGGCCAAAAAGCACTACCTGGCCGCCGCGGCGGGTGGCTTCGAGCGCATTGTTGAGGCTCGACGGCGGGCCGGCCATTTCCATGGCGACGTCGACGCCTTTGCCGTAGGTGAGCTCATGGATGCGGTCGATGACTTCGGGATCGTGGTCGTAATCGTGTTCTTTGGACTTCTTCTCGATTTGGATGGTCTCGTGTGCGCCGAGCTCTTTGGCCATAGCGAGGTTGTCGGGATTGATGTCGACCGCGATGATTTTGGCCGCGCCGAAGTTTTTGAGCAGCAAGATGGCGAACAGGCCGATGGGGCCGCAGCCCATCACGGCCACGCGCTGGCCGCGCACGTCGACCTTGGTGACGGCGTGCACTGCGTTGCCAAAAGGGTCCATGACGGCGGCGATTTCGGGCCGGATACGCGACTCGTCGATGGCCCAGAGGTTTTTGGCCGGTACTTTCACGTATTCGGCGAAAATGCCGTTGATGGAGATGCCGAGAATTGATTCGTTCATGCAGACGTTGGCCTCGCCGATGCGGCACTGGTAGCACTTGCCGCAGGTGACATGCGAGTCGCCGGAGACGAGGCTGCCGACCTCAATTTTGACCGGGTTGGCGGGGTCGGGGTCGTAGTAGAGCGTGTGCACCATGGAGCCGGCCTCGATGATCTCGCCGACGAATTCGTGACCGAGCACGCGCTGGGTCTGGCCCTGGGCTTTGAGGCTATCATGGATGAGGTCGTGAAAGACGTTGCGGTACCAGATGCCGCGGTCGGTGCCGCAGAAGCCGGCGTAGCGGATTTTGAGGATCACCGAGGTGGCGTCGGCGGGATCGGCGGCTTCATCCAGGGTGGGCATGGGGATGTCGCGCAGCACGAAGCCCGTGGAGCCTTCCCAGGAGTCTTGGGCGGTGTCGAAGGTGAGAGCTTTTACGGTTTTCATACCTGCTGGTTATACCTCTTTTGGGGTGAGGTTGGCAATGTCGGCACGGCCCTAATTTCGTCGATCATAAAATTAATGAACGCAACGGTGCCGGGGTAGGTGGATTCGGGATCAACGCCCTCGGTGTGGCCCTGCCGCCACTCGAGCGCCGCGTGGATGATCGGTGCCTTACGGGGATACAAGTCGGCGGCCCAGACGGCGGCCTGGGGCTTGCTCGTGAGCCGGCCATGGTGGGCGGTATAGAGCTTATGACAGATTGTGAGAATGAGGAAGGTCTGAAACGCGAGATCGTGGGTGGTCTGCATGTATTCCGGCCAGGTGACAAGCTCGGCCCCGCTGTGAAATTGCACCTGCGCGGGCGTGATGGGCGCGACAATGGTGGTCGGGGCGGGGCCGGTGACGGCGCGGCCGGCGTCGCGCACATGGTACGCCACGAGCAGCCGGTCGACCCGGGTGGCGGAGTGGAAATTGGTGCCGGGACGCTGCATGGCTATGAGGCCGGTGGGTCGGGTGGGCTGCTGCAAGGCCTCGAGCGGTAGGTACTGGATGTCGATGAGCTCCGGCCACTCCGGGTGGACGGCGTCGAGAGCCGCATGCATCGTTTGGAGCCGGCGCAGGTACAGCCACGAGAGCGGCGTGGTAGTGACGGCCACCAGATCGATGTCGCTGGCTTGGGGGTCGAAGTCGCCCTGGGCGAGCGAGCCGTAGATGTACAGGCCGACCAGCCGGTCGCCCAGCACGTTGGTGATTTCGGCCAGCAGGGTTTGGACGATGGCTTCGGCGGGGGTCATGAGATCATGGCTTTACGCAATCTGCTCGATGGCCCCGACTATTTCATCGAAATGAGCGATGCCGGCGGAGGCGTCATCGTGCTTTTCGATTGCGAGATGAATGCTTTTCATACCGGCGGCCGTAGCGGCATCAATATCTGAATGGCTGTCGCCCACATATATGGCTTCTTCCGTCTGGATATTTAATCGCTTTAGTGCGACCAAAAGCGGCTCTGGATGAGGCTTGGGGTTCTCATAATCTTCGAATGTTACGACTACGTCAAAGAGATGTTTGATTTGGCGCGCGTTGAAAATTTCGTCGACTCCGGCTTGGATGCGGCTGGTGACGATTGCCAGCTTATAGCGTTTATGAATCTGTTCGAGTGTGTCTTCGAGTCTATCGGGAAACTCAAACAGGTCCGGATTTCGCATGGCGGGGTCCTTGGCTAGCTCCCAGATACGCCGTATTTCGTCTTGATCGGTGGAACCCGTGAGTTTTTCGAGCGCCTGCCACAGGGGCTGATGAAAATGCCTGAGTACCGCGGAACGGCTGGGCGTGGGATAGCCGGCCTTGCTCAAGATGGTCTGAAACAAGGCCACATTGGCGTTTTTAGAGTCTACCAATACGCCGTCGATGTCGAAGATGATGGCTTTGATCATAGCAGCTACCGGCGCGCCTCAATCTCAAGTTTTTCCACCGCCTCGATCCCCTTTTCTTTCAGGTGCCGTAATTTTTCGGCCTGCTTTTCGGGCGTGCTGTTGGGGTGGTTGTCGAGCCTGGGTATGGGGATTAATACTTCATGGATGGGTGGTAGATCGCGCCTGGATGTTTCGGCAAACTGCTTCAGGACGTAGGCGTTGGTTTCGTACCGAGCTTGATCGCAAAACAGGAGCGGGATGCAGCCGGCGTATTTGGCTTGCCAGAGTTCCAAAAATTTCCTGGCTATCGTAATGCTCGTGAGGCTCTGCTCGTCGGCATTCATGCTCAAGCCGGAAACGCCCCGGCGCTGAAGCCGGCGGGAAATCTCGGGGATTGTGGTCTCACACTCGGTGCGGCCGGCCGGGTCGCGCATGCCGCCCGAAACATACACGGCCTCGATTCGGCCTTCGAGGGCGGCGAGGGCATTGGCTATGCTTTCGAGATATTGATCGTAGCCGATAGTTTCAACCGGGTGGCGCAGCTCGGGCGTCCAGCCCCCGTAGCAATTGATCCAGGCGAGAATTTTGGGAGCGGTTTTCGACATGGTTTTACTATACCAAACAGAGCCGCGAGGCTCTGGAGAATGTCGTGCTTTATTAGCTCGTATGCACGGTCTCGCCATCAAAATAGCCTTCGACTGTTTTGATTTCGATCGGGGGCTCAACGGGCATGATGGTTCCCGTCTCGCTGGCTCGAGCAATGACGTCGTTACTCCTAACGGGTGGGATACCTTGAATTGTAGCGATGGTGATATGCGGGTGCTTTTTCGTCGATATTGCGTCTCCATCCGGTGACTCAACTATCGCGGCGTGCACTCCATCGGCTACAACGTGGCCGGTAACGTGAAGTGTGCGTTCACGACCGGGGGTTACGCCTTCTTTCCCGTCTGCTGGTTCAAATTCTTTTGTCACATGATGGGCATAGGTTGTCGTCCCCTCCCCGCTGATCTGAGGGGGCAGCTGCGACAGCAACTCCTGAGGATCGAGAAGAAAATGCCCTGTATATACTACTTTTTCCGATTCCGACATATGTTCCCCCATAGATGTTCTTAAACGGCTATACGGCGCTAGCTAGTATACTTATTTTTATGCCACAAAACATGGGTGTCTTCGGCTTTAACCCAGGGGAACCGGTGGCGGTCATTGAGGGCCGCGCTCCTTTACACAACCAACGTTTTCCCCGCCAGGAATACCTATCGAATGCTCTCGGACGTAAATATGGCGTACAGGTGCTCCTCATCCAAGCACAAGACCCCACAACCTACGACGAGGACGGGCTTATTCGTACGTTTACGGTGTATGGGGGAGGGCCGTGGACACTAGAAGAGGGTATTTACGCGCCGGCGTGGCGCCTGCGTGATGTTATCTGGCGGGAGGGAGGAAACAAGCTGGCGTTCCTGCCTGGGCGGGGTTACAACTTTGCCCGTCTGCGGCAAGACCTAAAGACGCGGCTCGGCCTCGGGCGAGTGCTGGACGAGCTGGGGTTTAGCGGCCAGAGCGTTGAAAGCGTAGCTTTTGACGGCCGGAAGCCGGGCCGGTGGCCGGAAGAAACACATTTCTTCCTCAAGCCAAACGTCGTGATGGATGTGGGTGCCGACCCATCAAGCCGCGCTCAGCTGGTGCGGCGAGACGAGCTCACGCCGGCCTTCGTGGCTCGGTTTGGCGATGCTCCGGTCCTGCAGGCGGTGGAGCCAGGAATGGGCGACCAGGACTTGCTGGGTGCTCTCGGTCTGGCGCCGAGCGACCGGCTCGGAGCCGGTTGCCTGCATGCGCTGCGGATCTATCAGCCGCTGTGGCTGCCGTCCGATCAAGCACCGGCGGCCGAACTACGGCTGAGTAACCCGGAAGATGTAGGAGAACGGTTTGCAACCGAGCTGCATCTGCTCGAGCCGGAGCAGGTGTTCGATTCGTTCCCCTCGCTGCGCAAGCTGCATGGAGACCTCCATGCGATTCTCGCGTCGCGGTACGGAGCGCTGGGCTATCCGGCGATCGACTACATCATCGGACCGGACGGGTCGACCAAGATTCTCAATGTCCTGGCCCGGCCGCTCACTCCAAATCTCGAAGGGCAGAGGGACGACGTCATGCACCTCGCTCAAGCGACCGCCGATGTGGAGGTACTAAAGCTGGCAGAACTAGCCCACGATAGCTTCCAATGGGGGCCGCGGCCGTAAAAGGTCTAGTGCTTAATGGGAAGTCTCGTATGAGCCTTCAGTTTGGGTCCTCACCCTTACTGAGGGCTCAAACTGTTGTATAGGGAATTTCATACAACCTCCAATTCTTTCCGCCCGTAGGTCATCGCATACCCGCCAACCTTTACGCCGTCGCTCACGTCAACGAACATATTGCCGCCCATACCTAGATCGTAACCTTGAGCCACGACGAAGGTTGGCTTGTCATAGACATGGTATTTTTTGGCGTAGCAACCCAGTGCGCCGGCCGCTACGCCGGTAACGGGATCTTCGTTTTCGTCGGCTAGGGGGTTGAACTGGCGGGCGAAGAAGTCGGTGCCGGCTATGGGCGATTCGGTAGTGAAGGGATAGAAACCGCGCGCGGGGGTGGTACGACAGTAATCCTTTATGCCTTTCAGTTCGGGCTTGACCGAGCGGAGGGACGGGAGTGTGCGGAGTGGGATGAGGAGCTTGGGTGTGCCGGTGGAGACGATCTGGATTGGCGATTCGGACGATATATCGTTTTGGGCAATGCCGAGGAGCCTGGCTATATTTGCTTTATCTTCTTCGATTTCGGTGAAGGTGGGGTTATTTTGAGTCATGACCACCCGACCATCCCCGTGGACCGTGACGCCTAGGAGGCCGGCGCGGGTTTCTTGGGTGAAGTCCTTGGCTTCATGGCCGTCCAGGTCTAGACGGCCTTGTTCGAGCAGCACATGAAAGCTGGCGATTGTGCCGTGGCCGCAGAGGTCGACTTCATGATTGGGAGCAAAGAAGCGCAGACGGAAATCGGCTTTGCTCGAGGGCAGCACAAACATGGTTTCGGCAAAGCCAAGCTCTGTGGCGATATGCTGCATTTGTTGGTCGGTCAGCTTGTCTGCGTCGAGCACAATCCCGGCCGGGTTGCCGGCGGCCTGGTCCTGGGTGAAGGATTTGACGAGGATGGCGGCGGCTTTCATGCTTTGATAATACCTTATTTGTTGGGAGGGGCCGGGGAGCAAGGTACGCTCCCCGGCCCGGCTCGCTTGACGCCAGCTACATGCAGTCCCAGTTCCAGTTGCCGGGATGCGAATCCCAACCAACGGATTCGGGCTGGAAGCCAGATGAGGCGCCCGGGAAAACCCAGAGCCGAGTTTCTGACCCGCCGTAGCCATAGAATGCGCCGACGTCGACCTTGCCGTCATGGTTGAAGTCGGCCGCGGTGGACCTCACGTTGTTCCAGCCCCAGTTGCCGGCGCCGGAGTACCACGCCACGGATTCGGGCTGGAAGCCGGACGACGAACCGTTGAACTCCCAGAGCCGGACTCCGCCGCTTCCGTAGTCGTAGAACGCGCCGACGTCGCCGTAACCGTCGCCGTTGAAGTCACCGGCGGTCAGCTGGACGCTGTTCCACCACCAGTTGCCGGCGCCGGAGTACCAGACGTTGACGAGAGGTTGAACGCCGGTCGTGGAGCCATAGAGTATCCAGGCCCGAACGCCGGCGGCTTCGTAGTTGTAGAAGGCCACGATGTCGGCGAAACCGTCATGGTTCACATCCGCGACGACCGTCTTCATGTTGGTGGCATCCCAGTTGCCGACGCCGGAACTCCAGTTGATGTACTCCGGCTGCAGGCCAGTAGCTGAGCCGGGGAAGAGCCACAGCCTGGTATCGCCGCCGCCATAGTAGTAGAACGCACCGACGTCGCCGTAGCCGTCACCGTTGAAGTCACCGGCGACCAGGGTCACTTGGTTCCAGTCCCAGTTGCCGGCGCCGGAGTACCATTGCATGGCCGGCGCTTGCACTCCGGTACTGGAACCGTAGAACACCCAGGCCTTGACGGTACTGCTGCCGTAGTTGTAAAAGGCCACGATGTCGGACAGACCGTCGTGATTGATGTCGGTCACGGCGGACTTCATTTGCGTGGCGTCCCACCAGTTGGGTGGGGTTGGCCCCGAATCCCAGACCATGGTCTCGGCGCTCAGGCCAGTGGCGGAACCGTAGATAAGCCATAGCCGGGTCCGGCCGCCGCCGTAGTTGTAGAAATCTCCCGTGTCGCCGTAGCCGTCGCCATTGAAATCGCCAGAGACGATGCGGTTCGACAGCGGGAAGCCCCGGTTGTTGGCTGGCCCGGGAACGGTCGGCGCGACATCGATGCTGTCCTTGACCCCGTCGCCATCCAGATCAGGGCAGCCGGCGGTGGAAGCCGGCCCCGACTGTGTGGGGCACTGGTCTTGGGCGTTGGGGATGCCGTCGCCGTCGGTGTCGGTGGGCGGTGGGTTGCCGCTGGGCACACTTGCGCACGCCTGCTGCTTACCCGTGTTTGGCGACCCTAGAACGCCGAAGTTGCTGTCTTGGTTCACCGTCATGCCGGCGGTGTTGTTCGTGTTGCTGTAGTTGACATAACAAGCGTGGTCGGGCGTGCTCTTGAGTTCGATATGAGTGTGGGAGTAACCGATGTGACAGGTCTGATCAACCTTGCCGATTACTCCGCCACTACTCATGGCGGCGTCGAGTCCGGCTTGACTGGTCACTTCGCTCTTCAGGTGGTCGAAATAAACCTGACCCACCTCGGTTCCGCCCACCTTGACGGTGACCTCGACTCGGTGACCGCAGCTTCCATTGGTCACAGGTACGAAGACATACGCAAGTGTCCCCGTGGCGTAAGGAACACTTAGCTTGACGTCCGTGCCATCGCCGGCATAGGCGTCGGTTGCCCAGTCACCCCACAAATAGCCGGTGGACGGATTCGTCATGTGGCATGACGGGTGCGACGTCTGGTTTGAGCCAGACCCGCAGGATGCAGCCGTCGCGACGTTGTATGCCCACTTGCCAGTGAACGGCATACCGATGACGGCTTGGTGCGTGGCGTCGGCGGTGGCCGGCGAGGCCATAGTGAGGCCGACGACCCCCATTCCTAGCACCAAGGCCAGAGCTGTGAGCAGTGCGCGCAGACAGGCGAACTGTCGCTTGGTTGACCGAGCAGACACGTGTGCCCCTTTCAGGCTACGAGAGCGCCCCAGATACGAAAGAGCGAGCGGCCACGGATGCGGCTGAAGCTCCTTTCGGAGGCTGCGCTCAGTATTTGTATATCTTAGTTTAGTCAAAATGGGAAGGCGGGGACGAACGAACCACCCGGAGGCTCAAATTAGGGATAGCGGGGATTAATAACTACAAGAGCTTTAAAAACTCATTTATAGTGAGCTGTGCTTCTAGCTCAATGATCTTGCGAAGCAGCCCCTTCTTGATGTCCTTGCCCTTGTGTATCGGTACGACTACGCGTTTATTGGTCACTTCGTTGAATAATACCAAGTGGCTGCCCTTTTGCCTGAGCTCTACAAATCCGCATTTCTTGAGGGCCTTAACGACCTTTTCCGACGTGAGGCTGGGCACCGAGCTATCGGGCATTAGACTGCGACCTGAACCCGGCCTTGCCAGATATGGTCTTGGGGCAATTCCTTGTGCTCTTCTTTCAGCGACTCCAAATATAGCACAATCGCTTCGGTGATGTTGGTTTCGGCCTCTTCGAGCGTGTCACCCTGGCTGTAGCATCCGGGCAAAGCGGGTACGGACGCCACAAACCCGCCCTCAGGATCGGCTTCATAGATGACGGTGTAAACTTGGGTTTCCATGAGTCTATTTTAGCATAGCAACCAAAAAGAGCCTTGCGGCTCTCTTGTTCGAATAGATAATTCCTGGTGGAGCTGAAGGGATTCGAACCCTTGACCTCTGCAATGCGAATGCAGCGCTCTAGCCAACTGAGCTACAGCCCCGAGATAATTGGACTGATTTATTGTGCCTGGTATGGAGCGCCGCGTCAATGAACGAGGGTGATTGCGGGCCGGCCGGATAAAGCTTATGCTCAGGGGGATATGCTGCGTAAGATTGTTTTGATCGGTACTCCTCTGTGCGCGCTGGCGGGATTTGTGCTGGCGGCGCCGGGCCGGCCGGCCCAATGGCTGCCGGGGACGTTTGATGTGGTGATGCTGTTTGGGCTGCTCGGCGTGGTGCCGCTGCTGCTGGCGCAGGGGGTAGTGGCGCTGGCCGCTCGCCGGCGGCGCAGGCGCCTACCCGTGAACGATATTTGGGGGCCGGGGCTGTATTATTTGCCGCTGGCGGGGTTTAGCGGGTACCTCCTGGGGTCGGCGTACGGCGTGGCGGCGCGGGGTGGTTCGGGCGCCGAGTACCTGCCGCTTGTGCTGGGCGTGCTGTGGTTTTATTCGTTTGGGGTGGTGATGGTGGCGGCGGTCGTTAGTGGGCTGGTGGCGCTGCGGCGGCATCGGCGTCGGTCTCTTCGTCGATAAAGCCGCCGGATTGGTGGCTCCAGAGCGCGGCATACTGGCCGCCGGCGGCAATGAGCTCGGCGTGCGAGCCTTGCTCGATGATGCGGCCGGCTTCGAGCACCACAATGCGGTCCATGCGCTGGATGGTGCTGAGGCGGTGAGCGATGACGATGGCGGTGCGGCCTTCCATGAGCCGCCACAAGGCGTCTTGGATGAGCTTTTCGGACTCGCTGTCGAGCGCGGAGGTGGCTTCGTCGAGCACCAGGATCGGCGCATCCTTGAGCATGGCGCGGGCGATGGCCACGCGTTGGCGCTGGCCGCCACTGAGCTTGACGCCGCGCTCCCCCACCATGGTGTCGTAGCCTTGGGGGAGCTTGTGGATGAACTCGGCGGCGTGAGCGCGGTCGGAGGCGCGCTCGATTTCGGCTTTGGTGGCTGATGGCTTGCCGTAGGCGATGTTTTCGCGCAGGGAGCGGTGGAACAGCAGCGGCTCCTGCGGCACGTAGCTAATGGCGCGGCGCAGGTTGTCTTGGGTGACGGCCGTGATGTTTTGGCCGTCGATAATGATGCTGCCGGAGTCGAGGTCGGAGAAACGCAGCAGCAGCCGGGTGAGGGTGGTTTTGCCCGAGCCGGAACGACCCACGAGGCCGATTTTTTCACCCGGCGCGATGTGCAGGTTGAGGTTTTCAAACAGGGGGTCATCGGATTCGCCGTGGGTGAAGGTCATATTGCGGAAGACGATTTCGCCGGCGTGCAGGCGCGAGGGCTCGGGCCGGGCGGGGTCTTTGATGCTCGGCTCGATTTGCAAAATGCCCACCATGTCGCTGGCGTCGCCGAGGGCACGGTTGTATTGGCGTAGCACGTTTTGGAACTCCCAGAGACGACTACTAAGCGAGGTGGTGTAGCTGACCATGAGGAAGATGGTGGCGACGTCGGCGCGCAGCACCCCCACGCCAATGACGGCCACGAATAAGGCTAATACACTGATGGTCTGGGTGATGATGGCGGCGTAATTTTCGCGCAGCAGCGTGGCGCGCATCGAGCGGCGGCCGGCCTGGCGCACGCGCTCGGTGATTTCGGCGTAGCGGCGCTGTTCGTGGGTTGCGCGGGCAAAGGTTTTGACAGCGAACACGTTGGTGATGCTGTCGGCTAGGTAGCCGGTTTGGGTGCTTTGGAGCGTGGATTCTTCGGCATTGGCGACGCGCACGGCCCGCGAATAGATGAGGGTGCCGCCGATGTAGAGCGCCGAAAACAGCAGCAGCACGGCCACAAACATCGGTGCGCGCGGCGTCAAAATGACGGCCGTCGCAATGATGCTCACGATCAGCGGAATGAGACTAAAGGCGGTGGCGTCGGCGACGCGCACATACGAACCGGTGAGCTTGCCGGCCTGCGACACGAGCGAGCCGCCGAACCGGTTGGAGTGGAAGCCGGCGCTTTGGTTCATAAGGTGGTTGAACACGCGCTGGGTGATGTCGCGCGCGGCGTTGAGCTCGAGATTCCAGATGAGCCAGATGGCCACGCGCCAGCCAATGATCCCGGTGGCGAGGCTACCGGCGGCGTAGAGCAGCAGCAGCGGGCCGAAGCTGCCCCACAAATTGACGGGGTCGTAATGCCCGGTACTGAGGCGGCCCAAGATGACGGAGGTGATGTAGGGCATGGCAAAGTCAGCGATCATAATGTTGAACGGGATGATCGCAAGGAGAGGCCACAAATAGCCTGGGTAACGCCGAACATGGCGCCAGAACAGGCTAATGGTCTGCTTGGTATGGTAGGTTTTGAGTTTGGATCTGGGCATACTTCTAACGGTTGCTTTACAACCGGGGGATTATACCATTAATGCTCTAATCGAGCCAGGCGAGTTCGGTGTCGCCGATGCGAATGGTGTCGCCGTCCTGGGCGCCTTGGCGGCGGAGCGCGGCGGCGATGCCCATTTTGGCGAGGATGTCGCGCAGGCGGCGGATGCCGTCGTCTTGATCGAAGTTGGTGCGGCGGGCGAAGCCCTCGATGCGCTCGCCGGTGACGCGCCAGGCGCCCGGGCCGTCGGCCGCCACGCGCCAAAAGTCGGGCGAATCGACAGTGTCGATGATGGGCACGACGGCCTCGGCGAGCTCGGCGGCGCGCTGCGTGCGGGCGGCCTTCACGAGCTCGGCAGCGGCGCGCAAAACCTCGAGCAGGCCTTGATGCGCCTGGGCAGAAATGGCGAAGAGGGGGGTAGATTTGGCAACTTTTTTGATGGCCTTGGTGACGGCTGTGAGCGTGGGCTGGTCGACGGTTTCGACCTTGGTGATGACGACGAGCTGGGGCTTGAGCGAGAGGTCGACCTGATACTGCGCCAGTTCAGACTGAATCACGCGGTAGTCGGCGACGGGATCGGCGGTGCCGGCATCCACGAGGTGCAGTAGCACGGCAGTGCGCTCGATGTGGCGCAGGAATTCGTCGCCGAGGCCTTTGCCCTCGCTGGCGCCTTCGATGAGGCCGGGGATGTCGGCGACGAGGAAGCCGAAGTCGTCGACGTCGACCACGCCGAGGTTGGGCACGAGGGTGGTGAAGGGATAATCGGCGATTTCGGGCTTGGCGTTGGAGATGACCGACAGCAGCGTGGATTTGCCGGCGTTGGGCAGGCCTACAAGGCCGACGTCGGCGACCATTTTGAGCTCGAGGCGGAGGTTGTGGGCCTCGCCGGGGTCGCCGAGCTCGGCGTTGCGTGGCGCCTGGCGGGTGCTGGATTTGAAGTGCGCGTTGCCAAAGCCACCGCGGCCGCCTTTGGCGATGATGAGTTCATCGGCGGGGCCGGTGAGGTCGGCCAGGAGTTGCTCGCCCTCCCACAGCTGGGTGCCTTGCGGGACGGGCACGATCTGGTCTTCGCCGTTTTTGCCGTGCATGCGGTTGCCGCCCCCGGGCTGGCCGCTCTCGGCGCGCAAGGTTTTGGCGTTGCGGTAGGCGACGAGGGTGTTGAGATTGTGATCGACGCGCACGATGATATTGCCGCCGCGGCCGCCGTCGCCGCCGTCGGGGCCGCCCATAGCACGGTATTTTTCGTGCCGAAAGCTCGAACGGCCATCGCCGCCCTTGCCCGCTTTGACTTCAATTGTGGCGGTATCTACAAACATTGTGCCCTTACCATAGCAGAAGTCTGGGGATAAATCTAGCATTTTTTGCTTTAATGTGCTATAATATGGCTCTGCGGTCGGTTTTGCCGGCTTCAGAGCACTCGCACCTCTGCACGCGCACCCAGCGCGCTGCAAACAACGTTGGTTCCGGGGGGAAGCAATGAGCCAGACCGTTCACGAAGCCAAGTTAGCCGCCAAATCCATACCGGGGTGGGCGAGCTGGCTGGCAGCCCAGCTGGTGCGGTGGTACACCGCCACATTCATCTGCCTGCCCTTCGCGATCGCTGTCCGCGTTTCTTTCCACGCTCAGGCGTGGTGGACAACGCATGACGGCATGCCGCCGATTCAATTTGGCGACTCAATCGGGCATGGCCTGCTGTGGGCCGCACTTGCGGCCCTCGCCTTTCGCGGGCTTGTCATCCTCAACCACCACCGTCGCCCCGTGTGGGCAACCCGTCGCCGGGCACGCAACGCTGCGTCCCAGCCGCGCTTGGAAGCCCTGCCGCCCCTGTAGGGGCAAGGCCGGGACGGCGAGATGCGGGTGCGCCGCGGTCAGGAAGCGATTCGTCGCAACCTGGCCGCGGCCACCACTGAATTATTATTTTTGATCGCTCATTTCGGGCGATTTTTTTGTGGGGCTCATTGATGCGGGGGCATGCATGGTGGCACTATTCCAGTTTTTGGAGTAGTCGATGAGAGTAGTTTTCTCTGCCGGGGTTGGAGGGGGCAGCGAGAGCGCAGCTGGCTGGAGTGTGAGCCTGACCGGCCAGTGAGTTAGTAAAATTTTCAAGATTCTCCAGAATTATGGCTAAAACAAGCGCTGATTGCGGCTGAGCTTTTATTAGTCCAAAAAATGGAATAGTGCGGCCGCATGAGTAAACCGGGCGTGCTTGAGACTGCTCAATATTTCGTACTGTTGGCATTGGCGGAGGAACCGGGGCATGGCTATGCGGTGGCCGGTAGGTTAATTGGCGATAGTGTCGGCGGAGTATATCTGCGCCCCAGCAGCTTATACGCTACTCTTAAAATCCTGGAGCGGGATGGTTTGATTGAGCGGTGGGGTGAGTCAGAGATTCACGCCGGGCGCAAATTGTATCGTATCACAGAGGCCGGACGGCGGGCTCTGGCCGGGACGGCACGCGCACACGAACAGGCGGCTCGCCAAGGAGCGGCTGGGTTTGCGGTACTAGAAGATGTAGCGGAAGGTGCCGGCAGATACCGTGCGGGTGCTGACCCGGTTCCAGCCACCGTTGTAGTTCATTTCGCTGACGGTGACCATGCCGCCGGAGACGGATTCCACATAGGCGACGTGGCCGTAGTAGCCGGCGCCGCTCCAAGCGATGGCGCCGGGCACGGGCGTGGAGCCGACGCCGAAGCCGGAGGCCTGGGCGTTGTAGTACCAGCTGACGGCGTTGCCCCAGTTTGAGGGCACGGCGCGGCGGGAGGCCACGTAGTAGGTGCAGTAGCCAACAGAGTAGCCGTTGCCGCTGAAAGCGAAGCGGGTGAGCGTGGGCGAGACGGTAGCGGCACCGGCGACGCGGCTGTATTTGTTGGTGACGGCCGGGGCGGCTTTGGGCGCCTCTTGTTTGACGCCGTCGGGCACGATAATCTTCAAGCCGGCGGCGAGACCTTTGACCTCGGCGTTGTTAAACGACAAGATTTGGGCAGCGTTGGCACTGTAGGCTGCGGCGATGCTGTCGGGGGTGTCGCCGGCCTGCACGGTATACTCGAGGCCGCTGACGGGCAGAATGGTGAGCACCTGGCCGGGCTTGATCATGTCGGCGTCGTCGAGGTTGTTGGCCCATTTGATGGTGGCGCTGGTGATGCCAAATTTACCGGCCACGTCCGAAAGCGTGTCGCCCGGCTGGACGGCGTAGGTGATGATGTCGCGCGTGGCGTTGCCGGCCGTGGAAACGACCTGGCGTTTGGCCAGTGCATTGTCGTCGGCGGTGAGCAGGGCTACTTGCTGGCTCTTGGTGGTGGCGGTTTTGGTAGCATCTTCGGCGACCATCAGCTGGCTTTTGGCGGCGATGTCGGCGGCCATGCTGGCGGTCGCGGCGGCGTCGAGCGTGGAGCTCGCGCCGGCCTGGGCCGACATGAGGCGCACCGATACTGAATGAGCTCGGTCGGGGCTATTGCCGATCACGAGAAACGCCGCGGCACCGAGAAAACCGAGGTGGGCGAGATAGCGCGGGCGATAGCCCTGGCGCAGCAGGTGGGCCGCCGCTAGCGAATTTTTAGCGATAGCGGTGGTAATTTCGAATTTAGAGGCAGCTCGGCGTGTCTTTGGGGCTGCGGGAGTTTTTATGTTCGAAAATGGCTCTGACGTGTCTCCGACTCCCGGGGCGATTTGGCCCATAGGGAATTGATCGAGGGAGACGCTAAGGGCATCTCTACTAATAATGTTTCTCCATCTCGCGAGTGCGCGAGGAACTACTGGCAGTCCGTCCTTCCCCTCAGATTTGAGGGCAGAAGTATTTCGACCTGGTTAATGCTTCGTGTCGACGGTGCGAGTAGTAAACCGATAGTGCTCACGCTTATCAATTTACTTTCGTAGTCTAATTCGGGTCCATATGAGTGTCAACCGAGCCCCAGGCGTGATAAGGCCCAAAAAATGAGGTGAAAAACGGCTGATTTTTCGGGGCTTCGACCACTAGCACAGGTTTGCTATATGTCAAATCCGAGCCTGATAGTGCTTGGCTTAGTAGTTTTGTGGCTTTTGGCCGGGAAATTTGCCCGTCCTAAATCTTCAATTAACTTGAAAACTTGGGATGGGCCTCGCCCCGCGCGCACAGCGGCGCGGGGCGAGGGTCCCGGACTCAGGAGGTGGGGTTGTTCGGGTCGGGCGTCACGATGCCGACCGGCCTGTCGCCTATCCAGGCCCGAGCGAGCCGGTAGCGCCGGCCAGTACTGGGCGGCAACAGACGCGCGGCCCCGAGGAACAGCAAGTTCCAGGCTCTCGACAATGCCACCACCTGCGTGGCCGTGACGTCTTGCCCTTCGAGGACGAGGATGGCCCAGAAGTGGATGCCGCAGTGGTCACAGGTCACTGTGCCCACGTCGCGTGGAATGTCGGGCGGCTGGGGCACTAGCTCGTAGCAGTTGCCGCAGACGGCCTGGCCGGGGGCGATGACGACCACGGCCGCGGCCATGACCACATCGAGGAACAGGTCCCTCGGGCTCGGCGGTGCGGGCGGGGTTGGCGGACCGGCCGAGGTTGGGGTCGGAGTCGGCAGGCCGGCCACGGTGGCGACCGTCTGAAGCGCGTGGTCGATGAAGCCCCCGAGGAGGGCGCCGATACCGGTGGGCATACTGGCGTCGCCGGGTGCGTGGGGGCCGCCAGCCGGGTCGGTCGGGGAGCTGGATGTCATGCGAACCTCCAGGTTCGGGGTACGGTGTCCGTCTGGCGATGCCCTGGGTGGGCGTGCTGGGTCAGACGGAACGTGTTATATATAACAATAAACTACTCATAACGTCAATAGCCGTAAAGCCAGGATCTCGGAAGCTCACGCCTTGTACCTTAGATTAAGTGCATCGGTAAAAAATGACACTTTGTGTCAAAAATCACCGATACGCAGAGCGAGGAGGATAAACCCCAGACTGAATGGCTGGGGTCTGAGATTCAAGATTACAAATGCTTGGCGATGTTTTGGTTGTGCTCGGCGAGGGTTTTGGCAAAGTAGGTTTTGCCGTCCTTGCCGCTGAGAAAGAAGAGGTAATCGGTGGCGGCGGGGTGAGCGGCGGCGTCGAGCGCGCTGAGGCCGGGGCTGCAAATGGGGCCTGGTGGCAGGCCGGGGTAGCGGCGGGTGTTGTAGTGCGAGTCGATGTCCACGCTAAATGGCACCCCGAGGAGTTCGGCGGCGTAATGGGCGGTGACGTCGGAGCCGAGAGTTTGGCCCAGGCGCAGGCGTTTGAGGAAAATTTGGGCGACGATGGGGCGGTCGGCCGGAATGTTGACCTCGCGTTCCACCATGGAGGCTAGCGTGAGGCCCTGGTGGAGGGTGAGACCTTCGGCGGTAAACGTTTGCACATATTCGGGGCCGACCCGTTTGCCGAAGGTGTCGAGCATGTCGTTTACGAGTGTGGTGGCAGTGGTGGTACTGTCGATTTGGTACGAATCGGGAAAGAGATAGCCTTCGAGGTCGACCGAGGCGGGTTTGCCGGTCAGGAAGCTCTGCGCGTGGGGGGCGCTGAGGGCGGCCTTAAAATCGGCCTGGCTGATGCCGACAGCGGCGGCCGCGGTTTCGATTTGGGTTAGGCGGTAGCCCTCGGGGACGGTAAGGCGCTTGGTGAGAGTGTGGCCGCTGGCGAGGGTGTCGGCGATTTGATCGGCGGACTGGGTGGGGGCGAGAAGGTACCGGCCGACCTTGAGCCGCGGCCGGAGACCATGGAAATTGACGTAGGTGACGAAGGCCGTGCGATCCCGGATGAGGCCGGCGTCGAGGAGGTGCTGGGCAATGCGGGGCGCATTGTCGCCGGCCGCCACGGCGAATTCTTTGGCGGGACCAGTGGCGGCTACGGGGCGCAGCTGCAGCCGGTAGCCCAGATAGAGGCCGCAGGTTAGAATCATGCCGACCACGGCTACGGCCGTAATGATAGAACGGCGATGTGAACGGCGCTTGATCATAGGGTGTCGAGGTAATCTTGCAAAATGAGGGCGGCGGCGGCGGAATCGATGTCGCCTTTGTTGTACGGCTTACCGGATTCTTTGAGACGGTCCTCGGCTAGGGCCGAGGTGCCGGCTTCGTCTTGGAACACTGGCTCCAGATGGAGCCGGCGCCATAGCACGTCGTCGCTGAAGCGCCGCACGGCCAGGGTCTGGGGCGTGTCTTGGCCGTCGAGGCCGCGCGGCAGGCCCACCACCACGGCCTCAAACGGCCCCTCGCGCTCAATGGCCACGGCCAGCTCGTGGGGCGCCACGGCCGTGAGCGGGGTGGCTACCTTGGCGTCGGCGTCGGCCGTGGCGAGACCGACGCGCTTGGTGCCGTAATCGATGCCGAGATATTTGGCCACGGTGATGATTCCCCTGAGGTTATTTGGAAGCGACCTGGATCGTGATAGTTATTTTATCAGGTCGGGAGGGCAAGCTCGCGACCCACGCCGGCCAAAGGCTGATCTCGGCGCGGGTGACGCCCGGCAGGCCGCTGGCGATATTGGAGGCGTCGCCGTAACGCTGGCCTTTGAGCTTGGCGGCGATGGCGGTTTTGTCGAGCTTGGCGCCGCCATAGGCCTCAGTGGTGAGGTGGAAACTTTGGCGCCCGGTAGCATCTTTGTCGCCCGTGACGGTCACCTGGGCGGCGCTGAGGCCGTCGTCGTAAATTTGGTTTTTGTCGCCGACCTGCTTTTGCTCCTGGGCATGGATGAGGGCCTCGTATTCGGATTTTTTGACGGCCAGTACGGTGTAGCTAACTTTGATCGCGAGGGTGCCGGTGTCGCCTTCGGCGCCGACGGCCGGCGAGGGAGTCACAGTGGTGGTCGCGGTGGCCTGCGACGACGGCAATGCGACGTAGCCGCTGGGGACTTTGCCGCCCAGATCGCGGGTGGCGTTGTCTTTGTCTTTGTCGAGCAGGGCGGCCTTCTCGGTATCGACATCGGATTGGGCTACGATGGTGACGGTTTTGGTGGTGCCGCCGTTCATTTGCGCGCCCTGGCCGTAAATTTTGGCCTGCATGGCCGCGCTGTAGCCGGGGATTGTGTAGCGCGCGGGCGCTTCATTGTAGGTGTCGCCGGAGGTTTCGGCCTCCACGGCGATGGGGTCGGATTTGCCGGGGGTGAGCACGATTTGGCCGCCCGAAAGGCCAACGGTGGCGCCCGGCACAGAGCTATCGGCTTGGCTGTGGAAGATCTTGCCGTCGGGCGCCTGGAAGCGGGTGCCGGCCACGAGGGCGTGGGGGCTGGTGTCGTATTCATTTGACACGACGATAGTGCCGGAAGCTTTGGTGCCGGCGTCTTTTTTGCCCGTGGGCGTCAATGGCCCGCTGAGGTCCTTGGTGACGGTGACGAGCTGGCCGGCCAGGGTGGCTTTGGGTTGGTCGGTGGTTTTGAGGTTGGGGTCGACGCTAAAGGTGGTGTCGATGCTGACCTTGGTCCCGGCGGCGTAGAGGGTGACCTTGGCGGTGGTAAAGAGGTACATGCCCAGCACGTACCCGCCCACGAGCAGCGCGGCACCGGCTACCCACATGACGCGGCGCTGGAGGCGGTGGAAGTTGGGGATTTTGGGTGTTTTTTTGGCACTGGCGGCGGGCTCGGGGGCCGCATCTCCCGCCGAGGCGGCTAGGGCGGCCGGTGCTGCGGGCGGGCCGTCGCTGACGTTTAATCGCTTGAGGAAGGGCTTTTTGGCGGCTTTGGGCGGAGGCTCGGGCGTAGACTCCGGCAGCGGCGGGGGTTCGGGATCGTCAGCCTCGATGACTTCTTCGTGCGACTTGAGCGCATCGGGAATGTGGGCTTCGGCAATTACCGGCTTGGCTCCCAGCGACGGCGCCACGGCCAAACCCACCCGTGCCGCCAGATCGGTAGCGATACGGTCGTTTGTGACGAGCACGAGCTCTTTGCCGCCCTGCTCAGCGGCTTTCTTGAGCAGTTTGAGGTTGATAATGCTCTGCAGCATCGTCGAGCGTTTGGGTACGACGATTTGAACCGAGTGCTCGGCCGATTTACTCAGCTTATCAATGGCTGACGTGATGTCTTCGTCTACCTCTAGGTAGAGGGCGCCTTCTTTCATAGGTATAAGACTACCATAATTGTTACGGTTGCGTTATAGTAGGGCCAACTAAACGGTGAGCGCGGATATCATGGCGAAGAAGGCAAAATACGTCAGTAAGGAGCTGGTAGTCGACCGCATCCTCTTGGTCGGGATGCTGTGTGCGGCTACGAGCTACATCATTCGAGGGACGATGGCTTCGACCTTTTTTGAAGCAGCCGCGATCGTGCTTGGCATCGTGTGGTCGTTTCGGGCGCTCAATACCAACCCGTCGCGACAGTTCCGGCTGCTGGCGACGCTGGTGTTGATCATGCTCGGTGCACTGGTGGCCTTTAACCTGGGCGCCGCCAACGGTCTGCTGTAATTATCAGGCATCGCCATTTTGATGATTGACTTCCCTGGTTGGGTGCGATAATCTACTATCCCGATGGGAATTTTGGGCTTTGCCCACGCATATTCACTCACCCATCTGGTGAAAGCCGCGTCCACTGCACTCTCGGTGGACAAGCTTGCTTCGAGTAGCGTTTCGATGGCTTGGGGTCATGCATTTAGCCGTCGTCAAACGCTATTCGGAGCTGCAATGGGTCCCCACCCCGCAGGGGATCCACCGGCCCCCGGGCGGAATCGTGGCTGCGCTCCCGGCGGACGGCGCGCGCGATTCCGTCCGGGGCAACCGGACATTAGCTGCCGCAAGGCGCAAAACCCGAGCTACCCCCCTCGGTCTATCGCCTCTGCGGCTATCCTGAAGCGGACGCACGAACAACCCCCCGTTCGCGCAACTATCTTCAGGAGCCGGCCCCGGTGGGGCGCAACGGTGTGAGACTTCCCCATTGCTCACTCCTCGCGCGCCCCACCGGGTGTCGTTCATGTTTTGTTGGCCTCGGCCGACAGGGCATTCCCCCTCGCAGCGACACAGCTCGTGTCGCGCGGGGGTACACGCAATTATTTTTCTAGGATTAGGCTGAAATAGCGCGGGCGAGTTTGCGGGCCAGGGAGTCGGTGGCGGTTTCGCCGCCGACTTGGTCGAGGCCGAGGTTGGCGAGGCCCATGGGGGTGATGTCGGCGAAGCTGGTAAGTTTGCCGGTTTTGTCGATTACGCGGCTGACTTCGCTGGGACTGATGTGGTTGACTACCGGTTTGCGGGCGAAGGCGAGGTTTTTGTACCAGGTGCGGCCTTTGAGCGCGTCCATGATCTGGGGGAGGCCGGTGCCGCCGCCGCACAGCAGGATTTTGGCCGGCAGGTGGTCGACGCGGTCGAATTCGGCCAGGCTGAGTTCGACACCAGAGAGCCACACTTGAATGTCGGCGTTCACGGCCTCTTCTACGACTTTGGTCGATTTGGGGCCGAGTTTGCCGGCGGAGTAGGCGATTTTCATTTCTTCGGCTTTTTCAAAACTGGTGTTGGCGACCTGGGCGATGCGTTTGGTGAAGGCGCGGCCGCCGATGGCGAACATTTTGGTGCCTTCGACGCCGCCATTGTTGACAAGCGCGATGTCGGTGGTGCCGCCGCCGATGTCGATGAAGATAGCGGAAAATTCGCCGGAATCTTGGCCGCCCACGGATTTGGCCACGGCGAAGGGCTCGGCGGCGATGTTGACGAGATTGAGATCGAGATCTTGGGCCACGGACTGGAGGGCGCCGAGGTGGACCATGGGGGCGAAGGCATTGAAGAGCTGGATGCTGACGTCTTTGCCCTGGAAGCCGATGGGGTTGGTCACCCGATAACCGTCGATCTGGACGTCGACGATGGCGGTGTTGACGAGTTTGACCTCGAGCTCTTTGTAGCCGGTTTCCCAGGTGAGCTGCTCACGGGCGCGCTCGAAGGCGCGGTATTGGACGCGGTCGAGGATTTTGCGCAGCTCGGCCATGTCGATGGGGTCGCTGGGGGTGGCGCGCTTGTAGCGCACGATAGTGCTGGCGCCTTTGACGAGCTCGCCGGCGATGCCGATGACGACGTCTTTGGCCACCACGCCGGCCATTTTTTCAGCCATTTTGAGCGCGGCGTCGCAGTTTTCGACCACGCCGGTGATGTCGGTGACGGCGCCGCCGGCCATGTCGGTGAGGCGCTGGCGCTGGCGGCCAACGCCGAGAATTTCGACCCGCGACGGCGCGCCCGAGGCCGGATCGACGACGACTTCACCGATCAGCGCTTTCACGAATTCGGTGCCGATATCGAGCGATACCAGATAGCGCGGCCCGGTTTGGCGGCTGCGGAGTTTGACGAATTTTTCGATAAGTTTGGCCGTCATGGCTGATGTATCCCCCATGATTGTAGCGCTTATGGTCGGTGGCGCCAAACGGGGCGTGCCGGTAGGCTGCGGCGAAAACGTTTGGCTTGCTTGCGAACTCGGCCTTATTGCTAATTTCTATCTGTGGTGTGGTCTGGCGCGCGCGGGGCCAAACGTTTTTGCCTTCGCTCTTTGCGGAATCCGCCCTCGCTCCCGCGGGACCGGCCGCTCGGCGCTACTGGGCTTTGGGGCTGGCGGTGGGCTTGGGAGTGGCGGTGGGTACGGGCGTGGCGGTGGGGCTGGGGCTTGGCGACGGGGTGGCGGTAGCCTCGGGTGTGGCGGTGGGCGTGGGGCTGGCTTTGGCTTGCTCGAGCTGGCGACGGAGGCTGTCGTTGCTGCCCGAAAGCTCGGCGTTGGTGTTGTCGAGGTCGCTCGCGTGGCGCAGCAGCAAGAATGCGCCGATGCCCGCGCCGATGATGAGCACGGCAATCACCGTCCACAGCAGGTAGATTAGTTTGTGACTGGAATCTCGCATGGGGGAATCCTTTCGGGTGGGTTAATTCGATAACGTGGGCAGGGAGGCATTTTTGAAGGCGGCGCGGGCGGCGGCCAACGCGTTGCGGCCATCGGGGTCGGCGGTGCAAAAGCCGGTGGGCTCGATGTAATAGTAATTGAAGACGCCAATCTGCTTGACGAGCTTGCCGGTGCTGGTGACCCCGGTGGCGGCGCGTTTTTGCACGATTTGGCCGAGCGCGTTGTTGGCGGCGGCGGGCGCGCAGGCGGGGTATTTGGCTAGCAGCGCTCGAGTCGACAGCCCGGCCACGGTGTATTGGCCGTTTTTGACCATGTTGTAGGTGAGGTCGGCGATGGGATCGGCCACGGTTAATTTTACGCCATATTGGCTGATGGCGATGGAGCTTGTGCCGGCCACCGCCGGGGTGGCGGTGGGGCTGGGCTCGGGCGTGGCTAGAGGCGAGGGCGTGGGGCTGGGGCCGGCGGCTGCCTGTTGATCTTGCTTGACCTGGTAGCGCAGGTCGGTGATTTCGCCCTGGAGCTGCTTGCGGTCTTGCTGGGCACTCTGATGCTGGGAGTAATTGAGATACATGGACGCGAGCAACCCCAAACCCAGTACCACCGCGATGACGGTGACTAGATTTATCGCTCCCCGTTGGCTCATAATCGCGCTCCCCCTTAGGCCCTCGGGGTAAGTATATCAAACTTACGCTTGCGCTTTTTTGAGTTGCTTATTGTATACAAATATGGTTTAATTTAGCCGTTCGTGCACCGTGGGTGCGAACGCATGTCCTTGGGTGGACAAAAATGTTAAAAGTGTTGTGCCTCGCTGAGCGAGACCGAGAGAATGAGAGCGGCCTGATGGCGGTTTTCGCGGGGTAATACCTGCGTCAACCCCACCAACCAGCCACTCCCCCATTCTCTTTCCGTCTCCTCACGTGATGCGCGTGACCAGCGGCCCCGGCCAGTTTTTCTGGCGGCAGCCCTCATGCGCGTTCACGGCGATAACCACTTTAAAAACTCTTTGTTTAAAGCACCGTCGATCTGCGCCTGTTGGTGGTTCTTCACCGAACCTCCGCCGCCCGCCCCTTACGCCAGGCCGATTTCCGGTCGCAACAACAACCCACCCCATCGTCCACAAGCGGTGGTCGCCTCCAGCGACTGCCTCCACGGCCACGGACAGGGATCGCTCTTTGTTGAGCGGTCCCTTTTCCTTTTTTCTTGATTTATTTTGACTTTCATGGTATTATGTTGCCCGGACATTCGTCAGCTCCCCGACACGAGAAGAGGTAGATAGTGGCGACGCACTTCGGGACCACCGTTACGCGGAGCGTTCTGCGTGCCCTCTGGCAGCGGCTGATCTGGCCGCTGATCAAGCGCTCGAAGCAGCAGCAAGCGGAGGTCGACAACCTGTCGGCCAAGCTGAAGGACATCGCGGGTAACCTGCAGAACCTGTACCTGAGGTTCAGCATCCTACTCCCCACCATGGGAGCCCTGGTGCTCTTCTACAGCGAGGCGCTCTCGCGGCTGAGCCCTGCACTACCAGTCGGCTCGCTGTGGGCGGCGCAGATTCTGCTCGGGCTGGCCATTTTGATGGCCGGGCTGGCGATGGAGCTGTGCTTCCGGGCCCTGGCCCACCACCGGCGGGTGCTCAAGCGGGAGCTTTTGACCCTGCAGGACACATTGGCCGAGGCCTCAAAGGTGATCCTCACGAAGGCGGATATCCAGCAGCTGGCCCAGCGCGTCGCGTTCTTTGACGAGCGTCGCCAGACGGGCCGTCTTCGGAACGCGAGGGTGACCATGCTGGCTCGATACAGCCTGTATCTGACCGGTACTGCAGCGGGCGTGGTGATCGGCACGGATATCGTGCTCGCGATCATCCGCTTCCACCACTAGTGTCCACATCCATCGGCTCCGCGACGATCGCGCGAGCCCCGCCCCCGACGGGACGACAGCCACTGGCCGCGTTCCCGTCGGGGGCTTGTCGTTGACTTTTTATGATATTTATGTTAATATGTGCAGGTTCGTGTACGCTCATTACATCGAGACTTCGAGAAAGGCCGGTCCCGTGACCCGTCGCGCCGTTTTCCACTTCGCCGTCGCCACCACCGTTCTACTGGTCGCCCTGGCGACCGAACTGCTGTCGCGGACCACCCTCGCCCGCCCCACCGCTTTCGCATGGCCCATCGGGTTCGTGTATGGCGGGGGCTGGACGCTCCCCGTAACGGCCGCCGTGCTGATGGCGGGGGGACTGCGCTACGGCTGGCTGGCCCTTGAGTTTGCCCGCCGGCCCGCTGCCACCCACGTCGAATCGACAACCGGCGTGTCCAGGCACGTGGTGCCCGTGAGCGCCTGAGTTACCTCAACCCAACCACCGCTAGAAACGGAGCAAAGGATGAGAATCCGCAATTCGAACGCCCGATGGGTGGCCGGGTGGGTGGTAGTCATAGGCATAGGCATCGCGGCCGGCCTGCTGATCGTCCCGCACATCCTCGACACCCTGACGGGATGCTCGCCGGCCGATGCCAGTTTTGGCCTCGCGGGCTGCATCCAGGACGACTACACATTCTGGCACAGGGTGGGGGTGATCCTCGTCGCGCTGGTTGTAATCGGTGTGGAGGGCGGGGTATTCCTGATCTGGACCTCCCAACCCGTGGAGAGGGCGACCTACCGACTTTACTGCTGGCTGTTCCATCGCCGGCCGACCGCCTGACCGCCACATCTCACCCCACGCCGCTCCCACCGGGCGGCCCGATACGTACAACGGACGAAGCCGGTTCCCCTGCGGGGGAGCCGGCTCTCGCTGTCTAAGCGGGTTTTATGATTAAGCTGCTTGACTTTATTAGTATATATTTTATAATTCTTGCGTTCAGGTTGCATTTTGCCCAGGGAGTTCGCTGAGTCGGTCACATCCCAAGGTCGCTCACGCCGGCAGTATTGGTTGCCCTAGCCATCAGTGGCGCATCAGTACGGTGCGGCGGACTGGATGTCAGGATCGCTTCCCATACCCGCGGATCGTAGGTCTGCCACCATCCCGCTCGAGATGCACGCTCGTCCGCCTAGCCTCAGCGCCACCACGGCTTGACGCACTACGGAGGTTCAAGAGATGCTCGTGATAATAGCGCTGGTCCTAGGCGTCGTCTCCGCGGAAGGAAGCTACCAGCTTATCATCTCCAAATATACGACCCTACCCCACTGCGCCCATCCGGCAACCCAGGAGCTCGTTGAGACATGTCAGGCGCTTTCGGCCCAGGCGCATGGACATATCCTGGACATATCGATACTGACCGGAGTCGGTGTTTTCGTCGTGGTGCTGGGATTCGGCAAACGCCGCAGCGGCAACTGAATGCGTCTCGGAACGGCCGGTTCTCCTCAGGGGAACCGGCCGAAACCGCTTTTTGAGACTCCATTATTCCAGTACGGCCTTGATGCGGCGGATGCCGGCGGAGCTGGATTCTTCTTTTTTGATCTTAAACTTTTTGCCGCCGTCGGCCAGTGCGCCGGTGTGCTCTACGTGGGGACCGCCGCAAATTTCTTTGGAGTACCACTCCCCCATCGGGTCGCCGGCGGTGTAGACCTTGACGGTGTCGCCGTATTTGTCGCCAAAGGCGCCGAGCGCGCCCTCTTTGAAGGCTTGCTCGGTGGAGATTTCGCGGAATGCCATGGGCCAGTCTTTGGCGATGTTGTCGTTGACGATTTTCTCGACTTCGGCGATTTGCTCCGGGGTCATTTTGTCGGGGTGGCTAAAGTCGAAGCGCAGGCGCTCGGGGGTGATGTTGCTCCCGCGCTGAATGACATGGTCGCCCAGCACGAGCCGCAGCGCCTTGTACATGAGGTGCGTGGCAGTGTGGTATTTGACGCTCGTGTCGGAGTGGTCGGCCAGGCCGCCCTTGAATTGGCCGACGGTGGCGGTGCGGGAGCGGTCTTTTTGTTCGCGGAGTAGGGCGTCGAATTCGGCTTTCCAGTGCGAATTTACGGGAATTTTTTGTTCATGGGCTGATTCGAGCGAGAGTTCGGCGGGAAAGCCGTAGGTGTCGAATAGAACAAAAATAGTTGCGCCACTGAGCTCATCGCCGGCGAGTTTGCGGAATTCGTGTTCGCCCTTGAGGAGTGTGGTGCGGAATTGGCGCTCTTCTTGCACGAGCAGGTGAATGATGGACTCTTCCTGCGCCGCCACTTCGGGGAAGTCGTCGCGATAAGCTTCGGTGATGACGGGGACGACGAGCTCGAGAAAGTCTTGGCGCAGGTCGAGGGCGAGGGCTTGGCGGATGGCGCGGCGCAGGAAGCGGCGCATCACGTAGCCCTGGGCGGTGTTGGACGGCACGACCCCATCGGCAGCCAGGAAGACGGCGCCCTTGAGGTGGTCGGTGATGATGCGCATGGCCTGCGGGTTTTGATCGTATCTGAAGCCGGAGATTTGCTCGAGTTTTTGGATTACCGGGTAGTGCACGCTGATTTTGAAGAAGTCGGGGTCGTCGATGGCCGCGGCGGCGATGCGCTCGAGGCCGGAGCCGTGGTCGATGTTGGGGAGGGTCAGGGGTTCGAACTTACTATCCTCCACCTTTTTGTAGGCCATGAAGACGTTGTTGCCGATCTCCATGAAACGGCCACAGTCGCAGTTGGGGTGGCAGTGCTCGCCGAAGTTGGGATCGTGGGGCGTGCCAAAGTCGTAGAACATCTCAGAATCGGGTCCGCAGGGGTCGCCGACGGGCGTCGTTTCGGGGCCGCCGTTGCGGCTCCACCAGTTTTTGGAGCCGTCGTAGTAGAAGATGCGCTCACCGGGTTTGATACCGCGCTGGTAGCCGTCGGCTTCAGAGCCGATGTCGGCGGCTTTGGCCTCAAGGGCTTTGGATTTGAATAATTTCTGCCACATCTCGGCGGCTTCGGTATCTTTGGGGATGCCGTACTCGGGGGCGCCGATGAAACAGGTGACGTAGAGCTTGGCGGGGTTGAGGCCGACGACTTCGGTCAGGAACTCCCACATCCAGGGGATTTGCTCGGCCTTGAAGTAGTCGCCCAGGCTCCAGTTGCCGAGCATTTCGAAGGCCGTGGTGTGGCGGTTGTCCCCGACTTCGTCGATGTCCTCGGCGCGGAAGCAGACTTGGGAGTCGGCCAGGCGAACGCCATCGGGGTGCTTTTCGCCCAGCAGATACGGAATCATGGGCTGCATGCCGGAGCCGGTGAAAAGGGTGGTGGCGTCTTCTTTGGGCACGAGGTTGGCGCGCGGAATCACCGCATGACCACGGTCGGCGAAGAATTTGAGATAGGCGGCGCGGATTTCGCTGGTATTCATGGGGGGTATTTTAGCCTAATTTACGATAATTCCCAAGGAAGAGGCGGGCGCCCCTCGTTATTTGATACCAGGCCCGAAACTGTCAGTCAGCCGGGGCTCAGGAGGTTATAACACCCGCCAATCCCAACCACGCTGCGGTGGCTACGTTCATTTCACCTCCCTTCGCAGTTGGGACGGGATCATTGTACGCGGGATCGGATCAGATATATATGGGCAGCTTAGGCGACAATGCCGCCGCCGAGGACTCGCTGGCCGTCGTAGATCACGGCGGATTGGCCGGGGGTGAGGGCGCGCTCGGGGTGGGCCAGCTTGATGGCGTAGGTGCCGCGGTGGCCGGCCTCGAGCGTGCAATCGATGAACGCGGCGCGGTGGCGGCTGCGGAGTTGGTAGGTGCGACCGGCTTGGGGGGCGGGGCCGATCCAATGGACGTCGGTGATGGTGCAGTGGTCGGTTTCGAGGGCGGCGTCGACGGGGTCGGTGGTAACGTAAACGGTGTTGGTGGCCATATCTTTGCCCGTCACGTAGTACGGCTCGCCGCCGCCTAGGCCGAGGCCATGGCGCTGGCCGATAGTGTAGAACACGGCGCCTTGGTGCTGGCCGAGTTCGTGGCCGGCGGCGTCAACGATGGGGCCGGCGGTAGCGGTGATGTATTGGCTGAGGAATTCGCGCAGGCCGACCTCGCCGATGAAGCAGATGCCTTGGGAGTCGGGTTTTTTGGCTGTAGGTAGGCCAAATTTGGTAGCCAGGCGACGTACTTCGGGCTTGGCGAGGCCGGCCAGCGGAAAGAGAGTGCGCTCGAGGGCCTCGGGAGTGACGCGGTAGAGGAAGTAGGTTTGGTCCTTGGCGGTGTCGGCGGCGGTGAGCAGGCGGCCGTCCTCGGTGCGCGCGTAGTGGCCGGTGGCGATGAGGTCGGCGCCGGCGGCTAAGGCTGATTGGAGGAAGAGTTTGAACTTAATTTCCTGGTTGCAGAGAATATCAGGGTTGGGCGTGCGGCCGGCTTGGTACTCGGCCACCATTACATCTACAACGTGCTGCCGGTACTCGGCCTGGAAGTCGAACACCTGGAACGGGATGTCGAGCTTGGCCGCGGCCGCGCGGGCGTCGGCCAGGTCTTGCCTCCAGGGGCAGGCCACGCCGGCAACGTCGGCGGTCCAATTCTTCATGTAGACGCCCACGACGTTATACCCTTGCTGCTGAAGCAGGGCAGCAGATACCGAGGAATCGACTCCCCCGCTGAGGCCAACAAAGACGGTTTTCATAATTGGACAATTTTAACGAAATATGGAGATTTGGACAATCAGTTTGGTTGGGCTGGGGATGGCGGTGTGTGGCGCCTAAAAGGAGACCGGCGCCCGAGCTTGATGCCCGGGCGCCGGATAGTGCCGTGCGGCGGCCTAGTAGGTGTAGGAGACTCCGCTACTGTGGCGAGACGGTGAGGGACCGCCCCACTGGGGGTCCTCTAGGGGATCGCCTCCTCTAGTGATGGCCGTTGCGATTGCCTCATGCAGGCCGTCGACGATGCCATCCTGGTAGGCCGGGCTGTTGAAGATGAGGTCCATCTTCGGGTCTTCGCAGGCCTCCAGCACTTCGCCGGGCCTCCGGCCGTCGGATAACGGAGAAACGCTCACGACTGTTCCTTCCGGTAGGGAGTAGACGTGATACGACTTTAACATCTATTTCAAATACGGCAAGTTTGAAGGCTCACCGAAACGAGCTAATCCGTGAAGTCCTGCGTGATCATGAGCCCATAGGGCCCGCCGTCAACCACACCGATGCCCACCGTGCGATACGCCGACGAGAGGATGTTGGCGCGGTGCTCGGGCGATTTCATGAGGCCATCGTGGGCGAGGCTGAGCGTGGGGGCGAGGGCTAGGTTTTCGCCGGCGCTGGTAAAGCTAACGCCGCCGGTCTTCATGCGGTCGAACGGTGATTTGCCGGCGGCGTCGATGTGCGAGAAATAGCCGTGGGTAAACATTTCGGCGGAGTAGGCGCGCGCGACGGCGCGAGCCTTGAGGTTGAGAGTGAGCGACGGCAGACCTTGCAAGGTGCGCTCGTGGTTAATGAGGCCCAGCATATCGGCCTCGAGATGGGAGTCAACGGTAAAATTGGTGGTAGTGAAGCCGAGATCGATATGGACCTCGCTCTCGGGGCTGGCGGTAATGGTGAAAAAATCGAAGCTGTCGTTGATGTCGCGGCCGAGCCCCGCGGCAAGCCGGGGCTGCAAATCGCCGCTGGCCGCGATAAATTGGGCAGCCACCGGCGCAGTGATGACGGGTTTTTTGATGGAGGCGGCGATGGGCAGGCCGTCAAACACGATGAGCGCGAGGGTGATGATAGCGGCGGTCTTGAAGGCGCCAAAGAGGCCTCCGCCGGCCCGGTTGAGGTTCGAAAAGTGGACTTGCGGAGGGAGGCGCCGGAGCACCACAAAGTGCACAAACAGCGCGCAGAGCACCTCCGAAACGGTCCAGACGGTCACAAAAGCGGCGACGTTGCCCAGCGCGATATTAACGCCGGCAATGGTTTTGACGACCGTCCCCAGCGGGTGGTAGATCACGATCGCCGTGAGGGTGGCCAGGGCAAAACTCACAAACTCAAACGCGATGATGATGAGCCCACGACGGGTGCCCTGATACGCGCCGTAGCCAACTGCCGCCAGGATACCGAGCGCTACGAGGAGGCTGATCATTGCGGGTTCCCGCTGGCGAGCTCGTACAACACCTTTTGCAGCTCGGCGAAGGTGAGCGAACGGCTGGTAGGCGTGGCCCACCAGTGCGACCGGCGCCACTCGCCGTCATACGAGGAGTGGTTGATAATGACGAAATCTTGGCCGAGCGCCCGCCGAAACTCCAGATAGGCCCGGCGCTGGTGGTAGGGCGAGGTGACGAGAATAATCGAGTGCAGATGTTTGTCGCGAATAATGGCCGCGACTCCATTGGCGTTTTCGCGCGTGTTGTTGGCGAGCTCATCGAGTGCAATGGCGGCGCTGGGCACGCCGGCGTCGCGTGCCGTCGCGCCCATGGTTTTGGCGTTGGACGGGCTATTGGGATCGAGAGCGGCACCAGAAAAGATGAGGTGGGCGGCATAGCCGTCCTGATAGAGTTTGATAGCTTCGGCGGTGCGGGTTTTGGTTTCGCCCCCGGAGATGGCGACCACGGCGTCAGCCTTGGCGAGAGGGTCTTGTGGGGAAAGATAATAGCCGATGCCAAAGAAAAAAGTGACGGCCAGCGCGCCGACTGCGCCTGCCAAAATCACCAACGCCACAAAGAACCGTTTCATGGTGTTATTGTAGCAGGCGACGGCCCGGCAATGATGCCGGGATGGCGATGGAGAGCCGGCTACTCTCCATCGCCATCGGTGGGCGGATGATGCCGCGAGGTGCGGCGGGCTACCCGGAGTAGGCGATGTCCACGATGATGCTGCGCACTCCGTCCGCTACTTTGGTCCAGACGCGGAAGGGGCGCTGGCCTTTGCGGACCCCGAGGCCGAAGCTGGACACGCTCTCGTGAGAGCCCGCGAACACGATCTGCACCATGGCTGGCCACTCAGCGCGATCAGCCAGGACGTCGCCGGGCTCGTGGGTGGTGACCTGGCTGAGCAGGGGCGCCTGGATGGTCACCTGGAGCACGGCGCCGCCGGCCACATCAAGGTGCTTGCCGCTGCCATCGGCCGTGAGCTCGGGCACGTACCGGACATCCCACCCCACCTTGGCGGCGGTTTTGACGTCGAACCGCACGCGATCGCAGGTGTCGTGGCTGCCGGGAGTGGGGCCGAGTAGCGCTTCCCGGACCGGCAGGACGTCCTCACCTTGCGGTGCGGTATTCCACCGGCTAGTGTCGCCGCAAACGCGCTTGACGGCGGAGGGTCGGGGCGGCACGGGCGTGCTGCGCGGGGACGTGGTGGCAACCGGCGGCTGGACGGTGCCGGTGGTCGCGGGAGCCGGGACGGTGGGATTAGCGGTAGTGACGGTGGGACCGCCACTACCGGCTTGACAACCGGCGAGAGGGAGCGCTGCGACCGCGCATATGGCGGCCGCAAGGGTGGTTCTGCGCATGTAGATCACCTCCTGGTGGCTTGTATACATGCAGGATCATCATATGCCTAGGGCAACGTAAAACCTAGGAATTATAGGCCGACTTTAGAGTTGAAGTTCGCGCAGGCGTGCGACAATTGGGGGAAGTTTTTCGGCCACCACGGCGACGGCATTGGCGTCGGTGGAGCGGCCGAGCGTGAGGCGCAGGCTGGCGTTGGCCTCGGCAGGGGTGCGGCCGAGCGCGAGCAGCACGTGCGACGGGTCGAGATTGCCAGTGGAACACGCCGAGCCAGTGGAGGCCTGTATGCCAGCGTTGTCCAGATACAGCACCAGGGCCTCGCCTTCGGCGCCAGGGATGGTGAGGTTGAGATTATTGGGTAGGCGATGGCGAGGATGACCGTTGAGGATGACACCAGGAATGGTGGCGGTGAGCTCGGCCGCCAGCTGGTCGCGCAGCAGTGTCAGACGGTGTGACTCGGCGTCGCGGGTAGTGGCCGCGAGCTTGAGGGCGGCGGCGAGGCCCACGATGCCGGCCACGTTTTCGGTGCCACTGCGCCGGCCGCGCTCTTGGCCGCCGCCGTACATCAGCGGCTCGAGCACGGTGCCATGGCGCACGTAGAGCGCGCCGGTGCCTTTGGGGCCATAGATTTTGGAGCCGTTTAGTGTGAGGAGGTCGACGCCGAGGCGAGCGACGTGCAGATCGAGGTAGTTGGCGGCCTGCACGGCGTCGGTCTGGAGGTAGAGCGGAAGCGTGACGCCGCGCTTGGCGCGGTCGGCGCGCACGACGGCAAGCAATTTGGCGACGTCGGCCACGGGCTGGATGGTGCCGATTTCGTTGTTGGCCAGCATGACACTCACAAGCACGGTGGTATCGGTGATGGCGGTGCCAATGGCTTGGAGCGCGACGGTTCCGGATGGCTGTACGGGCACTATGGTGGCGGCATGACCCTCGCGCTTTAGTGCCTCCACACAGCCAAGAACTGCGTCATGCTCGATAGCGCTGGTGATCCAGTGCGCGCCGGGATGGGCTCGCAAAACTCCCTGGATGGCCAGATTGTTGCCCTCGGTGCCGCCGCTCGTGAAGATGATTTCGGTAGGCTTGGCGCCGAGCACATTGGCAATATCGGCCCGTGAGGCTTCGACGGCCAGCCGCGTCTCACGGGCGGCGGCGTAGAGGCTCGATGGGTTGGCGAACTCCGCGCCCAGGTACGGCTGCATAGCCGTAAGCACCGCGGGGTTGAGCGGTGTGGCGGCGGCGTGATCGAGGTAGATGGATTTATTGGTCTTCATCGGTGGATTGGGTAGTCTTTTTCCGGGTATTGGCATAGATGGCGATTACAATGGGGGCGAGGCCGGCAAAAAAGGCCTCGAGCGGTTTGTCGTGGAGAGCTAAGTATACTGCAGCTAGCACGAGACAGTATAAAAAAGCTTGGGATAGGAGATCGAGAACAAAGTTTGTGAGTCTTTGTACGCGCATATCCGCTACCCCGGCTTTCTGATCGAGTTCTGCCATCTTCAGCAACCGATCGGCGGCCCCGGGCTGCGCCTGTTCGTAGGCTGCAAAATCGGCCGGCGTAGGCAAGGGTCCCTCATGGAGCTTAATACCAATGAGTGAAGAATTAGCGAGATGGGCGGGCGGAGCGGGATTGCGGCGTGGTTTTGTCATAATTGTCCATTGCTCTGCGGAGGTGTCTTCCGGTATTGAGCCAGGCGCGCTCGACGGTTTCTCCGGCACGCAGTGGACGTACTTCCCTGCGTTGACGCATATCCAGGGAATCGAGGAGATTATTCCAGGATTGCTTTGCGATGTTGGCAAACGTAGCGCGTTTCATAGTGCTATGATAATGCACCATCGATTGGGCTTCAACCATAAGTATGCCTCATTAATAAGATATGATGTATTCATCATACCGAACATATGGCGAACATGCAAGGCTAAATTTGGAACAGTTTTTCGGCATTTTGAGTGGTGGCGGTTTCGAGGTCTTCGAGCGCTTCGCCGCGAAGCTGGGCCAGGAATTTGGCGGTGTGGACGATGTTGGCCGGCTCGTTGCGTTTGCCGCGCAGGGGCACGGGCGCCAGGAAGGGGCAGTCGGTTTCGAGCACGAGCCGATCCAGCGGGACGGCCTTCGCGGCGTCGAGCTGGGCCGGGTCTTTGGTGAAGGTCATGATGCCGTTAAGCGCGATGGAGAGACCGCGCTCTAATGAGCCCTCGAGCTCAGGCATGCCGGCGGTGAAGCAATGCACGAGGCCGCGCACGCCGTCGCCGCGGTATTCGTCGAGGATGGCGAAAAATTGCGGAAAGGCGTCGCGAACGTGGAAGATCATGGGCAAATCGCGCTCGAGGCCGAGCTCGATCTGAAACCGCAAGGCGCGCTCCTGGTCTTCGGGGGTGGTTTGGGAGCGGAAGTTGTCGAGGCCGCACTCCCCTATCGCCACGACTTTGTCGAATTCGGCCAGACGAGCGATTTCTTCGAGCGCCTCGTAGCCGCGGTCGGCGTCGTGGGGATGGAGGCCGACGGTGGCCCAGAGGTTTTGGTGGGCGCGCGCGACGGCTACGGCTTCGGCCGAATCGGTGTCGTTGCAGCCGACAGTGAGGATTTTTTCGACCCCGGCAGCGTGGGCGTGGTCGAGGATCGTGTCGAGCTCGGGGCGGAATTCTTGGAAGTGGACGTGGGAGTGGGTGTCGATGAGCACAATTATTTGTCCTTGGGGAACAGCACGCCGATCTCGGGATGGACGGCGCCGCCGGCGAAGGTAGCGGCGATTTTTTGCGCTGTAGCGGGCATAAACGGCATCAGCAGCGTGGCTATCTGGATGAGGTCGGTGACGGCGTGGTGCAGGACTTCGGCGAGGTGACTGGGATCGGCCCGCTTGCCGCCGTCGGCCAGCTCCCAGGGCTTTTCTTCTTCGATGAGTTGGTTGAGGCCGCGGATGAGCAGCCATACCTCGGCCAGCGCGCGGTCGAAGCGCAGGTCGCTCATGGCTTCTTCGAACGGCTGGATGTCGTGGGAGTGCGGCGGCAGTTCGCCGATGACGCCTTTTTGGTACTTGCCGATCATGACCTGCACGCGCTGTACGAGGTTGCCGAGGTCATTGGCGAGGTCGGCGTTGTAGACGGATTCCATGCGCGCCCACGAGAAATCGCCGTCGCCGTCGGAGGGGATTTCGCGCAACAGGTAGTAGCGCAGGGCGTCGACGCCGTATTTGGCGATGACGTCGCCGGGGCTAACGACGTTGCCGAGGGATTTGCTCATTTTGTGGCCTTCGCTCGAGATAAAGCCGTGGGCGTAGAGGCTGCGCTCGGGCGGCAGGCCGGCGGACAGCAGCATGGCGGGCCAAATGGCGGCATGGTGGCGGAGGATGTCTTTGCCGACGATTTGGACGTCGGCGGGCCAAAATTGCTTGAACTTGTCGGCGTCGGGGTAGCCGAGGGCAGAGATGTAGAAACCGAGCGCATCGAACCATACGTACATTACCTGCTCGGGGTCGCCCGGCACCGGTACGCCCCAGGTAAGCTGTTTTTTGTCGCGGCTAATACTGATGTCTTCGAGGCCGCGCTCGAGTAGGGCCATAATTTCGTTCTTGCGTGAGGCAGGGCGGATGAGCAGCTGGTCGGAAGTGATGAGTTCTTTAATGCGATCAGTGTAGGCGCTGAGCTTGAAGAAATAATTTTCCTCAGCAATGTGCTCGATGGGCTTTTTGTGGATGGGGCAGATATGGTCGGGGACGTCGATTTCGGTGTAAAACGTTTCGCAGCCGACACAGTACCAGCCCTGGTATTTGGCTTTGTAAATATCTTTTTCGCAGGCTTTCCACAGTGCCTGCGCGACTTTCTCGTGAGCCGGGTCGGTGGAGCGCACAAATTGGTCGGTGGCGACGCCCAGGGCCGGGGCGAGATCGCGGAAGAGTTGGCTGATCTCGTCGGTGTAAGCTTGGGGAGTTTTCCCGGCCTCGTCGGCAGCGCGCTTGATCTTGGTGCCGTGCTCGTCGGTGCCGGTGACGTACCAGACTTCGTCGCCTTTTTGGCGGTGGTAGCGCGCCAGGACGTCGCCCTGGATGAGCTCCATGGCGTAGCCGATGTGCGGCGGGCCGTTGGTGTAGGCGGAGGCGGTGGTGACGTAAAATTTGGCCATATGGCGGTTATCGTATCATATGGCGGGGTCGCTTATAAGGGGTGGCGGCTGGGTGGCGCTTTTTCGGGACGGGGTTTGTAGCATGCATGGGCGATTTTATATCATATATGGGTTCAGGGGATACCATATGTGATATAAAAAACGCTATGCGTTCAGACTTGGTCGGGGCCAGGTGGCGCCCGCTCCCCAGGTTATCGTGGCGCCGTCGTTGGCTTCAAATATAACCATGCCGGACTTAATTCTATCAGCGTACCGGATGCTTCGTTTTGCGATGTCGGGCTCAGCCTCATCGGCCGCCAAGGTGCCTTTTGAGGTGGTCTTGTCGATACCATAGAGCATTTCTAAATCGTTCCACTGGTCGAGAACTTCTTGCTCGCAGACGTCGTCTGGGCTACTCCTGGCAACCTCAAAAATCGGCGTTGACCGGTCGGCAATTTCGAGAAGATAGCGCAGTGACGTAGCGAGGTGGCTCGAGACTCCGTCGCTGAGCAGGCCGGCTTCGTGAGCTTTATCGAAAATGGCAATGTAGTCTGCTCTGGCGGTGCGACCAGACTCCACGAGGAGGTCGAGCAGCGACTGCGGATCTTCGGAGCTGAGGCCTTGTTCCTGGGCGAATCTTCCCAACTCGAGCTCGCGGGCTGTACGCTTGGCTTCGTCGAACTTAGGCCCCATATGGTCGAGATGTTGCTCGTGTTGAGCATCCATTAGTTTCGGACCGATCCGGGGGCGGGTGGGATTTGAGGCTTGGCGGGCGGTTTTGGCTTGATGAAGCGGTTTTTGAGGAGTCCGGCGCTGTGGACGAGCCGCAGGGCGATGGTGATAATGAGCAGGGCGAGGGCGGCAGCGGCCAGCTGGGTGGCTATGCCGTGCAGCACCGATTCGAGGAACGGCGCGATGACGGGCCGGATGGCGGCGGTGTCGGGTTTGTCGAGGAGCGATAGAATGAGGCTCGGCGCAAACCACAGCAGCGCGGCGGAGGCGGCGAGACTGATGGCGGCCTGGAGGCCGGCCCGGCTGAGCACTAGCAAGCGCCGGGCGCGCATCACGCCGATGATTAGCAATACGAGCGCCAGGGCGACGAAGGGCGCGCTCATGGCGGCCGGGCGCAGGACGGCAAAGGCGTCGGTGACTTGTTCGTCGGCGCCGCCGAGGGTGAGGGTCTGGGAGTCGCCGCCGGGCAGCGCGAAGGTGGGGGCCGGTGTGCCTTTGGTGAGGTGGTCGATGAATCCTGGCAAAACGGCGTTGACACGGTTGGCGAGATCGGCGGGATCAATCGCAGCTTCGGGGACTGCGGTGCCGAGCCGCTCGTAGAGCTGGGCCTGGCTGGCCTGATGCTCGAGATAGCTAGCGCTCCCCAGCGTGCGGCCGAGCACAAAACCCCAAACCGCCACGACAATCGTGGTAGCGAGCAATAACGCGAGGACATGGCCGAGAAACTTCATCATCCGAGCAGACTCCTTGTTTCGGTTACGTTGTAGAGGCGCCGCCAGGCCGGCAGGTCGAGCTCCTGGGCGCGCGCGGTAGGGGGTAATTTGGCGTGGGCGATGAGTTCGACAGCGAGGTCGGATGAAAGGTTGAGGCCGCCGGAGAGGGCGTTTTTGAGCAATTTGCGCTTTTCACCAAAGCCGGCCTTGATGAGGCGAAATAATTTGGCGGGGTCGGCGGGGAAGGCGGGGCCGGTGAGGGTGACACGCAACACGGCCGAGTCGACGGCCGGCGCGGGCCAAAATTTGTGCCGCTCAACGATCCGCACGATTTCGGCGTGGCCGTAATACTGGACTGATAACGCCAGGATGGAGAGCTGACCGGGGCGGGCCGTGATGCGCTCGGCGACTTCTTTTTGAATGAGGACCGACATGAGCGCCGGGGGGTTGGGGCTTTCGATGAGCAGCCGGAAGATTTTGGACGTGAGGTAGTAGGGAATGTTGGCAATCACTTTGTAGCGTGGCGACAGGGTGCGGAGGTTGTAGGTGAGAAAATCTTGCTCGACCACCTCGAGGTTTTCGGGGGCGTCGCGGCGCAGCAGGCCAGCCAGCACATGGTCGGTCTCGACGGCGATGAGGCGGCCGGCTTGGGCGGCGAGGGGGCGGGTCATCACGCCCAGCCCCGGCCCGATCTCGAGCACGGTGTCGGACCGCGTGACGGCCGCCGCGTCCACGATGGCCTCGAGGCTGCTGCGGTCGACCAGGAAATGTTGGCCGAGACCTTTGTTGGGTCTGATGCCCGCGAGGCGCAGGGCGGTACGGACGTCTTCGACGCGTGATAAATCCATGGTGGGTATATTTTAGCAGAAACGCTTCGGGGCGGGGCAGCCATTGTGGCCGCCCCGCCCCGCGGGTATTACCTGGTTAGTCCGGGAGTTGGTAGCCGCACCGGTCGAGGAGCAGCCGGATGTGGCTCACCCATTCGTGGGCGGAGGGGTCGGACACGCGGGGGTGCTCGCTCAGTGCGGCCTGGAGGCCGCTCGCCGTGAAGGTCCCCACGGCAGCCGTGATGTCGACTCCTGCCTCGGTGAGTAGCCTCGCCAGATGCTCGCCCTCGACGACCGCGCCGAGCGGCCGGTCGGGGTTGAGCGGAGCCGGAGGGCGGTTGATCTGGACGAGCGCCCGTGTGACCCCGGTGACCAGCCGACCCAGAGCGAGTTCGAGATCGACCGCATCGAGAGCCACCAGCTGCGAGATGGCGTTGAAACCTTTCTTCTTGAGAATTCGGTAGGCGACATCTTGCAGCTCGAGCAGCTCGATCTGGTCGTCGATGGCGATCGTGCAGCCCGCCAGGGTGTGGCTGCACTTGGCCAGCGCGACGACGATTTCTTTGAGCATGGGGTAACCGATGCCGGACAGCGCGACCAGTTTGGCCTCGGTGTAGGCACGGAGCTAGTCGACGGTTTCGATGTTGTTGGCGACCAGGGCGATGTTGGTCTGGGTGCCGAGCTCGAGTTCGACGAACTCCGGGGAGAAATCGAACTGGGCACTCCTTGTGGTTTTGCCGTCGAAGCGGCTCAGCAGATCGCTCAAGGCCGCCGCGAAGGCCGGCCTGTTGGCGGTCGGTACCTCGATGGTGGACGTGAAGCGGGTCATCTTCATGGGTACGCCCTTCTCTCGGTCGGGGACGGGTAATACGCCTGCTATATTATAAAATAAATTCTTGTAATTTGCAATAAAAACGCTCTGGGGCGGGGCAGCCATTGTGGCCGCCCCGCCCGGGTATTCCCCTTTCGTTAGTTGGGGAGGTGGTAGCCGTAGAGGTCGAGGGTCTGGCGGAGGGCGTCGACCCCCTCCCTGGCGGCGGTGTCGTCCAGGTCCGGATGCGTTTGCAGCGCGGCCAGGAGACCGGTGGCGGTGAGGTTGCCGATGCGACCGGCGATGTCGATCCCGGCGGCGGTCAGCACGTCCCACGTAGTGGGGCTCGGTGGCCGCAGGTCGGTGAGCGGGCGGTCGAGGTTGAGCGGTGTGGACGGCCGATTGAGCTGCTTGAGCGCGGCGATCACATAGACCGCCATCGACCCGATGGTGGCTATCATCGCGACCGGTTCGAAAACCGTCAGCTGGCTGAGCGCGTGGTACCCACTCTTCTTGAGCCCGCAGTAGAAGAGCTCGCTCAGATCGAGGAGCTCGATGAGATCGTCGGGTGCAACCTGGCAGCCAGCCAGGACTTTGTCCTGGGCTGCGAGTTTGCGCATGACTTCTCGGAGCTCGGCATGCCGCAGGTCGGTGGCCCGGAGGCTCTCTTCGGTGTGGCCGCAGAGCTGATCGATGGTTTCGATACCAGCCGCGACGAGCAGGACATTGAGCTCGAGTTCGAGCCCGAGTTCCCGGAGCTCGCGGGAGAACGTGACCGCATTTGCCGCTTCGGGAATGCTGCCTTCCAGGCGGTTGGCCAGGAGACGGGCGCGGGCGACGAGTACGGGGCCGGCGGCGGCGGGCACCTCGAAGGCGAGTGTTATCCGCTGCATCCTCATGGTTATGCGCCCCCTATATTGAGGTAGAGTAGGTTCTTGCCCGCCACCATCCGAAAAGGCACGGGTACCGGGCCGTTCAGACCGAGTACATATATGACCCGGCCGACGCCGTCGGCGCCGGTGAAGTAGGCCTTCAGGAAGGGAAGGCCCACGTCGGTACGGCCTACGGGCGCCCCTGCGGCATCGCGTCGATCGGGGCGTTCCTGCGTGACGTCGGGGTTGAAGGTGACGAGCAGGAAGGTACTGGAGTCAAGGCCCTCGGAACTCACATACTTCACCTCATAGGCCGGAGTGCCGTCGGTGAAGGCGAAGGCGATCCGGTCGAATCCGGCGTGCGGCTCGACCGTAACCCCCACCAGGGCCCACGAGGGGGAAAGATCAGGGGAAGCCGGTCCTTCCGTGGGTCCGGTGGCCGCGGGATGCGGCGTGGGGCGAGTCACCGGCGGCTGGTTGGGGGAAGCGGACGAGGTGGGGACGTCGGGATGGAGAACGGAATCAGGCAGGTGGTCTTCGCCCATCCGCCAAACGACGGCTGCACTGATTGCTAGGCCAGCCACCACGGCTGAGGCCAGCGTTGCGGTAACTGCCCGACTCATCGGACACCCTCCTGGAGCTGCTGCGGGAAGCCGAGTTGCTCCCGCCGCCCAGTATACCCTATGCCCTAATCGGCTACGCAAGCGCCGGTGGAAACGGCGCCGGAGTGGGCGGCGCGGGCGAGATCGGGCAGGATTTCGGGGGAGGTGAGGGCATAGCCGACGTTTGAATTGGTGGTGGAGGTAGCGAAGATTACGCCAATGACGGTGCCGTCTTCGGCAACGAGCGGACCGCCGGAGTTGCCAGGGCGCACTATGGCCTGAAGCGTGTAAATGTCGCGGCGGATGAGGCCGGCGTCGTAGATATTGCGGCCAACGGCGGGTTGCTGGCCCAGAATGGCGGCGGCGCCGGCGGTAAAGCCTCCGCCGCCGGGATAGCCGAGAGCAGCAGCGACGGTGCCGCGGGGCTGGCTGGTAGGCTCGATGGCCAGCGGGGCGGCGACCAGGCCGGAGGTGCGCAGCACGGCGAAATCGAGATCGGGGTCAAACAGCACCACGGTCGCCACGTGTGGTCCGGCCGCGTCGGTGACCACGGGGCGAGCAATGCCAGCGACGACGTGCGCGTTGGTGGCCACGAGGCCCGGCGCGGCCACGAAGCCGGAGCCCTCGAGTACGCCGCCGCAGCCAGAGCCCTCGATCTTGACAGTGGCGGCGTGCGCGGCGGCGGCGGCGGCGTTCACGACGGCGGCGTTTGGCCCGGTGACCGGCGGGGCCGGCGTGGGCTCGAGGCCGGCAAACACCCGCGGGAAGCGCGAGGCACCGATGGCGTGCTCGAGGCGGGCGGTGACCTCGGGGGCGGGCGGCAGGTGGCGATCGAGCAATCGCAGGATGCTGGAGTTGCCGATGTCGGCCGCTAGCACTGGGCCGACTGAACCGGCAAAGGTGCTGGCCAACAGCCATAGGGCCAGTAATGCTCCTCCAAAGCCAAGAACGGCGCCAAGGACGCCGTCGACGGCATCGAGGCCGACGCGCTTCATGAGGCCGGCGAGGTGCACGCCGATGATCTCGCCCACGCCGCTGAGCGTAAAGGCCACCGCAAAGAAAAAGATGAGCGCCAAGACCGGCCGTGCAGCGCTGGCCGGGAGCGCCTGCGTCATTATCGGCGTCAGCCACGCACCTAGCAGCAGGCCTAGCACAAATCCTCCCAGCGAACCGACTTGACGCAGGAAGCCCGAGGCTACCCCGCGGGCGGCCGCGGCCAGAGCCACGAAGATAATGAAGAAGTCGAGCAGATTCACCGTTTTACTATACTATCGACCCGCCGTTGAGGATTTACTTACACTGCCAGGCTTTGGTGCCTTCGCGAGCCATTTTTTTGGCGGCGATCTGAATTTGAAGCGAGCCGTCGAAGATGTTGTCGTTGGTGCCGCCGGCTGCTCTCCAGGTGGAGGGCAAAAATTGGAAGAGGCCGGTGGGGTGCTCACCACCGATAGTGAAGGCGCTCACCGATGTAGCGTTGCCGCGCGATTCGCAGTTCATGATCCGGAGCAGCATATTGGGATCGATGCCGTTGGCGGTGGCGGCGGCTTCAGCTTGAGAGCGCCAATATTCGACCGAGCCGGCGAAGAAGACCTTGCTGCCCTGCACGACCACTTTGGCGACGGGAGCGGTCTGGCTAACGGTTTGGATGGCCTCGCGAACGGTTTCGACGCCATCGTGGTAATGAATGCGGTAGGTGACGGTTTTTTGGCCGTCGGCGCCGGGATCTTTGATGCTGGTTTGGCCCTTGAGTACGGTGGGATCGGTGATGACTTTGACGGGCTTGGGTAGGGTTTGGGTGAGGTTGACGACGGCCTCAGTGACCCGCGTGATACTCACCGTCATGCCGGAGGTCACCGGGGCGGCCAGATTGACCGAGACGGTGTCGTTGACCCCCAGTGCCACGCCGGCGCCTTTGAGCGCATCGACGGCAGTGCCGGCTTGGGTGCGAATAATCCGCTGCTGGCCGTCGACTTTAACGTTCACCGGCTTGGCCCGGGTGACGGTGACTTTTTCGCCGACCGAGCCATCATCGACAAAATCGGTGATTATTTCGGTGTGGAAGCGATCTTCGGGGTACACCACCAGCCCGGCGGCCAGAGCTAGGAGGCGGGGGCTTTGGTAGGCGCTTTTGAGCCGGTAGGTCTGGAGGCCGTCTTCGACGAGGACGGGGCGAGCGCGATAGACATTGATGTTGAATTGGCCATGCGGCACCGGCGAGGCGGCGGACGGCTCCACGAGGTCGTGGGGTCCAAGCTTCAGGTTGGCACGGCGCAATACGTCGCCGACGGTTTTGTCGTCGGCGCTAAACAGGCGCTGCTGGCCGTCGGCATACAGCGAGATGAGGGCCTGCGAATCGGCCGCAGCTGCCGGAGTTACCGGCAGCCGGCCCGATGAAGGTCCGAGGCTAACAATCGCGAGGAGGAGGCCGATCGCCAGGAGGTTACGCGGTTGGGCCCGGAGCTTCTGGTAGGTGGCGATAATGTGGCTAATACCGTGACGCAAAATAAAACGTCTCTTTCGTTACTACGAAGGGACTTTTATTTCTCGTTTTTTGGTTTTAAGAACATGCTTATGGTACCGCGATATCTGGTGGGAGTCAAATGGGGCTGCGAAGAACAAACAATTACTTCAGCACGAACTCCTCCTCTTTGCTTGGCAGTGCGTAGTGTTGTCTGGCGTGGTGAAGTAATTGTTTGTTCTTCTCCGCTCTAGCCGGCGCACTATCTGGGCGCTAGGTGAGCGTTGTCAAAAGGCTCTGGGGAGGTGTATAGTGGCGCTTGCTCGGCCGGATGGTCCGGCTAGCGTACTCGCAGGCTGCAGAAGCGGAATGAGAGGAGTAGTTCGTGAATTACAGCTTCTTTCCCGGGGGTGGCAACAGGCGCACGAATGACGGTTCGGGGAGAGGATGGCTCAGGCTCATTGCCTTCCTCGCCCTGCTTGTCATTGGGATCGCCCTCGCGCTACAGCACGGCGGGGACACCAGCTCACCGGCGGTGCGCCCGGCGGTTACGCACGCGCCGGCGCGTCCGACCCCCACTCCGTCCGCCCACCGCTAGCGGCGCGGCGGGAGACGGGGTCACGCCTGCCCGAGGTGCGGCCATGCGCTGCACCTCGGGCAGGCTCGCTGTGTTTTTAGGGGATGCTAGGCACGAAGGGCGCAGGAACGGGCCAATTTACGTCACCACGCCAGACAAGACCACGGACCCATAATTAGCAATGAGAACGAGTTCGTGGTGACGTAAATTGGCCCGTTTCGGAGCTTATTAGCTAACCTTGGTGCCGATATTTTGGCCTTCGATGACGCGGCGGATGTTGCCGTGCGTGAGGAGGTCGAAGACGACGATAGGCAGCGAGTTGTCCATGGCGAGCGAGATGGCGGCGTTGTCCATAACGTTGATGTGCGGGTCGGTGAGGACTTTGCCGAAGCTGAGCTCGGTGTGCTTCTGGGCGTCGGCGTGCTTGCTGGGGTCTTTGTCGTAGACGCCATCGACTTTGGTGGCTTTGAGCACAAGGTCGCCCTCGAGCTCCAGAGCGGTAGTGACGGCGGCGGTGTCGGTGGTGACGTACGGGTTGCCCGTGCCGCCGGCCACAACTACCACTCTCCCCTTTTCCAGATGGCGAAGGGCGCGGCGGCGCACGAAGGGCTCGGCGACTTGGTCGGCGCGGAGGCGGGTGGTGAGGCGGGCCGGTACGCCGTTGGCCTCGAGGATGTCGACGAGCGCCATGCCGTTGATGAGCGTAGCGAGCATGCCCATGTAGTCGCCGGTGGCGCGCTCAATGCCGGATTTGGCGACGCTGGCGCCGCGCATAATGTTGCCGCCGCCGACGATGATGGCGAGCTGCACGTGCGTGGCTTCGATGGTTTCGGCGAGCTCTTTGGCGAGGCGGTTCACAAATACGGGGTCGACGCCATACTCGCGGTCGCCGGCAAATTGCTCGCCGGAGAGTTTGAGGAGAACGCGCTGGTAGGGTTGGGTGGGTTTCATCGGGATAATGATACCTTAATGTGTGCGTTCTCGAAAGGCGGCGATGGTGCGGGCGAGGCCGTCGTCGAGCGAGATTTGGGGCTGCCAGCCGAGTTGGCGGCGAGCTTTGGTAATGTCGGCGAGGAGCTGCGGCGGGTCGCCGGGGCGTTCGCCGAGGTCATTGATGGTAGTAGTGCGGCCGGTGAGGTCGAAGATTTTTTGTACGACATCGCGCACCTTGGCGCCGGAACCGGAGCCGAGGTTGTAGATCTCGAAGCCGTCGCGACCCAGGCCCATCACGTGCGCACGGGCGATGTCGTCGACATAGAAAAAGTCACGGATTTGGTCGCCGTTCCAGTACAAGGGAATGGGCTGGCCGGTGAGCGTGGCGCGAATGAAATTGGGCACGGCGTGGGTTTCGGGATCGTGAGCTTCGGTGGGACCGTAAGGGTTGAAATAGCGAAACATGACGACATTAAACCCGTAGGCGGCATGGTAGGCGTGGAGCAATTGTTCAAAGGCGTATTTGGTAGCGCCATAGGGATTGATCGGTAGCTTGGGGTCGTCTTCGGCGATCGGGACTTTGGCGGGGGTGCCGTAGACGGCGGCCGTGGAGGAATACACCAGGCGAGTGACGCCGGCGGCACGCATGGCCTCGAGCAGGTTCTGGCCGCCGGCGAGATTGATGTCGAAGGCTTTTTGGGGTTCGGCCACGGACTCGGGCACGAGGGCTTGGGCAGCAAGGTGAATGACGGCGTCGCGGCCCCCCACGGCGGCGCGAATGGCGGCGACGTCGCGCAGGTCGCCCTCCACGAGCTGCGCGCCGGCGGGCACCGCAGTCCGCCTGCCGGTGGAGAGGTTATCGAAAACGGCAACCACATGCCCGGCCTCGAGCAGCAGCGTCACGATCCGCGCGCCGATGAAGCCGGCGCCGCCGGTGACGAGCAGCTTCATCGTGCGATAGCCTCGGCGACGTGGTCGATCAAGGCCTTGACGGCTTCGAGCGAGGCGCGTGACTGAGCCTCGGTAGCGTCCTTGCCCTCATGCACGAGCTCGTTGCGCAGCTCGGTGTGGGCGATGAACCGCGACCAAAACGGTGCCTGCTTGATGTCGTCGTTTGAGAGCGCGATGTAGAGCTGGGAGACCTTGGTGTTGCCGATGTTGTAATTGATGAGCAGGTGTTCGAAGGTGGCTTTGAGATATTCGAGGCGGCGCGCTTGGTACAGCTGGCGCAGAGCCTTTTCGGTAAAAATCTCGACCGCGGTTTGCGCGAGGATCACCGCTTCTTTATAGTGGCCGTGATCGTGCTCGGCCTGGGCCGCGGCGAGAAGGTTCTGATAGGGTTCGGGTGACATGGTGCTTATTATAGGCCGAAAGCCGGGATTTTGCCCGCGAGCGAGATGGGGCTGGTGGTCAGGTGCTTTTTACTTAAAATTTGTATGCATAAAAAATTTATGTAAAATCGGATGATATGTATCCTTTTTCTTATTTGCCTAAGCCGCTTAAGACCGCCGAATTCTACGTACTTTTAGGCCTCGTTCATCAATCCCGGCATGTATATTCGATTAAAAGTGCTGCCCATAAAGCCTCACTGGGAAGCGTGGATCTGAAGGATGGCCAGCTCTATCCATTGGTGGCGTGTCTCGATGAGGAAGGCTTGATCGAATTAGAGGCTTATGGCCCGGCCGGGAAGTCTGGAAAGGAACGGGCGTTTTATGCTCTCACCGAGCACGGAAAGGTCCGGCTGCAAGAAGAGGGCAAGCGACTTCGGCACGCGGTTAGGATTTTGGAACTAGCTGATTTTCTCGATGGGGGCGAAGCTCAGCGATAGCCGCTTGGTGCCGATGCCTTCGAAGGCGGCGGTGACTTCGTCGCCGGAAACGGCCGCTACGATGCCGTCGCCAAATTTGGCGTGGCGGATGCGGTCGCCGGGGGCGAGGTCGAGGCCGAGCATGGCCTCGCGATGCGTCGCGGCCTGGGCCTCGGTGGTGGCGTACATGGGCTGCGCGCTCCAGCTGCCGGCGCCCGTGGCATGCCCGGCCGCGGCCGCGGTGAGCGCGGCGCCGGCCCACTCGGAGCCGCTGTCTTGGAGCTCGGCCGGGATTTCGAGCAAAAAGCGCGACGGCGGATTGTGGTTGGTGGCTCCGTAGAGCAGACGCGAGTTGGCATAGAGCAGATACAAGCGCTCGCGGGCGCGCGTCATGCCGACGTAGCATAAGCGGCGCTCTTCCTCCATTTGATCGGCGTCGAATAAAGCCCTCGAGTGCGGGAATATCCCCTCTTCGGCGCCGGGAATGAATACTACGGGAAATTCGAGACCTTTGGCGGCATGGAGCGTCATGAGGGTGACGGCGTTGGTGTCCTGGGAATAATTGTCGATGTCGGCGATGAGGGCGATTTCTTCGAGAAAGCCTTCGAGCGAGAGTTCGCCCCAGGTTTCGGCTACACTGAGTAATTCTTTGACGTTTTCGATGCGGTCGGCGGCCTGGATGGAGTTGTCGTCGAGGAAGGTGAGGTAGCCTGATCGCTTTAGTACCAAGTTTAGTAGCGGTCCTACGGCCAGCTTTTGGGCTTCGTCGCGCAGACCGTCGATGAGGAGCGCAAAGGCCTGGAGCGAATTCACGGCTTTGGCTTGGAGGCCGGGGACTTGGTCGGCGCGGCGGCAGGCTTCGAGGAGGCTCAGGGTTGTTGCTGCGGGAGAATCACCCTCGCGTCGGCGAACGCGGTCCGTCTCTTCGGCGGGACCGATATCAGGACCGGCGCCTCCGTGCTCGGGTGATTCTCCCTCCGCACTACCCGCCTGCCTTACAAATTGTCTCCTTCTCCACGCTTCCAGACGTTGCAACGACACGTCGCCCAATCCTCGCGCCGGCAGGTTGATGATGCGGCCGAAGCTCACGGAGTCGTCGGGCTGGTAAATGTAGCGCAGGTAGGCGATAGCGTCTTTGATTTCTTTGCGCTCGTAAAAGCGCGTGCCGCCGACGATTTTGTAGGGTAGGCCGGCGCGCAAAAAGCCTTCTTCGAGCGAGCGCGACTGGGCGTTGGTGCGGTAGAGCACAGCAAAATCGGAGAGCTCGCGCTTCTCGGAGGCGCGCAGGTCTTGGACGCGCGCCACGATGGTTTCGGCTTCTTGGATTTCGTTGTAGACGTTGACGATGCCGATGCCGACGCCGTCGCCGCGATCGGTCCAGAGTTTTTTGTCTGAGCGGACGCGGTTTTTGGCGATTACGGCGTGGGCGGCGTCGAGAATGCGCTTGGTGGAGCGATAATTTTGCTCGAGCTTAATGACGGTGGCGGTGGGGTAATCTTTTTCGAAATCAAGAATATTTTGGAAGTTGGCGCCGCGCCAGGAGTAAATTGCCTGGTCGTCGTCGCCGATAACGCAGATATTATGGTGGGCGCTGGCCAGGAGTTTGGTGATTTGATACTGCGCGTGGTTGGTGTCTTGGTATTCGTCGACCAGGATGTATTTGAACTGCTGCTGATATTTGGCGAGGATGGGGGGGTAGTCTTTGAACATGCTGACCGTGCGGTAAATGAGATCGTCGAAGTCGAGGGCGCCGGCTTCTTTGAGGAGTGCCTGGTAGGCGGGGTAAACCTGCGCGGCGGCGGCTTGGGCCCGGCCGCTGGCGAGTTTGGTGTATTGCGCCGGGCTGATGAGTTCGTTTTTGGCCGACGAAATGAGGCCGTGGATGAGGCCGGGGGTGAGCTGCTTGTCGTCGATGCCGAGGTTGCGCATGGCCCGCTTGATGGCGGATTGCGAATCGGCGGAGTCGAATACCAGGAAGTTGGAGGCCAGGCCGATTTCGACAGCTTCGCGGCGCAGCAGGCGCAGGCAGATGGAGTGGAAGGTGCCGATGAAGGGGAAATAGCCGCGGTTTTGGGGGTTTTGGCCGAGCAGGGTGAGCACGCGGCCGCGCATTTCGCCGGCGGCTTTGTTGGTGAAGGTGACGGCCAGAATGCTTTGCGGCGACTCGTGCTTTTCGGCCACGAGGTAGGCGACGCGGTGGGTGAGGGCTTTGGTTTTGCCTGAGCCGGCGCCGGCCAGGATGAGCACCGGCCCCTCGGTGGTCTGGGCGGCGACGCGCTGCTGGTCGTTGAGTTCGGTGAGTAATGGATGCACCATCTGATTTTAGCGTACCGAACGCGACCGAACTAGGTTGACTTTTGCATCGGATATTAGCATTATGAGCGAGATTCGACATCGAATCGTACCGGGCCGGTAGCGGCCGACGAGACGGAGGAGGCACAAGGATGGTAGTCACCATTTTGGCCGGCGCTGTGGCGATGTATCTCGATATAAATACAACCTTCAGCATACCGGCCGCCCGTTCTCGCCTTTGTCCGGGATCATCGTGGCCCTGACCGCGCTTTTGATACTGGCAAATGTAGGCAGTAGTAGGGGAGTCTCGGCCGAGGAGACAACCCGTCCGGGTGGGCGCCTGTCCGGATGGACGAGGGCGATCGTCGTGGTTCTCGTTATCTGCCTCATCTGGTGGCTGGCTTCGTCGTCTCGGAGCCCCGGCCGGTAGCTCCGGCAAAAATCGTCAACTGTTTCAGGAGGAGTCCCATGCTGTCTAAGCCGGTTTCTCACTTCACCATACCGTCCGCCGACTCACCGGCCACTGCCGAGCAGTTCATCCACGAGACGCGAGAGGCGGCGGCGAACGGGAGGGAGTTGTTGCGATTCGTCTGGCCCGATGGGCCGGGAGACACATCGGGGTTCTGGGCGCTGTTTTACCGATTGGCGTACCAGGGCCACGGCTCAAACTCGATGGGTGCGCCGGTCGCGGAGCACACTGTGTACGGAGGCGGGCACAATTACACCCGTCAGTACCGGCTGCACCCACGGTCGTACGGTGAAGACGTCGAGGCGGGGTCGCACGTGATCATCTGCTCGCTCCACTCAGACCGGGTTGGCGCGGTGGAGGTAAGGTTGGAGTACCGCCAGCGGGACGACGGCAGTTTCATTATGGCGAGACTGACTTTCTCCTAGAGGAGTCCCGGATGGGATGGAGAGAAATCCCGGTCGCCGGCATCATGTCGCGTGGCGCAGTCGATAAAGACATGGTGTGAGGCACGCGGCAGCCATGTTCGAGCTCGAGGCCGACGCTCTGCCGCCACACTCGTACGAGTGCAATGGAATGTGGTTCGTGAACCTCATGGTCACCGACGTCATTCCGGTGGCGGATGTCCCCGGCGGCGAGGACCAGGCCGATGAACCCATGACGACGGTGGCGTACACCGGCACCGTCGATGGAACAGACGTCAAGGTCCAGCTCAGATACGTCGGCGAGATGTTTGACCGCTTCCTCGCCGAAGAATAACCACCCGTGAAGGAGGCTGCTTGCCGGAACCCTTCGCGGGTTTCGTGCGTTGTCGGGGTTAATTTTTTGGGCGGGTGGGCGTTGACTTTTGAGCTTGGGAGAAGCATGATGTCCAACGGTGCCGCTGGACCATAAGCGTAATTGTCTAGTGCATCAGAGAATGTTCGGATCCAGTCGACCAGAAGGGGACCGTACGTGCCTGGCGGAATCTGGGTTTTGGCTGCCGCGGTAGTCATACTCTACAAGATCATGAGTTGGCGAGGAAGAAGAGGTCGGGGCGCCCCCCATAGTCAACGAGGGGTGCGCACCATATGGAGGCTGCTGTTGTTTTGTGTCTTCGCTGGCCTTTTCTGGTTGGTCCTATTGGTGGCGAGCTCGGCGCCGAACCGATAAGCCCCACGAGGCGGTTGCATGGCATCCCCCTCGTGGGGCTCTGCCACATTGACTTATTTTGGTTTTGTTGTATTATATTTTAGTCTGATAGTTCGATATTCGGCTGCGGCCGATCGTTCCTGGAGGTGGTTCCCATCAGTCTGCCCGAGATTCTTGCCTACGCGGCGCTTCCGCTGCTAATCGGTGGAGGCGCAACGTTCGCCCTCACACCGGGCCGGAATGCCCGCGGCGGTGCCTGGCTGATCCTGGTCGGCATCCTCACGGCTATCGCGGCTGGCATCATGCGCCTCGTGGCGGGGAATTCCGACTGGGCCGCCTGGGGCTGTGCCCTCGTCTTCGGCGGCTTGGTCCTACTGCTTGGCTCGGGCATCTTCGAGCCGATCCTGCCCGGGTGGCAGCCAGCGAATCCACCGCGGCGGCCGTCACTACGGTGGATCGCCGCCGGGCTGGTCTGCATGGCAATCGGGTTGGTGCTCATTATCACCCAGTAGACGTTCTCGCTACCGCGAGAGCGTCACAGGCTCCGGCCTTCGTTTATGACTCGTTGTCGTAGACGGAGGTCCGGAGCCTTCGTCATGGGCGGGATTATTATTTAACGTCGAGGCAAGTGGGAACCGAGGTGCCTTCGAGCAGGGTTTGCAGCGCGAGTTTGCGAGTACCGGTGGCGCCGGGGGTAACGCCAGGGCCGGAGCAAGCGCCACCGGGCCAGTAGCGGATTTGACCCACGGTGATGGCGGCATCTTTGGTAATGACGTAAGGCTGGCCGGTGGTGGGGTCGGCGGCGCTGACGGAAACGGCCGGCGGGGTTACGGCGTAGAAGCCGCCGGCGGCAGTGGCTTTGTAAGCGGCGGCGTAGGCGGCGAGGTCGGATTGGCGCTGAGCGTTGGCGGCGGCAGGATCGGGCGTGGGCAGAGCGGTCGGCGCGGGGGTAGCAGTGGCGTCGAGCACCGACGAATCGGCCGAGCTGGTTTTGGGCGCGGGGGTCGGTGTGGGGCTGGCTTTGGTACCCGGCACCCACGAAGGCAGGGTGGGCTTGGCGATGACGGCGTACGCCGCGGCACCGCCGATCACGAGCAGCACGACAAACGTGATAATGAGGGCGACTGTGCGGCCTTTCGAGAGAGGCTGGGGGTGCGTAGCGGGCTGGACTGGCGCGCCGCCGGCCGGTGCGGGCGCCGCGGGAGGCGGAGGCGCAGGGGTCGGCGCGGTGTCGGCGACCACCGGGACCGGCTCGGCAACGGCGGCGGGCGGCGGCGTGGGTACGGGCGCGGGCGCCGGCGGGGGCATGGGTTGGGCGGGTGGTTCGGGGGCTGGCTCGGGTTCCGGGGCTGGTTCGGGCTCGGGCGCTGGGTCGGGCTCGGGTGCGGGCTCGGTGTCGGCGGTCTGGTCGCCCTCGTCGGCGGCTGGTTCATCTGCCGGCTGGGGCTCCGGCGTGGCGCCGCTCAGCGCGGTGGCCACTGCGGGGCTCGATGATAAAGCCGTTTGCGGCTCTGGTTTGGGATTATTTTCGATTTCGGCAATGGATTTCTGCAGGACCTCCTCGACTGCCTCGCCTCCCGAAACTTCGGCCACCGCGAGCTTAGGGTCCTCCGCCTCGGGCGTGGGGTCGTCGGTGGGCTTGTCGTGGTTTTCGATTTGTGGGGCGTCTTCGGGCTTTGGCTTGGCGGCGTCTGTGGTGGCATCCGGCATGGTTTTGGTCTCCTCGATATCGTCAGATTTGGCCCGGGGGCTGGCGGCCGGTGCGGCTGCGGGGGCCGGGCGCCCCAAAACCTCGGGCAGTTTGGCTTCGGTCTGGGCTTTATCGGCGTCGGTCAGCGTTTCCATATGCCCGCATTCGGGGCAGAGCCAGCCGGCCTTGGATTGCACCATGTCGTTGCCGCAATTTGAGCATTTCATACTAACCAGCATACCATACCACTTATGCTAGGTACGAATGGGCTAATTTTTAAAAACGAGGGCTAATTTCGAGGCGGTCGAGGCCGTGTTCTTCGAGCTCGGTGCGGTAATGTTCCTCGAGCGGGCGCAGCTCACCCAGATCGTCGTCGCGATTGAGCTGTTCGACTTCCACGCCGCGTTCGCGGGCTAGATCTCGCTGCGCCAGCCGCTCAGTGAGTTCATCCCAGAAAACATGATCGTCGTAATCGAGAATATATTGGTCGTAGAGGCGCTGGGTCCATTCGGCTTCGATGAAGTGTTCGCCGGTTTCGGCATCAAGCCCGATGTCGGGAAACTTGTGCGCGGCTAGCAGTTTTTCCACAACGCTCGAGGCGGCTTCGTCTTGAAAGTCGGGGTCGTGCTGGGCATTAATCATCCATTCGCCCAGGTAGGCGAGCTCGATGAGCTTGCGAAAATCTTTAACTGTTAGCTCGGGTTTTACCACAATGGAACTATTTTACAGGCTTTGGACGGTTTTGACGATTTTGGCGAACGATTCGTAGTTGAGGCTGGAGGTGCCGGGCAAGAGGCCGTCGACGTGATCCATTTCTAGGTAGGCCCGGCAGTGGTCGGGGTCGACACTGCCGCCGTAGAGCAGCCGGACGCCCGCGAGGCCGCCTTCGCCGTAGAGTTCCTCGAGGGTGGTGCGGATGGCGCGGTAAGCAAAACGGATATCGTCGGGGGTGGCGGGGCGCGGCGGATGGCCGTCGTGGTGATTGATGGCCCACACCGGCTCGTAGGCGATGACCAGGCCGGCAATATCGTCGGCCGTGAGGTTGGCGAGCGCGGCCGTGAGTTGATCGACCACGACACGCTCGGCGAGGTTGTGCTGGTGGTCGTGGAGATTTTCGCCGATGCACAGCACGGGCGTGAGGTTGTTGCGCACCGCAGCGGACAGCTTGGCGGCGATGAGCGAGTCATCCTCCCCCATCGCCCGGCGCTCGGAGTGTCCGACAATGACGTAATCGGCTAGGCCGGCGAGCATGGCGGGAGAGATTTCGCCGGTGTAGGGGCCGGAATCGAGGTAATGGACGTTTTGAGCGCCGAGCTTAAATTTCTTGCGGTCGAGGTCTTTGGCCAGCGGGTAGAGATCGATAGCCGGCGGGCAAATGACGATTTCGGTGCTGGATTTGGCTTCAATGTGCTCATCGAGCCGGCGCATGAGCAAGCTGGCCTCGCCCGGGCCCAGGTTCATCTTCCAGTTGGCAACTATGAGGCGCTTCATCTTCTTCGCTATAGTAACGCTTATGCCAATTGTTTGTCGAGCAGGGCGTCGACGCAGGCCAGGCCTTTGCCGCTCATGAGCTCGAGGCTGGCGCCGCCGCCGGTGGAGACCCAGGTGAATTGGTCGTGCAGGCCTTCGCCGTCGATGAAATCGGCGGTGTCGCCGCCGCCGATGATCGAGACGGCCTTGGACGCGATGATGGCGTCGGCCATGGCGCGGGAGCCGGCGCGAAATTCTTTGACCTCGGTGATGCCGAGCGGTCCGTTCCAGATGACGGTGGATTTGCCGTCAAAATCGAGGAAATCGTAGATTTCGGACTTGAGGCGGGCGCCGTAGTTTGGGGCGGCATCCACGATATACTCTTTGGCGCCTACGCCGGCTAGGGGCGTTTGGTGCAGGTTTTTGGCTTCGGTAAGGCTTTCTGAGACCATGACGTCGGCCGGGAGCACGAGGTGGGTGTTTTCGCTCTCGGCTATGGCCAGGAGCTTTTTGACGTCGGCTTCGGCGTCGCGCTCGGCTACGCTGAGGCCGATATTGGTACCCTGCACGAGCGCAAACGTGTTGGCGATGGGGCCGGTGAGCAGCATGGCGTCGACTTTGGGAATGAGGTTGGTGAGAATCTCGAGCTTGGTGGAGACTTTGGCGCCGCCGATCACGGCCACGAGCGGGCGGTTGGGATGCTCGACGGCCCCGGTAATGGTGTCGACTTCGCGCTCCACCAGCAGGCCGGCCACGGCGGGCAGGTAGTGCGAAATGCCTTCGGTGGAGGCGTGCGGGCGATAGGAAGCAAAGGCGTCGTAGACGAAGATGTCGCCGAAAGCGGCCAGCTGCTTGGCGAAGGCGGGGTCGTTGGCTTCTTCTTCGCGATGGAAGCGCACGTTTTCGAGGCACAGCATGCCGCCGAGCTGGAGGGCGGCCACGGCTGCTTCGGCTTCGGGGCCGACGCAATCGGACACGAATTTCACTGGCCGGCCCAATACTTCGGCAGCTTTTTGGGCTACTGGTTCGAGGCTAAATTTGGGATCAGGCTTACCATCGGGGCGGCCGAGGTGGCTCGCGATGACTATTTTGCAGTTTTTACTCCAGAGGTACTCCAGGGTGGAGCGGGTGGCTTCGATGCGAAAGGCGTCGGTGACGGCGCCGTTTTCGACCGGGACGTTCCAATCGAGGCGAGCGAAAATGGTTTTATTTTGGACATCAATGTCGCGGATGGTTTGCTTGTTCATATGGTTAGTGTAGTGGATTTTTTGACTACTGTCTGTTTCGAAGCACGCTCATGGATAGGGTGTAACGGAATCCGAGGATTTCTGGCGAGTGTGAGCGTAAGTAATTGAGAAACCCTCGGATTCCGTTACAATGGCACGATGCGTGAGTCGGAAGGAGCGTCATGACAGGTCCACTGGAGTCGACAAAGTTTTATCTATTATTGGCCTTGGCAGAGGGACCCTTGCGGGGTGCGAGTGTGCGCCGACAAATTTTGGAGGACACGGTTGGAATGTATTTGGCAGACGGGACGTTGTATGAAAGTTTGGCTAGCTTGGTCCGAACAGGGCTGCTCGAGCGAACGGACACAACTTACCGGCTCACCGACAAAGGCCGGCGGCGGTTGGAGCTGGAAGCGCGCACGTTGGGGCGAGCTGTGGAATTGAGCCGGGCTCGGCTGGGTTGGCGCTAGGCGACCTTGATGACAACCTTGTCGGTGCCGCCGATGAGTCCTGGCTGATTGCCAGAAGCTACGACGGCGTTGTCGCCTTTGTGAATGTTGCCGGCGGATTTGAGCAGGCGCAGGACGTGGTCGGTGGCGTCTTCCATGGATTCGGCGAGATAGGATTTGCCGCCCCAGACGATAGCCATTTGGTAGTAGACCCGCTCGTGATCGGTCACCATGATGATGGGCACGTTGGGACGCAGGGCGGAAATGTTGCGGGCGGTTTGGCCAGAGCTGGTTTCGGCCACGATGACTTTGGCGGGCAGCTGATGGGCCAGTACCACGGCGGCGGCGGAGATGGCGTTGGCGGGTTCTCCGCCCACAAACTCCACGTGATCGCCCATGTGGACGTGGTTTTCTTCGCGCTCGGCATAAAGGATGACGCGCTTCATCATGCGCACGGTTTCGACCGGGAAGAGGCCCATGGCGGTTTCGCCGGAGAGCATCACGGCGTCGGTGCCCTCCATGACAGCGGTGGCCACGTCTGACACTTCGGCGCGGGTGGGTTGCGGGGATTGAATCATGCTCTCGAGCATTTGAGTGGCCACGATGACGGTCTTGCGATGATGCTTCGCCAGCTCGATCATGCGACGCTGCACAGCGGGTACGGCCTCGGGCATGGTTTCGACGGCCAGGTCGCCGCGGGCCACCATGAGAGCGTCGCTAGCGATCACGATCTCTTCGAGGTTGGCGACGGCGGCGGCGGTTTCGACCTTGGCAATCACGCGCAGATCGGAGCCGAATTTGGCTAGCCGCTCCTTGAGACTCAGGATATCTTGGGCCGTCTGAACAAAGGAGAGGGCGATGTAATCGGCCTTGGCCTTCACCGCGAATTCAATGTCGGATATGTCCTTGGAGGTGAGGATGTCGCCGCCAAGATCAGAGTCGGGTAGGTTCATGCCTTGGTTGGAGTAGAGGAGGCCGGGCGTGAGAACTTGGCCGGTGATAAGGCCTTTTTCGATTTTGTGAACTTCAATCTGGATCATGCCATCGCGCAGAAAAATGCGCTCGCCTTTTTTGAGGTAGCGCGAAATATCATGTTGCACGGGAATGATGCCAGTGGAGTCAAACGTGGCTCCATATTGGAACCGCACCAAATTATCGCGGACGAACGGCAGGCCGTCGGCCGGCAAAGTGCCGACGCGGATCTTGGGGCCCTGAAGGTCGGCGATGACGGCGACGGGGCGCTCATGCTTGGCACTGAGTTTGCGGGCAATCTTGAGGACTTCGCCGTGCTCCTCTTGGGTGCCATGCGAAAAGTTAAGGCGGAACGCATTAACCCCCGCAAGCATGAGTTGTTCCAGTACTTGCGGGGAGTTAGAGGCGGGGCCAATGGTGGCGATAATTTTGGTGCGTTTGAATGATGCAGCTAACATTTCTTTAGTGTAGCACCATTTGAGACCGACTAGGGGTGCAGGATATCGTGGATAGCCTTGCGGAAGGTCCTGAGCGCGTCATTAATGGCATCGCGGTAGGTGTTGCGGGCGGTTCGGATGCAGGCGCGGAAGGTGTTTTGATTGGACAGGCGACCAGAAGCGGTAGCTTGCGCGACCATGAGCGCTTCATCGCCGTCGAGACGCGATTGGAGCTGGGCATTGGCGGCCTTGAACGTGGTATCGAGTTTGGCGTCGGAACTGAGCGCAGCGGGACTGGCGGCTTTGGCGCTGAGATCACCTATAGCGCTCGTGGAGGATGAGCGGAAGTTGGACACGACGGTGGACTGGCCGCCTAGGTGATCGTCGACACACTTCTGGATGTCGGTCTGGAATTTGTCATTGGCAGCAGCGAGGGCTTGATTGAGGGCATCAACGGCCGCCCGGATTTGCTCGGCTATGCCGCCGTAGCCGTCGCGGGCAGCGACGGGCGTGGTGCTCCGGTCGGCCTGCGCGAAGCCTACTACGCCCACGGTGGCAGTGACGGCCACCAAGCTGATGGCGAACACCGCCTTGGCGATTATTTGTCGGTTGATGCTGGGACGATTAGTGTTGGCCATATTGGATCACCTCCTTGCCTGCGAGGAGGCGGACCCCCTCTCAATATCTGTATGCTTTAATTCTACTATAGCCTGGATCGTGCCAACCACCAACAGCTCAAAGACGTAAATGGCGGCGTTGTGTGCGAGGCCGGACTGCCCGAGTGCGCTAAACACGGGGATGGAGACTAGGATAACCAGAGCAAGAACGAAACTTGTGCTGCTGGGGATCCGGCGGCTGACGACTACCGCTAATGCATATACCGCGATGGCTGCCTGCCCAAACATGGAGCTGGCGGCGGCGCCGAAGGCCAGCGCGGCGATGAGCGGGTACTGGGCCAGATTCCATAACCATCTCTGTGATCGTCTGGTGCGTGGCCGGGGCTGGACGGGGGACGCTTGATGAACACGCCGTGGCATCCCCGCAGGCACCGGCAGCTGACCTCGACGCACCGGCGCGGGGCGTACCGGACGGTAAATGTCTCCGGAAATGCCGGGCGGTGCAGTCATGGGATGGCCTGGTATAGCTGCCAATCGGGGGTCTCCGCGACTAAGGTAAGATCGCTCTGAGCGCGGAGCCAACCGTAGTTTTGCCAGTCCGACACCTTTATGAGCACAACGTAGTGTACCCCGAGGGCCCGTAATCTAGAACCGGCATTATGCTCAAAAAATCGGCGATCTATGACATCATTTTGTATTTTATTGACAATGCCTAAATCTGAATCGGGAGGTACACCGGGCAGCTCGGGGTCGTTCGAGACAATACCTGGACGGTCAAAAAACTGCGCTGAGGGGTTGGCAACGGGACGATGGGCGAAATCGAGGTAGATATATTGATGCCATGGCAACATAAGTGTGTCGGGATGTCCGGGCGGGGCTGCCGGCAGAGCGTTCAGCCGCGCATTGAGATCGGACCAGCCGGCGGGATAGGCCGTGGCGGTGAGCTGGCCGGCCGCTCCCCACGGCAGCAGCGGCGCCCAGGCAAACACCAGCACGGCCGTAGCTGCCAGGAGGCCGCGCCGCCAGAAGGGCTGGAGCCGAGTGCCGGCAGCGGCCAGCGCACCGGACGCCAAGTAGGCATAGGCCAGCGCGATGAGCGCCGCCCACTTTTGGGGCTCACGGTAGCCGCGATAAAACGGCAGGTGATCGACGAGAAGGTGCGTGAGCGCCGCGGTGGGCGGCCAAGCGACACCAATGGCGAGCAGCCAGGCCAGGCTAGCCGCGACGGCCAGTGCCAGCCCGAGCCGATCGCGCCGGCGCACTGCTAGCACGAGGCCGATGATGGCTAAGATGAGTATTGTGGCTGCAGCAAGCCAAAACCATGCGCCCGTGCTCGAGCCGGGCACCACCAGGCCGGTGCGCTCGCCCCAAAAGCCCTGGAGCGCGGCCACGGCGGCCGGCGCGCCGAGGGGGCCGGCGGTGGTGCGGAAGGCCTCGAACTGCCCGGCGTCGAAGCCGGCCACGGCGCGGGCTGCCGCCGAACGGTGCAGCAGCCAGGGCACGAGCCAGGCGCTGGCGGCCGCCAGCCACAGGGCCGTGGCCAGTGCCAGCCAGCGTCCGGTGTGCGGCCGCCACCCTCGGCCCCAGGCGCTGGCGGCGATGACGGCGGCGAGCAGTAGCGCGGCCATGGGCAGCAGGTGCAGCGACGCCATGCCCAGGCCGACCGCCCAGGCCCCGAGCACCAGCGCCCGCCGCGCGCCGGGACGCTCAAGGAGCCGCAGCAGGGCATCCACCAGCCAGGGCAACAACGCGTAGCCGGCCAGCACGAGCCATTGGCCGGCCATGAGCCGTTCGTAGGTGAAGGGGTTGACCACGTACATGAGGCCGGCCGCGTAGGCCGACCAGCCCGGCGACCGACGCGCCGCCAATCGCCACATGCCCACCCCCGTTAGCACCGGCAACCCCACGAGCACGAGCTTCTCGACCACCCAGCCCGGCAGCACCACACTGAGCGCTCGAATGAGCCACCACAGCGGGGCGGTGTTGCTGAGCATATCGGAAGCAGCCATGTGCGGACCCCAGCTCAGATCAACCGTGAGCACATACCCCGGCAGCAGCAGCGGACCGAGTACGATCAGGGCGAGTCCCAGAAACACTAGCCACGGCCGTGCGCGAATAATTTGAGAGGAATGATGCATGCAGACAGTGTACCAAAGACGTAGCCCCCGGCCTCCGCGGTTGCGGATACCAGGGGCTTACCGTCAGGGTGTTGTGCTTGTGGCGTGAACATTGAGCGGACGCGTGGGTTTGTTGCGTGGACTCAGGCTCGCGGGGCCAGCCGGTAAGCCCGAGGGCCAAGGCTGACCGGGGTGCCCAGGGCACTCGCGAAGACGGTCGAGACCGCCTGGAGGAGCCGTCCCGTGACGGCTCCGACATCAGCACCGTAGAGCACGGTGAACTCGAACGTCCGGTTATTCACCACGTTGAGCCTCATTACGGCCGCTAGGCCCGCAGGCTGTCGATGGAGCTGCACGAGGATTGCGGCGTGGATGTCGGCTACCGTCAATCCGACAGTAGCGCGGAGTGTCCCACCGTCGGTGGAAGGCTCTAGCTCGATCTCGACCGGCTCGGTTTCGACATGTTCGGTCCCTCTTTCCAGGGTAGTCATGAGCCTGTGCTCCTTTGCACTCGTTCTGACGACGGCGAAGGTAGTTTCGCCATTTGGTTATTATACTACTAATGCTTCCTGGAATCAACTTTGGCTTAACAGACTCAACCCCCGGCGCAACGTGCGCGCCGGGGGCGGGTCGGATCAGGTTTGGTCGGGGGGCGGGAGCGGTGGGGACGGCGGCGGGGTGACGGCCGTGTAGATTGGGCCGATCCTGGCGGGCTCAACGAGCCGGTTGTGGTTGAATGCCCGAATGGCGACGCCGGTGATGGCGTCACGCATTTTCTTGCGGACGGTTTCGGGCCTCAGGCGGCGGTCGGGGGGCCACTCTTCCGGACGCAGGAAATATACGACCGTGAGCTGGCCGAGATTGGCGGTAACTCCGGCCAGAGCGTTGAGATACCCTCCTAACGCGGCGGCGGTGGGATCAGGAATTTTGTACGCCTCGACCGGTTGAGCGGGCTGTTGCCCGGTGGAGTCGGCGAGGAAAAACGTGAACCTGCCACCGTGCGGGCCGGTGTCTCCGCCCCACATCTGGTGAAGGCCGACGAGTGGCGTCAACGAACCCCTCACTTCTGTGATCCGACAGATGCACAGCGGTTGCTGCGGACGACCATTATGGCATTTAATATGCCGGCGGTCAATGGGTCCAGAGCGCTGCCCCCAACATGACGGATCCCCGGCGCACGATGCGCGCCGGGGATCATCGCTAGATTGAGGGACAAGGGGTCGGCAGGGTTAGGGCCGAGCGATGTGGCGAAGCTCAAACTACCGTCGCGTCCTCTGTACGCCGGCGACGGCGTCGCTACCGGGTGCCGCGTACGTGCGGAGGGTGAGGTTGACGATGTGGTCGGGCAAGTCGTCGTTGAGCAGCGCAGCCGCCACGGCAGCTTTCACCGATTCCAGCATCGAATCGGCGCGAGACCAATCCAACACAGTGCCGGCCGGCCAGCCCAACAGCTCGGGGACCGGCGCCGGCAGGGGCTCGCCCACGGGGCCCGGCAACTGGAAGCTGAATGCTTCGGCCGACACCGCGACGAGGCAGGCGGCGGGGTGGGCCTCGAGCACGGCGGCGACGCGGCTGGCGAGCGCCGGCGTGAGGGGCTCGCCGATCACCTCGTAGGCGGCGGTGATGACCACGGGGTCGTCATCTGGCCCGCACGAGGGTAGGGGTTGGTCGAGGTGCGTGCGGGGGAGAAATGGAGCAACGGTCTCTCCCAGCGTGCAGGCGAACCGGGGCTCGCCGTTGGGGCTGGCAAACATGTGCATCCCCTCCAAGCGGGTATCTAGCGGAATGAGCGGCCAGACGGCCGCTGCTGACTCAGCATTGTACTATTTTTGGCTTTTGTCAAGCCGCAAAACAGCGTAGCCCCCGGCGCAACATGTGCGCCGGGGGCATTCGCCAGATCTGGTTGGAGGGGTCAGCGGGGGCGGGCGGTAATCGGCTCGATGGGGCTCACCAGCACCGGGAAGCCGTCGGGGGCCTCGCGCTTGCGGTCGCAGAGCAGAGTCCGGACCCCCAGATTCACGACGGCCGCCAGGTGGAGGGCCTCAAAGCGGCCCATGGTGGACGACCGGATGCCGCCGCTAGCCAGGAGCTGCACAACCCTGGGGGCCAATCGCTCCCCCTGCGCGCCCCGGAGGGTGTACCTGAGGCTGTTGGGGTTGACGTCGAAGTCGACGACCACAGCGTGGCAGTCGTGGCCCAGGAACCACTCCAATGCCTCGATCGTGGGCTGGCCCCACACCGAACTGGGCCTGAGCACGCCGACGTAGGCGCCGTGCACCGGCGCCTCTGAGGGCACCAACTCGGGTACGAGACTATACGGCATGGCCGTCTCCAATCTGACGAATGTACAAGCAGCGGGACGCTGCGTTATTTCATTATGACATTAAGACCGCTTATGGTCAAGGTGGCCGACGCCCACAATGTGCATGGTAAAGCCAAAACCGGTGTAGGCCTCGGCGTCGAGGAGCCGGCGGGTGTCGAGCACGCGCCGGTGCGCCAGGCGCTGCGCCACCTCGGCGGGGCTCACGGCGGCAAACTCGGGCCACTCGGTGAGCACCGCCAGCACGTCGGCGCCGTCGGCCGCCTCGAGGGCGCTAGCAGCCGCGATCACGCCGGCGGGCGCCGAGGCGGCGGGGTCGTAGGCGGCCACGGTGGCGCCGGCTGCCAGCAGCGCGGCGATGACGCGCAGCGCCGGCGACTCGCGGGTGTCGTCGGTGCCGGCCTTGAAGCTCAGGCCCCACACCGCCACGCGGGCACCGGCCAGCCGGCCGCCGGCGAGCCGCCGCACCAGCTCTACCATGCGCTCGGTTTGGGCGGCGTTGGCGCGCACCACGGCCTGCATCAGTTCAAATTCGTACCCCACCGAGGCCGCCAGCCCCATGAGTGCCTGCGTGTCCTTGGGAAAACACGATCCGCCCCAGCCGGGTCCGGGCTGCAAAAACTGCGGCCCAATGCGGCTATCGGCGCCCACCCCGGCCAGCACATCGTGGGCGTTGGCGCCGAGCTCCTCGCTGATGGCGCTGATGGAGTTGGCAAACGATATTTTGGTCGCTAGAAAGGCATTTGAGGCATACTTAATGAGTTCGGCAGTGCGCGCGTCTACGAGCATCACGGGGGCCTCGACGCCGCCATACAGCCCAGCCACCACCCGAGCCGCTGCCGGGTCGGCCGAGCCGATCACGATGCGGTCGGGGCCCAAAAAGTCGGCCACGGCAGTGCCTTCGCGCAAAAATTCGGGATTGGACGCCACGGCCACGTCGGCGCGGCCCAGTGCCTGCGCCACCCGCTCGGCGGTGCCCACCGGCACGGTGGATTTGTTGACCACCACGGCGCCGGGGGCGAGGTGATCCTTGATTTCGGCCGTAGCCGCCATGAGGTAGCTGAGGTTGGCCGAGCCGTCGGCGGCCTGCGGGGTGGGTACACACATCATCACCACGCGCCGGTCCCCTACCACTCCGGCCGCGCCCACCACAAACCGCAGCCGGCCAGCCGCCACGCCGGCCTGCACTAATTCCTCGAGGCCGGCCTCCATGATAGGCATGTGCCCAGCCCGCAATTGTTCAATTTTGCGCTCGTCCACATCCACGCACACCACATCGTGCCCCAGGCTCGCCAAGCACGCCCCCGTGGTGAGGCCAACATATCCGGTTCCAATCACAGCAACATTAACAGAAGATTTCACGAAGTGCATTTTACACCGTACGGGGGCGCGGCGCCATCTGTAAAAATGCTAATGTCGGCCGATCTTGCTCGCCATCCGTGTGCAATGCGGCCGAAGACATTAGGGTAGCTAGCCTCTATCCTGCCCATGTCGTCGTCGGCGCCAGTCCCAAGCCAGGAATCCGATGCACGCCACGAGGGTGCCGCCGCTCACGATGAGCCCGATGTAGAACCATCGCTGCGGCGTAAATTCGGCTACCATCTCGAGATCGTATGAACCATCGGCATTTTGAGTGCAGAGCTTCTGCTGTCCGCAGAGTTTATCGACATCCACGTACCAGCCGTTTTCGAAATCATTGAGCTTGAAGTGATCCCCCGCAGCGACTGCATCGGGCTTGGCCCACGGCAGCCACGATCCCAGCCCCTTCACCTTGCCGTTGTTGATTTCGAGACGCCAATCCGGATGGTAAGCCTCGGCCATTGCGAGGTAGAACGGGGTGGTGGCAGCCCGTATTGAGATCGTTCTCGCTGTTTGACTTGGAGCCTTAAAGCTAATGTCTTTTGGTGGCTTCACTGTAATGTTCGCGTTTGTCAGGGCGAAATATTTGCCGGTGATATCAGGGGTCTTTATCACTCGAAGGTCGTCATAACGTACGACTGACTCTGCGCCATCATCTTCTGAATATGCGTATAAGGTAATGTTCGCAATTTTCGCGCCGGGAGGAATTACAAACGTCGACTGGTATTTCTTCCATATCGTTGAGGCGATGGATATACGCTCTGTGATTTTCGTCTTCTGAGGATCGTCTAAAATTACGGAATATCCGGCACTCTGCGTGCCGTTCGTGGTGTAGTCAAAAGTAATTTGGTAAGTCCCATTTGGCTCAATGGGGATATTATTGGCGCTGGTGCAGGCAATGTGCCGCGAAGCATGGAGCTCGAGGGATCGCCTACCATCGCTCGCTTTTGTACTTATATTCATCCCTATCTTGGGCTTGTCGTCATACGCGCCGCAATCGCCAACATTTTTTTCCCAAAGCCCATTTTCGAACGAACCATTCGGAACGATGTTCTCGTACGTATAGGCCTGATCTCGATACGCCGTCGGGCCACTCTGGAAGGGCTCGAATTGGTTCTGTCCAAAATCCAGAGAATCGAGCTTTTTTAGGCCAACGATTTTTACATTGTCGTAATTTGTTTCCGCGAGCTTACTCTGCTGCTCAGATGGTCTTGCCATGAGAGTAACGCCGAGATTGGTAGCCCCAGAGGGACGAGCCTGAATCGTGGCATACGTGCGCCACGCATCATCGGGCGCTCGCAGGTTATATTTTCCCAAGACTTCCTTTGTTTCCGAGTTGCTGATCTGGTACGCAGCGTAGGTACCATTGTGTATTTTGTAATCCATGGCTGTGAGATAAAAATCTGCTCGAATTGGTAAGGGCGCTGAGGCGGTACAGGCCATGTGTTTCTGTGCCGTCATATTTAGAGAGTATTTTCCATCGGAAGCCACCGAACTTTGTCTCACGGATATCGAGGGACTACCGTCGTAATTATTGCAATCTTGTACTTTGTCCTGCCATAAACCGCTTTCGAACGATCCGTTGATGACGTTATTGCCTGTCGTGGCAGAGTAGACTCCAATTTTTTCAACGTTAGACCCAAGATAATGCTCCTGGTTGTCGCTCGCGTTAAGTTTTGTAATTTTTCCGTCAATATCCAGATATATGTCGGGCTCTCGTGCAACATTTATCCGTTTTATAATTGAAAAACTAGCCGCGTTGGCTACTCCCCTGGTTGCACCTAGGTTTTTTCTGAGATCTCGCGACAAAATCTGTAGTTCATTCCCCGCCACGCGATATTCGTACTCGCTAAATCTGGCTGGCCGATAAATCGTTGACCCCCTCAGGTCCTCCTTGCTAGCAAGCTCGCGGTCCCGAGTTGGTTGCATGTCTTCGAAAGTGCCAAATAAGTCCGTTATCTTTCGAGCATAAGTCTTCTCTTCGCCACTCACAAAGTTGAAATCTTTCTCTCCTAGGGCCTGTTTCGCAAAGTTGAGCGATCCCTGGAGTGCTGGCATGCCCGGGATTGAATATAGATTGCTGAAGGTTGAGACATAGGGCTTAACATTCGTGTTTTGGTAGAGTGCGATGTCGTTGATGCCAGTATTAACCCGTTTTAAGAACGGCATTTTATCGAGCAAATCGGTGTAGTTGCTTCGGATATCGCCGTAATTAATGAAGAAATCATCGTCATTTTTAGTATCCCTTAACGGGACTACGACATATTTAATGACTCCGTCCGCTAGAAGCTCGGGTGCAAACGGATTCTGGAAAACCTCCATGGCCTGCTCCTCGGTGGTCAGGTAGCTACCATCCACGGTGCGTTTGATGAAATCGACCCACGAGGATTGCGCTATATCGATTGCCCCTACTTTCGGGTGCATGTCGGAGTCTAGCGCCCATCGCGAGTCCTTGGGGGCCCACAGCGTCCTGGAAAAAGACGATTCGTCCAACAATTTGTTGAGAGCCGTATAAGACTCTGGGATTGTACGACTTGCGAACGTGGTCTGGATCGTACCGCTTATGATGGGAGCTAAGTTTACTACCATAATGCTCGCGAGAGCTGCCGCAAAGCCTAGGGAGAGGTACTTATGGCCGATTTTCTTCAACGCAATATATGCGCCGGGGATGAGAACCGTATACGATAACGCGATTAGTAGGTAGAATTTGCTCGCCTCTCTATACGCACCGAAGCCGGGAAAGTGCGCGTAGAGCCATTGATACGCCTGCGGAAAGGGAGTGTCTACCTGTTTTGTTAGAAATATTCCCAGAATGCCAAGTGTGGCAAAGAAAATTATCGTTCTTCTGGATTTATTCAAGAATATCCCGAGAGTTGCGGCGACGGGAAGCAGCCAGAAATACAATGGGATGTGGTTAATAATAAATGGTATTGGTCGTCCACCGTTCCAGAAGGGGTGAAACAGGGTTAGGGCTTCATTAATGTCGTAAAACGCATTTCCGAATAACCCTCGCGACAGAATATCCGCGCCAATTGCACCGTTGATTTTGGTGAAAGCAAAAATCCAAAAGAAATTGAGCAGCCCGAATATGGCAAACGGAATAATTGAGCGCAGCGTATAGCTTATGATCTCGTTAATTTTTTTATGATCAATGATTTTTGCGACGCCCTGGCCGGCGGCGGCGAAGACGAGGATCCAGGCAATTATGTATGCGGCTCGGGGTTCATAGGCCGACGACGCCGAGAGCAGGAGGCCAGCCCAGATGCCATAACGAAGGCTCTCCTTCTCTAAGAACTCTAAATATGCGAGCAGCACCCACGGGGCAAGCGCATATGCGCCCGCGAGCGTTAGATGCCCGGTCAGTAGGATTAAAAAATAGGTATTACAGGAATATATGATGGCGCCCAGTATGGCTGCGATTCGGTTTTTAAAAATCTTCCATACCAGAAAAAAGGCCCCGAGCGGAGTGAGGAGCACTGCTGGCCAGAGGTGCACGAGCCTTTCGGCCAGGGCAAAATCGATCTGCAGGGCAGCTGACAAGAACCCATAAAATGCATAGGTGGGGGCCTGCCCAACGTCGACGAGAATGCGCCCAAACGAATAGTCTGACAGCCAAAGTGAAAAATAATGGATTCTCAGCGTATCGGCGCTTACGCGAGAGACATAGCTCCAATCCCCATGAGTCATTATCCCGAACCCAAGAAACCACACTCGATAAACCAGGATGTTCAGAAGTATGATGAAGCCGACCAGGTATAAATTCTTCTTATTCATCGCCTATTAGCTCGTGCCTTCTCAAGCAACTCAGACAATTCTATATACGAGCGATTTTTGTTAAATTCTCGGCTTATTTTTTCTCTTGCCGCTTGACCAATCGAGTTGAATTTTGCACGATTCGTCTTTCGTAAAGTGTCCAATGCAATTATCTTCTCGGCGAATTCTTTTGGTTCTGGACTGACGAGAAAACCCGTTTTCTCATTTTCGATCACTTCCCTAGGGCCCGATATATCCGAGGCTATAGCTATCTTGGATGCCAAGCCCGTTTCAACTGCTATCTTGTTTAGCGTCTCATATCGAGACGGGATGAGGGAGATATCGGCCCATTCGTATAATGTCCGCATATCTGCGACGGGGACATGTCCGAGATATTCTACGTTGGGATAGTTTCTTGCGAGCGATTCGGCTATGGATTCTAGATTTTCGTCGCCGCTCCCTGCTATCCGGAATCTGTATGCTTCGAATCGTTCATGCTTGCTGAGCGTTTGAATTATAGTTTCGAGCGTATCGACCCCTTTGGCCTCGCTAAGACGTCCGGCGAATAGAATATTGAGAGAATCAGTTTGATTGCGTCGCACCGAGCCCTCCGTAATATCGAATCCATGATGTATCACCACCGCGTTTTTGTATTTTAATTTTTTTTGAACAAAGGCCATATCTTCTTGATTATTACATTTGATGTAGGCAGATCCTTTTAGCAGGTACCGATAAATAAACCCGCCGTAGATCAAATTATGAAGCTTTGCGGACACAGAGGGGGCGTTCGTAAAGTAGACGGGGGTGTGTGCCCCGACCACCACCGGGGGTAGGTTCTTGTAGCCAATGAGTTTTAATATAGCCAGTTCGATGATCTCATTTTTTGTATATACGACGTCGTACTTTTGCAGTCTTTCCCGCAAATCCCGAAGGGAATCTGCCTGCAAATATTTGACTGCTCCTAACCTTATTTTGATGTCTTTAGCGCTCTCTCGATATATCGTCGAGGTTGAATGCTTCCTAAAGTAATACAACGTTAGCAGATGTTGAAGGGCCTCATTTAGCCGAGGTGTAGCCGTAATGATCGAGGCTTCGTCAACATACCGACCACGTATTAAATCCGGCGCGGTGGCAATGAGGTAATTCTCTAACCCTCCGCCGTATTCTAAAATTCCAAACGAGAAAAAAATTACCCGCATACTAGGCAAGATACCATTGAATGGTTTGATCGATGCCGCTATTGAGATCCGTATATTCTCCGCCGGTCATCCTCAGATGATTTGCTACGTCTAGGACTCGCCGCGCCGACCCGCCAGGCTTGCTCGTGTCCAGGTTTGCTTTGACTTTTTTTCCCTGAAGATCACCTATCCGGTTTGCCAACTCAAGTACCGAAATCGCTTCGGGGGACCCGATATTTAAATAATCGTCAAATTCATTTTCGACCATTCCCAAGATGCCTTTTGCGGCATCAGTGACGTATACGAAGCTCCTGACTTGACTGCCGTCACCCCAAATTTCGACGTCTTGATCGTCGGCTATTTTTTTAATCATGCTGGGGATCACGCGATTCATCGCAGAGCCAAAATGATCTCGGGGGCCATAAATATTTGCGGGACGGGGATGATAGATTTTTATGCCGTATTGAGATCGGAAGGCCTCTCCCATGATCTCTGAAAACCTCTTGGATAAGACATAGCCATTATCGGTATAGTCCCAATTTTTTCTATAGTCATCACTTTCGCGAATAGGATTACTAACTTGTCCCGGGTACACCTCCGCCGAACTTAAGAGGACCACGTCACTGATGGAGTTTTCGACCGCGGCGTTTAAAAGATTGGAGACGATTCTTAAATTGGAATCGAGTATCTTGGCGGCATTTTTTCGCTTAAATTCTGCGTTTCCATCGAGGGCGGCACAATTAATTAAAACGTCAGCATTTTGGGTGACTAAATTAACCCCGTGCGAATCAAGCAAATCTATCTTTTGGAAAGTAAGATTCGATACGTCTAGCCCGCGTTTGTGGAAAAATTTCGTATCCCCCCCGCGGTAGAGACAGATTACTTTTGCGTCTTGCCGCAGGAGCTCCTCTATGACATGGGCACCCACGAATCCTAAGCCGCCGGCAACTAAAACAGTTTTATTCTTCCAAAATTGCGTAGCTTTCATGCATTCCCCTTTAGTACCGAGTAAAGTATCCCGACAAACCCTGCTGAATATTCGGCCAGTCTCATAACCATAAAGGCTGCGGCGTCGACGGGACGACGGGCGAACAGCTTCCAATTTCTCAAATATGCCATTCGTATGGGAAAGTAGCTTTTTACACCGGCGGCCGGCCGTTTGGAAATGTACCGAGCTGAATCCCGCCCGTACATAAATCTCTTTCGCATAAGTTTTCGGAGGCTCAAGTGCCCCTCATTGTGCATGACTAGCGATTTGATTCTGGAGACAGTGTAGCCGTGATCTCTCAACTTCTGGTATAAATCCCAGTCGTCTCCTCCCCCTCCCAGGCTCGTATCGAGGCCTCCCAGTTGCACCCATACGCTGCGCTTTAGAAAACGAGGCGCCTCGACCGAGTCGTCGCCCCAGTAGCATCTTCTTTCTAGGTTTTTGGCTTGGGCCCATACCCCAATGCCGAATGAGTCTTCTGGAATTATTACAGCATCACTGCCGGATTCAGTGCAAAGCTCTACGGCGTCACGGATAACATTCTTTGTTAATTCCATATCCGCGTCTACATAATAGACTAACTCGCCGCCAGCGTTTTCGACTCCATAGTTTCTGCGGAAGGGGGCGTCAAAAAATCCTTTTTTGACTTTGGGATCATATTGTAAAACTTTAGCGCCCATTTTATTGCAGAGCTCAATGGTTCCGTCTGTGGATTGACCATCAACGACGATCGTCTCGACGTTTTTATAGGACTGCTCTTTCACGGACGCCAGACAGGCCTTGAGGAAACGGATGCTGTTTTTTGTTGGGATAACAACAGATACAAGGGGGGTGCTCATGGGTACGTATGTTACCAGAGTCATACTGCGAGGTCTTTTGTGCAAAATTACAGGGCGGGGTGGTCGGGAATGTAGGGAGATGGGTTGGGAGGGAGAATTTCAAGACTTGATGCGGGATGCAGTGTGGGCGGTATGATAGGAATCCGGTAGTTTACCGCTGGGCTTGAATCTTCGGAATATGTTCGGTATGATGCCGGCGTGTGAGGATAAAATGACTGAATAATGGACGAGATTGATGGCACTGACGACTGAAGATTTTCGCTTGATGCGAGTAGTGATGGACGAGGCGATTGCGCATCATCCGCGGTTCGATGATATCGATCGGCGGCTTGATTTGGTGGACCGACGATTTGATGAAGTGGAGCGCAAATTTGAGCAGGTAGACCGGCGGTTTGACGCAGCGGAAGCACAGTTGGACGCGCTGTTAGCCCGCACGGTGAGCCAGCTTTCTACCGTGATTCGTGATGGGCATACCATTATCGGCTCGATGTACACCGAGCTGGAGCGGCGGGTGGAGAACCTTGAGCGGACGGGGGCTTAACTGAGCTTCAGCGCGGCGGCGAAGTCGGCGTAGGCGCGATCGAAGGTGAGGGTGCTGGCCCAGGTGTAGGCGGCGGTGCGGAGTTGCTCGTAGCGGGCGGGGTCTTGGAGCAGGCTGGCGGTGGCGGTGGCGAGGGCCTGAGGGCTCGGGGCGGTGACGAGGCCAGTGCGGCCGTGGCGCACGCTGTCGCGCAGGCCGTCGACGTCGTAGACGACGGCCGGGGTGCCCTGGGTGGCAGCTTCGGTGACCACGAGGCCCCAGCCTTCTTTGACGCTCGTGACGAGGAGCAGATGGGATTTTTGCATGAGCTGGGCTTTGCGCGCGGGGGTGACACGGCCGAGGACGGTGATGTCGTGGTGGTGGGGGCTGGCGGCGATGGCCGCCTGGACGCGCGCGCCGTAGGGGCCGCTGAGGTCGCCGGCTACGATGAATTTGAGGCGGGGCAGCTGGGCCTTGGCGAGCTCGAAAGCGGCGATTTGGTGGAGCGTGCGCTTCATGGAGCGCATGGCGCCGAGCGACAGCAGCGTGGGGTCGGGGTATTTGGCGATGGCCCGCAGCTCTGGCACGGGAGTGAGCTGCGTGGCCTCGGCGATGACGCGGATGGACCGCGCGGTGAAGCCGTGCCGCACAAGGTCGAGCTTGGTGGAGGCGGAAACGGCGATGACGGCTGATTTTGGCTTGAGGAGGCGTAAATAGAGTGGTTCGAGCAGGTAGCCAAGTGTGCTGAGCGGCTGCGGGAATTCGTAGAACCAAATTTCGCGACAGAGCATGTGAAAGAACAAAACGGTGCGGACGCCGGTGTAGCGGCCGGCAAAAAACGGCATGGTGTTGCACTCATCGATGACGAGATCGGGGCGCAGCTGCGCGCGGTGGGCACGGAAATAACGCGCGGCGGCGAGGTAAACGGTGAAGCGGCTGCCGACGCGCACGACGCTAAAGCCGCGGCGCACGGCGGTGGCGGACGCTCCGGGATAGCCGGCGGTGATGAAGGTGACGGTATGACCGGCGGCGGCGAGGCGAGCGGCCAGCTCCTCGTTTACTACCTCGGCTCCCCCAGCCTGGGGGTTGTCGAGGTCTTTCCAGTTGAACCAGACGATATTCACTCGGCAGCTTTCCCGGCGTGAAGGTGGTTTTCGGGCCGGGCTACGTAGAGCGGACGGTTCATGACTTCAGTGTGAATATTGGCAATATACATAGCGATGAGGCCGAGGCAAATCAGGATGATGCCCACCAGAAACAGCAGGATCACGGCCAGAATGGCGGGGCCAGAGAAGCTCAGCCCCCACGGATCGCGCAGGAGGTACTTCTCGACGAAAATGAAGATGCCAAGTGGGCCGGAGATGAGGGTGATGAGGAGACCGAGGTAGCCGGCAAGGCGCAAAGGGAAAAAGCTCATGGAGACGACACTGGTGACGGCGAGCCCGAAGAGCTTTTGGTACGAATAGGCGGCGATGCCGGCATGGCGCTTAGCGGGAACGAACTCTACGTAGGCACGTCGAAACCCGAGCCAATCGACGAGGCCACGAGTGAGGCGACCCCGCTCGGTGAAGCGGTTGAACTCGTCGATGACGATACGGTCGAGCAAGCGGTAATCGGAGGCGCCGGCCCGGATTTCGACGCCGGAGATGGCGTTGATGAGGCGATAAAACAGGCTGCTGCCGGCGCGCTTGAGCACGGGCGCGTGGTCGTGACCCCGGCGCCGAACGCCGATGGCGACCTCGGCACCGGCGCGCCAGGCGGCGATGAGCTCGGGGATGAGCGCCGGCGGATGCTGGAGATCGGCGTCGATGGTGATGCCGGCCTGACCGCGGGCGGCGTGCAGGCCGGCACTCACGGCGATTTCTTTGCCGAAGTTGCGTACCAGCTCGATGGTGCGGACGCGCGGGTCGCCCAGGCAGAGCTGGCGGAGCACGGGGAGGGTGGTGTCGGTGGAGCCGTCGTCGACGAAGATAAACTCAAACTGGTCAGCCAGCGGTTTGGTAGCGGTATCGAGCGCAGTGTGCAGCGCCCCTAGGTTGGCGACTTCGTTGTGGCACGGGATAATGATGGAGATGAGGGTAGATTTGGTCATGTGCCTGAGTATTATTGCATATTCGGAATTTGTTCGGTATGATGTTTTTAGGTTTCCCGTGGCATATTTTACCGATAGAGGGCTCCTATATGTTTGTGCTATCCCCCAATTTGATTCCCCTAAAATATTAAAAAATCCTTAAACTTTCTAAGGAATGACGCGTTTCGGGAGAATTCGACTATCCTCGATGCGGCCAGAGGCGGCGGCGGACGGTGTCGAGCAGGCGCAGGCCGAGCATGAGGACCGAGCCGATCAGCAGCGCACGCACGACCGCGGCAGGGGTGCCGTGGTGGAGCGCGACGGCTCCAAAGGTGAGGGCGGCGCCGGCCACGGCGATGACGGCACTGGAGTACCGGCGCAGCGCCAGGTCGTAGGTGAGCAGCAGGTTGATGAACGCAATCACGAAAAGTGCGAGGCTAAGTTCTGGGAGCAGCGAGGACAGCTCCAGATACCGCGGCCCCAGCAGCAGGCGGGTGAAGAAGCTGGGGAACAGCGCGAAGGCCGTGAGCGCGGCGCCACCGAGGACTGTCTGCAAGACCACCGAGCGCCACAACAGTCCGCGCGTGGCGGCCGCTGGCTCGCCGAGTTTGACCGTCGAAAGCAATACGCCCGCTACTGAGCCCGTGAGAAAGTAAATGATGCGAGCGATGGTGGCGATACCGGCGTAGGCGCCGGCGATTTCGGCCGAGAAGTAGTGCTTGACCACGAGGATGTCGAAGCTAAATTGAACCGTCGTCACGAGCGATATGATGAGCACGAGGCCGGCATACGCCAGCTGCGGCCGGATGACTGCGAGATCGGGCCAGCGCCAGCGGCCGGCTAAGGGGTGCAGGCCGAGGCGACGGGCGTAGCGGGCGGTGTAGATGAGCGCGATGAGCTGGGCCGCCACCAGGCCGCCGATAGCACCGGCGGTACCGAAGCCCCCGAGGACAAAGGCGACCGAGGCGAGCAATTTGGCGGCGGCGGAGAGAATGTTGCTCATGGAGAGTCGGCCGAAGGCATTGACACCGCGCAAGTAGGCCTGGCGCAGTGACAGCGGCACACTTATGAAGAGCGAGATGCCAAGAATAATGAATGGCAGCGGATCATTGAAATGTAGGTACCGCTGGATGGCCGGCAGGGCGAGCAGCCCGGCGACGAGGCCGATCAGAACTACCAGGCCGGCCAACCGCTCCAGCTCGCCGACGGTGCGGCTGCGGCGGGCGGCGTCTGGCTCGTTGGCCACCACGTTGACGGCTACGTTGCCGACCACCCCGAGGAAAATGGTGGCCTGCAAAAACAACGACACCACAGCCTGAATTTCGCCAAAGCTCGTGGCCGGCAGCAGGCGACCCAGGATGGGGTAATACAGGTAATTGAGCACGCTCACCACGAGCGACCCGGAGAAGAAGATGGCATTGTGCCGCAGGAACTGACTGCCGCGAGCACGAGCAAGGATGGGAGAAAGCGTCGTCATGTCTATACTAGAGGGTACACAATATGGTAGTATTTACCAGTTCAAAAAATGATATGGTCCCATCGTCTAACGGTTAGGACACCAGGTTTTCATCCTGGCAACCGGGGTTCGATTCCCCGTGGGACTACCATAGAGTCTTTATTCATATTTGCGAGCGCAAAGATGCCATTCACTCCTGGAAACAGGGGTGTTTTTGGTGTTCCACATTTTATTTCATCGACAGTTGGGATTTGGTCGAAAATGACGCCGAAAAGCTGGGCTTTTTTGATCGGGTCTATCTGTTGGAGGATCAATTTATCGAGGTGTTCCACGAAATATCGGACCCTTCCCAAGACTTTGCTAATTTCGTGCGGTTTCTCGGCTTCTTTCTTGGCCTTCTCGTCGGTAAGGGCTTCGATTTGCTGTTCTATTCTCACGAGGTCTTCCTCCATAAATTTAAGGGCGGTTGGTGAGTTCAATACGCGAATCTTGTCCATGGTGGCGACAGCATCTTTTCTTAGCTCTGCAATGCGCTCCTCGATGCCCTCCAGCTCTTGGAGCTGGCTTTGGTTGCGCAGATGCCACTCAGCAGAGACGGCATTCATGACGGCATCGAGGTGATCGCTAGAGACGGTAAGGTTGCCGATAAACTCGGCGACTCGATCCTCCAGCTCCTGCTTAGGTATACGGTAGTAGTGCCCACGATGTGCGCAATGGTAGGCGGGATAGTACTTCCCGGATTTGCCACGGGAAGCACTGCCGACGAGTGGCTTACGGCAATCGGGGCAAAGTAGATAACGGAAAGCAAAGTCAGGATAACGCTTACCCTTGTTAATCAGATGCTCGGGTGGTCGTTTGGTACTAATGGCTATTTCGCCATTGGCGCTCTCAACGATTACCTTCTTGCCTTTGTTGGCGCGATTGAAGAGATCGACGGAGATGAGGCCTTGGAAGGCGCACTTAATGGGCTTGTCCCCTGTCCACTTCTCGGCGTTGATGCCGGCGTAGATGGGGTTGCGAAGTAACTTGTGCATTGCCTTCACCGTTAGCGGGTTGCCCCCGCTTTTGGCAATGACCTTAGTCCTATCATTTTGGTCGCGAATATACTTCACTCTGGTTCTGAAGCCAAGTTCGTTGAGCTTGTCTACGATTTCTTCGTCATGGAGGGTGCCCTTAGCGCTTAGCTCAAACATCTGGAGGATGTACTTGGATTCGGTGGGATGAGCCTTGAGCACACATCGTTTGCCATGCTTGGTTTCGGCTTTTTCGCTGATGAGGCCGTACGGTGCACGGCGCATCCAGTAGCCCATTTGGGTGTAGCGGATTTCGGCGCCGATGATGCGGCTCATGATGTCGCGGAGTTCATCTTTGGCGCGTTCGGCTTCGAGGATTTCCGATTTTTTGCTGGGTGAGTATTTGCTCCATTTGTATTCGAAGCCGAGGTGATCGAGGGTGTTAATTTCTTGGCCGCTAATGACACCGTAGATGTCCACGAGTTTGACCCGGCAATGGTCGAGCTGGGCGGTTAGCTCGCCATAGGCATGTGAGCCACCGCGCGTGAAGCGATCGATGGATTTGATGATAAAGAGCTGGATGTCGTTCCTGGGATTCTTACAGTAGTCGATGGCCGGCTGGACTGGCTGCTGGTCTTTGGAAGCAGATTCCAGAAATACGAAGTATTGTTTGATTGTGATGCCTTGGGTGGCGGCATAGCGTTCGATTTGTTCTTTTTGAGCTTCGGGCGAATCGCCGTCTCGGCCTTGTTTCTCGGTGGATACTCGGATTGCGGCTACGGCATTCTTGTTGGCTAATGACGGCATATTCCCCTCCCCTATTGCTTCTCTTGGGCTTCTTTAGCCATGGCCGCGTCAATGGCTTCTCGAGTTTCCTTATCAGCGATGGCGTCGACGATAATGTTGGCTAGGAGAGTGATGCGATCGTCTGTCGTCATGCTGAAGATTTCAGGGGACTTCTCTTTGTTCTTTGCGCCTTTAACTCTGCCCATTTCTACCCTCGCTTACCGTAATTTGCCATCAAAACAAGTTTCAGCGAACATTCGCGAAATGTAGCAATTCGGCTAAGTTATGGCTTTTTCAGAATTTGGGTTTAGAGGGATTGCCCGGCCGGGTGCGGTTAGCCAGGTCCTTTTCGACGAGCTTTTTAAGCTTGTCATTCCCGTCTTTAGCGAGCGCTTGCAGTACAAATTCCGTCAGACTTAGCCCGCGACTATAGGCAATGGCCTTGGCCTCGTTGAGTATTTCAGGAGCCGCGTTGATTTGGAATCTTGGTCGCACTGGTGTCATGACTTTATTGTACTATGAGTACTGCAATTTGGGCTTGTGTTTTGTGCTTAGCCGAACTGTTAACGTACTCATGTTCTTGGTATTTATTGTAGTATTAGTAGTACATTAATGCAAGCTTAGTACAGTTGGTCTTCGAGCAATGTTCTGTCCCGAATCTCCATATCGGGATGGCAGCGAGCCAGTGCCCAGCTCATGACTGGCTGGTCTGTCCTCCACCACTCGGCAACGCTCGTTAGCGCGGGATAAAAGATCGGATCGCCATATATGCCGGCGGCTTCGATCTCCCAAGTCCAAATCGTTTTGCCCTGCTGGTCTTGGCGTTCCAGCCAGTGCTTTAAGGGTAGCACTCCGCGGCGATCGCCTCGCCTAGCCAAGCCGCGAAAGGCTTCGGCGCGGGTTTCAAAATGACGGTCGCGAGTTCGGTCGAGCAACGCTTGGCGGATGGCGTCACTATTGTTAGCTTCGATGTCCAACTGTGTCCCGACGGCAAAAGTGGCCCAATTGCGCACGTCTGGGTCGGGATCGCGCATGAGCTCAAATAGCCGATCTAGGGCATATTTTGGCGCCCGCTCATGAATACCCGACACGATTGAACCTGTGGCGGCATACCGAACGTCTTCGTGTGGATGGCGGGACAGTTTGACGAGCGGCCGGACGGCTTCACGAAGATACGGCTTGCCGAGGGCGTAACCGATTTGCGTGAGGATAGCTGGGTGTCGTTCGCGGGCGGCCCTGGCCGCCAAGACTGCGATCATATGGCGGGCTTCGGCGCGCTGATGCCGCTCGGTGGGGTTGAAGATTTTACCCAGCAAAACAACGGCAAAGAAGCGCTCGGATGGTGCCGAAGTATCCAGGAGCGAGTAGGCTAAGGCAAGCGCTGCTTCCCTATCCTGCTTAATTTTTTCGAGTAAATTCCAAAATGAGGTTGTTAGCCCGGGATGTTCTGGCGTGTCGCCGGACATGCGTTGAGCAAGGAATTGTCGGGCTTTTTGGACTCGGTGATTGAAATATCGTGTTGACATGTTATATCCTTCAGCAGCTCATGGCTGCTAATTATTTACAGCAGAAATATGCTGAAGGATTAGCCATTACGGCCGGGCAGTCACTGGATGTGAGAGGGCATGATACTCATGACGATTCCTAATGTATTGTTGCTATTATCCCCTATGGAGCGCCGGCAGGGAAGTGTTCCCAAATGGCCGCTTGGCACGTTGCTTGTCGGCTACAGCCCCTTAAAGAGTTCTTCGAGGCGTACGCCTAATGCAGCGCTAATCCGGTGCAGGGTTACCAGTCGCGGCCAGCGTTTGCCTGTTTCGATGTAGCCGATGGATACGAGGCTTATACTTAGCTTTTCTGCTAACTGCTGCTGGGTTAGCCCGCGGCTTTTCCGTACATCAGCTAGTCTGCGGCCAAAGGCCATAAGTTGCTTGGATTCTTGTGTGTTACTCATGCCTGTAGCGTAGGAAATATAAACAGATCGTTATATAAACGACTTGTTTATATTTGGGATTGCATATACATTCAAAACAATGCCGTATAAACAGTTTGTTTATAAAATGCTATGCTGAAAACCGCCGATGGGATTCCCTGTCCGTTCTGTCAAACTATACCTCATGAGCAAAGTGCCAGGCCGATGCACGCTGCCCAGGATGTACTTCCGTACTTGGATTATTTTCGAGACAAGAAGCAGGAGTACTTCGTATGCCTTTCGTTGGACAGTGCGATGCGCCTTATTGCCCGGCGCGTTGTTACGATAGGGCTACTTGATGTGGCCCTCACGCACCCCCGTGAAGTATTTGCCGGTCCAATTATTGACCGGGCGGCATCTATAATCGTGGCCCATAATCACCCTTCTGGCGAGTGCAGCCCGAGCCAGCCAGACATATCGGCCACCCAGCAGCTCGTAGCGGCGGGTCTCTTGCTTGGCATGCCCGTGCGGGATCATATTATTGTGACGGCGAAAGGGTGCTACAGCTTTCGGCACAACCATTTGATCTAGATAGGGCTCTGATGCCGTCACAATAGAAAACGGGCTTCAGCCCGTTTTCTATTGATAGTGTTTGCACCTCGCTTCGTACCTGCAAGTACTCAAAAAGGTCTCCACGCTCACAACTATCTGGTTTGGTTTTACCATTAGCGGCATCTGGAATCAACCCGGTGGGTTGGCCGACTTGGTCTTTTTAGGCGGAGTGACCAACTCCATTTGGAGGCCAGCCGACCGCAGGTCGCGCTCGATCCGGTCTTCAATAGCTTGGAGCTCCTCGGCCGTGTGCTTACGGAAGGGGGCGCGGGGCTTCTTTCGTTCCTCGTTGCGGAAGGTATCCCAGTTGTGGGCTGCCTGAACGATAGCGGATAGGAACAGGTCCAGAATTTTACCGAGATGCTCGGCGTCGTAGAAGACGAACGCTCTGTTTGGGATATTCCCGTACAGATTTTTGTGTTCGGCGGCATATGCCTTGTATGCGGCATCAATCGCTCTTGGGTCGATTAGCTTTTGCGAGACGAGCGTTGCGGGAGTCACGTCTGTGGATGGTTGATGAGGGTGTCCTTCGGCCGGGTAGGCTAGGTCTGTGATGCGGATGAAGAAATCCCAGCCCTCGTCTTCGGTCCAACTCCATTTGCCGAGGATTATTTGGAGCGTATTGCCGTTGCGGCTATATTTGTGACGGCCTTGCCGGGCAAAGCCGGCCTGCTTTAGTGGCTCGTCGTGCTGCTTGAAGATTTGGTAGAATTCGGGAGCTTTTATCATGCTAGGGCTGGTGGACCACCAGGTAGAGCTCGTAGATGGATACGATTAGCAGCAATATGCTGGCCAGCTTATAAAGCCAAGCTTTTGAGCGTTCCTTATTACCGGTATGCCAACTCAATATTAAGCATCGGCTGGCGCAACCGAGCGCGACAATGAACGCCCAGCCGAACACAGCAAATGCTACGACCGCAGCTATCCAGCCTATGATCAGGAACCGAACCAGCTCCTTCTGTGCCTTCTCTTCGGGGACATGCGCCAATGGGTTTTGCATTCAGACTCTCCTTAAATACTCTTAATCCCTACAGAACCGTTGACCGAATTCCATCCCATATCGCACAGAAAATGGTATGCCCCTGACGCAGCCTTACCACAGTTGCCACGACGAGAAATCCCAGCATTATTACGAGGACCGCAAGGAATCCACCGAAGGCCCTGTAATGGGCTATGTCCGGACCGGTGATTATCCATTGTGCGATTGCAGCGATTATCACAAGACCTCCTAGTTTGAAGAATCTGCCGTCCAGAGGGGCGTATGGTTTTCCGCAGTAGCATGTCGTTCTTTTGCTCATGCTATCATTGTAAGCCCAACGTAATCGGGCCGCCTACTCCTGCTCCATAGCCACCAGTCGTCATAGACGCCTCTTATTGTCGAGGTTGCAGCTTTGTTTACGATCAACCCGCCAATGTAGCTCGCACCGAGTTTAGCGGCTCTCATGTTTGTTACTACCTTGCTTTGATATTTCGCCCCGAGCCTTAATACGCCGGCCCTAAAGACTGAGCTTGTTTTCCAGAGGCCTCCACTTAGCCGGTCAGCAACGCCGGATGCTACCCCTATGCCTGCAGAAAGCCAGAAATTATGGGTGTCTTGCCAGGTAGCCATGCCTGCGATCGCTGCACCCGCTACCGTAGCGGCGCCCAGCGCGACTCCGCAGGCTCCTGCGCTTGCTACGACGCAGACCGCGAGCGCGCCAACTCCTACAACTGTGCCTGCTGTATCCCATGCGTTTGTACCGCTCAGGTCGAAGTTGTTGACTGGGTCCGGCGGATAGACGTAATTGTTTTCGGTTCCGCCGTCTATCGGATCGACCTGAGCAAAGCGACCGAGGGAAGCGTCGTAGAGGCGGGCGCCCATGAAGACAAACTGTGATGTGTTGCCCGTCTCGGTTAACTTACCAAACCCACCCACCGTGGTGAATTTATTTGTTCCCATAGCATTGTCGGGGGCTTCGGAGCCATCAACGCCCGTGAGGTCCCTTCCGAATGGTGTGTATTGGAAAATGCCATAGTTGGGGTACTTCCCCTGTCTGAGCAATCCGGTGCCGTTGGCTATAGCGAAAACATCACCATGCAGATTAGGCATCGAAACATTTTGGCCGTCGAGCTGCCCGCTTCCGCCCAAGCGATTAGTTAAGAGCACGCCGCCGATAAGCCGGATGTATGCCTCTTGTACGTAGCCGGCTGTTCCGCGGGTAAAATCAGGTGTATCGCCCGGATCAGAGTAGCCGTAATCACTGTGCCAGAAATCATCCATCGTAAGCAGGCGATCCTGTGCATCCCGGATATTGGTAGTGTTTGTGCCCGGATCGGATGTGTAGACGGCGCGGTCCGACGAGTCGTATTCAATCTTTGTATTGCCGCCGCCGCTAGAGCCATCGATCCCATGTGTCGCGAAGTTCCCGTGTGCGTCATAGGTGTGGGCGGATACACTGGCGCCACCATTTGCTGTGTTGGAAATTAAGCGGTCGGCATTGTCGTAACAATAGGTGGTGGTGACGCCATCTTGTACCTGGCTCGTGCGATTGGCGTTCTTGCCGGCGTTGGCGTTATAGGTTCCCGTGCAGGCTGTCGGAGCCCCGAAGCTGTAGCTAAAGCTGTGGGTGCCAAGCGTGGCGGTGGTGAGCCGGTCGGCTTTGTCGTAGGTATAGGTCTTTGCGGCCCCCGCTTCGGTGCCCGAGACGGCTTGGCTCGACTGGCTGAATGCGATGTTGTCGATAACGTGCTTAACTGTGAATGTGGCGGGGTCCACGACAGTGTAATCGTAATTATTGACCCTTCCAAGATTGTCGCGAGAAACGGCCATGGTCATGGTGCTGACCGGGAACGAGGACACGACCGTGGGATAGGTCACGCCGGTCAAGCGACCGAAGGCGTCGTAGCTTGGGGTTGCGAGCGTGGTTGTGCCCAGTTTCTGCGCGGTGAGGCGGTTATTGTTATCGTAAACGTAATTTTCGGTGCCGTAAGGGGTCGTCTTCGAGGTCAGGCGGCCGAATATGTCATAGCCGTATGTCGTTGTGTTGCTCTTGGCGTCAGTGTAGCTCGTTATGCGGCCCAGTAGGTCAACGGTAGTGGTAATCGTTCCAGTGGAGTCGGCGACACTTGTCACCAAAGGATTGCCGCCGACAGACCAGTTGTTGGTGACGGTGCGCGCGGAACGAGTGACGTGCGGAGTGTTCGGCTGGCTGGGAGTGGCAACTTGGGTGACGCGTCCGCGCGCGTCGTAGGTGGTGCATTTCCATGCCTCGGTATTGTAGCGGGAAGCTACTACATGTCCGGTATTGTCGTAAATCGTCTCTGTGGTAACTGGCGTTTGTGGGCCGGCACCGTCAGGGTCAGGCTGCGTGATTAATTTTTGCAGTCCCGCCTGGTTGTAGGACTCAACCGGTACCGTACATGGGTTATCGCGCGGCGGATCAGTGGCTGCGTAGTGGGCGTAGTTGGTTGTATTGCCTCCTGGCAACGTTTTGGTAAGCTGCCGCAAGAAGCTGCCAGCCGCCCCTTGGGCTTCGTAGGTGTAGTTTGTAGTGAGGGCTAGTCCCGTGGGGTCAACAATGGAGGTTTGGGCCAAACCAAGCTCGGGGTTCGGGCCGTAGCCGGTTGTTGTCGTTCTATTGCCAACGTTGGCGTTGGAGTCATAGACGGTATTCGTTGTAGCTAGACCATATCCGGGGTTTAGCAGGGTGCCGAGAGCGCTCGTTTCGCCGCCCGCGGGCGGGGTCATGTAGAGCGTTAGTGCGGCATCGGTATTAAGGACTCCGCCCACGGCCTTGTTGTAGTAATCGAGCCGGATACGGTGGTAGGAGTCGGCTGTATTGTTAAAGCCTGTGTATCCAGCCACCATTCCATGCGAGCGCGAGCTGCCATCGGTCCAGTCGTCAATGATTAGGGTGTCATCAAGCCAGAGCCGCACCCCATCGTCTGATTGGATTCGGAAGGTGTAGTTGCCGGCCGCCGTGAAGTGTACATATCCGCTAAGCCGGGTACCCCAGCCGTAGGTGCCGCCACCCGGTGCGGCGTCGGGTGTAAACGGCGGCGTACCTGCCCACGTCTTATTGATGTCACCGTTTGCGCCGCCTATACCTGTCGTGTGCAGCTTGGGAGTGCCAAAGAGTGCTTTGGCGGGCTGCCCGGTGCCATTAGTGTATGTATCGACATTGTAATATGTGGCAGCTAGGCTCTTGAGCGCACTATTTCCCGCTACTGTCGACTCGTCATATCCAGTTTGCTTATGTGCAATAAGATTCACGTATGGCTGTCCCGAAACGGGTTCGTTTCCTGGCAGCGGTTTACGGTCGGAACCGAACCAGGCGCTGGGTGCTGGTCCGTATTGGTCAATTGGCCGGTCGGCGTAATCGTAGAGCGTTGTGGATTTAAGCCCGGCGGGCGTGGTTGTTGAGAGCACAAGATCCTTGCTGCCGTGCCATTCGCTCTGAGTGTTGAGGTTTGCTACATCGTAATCGTTGGTAGTTCGAAGGGTCGCGTCATAGAGGATTTTACGGCTAAAGCCGTTTGGCTCCGTGGCGCCCGTAAGATGCATTTGGGTTTGGCCGGTGTAATAGTTGTAGGTATGAGCGATCCTCACTGCGCCAGCTGTGGCGGCAGGCAATGTGGCGTTCGATACACGCCCTAGAGCGTCGTACTGTATCGTTGTCAATTCGGTGCCGTCCGGCAGGCGCACTTGGGGGGTTGCGTAAACGGCATCACTAGCTAGTCTGTCGCGAACACTTAGGACGCGGCCAAGTGAGTCATAGCCGTAGTCGGTATAGTCGGTTCCGGGCTTTTCGATACGAGCTAGATTCGGAGCGGTCGTGCTGTCGGGATGCGTGGTTATTTGGTAGGAGAGGCGCGTTACATTCCCATTAAGCACGTTTACTGGCGTGGACTGGGTACCATCGGAGGTGGCAATAGCGCAGATCATACCGACAACTCTCGCGTCAGTATAGGCCGTGTATCCTGCTGTAAGGCTCGGGCAGTTCGTGGTATCGCCCGCATAATATATCTTGGCCCAGCGATTTGAAGTTACGCCATCAGTAATTTGGGTAAGGCGAGCCGGCGAACCTGCGTAGGTGTATTTGAGGGCTGTCGGATGTAGATCATCCGTTGGCGTGGTGGTGGATGCGAGCGTGCCGTTGGGGTTAAAGACGTAGGTGCGGCCGTCAGCATCCTGGAAGGTGACGGTGCTGTCGCCGTTGCGGACCATATGGCCGATTTCACCGGTCGGCGGCGTAAATCCGTTGTTGATGAATTTATATTCGTGGGTTTGGCCGGTAGAGTCGCGCAGCGTGACACTATTTAGCCCGATAACGGCGTAGTCGTATTTAAGATTGCCATCCGCATCAATGCCTAGAGCCCAGCCTTCCGGGAGCACCTGAGCCTGGGGACTGAGCGACGTCGTTTCCACGGGCACATACGCCCCGGTGCTGTCGGGCTTGTTGACTAGCAGCGAGATTTGGCTCGTTCCCGAATTTTGGTAATAGTCGATTGTAATCGGCACGGAAGTGCCGCCTGTTAGATTAACGGGGACTGTGGGGCCCACAGTGGCGGCCGGCTCATGGTCGCTCCAGGCGTCGAGGACGACCGTACTGCCAACGGTCACCCGTACGCCATCGCTGACAGTAGCCTTGAAGTTGTATGCGCCGGTAAGGGTTGGCGTATACGACCCCGTCCACCGGACCATATAGCCAGTGGTGGGCCCGTTCGGCACCGGCGAGCCGGTGCCCCAATTTTGGGTCAAACTGGTGTCGGTTCGGGCAAGGAATAGTTTTTGAGGGTCGTCTTGGGTCGGGAAGCTGTGGCCTGCGGTATCGAGATAGTACCGACCTACAAGCCCGTGCGGTGTCGCAACGGGCCGGACGCCGGTTTGGAGCCAGGCGGTGTCGATTGGTCTGCTGGTGATGATCGGGGCATCAATAGTTTTGACTCGCAATTGGGCGTTGGCGGCACCCGCGGCTTCATAGTACTCGTAGCAAATCGGCTGTATTTGGCCGGCGGTGAGGACTACGCTGCCGCCAAAGAGATCATTGGGCAGACTACCCCATTGATCGAGGTATGGACTACCGGTGCAGTCGGCGGTTAAACGAATCCGGCTGCCATCGTCTGAAGTGGTGCCGAATTGATATGTTCCATTCTGCGGCGCCACAAAGTAGCCCGTCCAGCGGCCCAGGAAGTTGTCCTGGTTAATGACCCCGGTGTATGGTCCACCCGTGCCCCAATTAAAGTCGACGTTTGGATCAACGCGCTGATAAAGCGGCGCTGTAGACGGGAACGCATGCGATCCATTGTCGTTCCAATATTGCCCGATAAGACCTTGACGGGATACCTGAGGGGAGTTGTAGCTGAGGTTGATCCCGAGGTTGCCGCCAAGTGCCGTAATGTTATGGCTCTGAGCGCCCATTTCAAGATTACCGTTTGCGAGGTCGATGCTTGCCGGCCCCACAGAGTCTGAGGCCTGCGTGACATCTTTGCCGTTACGGAGGTCAACCTTGAACGAGTAGGCAGGACTGTACCTTTCCGGAGTGTTGGCCAGGCTATCCCTTACGCTTACTTGCCAGTAATATGTCGTCCCATCTTGAAGAACATTATCGGATACTGTCCACTGGGTAGATGCGGCTGGGCCGGAGTCTCTCACTATTCCGCCCACGCTTTGGAAAAGATTATATGGGTTGTACGCAGGTACGTTTTTATTGGTCCCGATGATAAAGCGATACAGCAGTGGCGCAGGTCCATCCGAGTCGGTTGCGGTCGTGGAGAAGAAGGTCGGTTGCGTGGTCACCGCTATGCCGCCATCGGCTGGATTATTTTTGGTGGTATCAAGAATACTTTGGGTCGGAAGAGCTTCATAAATAATTGTGATGGTGGTTTTGGTGTCATCGAATAACTTATAGCTGCTTGAGCCACTGGCCTCGTTGCCGTGGACCATGAACCAAGGCTGGTTAACGCCCTGCCACATGGCGCCTATAAAGACGTTCGTTACGTCTATGTCTCCCACTGAGCCAATTGAACCCGTGGATGTATCCCATGATGTATCGTAGCAACTCATGCCCGTCTGGCAGGTGGAATGATCAACTGAAATTGGCTGAGAAGCTGTAGTCCCACTCTTGAGTTCGAGATGGAGGTTGGCCGCTAGCGGGAATTGTTGTGGGCTGGTGGGGATTGTCGTTAGGTCAGACTTGAAGGCGAAGCGCCAATTGGTGCTGCCGCCTTGGTTGCCCATCGCTTGGCCGCCACAGGCCACTGAGCCATGACAGGAGGACGGAATGGAGCTGAAATTGTAGTAATCTGCGGGCGCGGCCGGGCCATATGTGAGGGTGGGGTCAATTATGATCGGGAAGGCACCGACAGATTGAGATTTCAGCCAGGTAGAGTCCAGCGCGACGTGTACATTATTGCTATTAGCGGACTGAGAAATGTTGGCGTCATCAATTGCTGAGTCATTCGCAGTTTCAATTGTTGCCGATGCGATAGAGAAATCAGCAAATGCGCCGTCGAGCAGGTACGAGCCAGCCTTATCCGGATTGGGCCTTAAGTTGGCTCCTATGGCGTCGAAATCAAAAGCAGTTTGGGTAAGCCTACTCTTAACAATTATGCTTTCCTTAAGCTGCGCACCCGACACTTCGTATTTGAGGTCGATGCCCTGCCAGACATTCCGGTACGTCACTTCCTGGTTGGGCGCCTCGCCCGAAATGGATGGCTTTACGCTTTTGCCGTTAACTGGCTTAAACGCAAAGGTATGTCCGTCTTTTTCAATCTGGATACCTTCTTCCGAAATATCCCCGAAATTGACGTGCCAGGTGTTAGCTTTGGTGTGCCAATTACCTGATGATTTGTCTTGCTCAAGAGAGGTGTCGACGTCTTGCCAGTTCCCGTCCTTGTCTTTGAAGCTTGTTGGCTGAAGGCTGCGCACGAGCGATTTGGTTCCATCGGCGTTCAGGTAGAATCGATCGTGCTCATTGCGCCCTTCATCTAATGCCTGGATATGGCGAGTGTCGCGGGGTTTGCCGTCCCGTTCTTTTTTGAGCTGGTCGGCCAATTGTGTCTTCACGCCGTCGGAAAGGCTCTCGGCCTTGTTGGCCCCAAGCCCAGCGTCAGCCGCAGGGGGGTTGTCGATTTTTTCGCTTGCAGCGAGTGGGTGCGGAATGCGAGCTTGGGCGTCGTTGTATTGAGTCAGGAGGTACGGTAACCCAGTTGCGATAATATTCAGTGAAAGCGCCATAATAGCCGTTACGTGGAGGGATTTATGCCATAGCGCAGGAGTATTGGGTGTACGCCTGAGTACCCGCCACCCTTTCTTGTGCATAAAAAGAGCCGCCTTAAATCTGGCGACATATCCTCCCTTGGGCTTCTGAAATCGAGCCATATACCACACCCTCCTTATTAGAGCCAAAATTGGCCACTTAATATAAGTTTAAGATGTTTGTCGTTTTGCACACAATAAGGCAATTTTCTAATTTGAAGCTCTTGATAGGGTACCTGGTAGGTGCTAGTTTCCGCTTTTGGATAAATGACTAATTAAATGTGATCCTTAACCCTTTATTTAACGCCTACCTTTTGTTTTTCCACAGACACTTAGGCTCGATTTCAGGCTACAACTGGAGTGTGGGTGCATCTGCACCCTCACGGATTGAGGCAATCTTCGACGGGTACGGGTCGTTTTCCCTTAGCTTCATGAATGCTGATCTCAGCGCGGCTGATCGGTCTGCATTTTACGCAGGCGTCGCTAGCAGACAGTATTTCGAGTGCCTTGATGACATCAGCATTTTTAGCAAATTCTCTTACTACCAGTTCGGTAGCCTTAAGTTTCATTTGGTAGCCTAGTTTTTTATATCTGGTAGGGTTCTGGTTCTCGCGTTCGTCAAATTCTGCCATCTGATAGTAAATTATGCCAAGGAGCACGTTGCGCCCGAGTCTGAGGTAAAACCAGTCAGCACTAGGGGTGGCGAGGGTGAGAAAAATAACAAGAAGGGGGCCAAAGCTGTGGGTTCCGATACGAAAAACGGACTGCCTGACGACCCCGACCAGCCAGCTAGGTGGCCTCTAAAACTAAGCAAATTATTTGTAAAATATAATCATGCTCACCTACCTCGAAGATCGTCAGCATTACGAAGACCTCTACGACCACGCTACTGTCGAACAGTGCCGTTCTGGTGAAGGTATCCTTAATGATACCTTCCGTAAACTGGAGGAAACAGTCCCTGCTGCGGAGTTCAAGGAGCGCCCGGTTGCCTGGTATCTAGAATACAGCAAATACTATCTGCAATTCGTCGAATTCACGGCGGCCAGTCGCTATCATCGCCGCGACAAAATTATTGCCGAATGGATGGAACGAGACGGACAGAAGGATCGCCATCTAGCCGACGCTCACCTACCTAAAATGCCGTTCTGCCGTAGCTGTGGCCGAAATATGGAAGTCATGGATAAATACTACATGCACCGCGAGGGCAAAGACCGCCATAGTGAGGACGTGATTTTTATTTTAGCCTGTGAGCCGTGCAGCAAACGGCAAACCTATTGGGAAGACGGTGCTGAGTGGGAAGGCGTGAAGATTTATTGCGAGAAGTGCCGAGCTGAAATGACCATTACTCACAAAGAGTCCAATAACGTGCTGATTTCAACGTATGCCTGTATTGAATGCAACCATACCTATCAAGAAACGCTTGATCTTAGGGAAAGATCAACCGAGAAAGAGGTCGCCGACCCATTGTATGAACTGGACTACAAGCGCTTCTGCATCGATGAAGACACCATGCGCAAACTTGAAGATAAGATTGAGCACATGATGCGCTTAGGCAAGCTTTATGCAGACGCTACCGAACGCACCGAGCATGCGGATATATATGATGCAGTCAAAGACATAAAGCAGCTCAAGATCGCACAGCTCATAGAAGCATTGCGACCCGTGCTTGAAAAGGCTCAATATACCGAATTCAAACTTGGTGATCCCCAGCTCGGGAAGGAGGTGGTAGTCGACTTTAACTGCCTTGATGCCAAGCCGGATCGTCAAGAGTACGATAGCAAGAATAGTTTGCGAAAACTCATCACTAAAACGTTAGAAGAGAGCAACTGGCGGCTGACGAACGACGGCGTTTACTACCGGCTCGGCTACTTGACCGGCAGATTGCGGGCTTATGAAGGAGAAGATGCGCTCAAGAAATTGGTTGAGCAACGAGTTAAAAAGGGCACCTTAAGGCCGCCGGAACCGACGCCAGCTCACGCATATGACCCAGCAAGGCTCAATAAGGTCGAAGCGATAAAGATATATTCCGAGAACGAAAAACTCTACATTGACTCTGTGCCGATTGAGAACGGCTCCAAGCGCCCCGACCAAAAACTTACGCTAAGGGGAACACTCCATCCCAACCTACGACTCACTATTCCGTTTCGGGAGAATGATGATTCGGTGCCCGAGTTTGTGCGGAACTTTGATTTTAGGATGGAGAGTAGCGGTATCTACCAGAAAGGCGCGGGGTCGCGTGCTTCTAGGAATCCATAGCCGATCTGCTCTGGTCATTAAAAAGACCCGGATCGCCCGGGTCTTTTTATATTGGATAATTGCTGGGGTGCCCGTCCCCGTCCGGCTCGGAGGCCGGCGGGGACGGGCTGCCGCACTATGTGCGGTGAACCCGGGAGGGATCGCCTAGGCGAGGGCACCTATCAGGGCCAGTACGACTGCGCCAGCGAGAGTGATCCACGAACCCGTGAACAGCTTCTCGATAGCGTTGTGCATGCGGCTCCGGTGCCACACCCATTTGTAGAGGTGGTAGGTGTCGGCGTCGATGGGGTCAGTGAGGACTGTCTCTTCGCCAGCGACAACATCGCCGGCCATGACGACCATTGCGGCTAGGCCAGGGTCCTTGAGTTTGCGATAGATCTTGCCGCGGGCCGACAGTCCCCAGCCATCCAGCAGGAAGGCCGCCACGAGCAGAGCTCCGGCGAGCACTGTCCACAGGTTGATCCGATGCAGTCGGCTTGGGGCGACGGCGACGATCACGCTGGCGACCGTGAGGACTATGCCGATGGCGGTCAGGAGAGCGCCCATCTTGTTGAAGCACCACTCGATCTGCTTGGTCTCGTCGTTGAAGTCCCGTTCCATTCGGTGGTAGTGAGCGCGTTTTGCGGACGGATGCTGCCGGTCCCACCCACCATACTTCTTGTCGAGCTCCGCCTTGAGGGAGCTCCACGACTTGTGGGGTGCCGGCGGCGAGTCGCCCATGACGTACTGGGCGAACCAGCGGCCGAGCCACTTGCGTAGTCCTTGCGTCACGATATCTCCCGGGTTGTCAAATGCTCGATTTGAGCGCCACTATAATAACATAAAACTGGTTAGTTTACAAGGCTTGATGCTTAGCTACGGCAAGCGCCCAATCTGCTGCACTCAAAACCTATTGAGTACAAATGGGAGTTACTGATTAGGGCTCAAGGCGGTCCGCAACTAGGCTATATTGCTATCTCTACCCACGCCGGGTCGTGGTCGGAGCCGTCGCCACCAAGCTTGGTGCGGCGGTCAATGAAGGCGCCGGTTTGGTCTTTGGCCAGTGCGGCGCTCAGCCAAATCTGGTCGAATAGCTCATAGTGCGCAGGCTTGCCGGATTCCTTGAAGCGGTGGGTCCAGGCGGGGCCGGGCGGCGGCGAGGAACTTTCGGGTGTGGGGCGGGTTTCGGTCGGGTGCTCAAGCCCATTAATAAGCTTGACTCGGGGGCTGTGAGTGAAAGGCTTTAGAAATTCCGAGTCAACCGGATCGTTCATGTCCCCCACTACGACGAAGCGGTCATCTGAGTCCATTTCTTTGGCAATGATTTTGGCCATCACTTCAGCTTGTTGTTGGCGCCGGCGGTTGGCTTTCTTCGCGCCTTCCGTCTGGTCTTCCGGGAAGCGGACAAAGTGACTCTTGAGGTGATTGTTAAATATGGTGCAGAGTCGTTTATCGCGATTTTTACTCAAGACTTCGACCTGGAGCAAATCACGACTAAAGACGCGCTCGCCGGGACTGTCGGGGTGGGTGGCGTGCTGCCAGGTGGTAACGGCGCCGATGGGGTACTTGGACAAGACGGCGAGGTCGATGAGGCGGGGGTCGTTACCTTCAACCAGAATAAGGTGGGGGTACATGCCCTTGGTGTCTAGCTCATGGTTGACGAAGAAGCGCAGGGTTTCGATGTCCTCTACTTCCTGAACGGCTAGGATATCGAGGTCCATTTCTTCAATACGGCGGACCACGGCCTGACGCGCAGCCGGGTCTTTGCGCTTGAGAGCGACGCCTTCGTACTCCACCGAGGCCTCATTCATGCCGCTGACGAGCTTCTGCACTTTCTTGAACTCCACGCTGCCTTCTTTGAGATCGGGCACTTCTGTGCGGAATTCAAAATTGAAGCGAGAAAAGAGGTTGTTGAGGTTGAAGGTACCGATTTTTAGATTCATAGCGAGGGGCTCGTTTAAGTTGCTTATGGCTTCATAATACAAGCTCTGCGGCAACAATGAATTAAACTTTATGACCTTAGGGCTGTAAGAGGTTAGCCCTCCCTCTGTCTTGCCATCATAAGGCCATAACTGGCCGCCCCAAGGTCGTTCAGCGCGTGGGGTGCTCCACCTTGACGCGTCCAGTTCTGACCTTGCCCGGTCGACAGAGCGGGAGGTCGATACGCTCGAAGGTTCAAAGATAACTTTACGAGGAGGTTTGAGATGGAAGAGTTATTAGTGGAAAAAGCATTGTCCGAGAGGATCGCGGCGGCGAATGATGAGTTTCGCAGGTCCAAGAAGGGGTTGATAATGTGTACGCGGAATGTCTGGCATCTATACAACCTGCCAGGGTTGATTCAAGAGATACGTGAGTACGAAAACTGGATCGCAGGTCTTGATCCGTTTCACCGGCATGATTTCGGTCATGTCATGTGGCTAAGTAATATGGTGTTTCATAAGGTTCGCTGGAGTATCGACTACTACGACTGGAGGCTGCGTGATTGGGAAGATCCCTTATCGCCGGATTGCGTACGAGTTATGTCGGTGAGATTGGCTGACGAGGATTAGCTAGAGGGGGCCCGGGAGCTGCTTTGGTGGCTTCCGGGCTCTTCTTTGGGTCGAGGATGGCGCAGATTTGGCTCTTCAGAATCGCTTCTACCTTGAGCTCATCTTCGTATGAATCCTCAAGCGCTATTTCTATGAGCTTCATTAGTTTGCGCTGGATATCCGGCGACTCACATACAAACAATATTGTTGGCATCTCAGTGCCGGTGGCGGCCTCCCATTCTCCCCCTTCGGCATAGTCGATCAGTTCTTGGATACGCTTCTTATGCGCAAACATTGGCGTTGGTTTGTCGCAGACTTCTAAAAAATATTGATTGGAGTCGTCGTCTTTGGTTGATGCGCCGGCGATAGTGAGGTAGCCGTCAGGTAACGGCTGCGGGAAGTAATCGTACTCTTTGGATTCACTTTTGGTGAAGAATTCAACTCTGACGCCAAAGCATTCAGTGAGCTCGTGACTGACATCGGCGATAGCCAAGCAGTGCTGGATGAATTGCTCCGAAGCGGTCTTGTCTTTGTATGCATTGTGGAGTGCGGCTTTGCTGACGTCGGAGTCGATAGCCTTGAGCGCATGCATGCCTTTTGGTTGTAGATAGTACGAAGCTGGAAGCCCAGCAAGCCTTAGGGAACCATTATAGTTTCGGCCGATAAGGCCAAGTTCTACGAGCCTATTGAGTCTTGGCTGGACACTGCTAAGATACTTAATCCCTAAGGCTTGCTGGATGTGCTTTGTGCTGACAAATCGAAAGCGGTAGATGAGGGTGAGGATAGCGAGTTGTTGTTTGGTAGTTGGAGTTTTAATCATGATGGGCGTCTCCATATACATATGTATATAGGGGAGAGACAAAATTTACCTGCTTGTATCTGGAAATGTAACTTTGGATGAATAATACGATTTATTCATTGGGTGATCTTGTGTTTCTTGACTGGCCGGCGAAGCGGGGTGGCGCTTTTGATTTGAGGGTTGTTAGTCTCGCTGCTGGTTTTGGGGGCTTGGGCCGGAGCGTGCGTCTTGCCATAGGTTTGACGGGAATGCTCGATGAGGCGGCGGGCGATATCATCACTCCCCTCTTCGGTTGGCGGGATGGTTTGGCCAGAGAAGGGCTCTTGGGTGGTGGCCCCGGCGATGCGCATGTAGAAGTTGTAGGCTGGTAGATTGGTGATTTCGCCCGGCTCGATGTACGGACTAAAGAATGGGAGCAAAAGCTTTTCGTCGGCGGGGTTACCGGTACGGAAACAGATGACGGTGCCGACGTTGGCGAGAATTATCTGGACCATACGCTGGTCTTTTTGCTGGGAGGTGGACTGCTCGGCGAGGGTCATAAAGAGCTGATATTTACGGGCCTCCGACAGCATTTGAACGAATGAGGCGGTGGCGAAGTTTTGGAACTCATCGACATAGAGGTGGTACGGCGAGCGTTGATCGATGGGCAGCCGGGCGCGGCGGAGGGCGGCTAGCTGAATTTTGGCCAGGATCATGATGCCAAAGAGCTCCGAGGTGTCTTCGCCGAGCAGGCCTTTAGAAAAGTTGCAGATGAGGATTTTGCCGGAGCTTAGAACGTCGTCGAAATTTATGGTTGATTTGGGTTGCTCGATGATGCGCTTGGCCGAGGCCGAGAATAGGAAACGGCCGATCTTGGCGGTAATGCCGGCGGCCATTTTGACGCGCTGGAAGTCGCCGGCTTTGCCGAGCTCATGCTTCCAGAAATTGATGAGGTCCTTGTCTTGGAGCTTGGACACGACCTGCTTGCGATAGGCCGGGTCATTGAGGAGATCGAAGACGGTGAAGAGAGTGGCGCCGGGCTGGGTGAGGGCGGTTTGAATGGCGTTACGGAGTACATATTCGATGCGGTGACCGCCCTCGTCTTCTTCGGAGAAAATCTTGCGGAAGACAGAGATGGTGGCTTCGGTGACAAGGTCTTTTTCGCGCAGGAGGTCGTCGCCGACGAGGCCTTCGGGGAGTTCGAGGAGATTAAGGCCGATGGGCCGCGCGAGGTCGTCGGGGTTGAAATAAATGACGTCGCTTAGGCGCTCTTCTGGAACGTGCCGTAGGAGCATTTCGGCGGCGTCGCCGTGCGGGTCGATGAAGGCAAAGCTCTGGCCGTTTTGGAGATCGGCGATCATGGCGCGCGTGAGCAGGGTAGTTTTACCATTGCCGGTACCACCGATGATGTAGACGTGGCGCTGGCGATCGGCAGCGGTGAGACCAATCTCGGTAGTGCTGCCATGATGATGATTGTGGCCGATGACGATGTCATATTTAGCATCACTTTTCAGCGATAGCGGAGCGGGTAGGGTGCGGCTATGTGACCGGACTAGGTTTTCGGTGGTGATGGTGCCGTATGGGAAGTGATAAACATCGGCTAGCTCGGATGCGGCAAATATATTGGTATTTACCACCAGTAGTCCTGGGAGTCGGTGTTGAAATTTGTGTCCCTCAAATCTTTGTCCTAATCGTCCGAAATAGTCTTGTGATGATCTGAGGTGCTGGAAAGGGGCGTTTAGTGGTGCAAGTGAACTTTCCATGCCTCCGGATAGTTCACTTAACCTGGCGACCGAATTGGCGGTTAGCGAGATTCGGAGATTTACCCTAAATAGTGGCTGCCCAAGTTTTTCTCGAATACCATCGAATAGTTGTTGTTCTCCCACCGTGAGGGCTGGCTCTTCGCGTTTGATAAAGAACATTGAGACAACAAGCAGCACGAGGGCCCACGACCCCGCCAGCTCTAGGTCATGCGTGTAATAAGCGATAAGGAGGGCGATGCACCAAACCCACCAGTGCTTCATGATGAAGTGGCGGAGCTTGTGATCGATAATGGTATAGCCTTTATTCAGGATTTTGTTGTAGAGCCGGCGCATCCAGTATGAATCGTAGGGCGTGATTATCAGTTGTAGGGCGATTGATTCGCCTGGTTGGAGGTTTGTCATAGAGCCCGCGATAAAAGCGACGGGGTCGCTTTGGTTGAGATCAGTTTGGGGCTGGAGCGGATAGGCGTAATGGCGGGCTTGTTTTATCTCATGCACGTAGTGGTAGGTGGTATCATTTGAATCAGATAGCGGCGGGGCGTCATTTAGGATACGGAACCGTGATTCTGGTAGATATGACGCCACATGGCGCTGCAAGATTGGTACGTTGTCTGGGCTGGTTCGGATAAGATAGCGGATGCCCTCTTTGCGCGATGAGACTAGTTCCAACGAGACACTCTCGTTTTTGCCTAGGTATTGCCGCAGTACGGTGATAAGTTGTTGCGTGGCCAGCGATGATTTTTCATTGTGTGTGGGTGGCGTAATTTCCAGATACGAAGCTGGCCGGCTTTGTGATCTCTGGTATGCCCATAGACCCGCCAGGACATCTAGCGCGGGCTCAAATAGCCAGCGCCAGGCGAAATAACCCATGGTGAGGAGAAGAAGGCTATTAATGGCAATGTCGTATGGGGTGTCGCCGAATAGGCGTGACAGGAGGGCGGCCAAGTGTTTATTCCAGTAGGTAAGTTTAGCTGGGCATTAAAGCATAACCACAACACATTTTTTGTGAGTGTACAGCTCATGGTATGGAATAAGCTTTCAGAAAGCAATCTTATTGCCACTCTCATATATAGTGCTCATCACTAACTACGGAGAGATTACATGCAGGCAAGAACGATTATTTTGGCGCGAGTTTCGAGCAAGGCGCAGGAGGACGAGGGTTATTCACTGGACGCACAGATCAAGTTTTTGCGGGAGTATTGCGCGGGCAAGGACTTGACGGTTGTTAAGGAGTTTAAGCTGACGGAGACGGCGTCGAAGCAGGAACGTCGGACGGTGTTCCATGAGTTGTTGGTTTATGTGGCGAAGCACAAGATTTACCATTTTGTGGTCGAGAAAACCGACCGCTTTACGCGCAATTTGAAAGATGCTGCGTACATCAATGACTGGCTGGAGGACGACGGCTTGCGGATGCTGCATGTCGTTAAAGAGAACCAGGTTTTGCATAAGGCCTCGCGGTCTGACGCTAAATTTATGTGGAATATCAATCTGGCGCTAGCAAAGAAATATACCGATAGTTTGCGTGAGGAGGCCATGAAGGGTTGGGCTGAGAAATTGGCACAGGGTTGGCTCCCCTCGCCTCCCCCGCCGGGCTATAAGACGATAACCGAGAACGGTAAACGCATTCATGTGCCGAATTTGGATACGACATCGCTGATGCAGCGGGTATTCATCTTGGTGAAGGATTTTGACTATTCGGGAGCGGCGGCCATGCGGGAGATGACAGCAATGGGGTTAGTAACGGGTAAGGGGCGGCCGTTTTCAAAAAGCTTTGTTCTAAAGACTTTGAGGAATCCTTTTTACATCGGGATTAATCGGTTTAATGGTGCGGATTATCCGGGTGCGCAGGAGCCGATTATCACCAAGGAAGTATTTGAGGCGGTGCAGCTTAAGCTAGGCCAGCATAAGCCTAGGACTCGTAAGCATAATCCGGTATTTAAGGGCATGATTCGATGCACGGGTTGTGGTGGGATGGTTACGTGGCAACTGCAAAAGGGTCGGTACTATGGGCTGTGTCAGCAGCGTAAGGGTGTGTGTCGGGGCAATCGGTTCTTGCGAGAGGATCGGCTGGAGCGCAGGGTGATTGGGATGCTGGAGGGGCTGGACGATTCCGATGGCAAGATTCTTGCATGGCTCGAAAAAGCACTAGAGGCGGGGCGACCGAAGTCGCTTGATTGGGTGGGCGTTATTGATACATTGCAGCGGCAACTAACGCGGCTCAAGCGAATGGATGAGATGCTATATGAGGACAAGCTGGCGGGTGAGGTGTCGGTTGAGAAATATGCAATGAAGCATGCTGAGCTGACGGAGCGGATGACGAGCGTGCAGGAGCGGCTGGGTGAGGTGCAAGGGAGTCAAGGTGGAGGTGAGTCGGTGGCGGTGCCTGCGTGTGATTCTGTGAACCCCATTGTGCGGCTCTATGTACGGAGCACGCCGGATGAGAAGCGGGTTATTATGAGGGCTTTGTTCAGGCCATTAAGCTCAGATCGTGATGGGGCTGGAATTGAGTTTATGTAACCCTCTTGATTGGCAGGAGCGCGTGGATGGGGGTCTGAACAGCTGTCATGCAATTACTGGGCAGAATGTCCTGCCGGAATTGGCATGAATACCAGTTAGATCTGGCCTTTTCCTTCCACTATCTTCATGAACTCGTCCCAGCTCATCCCGCCTGAGCGAACCATATAGGGACGTATGTCAGGGAAAACTTTCGTTTGCAGAATATTATCTAGCAACAATATCCGCGTTACCTCATGCATATTTCTTTCTAGGGCGGTCAGCGCATGGGCATCACTCTTGAAGCTGTTGACGACCGTATCAATATCAAACTCGTTATCGCCGTGGTGAAGCTGGCTTGAAGGTCTTTGATGCGGATAATCACTTTCGTGTGCGGTTTTATGTCGTATACTCTGCCTAACAGTCCAAATGACTTTCATGTACTGGTCGGCCTTCTCGGCATCGCCAACAATTTCTAGTAGCCTATCTCGCGCCCATTTTTTCGCCTCAATTGGATTGTGCATAATGCTCTTCTTAGAACATTTTGAACATTCATGCGTTTCTTCACAAAAAGGCTGCCGCCCCATTATGGCTTCGATTATCGAGAAATCAATCACCATTCTCCAATATGAATAATCCGCCATCTCAAGGTGCGACCATTGAGACCCAGGTTTCAAATCTAGCATTAGGTTTTTTACCATGCCACTCTGCCGCTCACTTAGTCCCTTGAACCTTTCATACAGCTCTTGGTAGCTCCTCTTCTGCGTAATACCCTCTGTTCGATAAGCAGTATTCAGAAAATCGCCATAATCCTTTTCATCTTCGAAAGGCTTGTCCATTGGCTCAACAACACCGTGTACAGTGCCCATATACGATGACAACGTCCAAGGATCACCCATAACAAAGCCATGAAAGAGCACCCATAAAGATAACTCTCCTTGGGCTAAATGTTCGTATTCAAGACTTACCGTAGACCGAAACGACTGACCACTTGAGTTGGTTGATTTGGTAGTTATTACAACCCCATTCCCCTCAGACACTTTGATATTACCAACTGTCACCCCTACCTTGGGAGGGTGCCATGTTATGAAAGATTTAATTCCAAGGCGGTTTTCCACATTGCCTCAATCTTCGCTGAATATTGATATTAAAGATGTAGTTGCTTCTGCCGTTATTGGACTAACGGGCCGTCCAAAAAGCGTATCATGAGGGCTTAGGCGTATTCCGCTTCTTCTTTTCCTCAATGCCTAGCGTAATGCACTTCCCTAGCCCAGTTGCGAGTTCAGCGCATAAATCGATCATGTCGCGTTGCAGCTTGATAGGAATCTGATCTTTAGAGCCGATTTTTATTTTGGCAAGCCTCTCCACTAAGCTTCCCTGCTGCTCAAAGCCGCCCATAAAGCTCATATGGATCGATGAGAAGTGCAGCAAGTCACAGCAGTCATCGTAAATTTTCTTGAGATTAGTCTTTGCATCGACAACCATTTGTGCATACTTCACCGATTCGCGTGGCCCCAAATCAATCCACTTTTGTGCTTCCTCATCCCATTTGGGCAAGCGCCCAGTTTTAAGGAATCGGTCGTACCCCTCCTTGGGCAGACTGGCAGTTCCGTCATAAACAACAGCGCCTAGTACTTCGATCATGCCACGTAGATTTGCCATCGAGGAAACATAATTGCCATTCTTGAGTGATAAATTAACGCCAGCCATGAAATGTACGAACCCGTTTGATCCGGGCAATAGCACCGCTACTTCCCAAGTATGAAATGCCCCTCCATCCTCCGCCATGAAGTCATGGAGCAGGCTCAGGATTCTATCTTCAAGAGAGGGCAATATGTCGTAGATTGTTGGCATTACATTTTACCTGTCGTGTTATGAACGGAGCCAATAGTGCACTCTGAGCGCTCGCGAGCTACTGTCTCTGGAACGCTTCTTCGATCGTACCGCCAGGTATCTCGGCGTAGCCATAGGAATGCAGTAACGATGTGGCGATCTCTTTCATCAACTCATATCGTTTGGGCTTACTGGAAAGCTCTTCGTTATCCAGTCTCAGCGACGCTTCAAATGACCCTCGTACATTAACTTTCTCAGTGCTATTTAAACCTGAGCCAATTGCCCCTCTGAACACTATTCGCGAATCTACCGGAACACTAATCCCCACTTCAAGGCAGGCAAGTCCGAGATAATTCTTGCTCTTATATACATTTGCAGCGAATTCTAGGGTGTCTTCAAGCCGGTTCATGAACTCATGAAAGATGATGTGTCTTTCGCCGTGCCCGCCGCTCCGTAAAATATCCTTATTCGCCAAGATGCCACCAAAGTTCTCTAGGCCGAGAAACGACTCATGAGTTGTTGAGGTTAGCCGTTCTACGCCATGCGTATATGCACCTTCATCAAATATCATCCTGCTTGGAAGATAAGTAGGGAATGCGCCATCACTTGCTGTATTTACGCGTTGATCGTATAGGGCGTTATACGCTTCTGCGCCTGAGAAAAGCTGAGTGCTAGGGAAAAATGGTGAGACAAACACTCGCATTCGCCCGTCGTTGGCCGTAGTTCCGCCGCCGGCCACTATTGGATATTCCCTGTTGTGCAGACGAGCATAAATAGCCTGCAGAGTGCTGCCGCTCCGCTCTCTCTGATCCTCGGCCTTTAATCGCTTATTCCTCAGCCACTCCCACTCGTGAGCAGTGGCATAGCGCTCCCAATCAGTCGAGTCGCTTCGGTCGCTCCTCCTAACGTATAGATGGGACTTATCGGCTGTCCAGTGGGGAGCCTCGTCACTCTCTGGAACATAAACCGCAATGAAAGCTTTATTGTCGGCATTGGGGCCGCAAACTTGGACTATCGGTCGTATGTAAGGCCAAACACTATCAACAATCATATTGGGAATGGCAGAGGCAATCTGAGGATTATATTCAATACCATTATATGGAGGCTTAGGCTTGTCGCTCTCGTCCTCCACTCCGATGATTAGCCACCCGCCTACGGTATTTGCGAATGAGCATATCGTCTTAACAAGCGACTTTTTACCGCTTAGGTCTTGCTTGTAATCAAGAAATATCCCCTCCTTATACTGCTTGTCGCAAAAATCCACGACATCCTGAAATTCTAAGTCTTCCATTTTCTTGCCGAATAGTGATTCCATAGGCCAGACCTTTGCTATTTGAATTGAGTCAGAGGCGAATTAGCTAACGCCGAATCCTTCGCCATTATATTCGATCATCTCAGTCATCCCATCCCAAGGCTCAAGTTCGGCATGACGCCAGGGCCAGGACTTGAGCTTATTTTTGGCCTGGTTTCTGGCTTCCTCGATTTCGCCAGCGTATTTGTTCTTCAGGCGCTCGTAGTTCTCTTCCGCACGGTCACGCAGCTCCCCTCCCATTACCAGCTTCGGCAGGGCATGTTCAGTGTACGCGGCTTGGAAGTCTTCATGCAGGTAGTTGGCGTTAATGACCAAAAGTTCAGACTTGGAGTACCGTACAAGGTGAGTATTTTCTCGGCTTCCCTGGCGCGTGACGGCGATTAGGCCCTTTGTCGAGAATGTATGAGCAATGCCATTACGAATGAGCTGACGCCCAAAAACACCTAAGGCTTTATATCGTTCATCAACCTCGGATAGATAGTGAGCACAATAATGGTCGAAGGGGAACGCGCCCGATTCTTTATGCTCCTGTAGGAGAGTACCAAGTAGCTCAATACCTGAGCATATTGCGCCAGTCACTAAGTAAGCTCCATTCCCCTCGTCACTAACGGGGATCTTGGACTGTATAGACTCGATATCGTCCAGTAGGTAGCCACTGATATACCTATCGAGGAAGGCGTCGAGAGTATTGGTCTGCATGACCCTATTCTAAGTCCTTTTTACTTCCGTGGCTTCTAAGATATGGCGTATCCATCAGTTTGTTCGTGGGCTACTACCAGCATCGTTGCCGTGATAAACCTAAGTTCATTGATTGCAGCCAATAGCTCTATATGGTTGAGATCTGATTTGCGTGGTTCATACGGGGGATAGCGAAATTGGTGGGTTGCATAGTATTTATCAACTAGTTCTAGTTTTTTCCAGTCCTCATCGGGCAGATACAGCCCAATCTCTTCCACGGCATATCGAGCAAGCCTGACAAGGCTATGGCCATAGCCTCTCATAACTTTATCGAGCGCCTCCGGTGTTGATGCGTGGTTCTTGTGTGCAATATGGCTCTTAATGATTAACTCAAAGGCGAGGCAGGCGTTGTTGTACTTTACTGCAAACATTGCCAGGCCGGGGTGCTTATCGAGGAGGTCGTTTACGGAATTGTGATAGTCGTAGGCCCATCGGTAGAGCGTGTATGAGAAATCATGAATCTTGATCTGATCTGTGGGCATATTCGCTCCTAACTAGCTTTGGACAATGCGAACTGGAACCCGGACGATTCTGCCGCCCCGGAATGTTACCACTAGCTCTACTGTATCGCGATCCAGATCGGGCATTTGGCGATGGTGGCTGCGATCCGCCCCAAGAAAAAGCGTCACTTGCTCCATAGCACCCTCCATTACTCCGTATGGATGGTCAATTTCGTCGTCAGCAAAACGGAAGCTATCGGTGACGAACGGGGAGCCGTCCCCGTTGGTGCCAACGAGTTGGGCGTTAGTGACATAGGTCAGTCCGCCACCGTCATTATCAATAATAAACTTCACCTCAAACGCAGCTCCATAATCCGAATAATTTGAGGCCCATCTAGCTTCAGTATCTTTAACCAGGGTAATCTTTGGTGCGCCGGCGTTTGGGTCGGCTGGGGTGTAGTTGGCGGTGACGGTCTTAATGACCGCCGCCACTTCTTTACGCGCTGCTTCGGGCTTTGAAAAGTCAGCCAAGATCATCAGGCGGTTACGAATGTCGAAAGGGAGGTTGGCGGTAGTGGTCGAGCGACGGTCAGCGACAAAAATTACTCTACCTTCACCGAGAGCCTTCATAGCGTATCCCGCCTCGTAGATGACATTGGGGTTTGGTGTTGGGCGGACGGCATCGGGGTCGAGGATGGTGACGTCGGCCAGCATAAAGTCAGCACCGTCAATCTTCTCAAGGATCATAGCCCCAATGTCGCGCGAACCTACCGCCAGACGAGTGGCAGTATCAATCTCAAAGTCCGGTATGTCCTTGCCCACGTCTTTGAGGGCCTGCTCAAGCAGATTGCGGTTGCCGGGCGAGTCGGATTGCCAAGAGAAAAACAGCTTCATCAACCAATCCTTCCAGATAGTGTGTCTCAGATTTTACCGCCTGGGCTTGGACTTATCCATGGCTTTATCCTGCCGTATGGCTGTCGCGCATGAGTCTATTGGGCGCCGGGCTGATTTTTCGCTTGAGTCATGGCCTGCTTCCTTTCTTAGAACTTTCGTAATCATCATAAATTTTGTTGAGCGCCTCGGGGTCGGTAAATGCCATACGGCGTGCAGTGGCTTTGAGGTATTTGAAGAGCTCGACAGCGTATTCCCGGTTGGCGTTTTCGGGGTGGAAGATGCGCAGGTAGTTGACCATGGCGTCGATGTCTTTTTCGGTGATTTTGTAGTCGTGCATATTAGTCATGAGTATATCACCACGCCCATTTGTTGAGGCCGGTGAACTGGATCATCTGCCGGCAGAGTTCTTCGGACTGGGTGCGGCGCATAATTTCGCGGCTGTTGTTTTGGGAGAGGATGTTGAGGCTGCCCTCCCAGAGGATGGCGCCGTCGATGATGGCGAGTTTGCGGTGGCGGTAGTCGTCGCAGGTTCTGACCTTGACGCCGGCGGCGCGGAGCTGCTTGAGGGCCATCCAGGCTTGGATGCGCATGTACTCTTCGTGGTGGTTGGGGTTGCGGGTATTAATGCGCACCCTCACGCCTTGGCGGACGAGCTTCGATAGGAGCGGCAGAAGCTCGCTGGTGCGTTTGCAGGTGAGGTAGGGGCTCTCGATGACGACTTCGCGTTTGACGCGCTTTAAGTCGTTAGTGAGGGCGGCGTAGAAACGGCTTTCGTCGTACAGTTTGGAAGTGAGGATGGCGGCCGGATTGGTGCGGCGGCGGAAGAGATTAAACATGGCTCCCCTCCTCCTCGCCGATGCCTAGCTCTTCAAGCCGCTCGCTCATCTTGATCAAACTTGGCCACAAAGTGTTCCACATTTGGGACGTCTGGCCTACCATTGCACTTATTGCTTGTTTGAAAATAGCGCAGATCCTATAATTAGGTTAACCAGTTGTGATATCTTGATATTCTGCTGGTGGCCAGGTGCTGGAACTCCGAGACAATTGCACCATCACTATTATATCTGATTTACCGTACAAATACCAAACAATTACGGCTATGCGAGCGTTTTATCTATCCAGTCCCGAAGCTCTTGATTAAGGTCGTCGGGCGCAACGAATGTAATCATAGGAACATCTTCAGCCGTGGTTCTGCGAACGTCATCCATTACCCCGTCTTTGTGCCTGTCGGTCGTATAAGAAGTAATAGTGATGTAGTCCATGTTCTCGACTTTGCCCTTCCAGAGAAACCGTGCCGGCGCGACGATGAATTGACCGCCGGTTACTAACTTCTTTTCGAGAAGTGAATCCACAATTTTATCGGCTTGACCCTGATTTTCGGCGCTGATTTTGACTTCATAATAAATAGGCATGTTTGACTCCTGAGCCTGTTTTTTTATAGCTTCTCTGCTAGCTCAATGATTATGCCATCAGGGCCACGGAAATAGCACAATTTATAGATATCTTGGTAGTTTATGACGTCCGTTATGAGTTCTCTGCCTTTTTGTTTTACAGATTCAATGATTCCATCAACGTCTTCGACCGCCAGGCAGATATGTTGTATACCCTGCGTATAGATGTGATTAGCTTCTACGACGGATGGAGTCATGGGATGAATAAACTCGGTAAGCTCGATGTTTATCTGGGCGTGGGGCGCCTCCATAAAGGCGATGTGGGATTTAGCGCCTTTGACCCCCACTACCTTGTCTAGCAGCTCGCTTTCCTCGAATTGCTCGCCCCGGGTAATGAAACCGAAATCTTCGAAAAACGCTTTCGCTCCATCAAAGTCGTGAACAACTATTCCAATATGATCGATGGTGTGAACTTTGTAGGTCATGTGACCATATTATAACTTGAGGCCCCGCCATCTGACGACCTCTCCCGCAATCTCGTTCGTTGCTTTCCGGCTGAATCTTGACGGAAGCCCCCTTTTGAGTTATGGTTTGTCTCCCATTTGGGAGTTCACCGTGAATTTTGGGCCTCTCGGCGCAGATTTTGGCGAACTGCAAAGTGGGTGCAAGCGCGTGACGGCATTTCGGCACTAGGCCGAGATGCACGACCGGACGGGGGAACGTCAATGCGCAAGTTCCAATACCACTGGCGTCGGTTGGGGGCAGCCATCGTGGCTGTGGCTACGATCCTGGCGATTGCCGGGCTCGGAGCGCCGGCGGCCGATGCGACCTCGCAGAGCTACAGCGGCCACTGGGCCGGCCTCGTGGACGGGGGCGGCGGCTACACCAAGATCACGGCCGACGTCGTCGTACCCAGCGTCACTACGGCGTGCGGGACCGGCTCGGCGGTGGCGGTGTACGTGGGCCTCGGCGGCTGGGGCAGCCTGCCGTTCGCCCAGAACGGCTTCACCGTGACCCCGCAGGGGGTCGGCGTGTGGTGGGAGGTGTTTGACCGCAACGGCAATGGGCCGGTGGCCGGCATTGCGCTGGCGACCCGCCCGGGCAACAAGCTGCGCTTCGGCTTCGAATTCGCGAGTCACGGGACGGTCCTCACGTTCTACTGGGCCAACCTGACGACCGGAAAGGTGGTAACACGCCGAATCACGAACGCGGCCCGCTACTACAACGCCAAAACGGCCGACTACGTCGTGGAACGGCCGAACTACCCGAAGGCGGGGGCGCCGCTGGCGCAGTACCGGCCGATCACCTTCACGAGGGCCCAAGCAGTGCGCTCGGGCCGCTGGGTACCGGCCTACAACACGGGCTCGGTGTTGGTGTCCACGCTGGGACGCGCCGGGAACGTGATCTCGCATGTGACGGCGGCGCGTGCCGATACGTTCACGACCGCCTGGTCCGGCTGCAGCTAGCCGGAGCGTTCCGCCGCCCGTCCCGATCATGGGGCGGGCGGCGGGGCAGACCATTGCGCTATAATGGGCGGCATGACAACTTCTTCTCCACTTATTCGTTTGCCCGGTTTGATTGATATTCATGTCCACCTGCGCGATCCCGGCCAGACCCACAAAGAAGACTTTGGCTCCGGTACGGCGGCGGCTCTGGCCGGTGGATTTACGCGGGTGTTTGATATGCCCAACAACGCTACGCCCGTGACCACCGCGGCGGTGCTGGACGAAAAGATGGCTAGTGCTCGAGGCAAAATTGTGTGTGACACGGGGTTTTATTTTGGTTCCCTGGGGGATAATTTGGATGAATTCCCCGCCATCATGGATCGCGTCAGCGGCCTGAAGCTGTACTTGAACGTGACGACCGGTGGGTACAGGATTGATGCGGATTATTTGGAACGGATTTTCAAGGCTTGGGGCCACGCCAAGCCGATTTTGCTGCATGCCGAGGCGGACGTGATCGTGACGGCACTGGGGGTAGCGAAAGCTCTCGATCAGCGGGTGCATGTGTGTCATGTATCGAACCGGGCCGAATTGGAACCGATTTTGCGCGCCAAGGCTGAGGGCGTGGATGTGACGTGCGGGGTGACGCCGCATCATTTGTTTTTGAACGAGGCCGACGCGCGGCGCTTGGGGAACTACGGCGAGGTGCGGCCGGCTCTGAAACCGCAGGCGGATGTGGATTACTTGTGGGAGCATTTCGACGAGATCGATGTGGTGGAATCGGACCACGCACCGCACACCAAGGCCGAGAAAGAGGCCGGGACTTTTGGCTTTCCTGGGCTCGAAACTACCCTGCCGCTGATGCTGGCCGCCGAGCGCGACGGGCGCCTGACGCGGGCGCAGCTGGTGGCCAAGCTGGCGGACGGTCCGCGCCGAGTGCTGGGGCTGGCCGAGGAGGCCGATACCTTCGTGGAGGTGGAGCCGGTGGGTTTTGAAATGAGTGCCGAGGGCATGCAGTCGCGGGCGGCCTGGACGCCGTTTGCGGGCCGAACCGGCTTCGGGCGGGTGAAGCGCGTGACGCTACGAGGCGCCGTGGTGTACGAGGACGGCGTGGTGCTGGCGGCGCCAGGGAGCGGACGGCTGGTATAGGGCTTCGGGATACGCGTATGACAGCTATTCCATTTTCTGGAATAGTTGAGGATTTATGTCGAATTATGGCTTCGCTAAGCCTAAATTTTATGATATTGTGCGACTATTCCGAGAAGTGGAATAGTGGGGCTTAGTGGGGAGCGAGCGTCGCGTGGTTACGGTTTATAAACCGGCGGCTTTGATGTCGATGGCGAGATCGGGGTTCCACATGGCGCCGGTGGCGGATTGCACGAGATCGGCGCCGGCGTCGCGGTACTGGCGGTAGTCGGCCGGGGTCATCACGCCGCCGACGCCGACGATTTCGTAGCTGAGGCCGAGTTTGGTGCGCAGGGCGGCGAGGCGGCGAACCATGTCGAGGCCGGCCCACTTGATGCCGGCGCCGCACATGCCGCTGCGGAGGCGGTTGGGGCCGGGCAGCGCTTGCTCGCCGTGCTCGTCGACGATGGGCGCAGCGATGGTGTTGATGGCGGAGATGGCATCCACGTACGGCGCCATCTCCTTCACAACGGTTTCGAGCAGGGCTTGCTGCTGCGGTGTGTAGTAGCCGATTTTGGTGATGAGGGGCACGGAACCGACGGCGGCTTTGACGCGGCGGCAGATTTCGGCGACGGCCGGCGGGGTGTAGCAAATGACGCCCTCGTTGGCGACGTTGGGGCACGAGAGATTGACCTCGATGACGGATGCGCCGGCGTCGGCGCCGAGCTTGGCGGTGGCGGCGAAGTCGTTGTAGTAATCGTCTTGGCTAAAGCCGGGCCGGATGGTGCCAACCACACTCAAAATCACGAGCTGGCCGCGGCCCTGTGCCGCCAGCGCATGGCGAAAATCGGTCAGCCAAAAATCGGGGCCGCCGGAAGGCATGCCAAAGGAGTTGGTGATGGTGAGCTCCGTGGGCGGCCGATGGGTGGTGGTGTGGCCGACCAGCGGATGGGCGGCTTTTTCGAGCGTGAGGTCGCCGTCGACGTCGACGTAGAGGACGTTGGGGAATTTGTTGGGCTCAAATTTGGCGGAGCGCTGGGTTTTGTAGACGACCACGTCGAAGCCCTTGGCGAGGGCGGCCGCAACATATTTGGCGTTGAGCAGCGGGCCGGCAGGAATGCCAAACGGCGAGAAGATCGGGCGTCCGAGAAAGGTAAACGGCATGGCGCCTTTGTTGTGATAGCGCGTGGGCATGGCAAATTCGCCAAACGGACCTTTCTTAAAATTGTAGGCGTAGGTCTTGGCGGGATCGTAGATAGGTTGTTGGTTCACGGGTTGCATGTTAGCTTAAATGGTAGCATGAAATTTTCCGAAAAGCTGAAGCGGGCCGTGGAGCGATCAGATTCGCTCTTGTGTGTGGGGCTTGATCCGGGGTACGCGAAGCTGCCGCGCGGTGTGGGCCAGTTTGCGTTTAATAAGGCAATCATCGAGGCGACGCACGATCTGGTGTGTGCCTACAAGCCCAACGCGGCGTTTTATGAAGCGCACGGGGCCGAGGGAATTGAGGCACTCAAGCAAACGTGCGACTACCTGCGCGCCGAGCACCCCGAGATTCCGATTATTTTTGACGCTAAGCGCGGGGACATCGGCAACACCAACGCCGGCTACACGGAGTATGTGTTTGAGTATTTGGGCGCAGATGCGGTGACCGTGGCGCCGTATATGGGCGCGGAGTCGCTCGGGAAATTCTTGGAATGGGATGATAAGGGCATCATTGTGCTATGCCGGACGTCGAATCCGGGGGCGGGTGAATTTCAGGATTTGGTAGTGGAGGGCCGGCCGCTGTATCAGCACGTGGCGCAGCAGGTAGCCGACGCCTGGAATACGCGCGGCAACTGTGCGCTGGTGGTGGGGGCGACGTACCCGGAGGAATTGCAGGCGGTGCGGGCGATCGTGGGGGCGGAATTGCCGATTTTGGTGCCGGGCGTGGGCGCGCAGGGCGGCAGCGTGGCAGACGCGGTGCGGGCCGGACTGGGCCAGGACGGGCAGGCGGCCATGACGATCAGCACGTCGCGCGTGGTGATCTTTGCTGATGACCCGCGGGCCGCGGCAGTGGACTTGCGTGATGAGATTAACCGGTACCGGAAGGAGACCCGCGCGTGAGTATGACGGCAGATGAACTAAAGCAGATGCTTATCGATAGCAATGCCTGGCTTGAAAACGATCATTTTGTTCTCACCAACGGGCGGCACACCGATAGCTACATCAACAAAGATGCGCTGTACCCGCATACTGAATATTCGTCGCGTTTGGGCGAGGCGATGGCCGAAGCCATGCGCGACTGGAACGTGGAGGTGGTGGCGAGTCCGGCGCTCGGCGGCATCGTGCTGACACAATGGACCGGGTATCATTTGAGCACATTACTCGGGCGTGAGGCACTGGCGGTGTACGCGGAAAAAGTGGAAGGACCAGAGAAGAAGTTTGCTTTTACGCGCGGCTACGACAAGCTCGTTGCGGGCAAGCGCGTGGTGGTGGTGGAAGATAACTTCACCACTGGCGGATCGGTGCGCAAGGTCGTGGAACTAGTGCGAGAAACGGGCGGTGAGGTTGTGGGAGTGGTGGCCATGCTCAATCGCGGGGGCGTGAGCGTCGCGGACGTCGGCAACCCGCCCAATTTTGTGTCGCTAATCGAGACTAACGTGGTTTCGTGGCCGGCCGAGGAATGCGAGCTGTGCGCCAGGGGCGTGCCGGTGAATACGAAGATCGGCAAGGGCAAGAAGTTTTTGGAAGCTCAGCAGGCGGCGGCTTAGGTAGGCCCGTTGGTGCACTGATTTTACTGACATTTCACGGGCATGACAAATGTCAGGTAACTTTGTGGGGTGGATCGGGGAATTGGGCGATGAGATTGCGGATGTTAATGGAAATATCGGTGCGGGCGGCGAGGTCTGCCCAAGGAATATAGCCGACGGCGTCGAATTTGGCTTCGACCGGGCGGGGCTCGCCGGCCGTGATGCGGGCGAGGAACCACGTGTAGTGCCAGCTGCGAGCGGCGTGGTCAAAGGTGGCGGCGCCGAGTTCGCGCACGATGGCCGTTTCAACGCCGAGTTCCTCGCGGGCTTCGCGCACGGCCGCGGCGGCAGCCGACTCCCCGGGCTCGATTTTGCCGCCGGGCAGCTCCCATTGGGTGAGCTCGGGGGTGGTGCGGTGGATCAGCAGCAGATCGCCGGCAGGGTTGGTGACGACGCAGCCGGCGAGGGGTTTCACCGCGGCAGCGCCTTGGCGCCGATGTCGGTGCGGTATTGCAGGCCGTCGAAGTGGATGAGTTTGACGGCGGCGTAGGCTCTGGCGCGGGCGTCGGCTACATCGGCGCCAACGGCACTCACGCCGAGCACGCGGCCGCCGGCCGTGAGCAGCTGGCCGTCTGCGGCCTTGGTGCCGGCGTGAAAAATCTCGACGCCGGGAAGGGCCGCGGCGGCCTCGAGGCCGGTGATGGCCTGGCCGGTGGTGGGCTTGCCGGGATAACCGGGCGAGGCCAGCACCACCACTACGGCCGTCTGCGGGCTCCACTCGATCTCCAGCTCGGCCAGGCGGCCGTCGACACAGGCATCGAGAACGTCCATGAGGTCGGTTTCGAGCAGGCGCAGGTACACTTGGGTCTCGGGATCGCCGAAACGGGCATTGTACTCGAGCACTTGGATGTCGTCGCCATCGACCATGAGGCCGGGATAGAGCAGCCCCACGAAGGGTGAACCGGCGGCGGCCAGGCCGGCCAGAGCCGGCTCAACGACGGTGGCTTTGACGCGCTCCATGAGCGCCGGCTCCACCCATGGCACCGGTGCAAACGCGCCCATGCCGCCGGTATTGGGGCCTTTATCGCCGTCGAAAATAGTTTTGTGATCTTGGGCCGGCGGAAATAGCGCGGCGCTGTGGCCGTCGCTAAAGGCATGAATCGACACCTCTTGGCCGGTTAAAAAGCTTTCGATCACGACGCTCGAACCGGCCTCGCCAAAGATTTTGTCGCCCATAATTTCGCCCAACGCCTGCTCGGCCTCGGCCAGATTCTGGGTGATGTACACGCCTTTGCCCAGGGCAAGACCGCTGGCCTTGATCACGAGCGGAAAGGTTTGCTGAGCCAGATGGGCCTTGGCGGCGGCCAGGTCGTTGAAGATGGCAAAAGCGGCGGTGGGAATGTGGCTGGTGGTCATTAATTGTTTACTGAAGGCTTTGGAAGACTCGATGCGGGCGGCGGCCTGCGTGGGGCCAAAGGCGCGTAAACCAGCGGCGGCAAAGGCGTCGACCAGGCCGAGCGCCAGGATGTCGTCGGGGCCGACGATGGTGAGGCCGATGTCGTGAGCGCGGGCGAAGGCCACAAGGCCGTCTTTGTCGGTCGCTTTGAGATCAACATTGGTGGCAATAGCGGCGGTGCCGGGGTTGCCGGGGGCGACGTAGAGCCTACCGAGCCGGGGCGACTGGGCAATCTTCCAGGCGAGGGCGTGTTCGCGGCCGCCGCTGCCGATGATGAGAATGTTTTGCGGATTCATACGGGAATCATATACTGAAATGGATGATATTGCGTTGGTTACGGTTTGCAGGGGTGGCAGGAGCATTGCTCGCCAGCGCGGTGGTAGTGGTGGCCACCTGGCCGCACGCCTCGGTGAGCCTGGCTAGCAGCACCAGCTACCCGGCCGATCTGCGCATGGCTTATGGCCGGGTGGTACAGTCGGTACACCAATTCGAGGGGCTGCAGCGCGACCTTCATTCCCAGGTGGTATCCGAAGACGAGCTTAGCCGTCAGCTGTCGGTGATCCAGCTCGACGCCGAGAGCGGGCACTTCGCGATGGCCGCGACGGATATTCGCGGCCTGCAGCAATCGCTGGCCAACTGGAATTTTGAGCTCAGCGGCAAGGGCAGTGGGACGGCGACGGCCGGCGGAGCGATGCCGGCGGCCGGTGTGGGGTTGCCGATTTTGTTGTATCACTATCCCCCGGCCAATTTTGAGCAGCAGCTGGAGCACCTGGAACAGTACGGCTACACCGTGATCGACCTGGACCAGGCGTTGGCCGGGCTACGCGGCGAAGCCCTGCCGCCCAAGCCGGTGGTGATTACCTTCGACGACGGCTTTGCGGCCCAAACCGCGGCGGTTGATACCCTGAAACGCCACCACATGAAGGCAACGTTCTACATCATCACCGGCGGAGCGCAGAGCAAGTGGTGCATTGGTGCCGGCCGGCGCTACGGCGACGCGCTCCAGCCGCGGGGTGGCTGTGGCGACGCGTATTTGACGTGGGATCAGATTCGCGAGCTCGACCGGGGCGGCCTCATCACCATCGGCGGCCACACCGTCAACCACCGCAACCTGGCAGCGTTACCGGCGGCCGAGCAGCAGCTCGAGATCGCGGATGGCAAGCAGCAGCTCGAGGCCCAGCTCGGCCACGCGGTGAAGCATTTCGCCTATCCCTACGGCACCTATAACGACACGAGCATCCAGATAGCGCGGGCGGCCGGGTACCTCACGGCGGTCACGACCCAAGCCGGCTTAATGCAGCCGCCGGGCTCCAATTTTACGCTGCGCCGCGAGCGTGACGCGCTCGTGCTGCCTTAGCGAGCGAGCGGCGTGTCCTAGTCGGCGGCTTTGGCCGGAGCGGTGCCGAGCTTGGCGCCAATGATGTCGAGCACTTCGCGCGGCGTGAGCTCGGCCTTCACCAGATATTCGGCGCCGTAGGCGTGGGCCGTGTTGCGGTCGGTGATCTCGGACGAGTTGGTAAGCACAATCACGGGCATGGCGGCAAAATCGAAGTTGTCATTTTGGAGCGCCGAGAGCACTTCGAGGCCCGAGAGCTCTGGCATGTTAATGTCGAGCACAGCCAGGTTGGGATGCTCGGTTTTGACGGCCTCGAAGGCGTCGCGGCCGTTGTTTTTGACGACTACGCGGTAGCCGGCGCCCTCGAGTTTGATCTGGTACATGCGCGAAATAAACGGATCGTCCTCGGCGATGAGGATAGTTTTTTGATCGGCGGCATTATTTGGGGTGGTGGTGTCGGCCATGGTGGGCAACCTCTCGAATGGGTGTTACGGGTTTAAAGGGGAGCTCGAATCCGAAGGTCGAGCCTCTGCCCTCGACGCTATTGAATATTATTGTACCACCCTGATCTTCGACTACGCGTTTTGCCAAATACAAACCCAGGCCAGTGCCGTCGGGACGAACGATTTGGGCGTTGTCGGCGCGGAAGAATTTGCTGAACAGTTTTTTCTTGGCAGCCTCGGGCACGCCGATGCCGGTGTCGCGCACCTCCAGCCGCACCCGGTCGCCGGATTGCTCGAGCATCACGCGGACCTCGCCCTGGCTGGTGTAATAGATGGCGTTATCGATGAAATTCATGACCACCTGGCGGGTTTTGTTGTCGTCGATCTCGGCCGGGGGCAGTGGCTCGGGCGGAGGTTCGAAGATAAGCTTGATGCCTTTGGTGGTGGCGTGATTGTTCAATTGCCGCACCTCATCGCGGATCATTTGCACCATGTCCGTAGGCTTGGTTTGAATGAGGAACCGCCCGGCCGACAGCCGCGACACGTTGAGGAGGTCGGAGATCAGATTGACCATGCGCTCCGACGAGCTAAACGCGTAGCCGACGAATTCTTGCTGGGCCTTGGTGAGTTTGCCGGCGTCGCCTTCTTGCATCATCGAGAGGTAGCCCTTGATGGTGGTGAGCGGGGTGCGCAGCTGGTGCGAGGCCATGGAAATGAATTCGTCTTTGGCGCGGTCGAGCTCCTTGAGGTGGCGGTTGGCTACACGCAGCCGGTTGGTGGCGTGCTCCACACGGGCCTGGAGCGTGAGGTTGAATTCTTGGATTTGGGCGTAGGCCTTGGCGTTGAGAATGGCTACGGCCAGCTCTTTGCCCACGATTTCGAGCAGGTCGATGTCTTGCGTGGAATAGATGTCGCCGGACAGCTTGTCGCCCAGCAGCAGGTGGCCCACAAATTGCTCGCGGGTGCGCAGCGTCATCGACAGGCGAATGCCGTGATTTTCCATGAGCTGCTTGCGCTCGCCGCCGGACAGCTCGTCGGCCACCAGCATGGGTTTGTCTAGCCGCGCCAGCTCCGGCGCCACCATGAGGCGCCGGGGCAGCTGGCCGTAGTGTTCCACGCGGTAGACGCGCTCGTCGTTGTAGATAATGAGCTGGCCAAATTGAATGTGCAGGCTCTCGCACAGCTCGGTGAGCGAACGCTTGAGGATGCGGTCGAGATCGAGCTCCGACACTAGGATCTTGGAGAAGTCGTTGATGACCTCTTGGGAGTCGTAATGGTATCGATAAAACACATTATTGGTGGCTCTTTCGAAAAAGCGGCGGAGCGGCTGAAAGCTAAAGGATGTCAAAAGGGCAAACAGCGTGTAGAGCCAGCTCGCGTTGGCGCTGGAAGCGGAATCTACAAATACAATTTTTGACGCGCCGAAAACGAGCGTGCTGTACACTGCACCGAGACTTAGGAGCAATAAAAAGTACGTAGCCGACCGAGCAAACACCAGCCGCAGATCAAACAGGCGGGTGCGAATAATGGCGTAACCGAGCGCTCCCAGATACACCATGGTAAATTCGGGCCCCAGGTAGACGTAGCCGTAGATGTGGAAAAGGGGGAGCACCAAATTGAAGGTGAGCCCCATCGCCATGGCGATACCCATGCCCAGGGCCATGATTTGCGCCTGGCGGCGGGCCAGCCCGCGGGCGCGCCAGATATAGCGGAGGAGTTCGGTCAACCCACCCAGGAGCAATACGGCCAGGACGGCGGCAAACACGAGGATACCGTCGGTGGTCACGATTGACCGGCTGGCGGTTACGCCCGTGGCGTACACGCCGGGTATGAGAGAGCCCACCGCCACGAGGCATCCGGCGGCTAGCACTGCCCAGTTTGGCAGCAGCCGAATGCCGGTGAATTCGGCATTGAAGAGCGCAAAAAACATGCCGACCAGGATGGCGCCAAAATAGCTCATGAGCGCGATGGGGAGGAGCGACTCGGCCGGCAGTATCCGAAACAGACCGTTGGTAGATGTCCAGATAGCCAGCGCCACGGCCAGACCCAGGTAGTAAATAAATAATTTGCTCCGGGGATTGCGGAAAAAAATACTCAGCCCAATCAGGATATTGATGATTGAGGCGACAAACAACAGGAGGCTCGGCAGATCGATCATAGCCTCAGTTTATAATTCTTACGTTTACATTACCAATCAGTGCCGGCTCGGCCCAGGCAGAGGGTGGGTATGCCGGGCTACCGAGCGAAAGTAGTTGAGCCGCCACGGGGCTAGTAGCAGTAGCTGCAGCCCGCCCCGCCGGAGGCTTAGGCCCGCGACGTAGGTCATTTTTCCGTCGGAGGTTATACCTTGGCCGATTTTTTTTACCGGCAAACCGAGGCGCCAGCGCAGTCCGCCGAGCAGCTTGGGCGTGGTGATGAAGTACCAATATTGGATGGTGGGGCGGCACAACTGTGATCTACCGTACGCCAGGCGATACAGGCCCCGGAGCGCCGGAAGCATCGACTTGGGGTTTGGCAAACGCGGTCGGTCGAGAAGTAATCGCGTGATGTCGGCGGTACGGGCTTTGGGATAGTGAGGATCACGATGCCACAACTCGGGAAAATAAGTGCGCGTCATCGTGCCGGGTGGGGCGGTTTCCTTGGTAAGGCGCAGGTATCCTACGAGCTCCTGGCCCGAATAGCAGCCGAAATGATACGAATGAGCATCGAATTCGTCCGATTCGGTGCGGGTAGCCGGGTCCCCTTCCACCCAATGCAGCTTCTCGACGCAGATTCTGTAGCGAAGCTCGTAGGCCGCATGCAATTGCTGCGGCGACGTGAGCTCGGTGAACCGCATCCCGTCATGCTCAAAATAGATGACCTCGGTCTGCTGGCCGAGATGACCGGGCATGGGAATCTCACTGACTGGAATTGTTGCTCTTGATCTTGACATAATAATGCGTTAATGTTACCATAATCGGGTCGTAAAGCCATTATGCATGCGTTTCAGACAGTTACGGTTGTAAAGCGGAAGAGCTGGCTCGAACATGCCCACGCGCAAAGAGTTATCTACCTCAATCAGCGCGTGATTTTGTTTTTGTTTCATATGTTCTCGTTTGTGTGGCGGCGATCATTCGTCAGCGAACTCCAAGAGCTGGATGTGGTGCATGGTTCGCGCTACGTGCTGGCGTGCAATCATCAGAGCCGGGTGGATCCGTTTTTTATTTGTACGCAATTACCCTATCGCATTTGGCGCCACCTGGGTACCTTGAACTATTTCGCGGCCAACGTCTATATTGATATTCCTTTCTACGGCGGGGCCATGCTGCGGCTGGGATCGTTTCCGGCCAAGGCGCATGTCAAGCATCCCTATGGGCTGGACTACGCGCGGAATCTGCTGCGGCGCGGGAAATCGGTGCTGATTTTTCCCGAAGGCCGACGGACGCGGCGCGGGGAGACTCCTACGCGCCACGGCGTGGAAGCCCTGGCACACGAGCCTAACGTGATGATCATTCCGGTGCACATCGAATGGACGCGCGGCCGCCCGTGGCGAACGTTCCAGCTCGGCGTCGGCAAGCCGTTTGACGGCAGCGCGATGACGGCGCAGGAAATTATGGATCGCATCTACCAGCAGCCCGTGGCATAGGTTGCGGTTGAAAAATTCATCATTTTGTAATATTGTCTCTTGACGGAGAGAATGTTTTGTTATATTTCAAAAACTCTGAGCTGACGACCACGTATCATGTGGCACTCAATACCGTGCTCAACTGGATTAAGGCTGCTCAGAGCGATAAGTTGGACCTGGAGTTGGTAACCGCCAATGGCCGCGCCTACATCGCAAACTCGGCGCGCAATATCAGCGCCCTCAATAAACTGGCGGCTGAGCGCAAAAAATATCGGAATGCCCGTACTACCCGCACCGTGAGCCCCAGTCCGCAATTTTACGAAGTGTTCCGTCCAGACGAAATTCAGGACATTATTTCGGGCCTCGATGTGCGCCGAGAGATTCCCCGCGCCTACAATTATTTTGGCGACGGGGCACACTACTGGGACGAGTACTCGAGCCACTTATCGGAGAACGATTCGCCCAACATTGTAAACCGCACCCAGCTGCTGCTGAGGACAAATTTTGAGTATCTCGAAACGCTGCTGGCTGGCTACCGGCGCGTCAATGTGGTGGATATTGGCCTAGGGAATGCTCTTCCCGTCCGCGAGCTTTTGCAGCATCTGCTCGACCGCGGCACGCTGGGGCGCTACATTGGCCTCGATATTAGCCCGGAGATGCTGGAGATTGCCGGGGCGAATATCCGCAACTGGTTTGGCGGCCGGGTGCCCTTCGAGGGACACAAGCTCGATATTACCCACGAACGCTTTGGCCGGTTGCTGGCCGATGAGTACCTCCGCCCTGAGCCAGATTCAACGGTCAACCTGGTGCTGTTTCTGGGCGGAACGTTAGGCAATCTGCGATCGCCCGATGACGCGCTGGCCGTGATTGCCAACAGCATGGGCAAGCGCGATATTCTGATGCTCACCTGCAAGCTCGATTCCACCCACACCCGGCATCATTTCGACTTTAGTACTTCGCCGAGCAACGCCACCCTGGCGCCGATTCACCGGTTTGTGTTTGACCTGCTCAATATCGACGACTCGTTCTACAGCGTGGAGGTGGGCTTTAACGCCGAAAAACATGCGCGCTATACGCGCGTACACCTCAAGCTCTCGCTGCGGGTGGAGTTTAGGCTCGATGGCGGCGTGCGGACGGTGCGGTTCGAGAAGGGTGACTCGATTTTGGTATGGTACTTTTGGCAGCAGACGCTGGTGGAAGCGTCGGGGCAATTGTTGCGCAATAATTTCTACCCACTGCACTTGAGTCAAACTCCCGACAAGGAATATTTGCTGGCTATTACGCAACTCGAAGCCCCGAATTTGCTCTAGCAAGCCATTCTTATTTTTTGTGTTGCGCCCTGCAGCACCATCCCCTATGATGCAGTAGAAATGTTCGTCATTTGAGCATAGTTACGGTATTAATGGATGTATACATCGTAGCCAACCACTGGGATGTTCGATGATGCGACGTGAGAATATTTGGACAACGAAGGAAGCAAACCAAACTCGTGACCGGTTACGTAGTAAATGAGGATCGCACCAAACTGTTGTTGTGCTACCGCGAGAAGCCGGGGCTATGGCAGCCTAGCAACGGACCGCTGAGTGACGACGACGTGCCGCATGAGGTGATCGCTCAGTACGTGCTACGCGATACAGGGCTCGAAGCGCGCTACGTGGCCGACTACGATGAGACCGGTGCCGGCGTGACGGCGCTGATTTTGGAGGCCGACGAGGACGCGCTGTCGAAATACGAGCTAGAGGAGCGCTATGATGCGCAGTGGCTGACGCGCGATCAGATTTTGGCCTGCACCTGCGTCCACGAGCCTGCCAAGGACTTCGCGGAATTGCTTTTGGCTTCCTAGAGGGATTGTGCGGGGATTGCGTTCCGGATAACCCACGCGGTACACTAAGGCCATGAGTACTACAAAAGTCAAAGTCGCCATCATCGAAGATGACATGGCGATTGTGCAGATGTATCGGACCAAATTTGAGACTGAAGGCTACGATGTAGCCACGGCGCCGGACGGCGCGAGCGGGCTGGAGCTGATCGATTCATTTGAGCCTGATATCGTGCTGCTGGACCTGATGATGCCAAACATGAACGGCCTCGACATGCTCTCCAAGCTGCGCAGCCAACCCAACGGCCGCAACGCCAAAGTGGTGGTGCTTACCAACATGGGCGACACCGAGACGGCCACGCGAGTATACAAAATGGCGGCCGACGACTACATCGTGAAGGCCGAAATGACCCCCAAGCAGGTCGCCGAGCGCGTGAAGACGCTGCTGGCCAAGGGCGGGGTGAGTGCAGCGGGGCCGGCTGGGGCTTAGGACGCTACCGAACTTACGGCATTAAGAGAATAAATCCAAATCCTATAACACTCAATGCGAGCAGTATTAGGCTGATCTTCCATTTCGTAAAGATGGCGGAAATGGTGAGTAGTAGCCCATATCCCGCCAACATGACGATGCGGCCGGCCATCGAAGTTTGTGGGGGACAGGCGTAAAGCCTAGGGTTTTCACTAATCGCCTATTATCCTATTGCCAACCATACTCCGGTGATGGCGGCGAGGGTGAGCAAGGTAATGGTAATTTTGTATGCCCTAACGAATAGGGGTGCGATGGCGAGCAGCGCATAACCGGCCAACAGAAGGCTTGCAAGAGAGGGGGAGGCATCAAAGTTTAAAAAATTCGAGGCGTTATAGTAGAGTCCGAAGATGAAGGTTATGGCGCCAATGAAGCCGACGATTAGTGATAGCGGCCTGCTATAGGGTAAGTAGTGCATGTGTTTTAGCATATCATTTTTATTGAAGTAAAAAGTGCGGGGGGACGGGGCGGGCTGCCTCGTCCCCCCGCACGCGGGAGACCGTTACCTCAGGGGTGGTAGGTGCCTCCAATTGCTACTTGCCCATCGAGCGGCATCGGCGGTCCAACTCCTCCTCACGTACTGGAAGTGTGGACACGTCAGGCGAGCCGTGATTGGCGTGCAGATGCTGACATTGCGCTTGCTGTAGTTGCACACCGGGTCGCCGGCCGTACAATAGCTCTCAACGTTCGGCGTCCAGCGTCGAGGGATAGTGCGCGGAGCATTCTGGTCGAATTTCACCAGGATGCCCGACAGCCGGTCGCTGTAGTCGCCGCGATCGATCCTCCAGTCGCGCGGATCGAAGTCGGGATCGCCGAGCAGAATGAGGCCGGCGATGTGCTTGCGCTCGGAATTGGATAGCAGCTCGTATGCGTCACCAGCCGCCTGCGCCCCCTGACTGTAACCGGCGATTACGGCGTAGGTTGTGGGGCAGAACGCGATGAAATCGCGCACCACCTTTAGGAGCGCTTCCCTCCCGTCGAACTCGCTTTCTACGTAGGCCGTAGTGAGAACTACGTTGTTCAGATCGATCGCAACGGCCGGATAGCCGATCGCCTCGAAGCGCAGACCGGGGATCGCCCGGGCCATGCGCACCTTGACGTCGTCGACCGTGGCGCCCATGCCCTCGCCTTCGAAATTCTTCTCCCCGGATCCCCGGAGGCCGAAGAACTTCACCGTGCCGCACCGGTAGCCCGGAGGCTTTGTTGTGGGTGGTGTGCTCGTAGGCGGCGTGGACCCGTCGAAGCCGGCGGGGGCCGGCTGCACTGGGCCGGAGTCACCCAGACTCGGCGAGAAGTCGCCGCCGGGCGAGCCCAGGGTGATCTGCCCGGCTCCAGCGTTCGTGACCTGCATGGTGCGGATGTGCGGTTCGCCGCCCGGCGAAGAAACGGTGCCGTAGAGCGTCCAGTCGTTGGCGAACCGAAGATCGGCGTATGTCAGCGACTGGTCGAGCGAGAGCGAAACGAACGCCTCGGTGCGCGTATTGATCACGAGCAGCCCAGGCGCGATCCCGCCACAGAACAGGTACCCATCGTCGGGCGTCCAGGCGCAGGATTGCAGGGCTCTGGTACTGACGGCATGCTGGGTGTAGATGCCGGTTGCCAGGTTCAGCGCGATGGCCGCGTAGCCGCCGGCATTGGGTCCGGCGCGCAGATTGACCGCGTAGGCCAGCTGGGTTCCGTCGTGGGACCAACTGGCGCCGCCCTCGGGGACGCTGATGGCGTCGAGGTCCGGCGGACTGACGCGGGTCACGGATCTCGTGACGAGGTCGAGCGTGTCGATGCCGGGACCAGGCGGCGTGGTGGTCTGGGACTCGTGGAACGTGACGGTTCGCTGGTCTGGGCCGATCTCGGGGTTGGATTCGAGCCCGAGGCGGTCGGTAAGCCGCGTGAGGCTCTTGGTGGCGACGTCGACGCGATAGAGGTCGCCCAGGGGGTTGCTCGTGGGGCTGACAAGATCGACTACCGCGAATGAGCCGTCGCGGGCGAGGCTGACGCCCTCGACCCGTTGACTGGGGTCGCTCGTGAGTTGCACCGGCGTGGTGCTACCCGAGGGCAGCAGAAACGCCTGGGGTGCGGCCGAATGGTCGCTGCTCGGAGGGTAAGCCACGAATGCCAGCGCCGGCTGCGCGGCGGCCGCACCGGCGGAAGTGGCCGGAGCGGCGGCGAGCGCGAGGGCGGTGGCCGCGACGAGAGCCGCGGTGGCCGCAAGGGCCGTTGCGACGGGCCCAGGCCGGCGGCCGGGGCGACGGGGGTGATGCAATCGCATCGGGGGAAACCTTTCTGTCGAAGAACTGCGAAGAATGGGGAACTAAAGCCCCGGAACCGCCGCATTGTAGCAAATTTGTTGACTTTTGTAAATATTATTACGTTGTAGGCAAGGAGGTTTTGTTGGTAATATTGGTCTCATGAAACAACTCTCCCCTCTTGTGGTGTCCGGGTCGGTCGCGGTGGATCGAATTATGAGTTTTAAAGGCCATTACAGCGATTACCTTCGGCCGGAGCAGCTTGAGGCGCTGTCGGTGTCGATTTTGGTGGATGAACTGTACGAAACGCACGGCGGCGGCGGGGCGAATATTTGCTACTCGCTGGCACTTTTGGGCGAGGAGCCGGTGCTGCTTGGCTCGGCTGGGCGCGAGTCGGATGGATACATGGAGCAGCTGGCCAATTACGGCGTCAATATCGAGCATGTGCATCGCAGCCATCTGCCGACGGCCACGTTCCACGTCATTACCGACGGCCAGCAGCATCAGGTGGGAGGATTTTTCCCGGGAGCGATGGGTGATAGTGAAAATTTGAATTTTGGCCCCTGGAAGGCTAAAAACCCAATTTGCATAGTGTCGTCGCACGATCCGGACGGCATGCGCCGGCAAGTGGCGGAATGTGTGCGATGGGGACTGCGGCTGCTGTACGACGTGGGGCAGCAGGTGAGCAACTTGCCGGCGGAAGATTTGCGGGCGGGGCTCGACGCGGCCGAATTGCTGATGGTGAACGAGTACGAAATGGCCATGCTGGCGGCCAAAACGGGGTTGGAGCCGGCCGACATTAAGGCCCAGGTGCCGACGGTGGTGACCACGCTGGGTGGGCGCGGCTCGGTGGTGGAGGGACTGCGCGTGGGCACGCCGGTGAAGGTACCGGCGGTGAAGCCGGTGCGCGTAGCCGACCCCACCGGCGCCGGCGATGCTTATCGCGCCGGGTTTGTGTACGGCTGGCGGCGTGGTTGGGAATGGGAGGCGTGCGCGCAGCTGGGCGCCACCTGCGCGGCGTACGCGGTAGAGACTGACGGCACGCAGGGGCACACGTTTGACCTGGCGGAGGTGGCGGCGCGTTACGAGACGGCGTTTGGCGCGGGGCTGCCGGAGGATTAGCAAAAGGATGACACGATTATGACGACGAATACCGATTACAAAGTGGCCGATATGGACCTGGCTGAATGGGGCCGCAAAGAGATTCGCCTGGCCGAGAGCGAAATGCCGGGGCTCATGAGCCTGCGGCGGGAATTTGGCTCCACTAAGCCTCTGGCGGGTGCTCGCATTGCCGGAAGCTTGCACATGACGATTCAAACGGCGGTACTCATCGAGACGCTCGTGGAGCTGGGCGCCGAGGTGCGCTGGGCCAGCTGCAATATTTTTAGCACCCAAGACCAAGCGGCGGCAGCCGTGGCGGCGGCGGGGGTGGCGGTGTTTGCGTGGAAGGGTGAGAGCGAGGACGAGTACTGGTGGTGCATGGAGCAAACGCTAGGGTTTGGCGACGGCCAAGGGCCGAATTTGCTGCTCGACGACGGCGGGGACCTCACGAAACTGGTGCACGAGAAGCACCCGGAACTGCTGGATGCGATTAAGGGCGTGAGCGAAGAAACGACCACCGGCGTGCACAACTTGCACCGCATGCTGGAGCGCGGCGAGCTCAAATTGCCGGCGATCAACGTGAACGACTCGGTGACCAAGAGCAAATTCGACAACAAATACGGTTGCCGCGAGTCGCTGGTGGACGGCATTAAGCGCGCTACTGACGTGATGCTGGCCGGCAAAGTGGCGGTGGTGGCAGGGTACGGCGACGTGGGCAAGGGTTGCGCGCAGTCGCTGGATTCGTACGGCTGCCGCGTGCTCGTGACCGAGATCGACCCGATCTGTGCGCTGCAGGCGATGATGGAGGGCTTCGAGGTGGTGACGATGGAGCATGCGGCCAAGCTCGGCGATGTGTTTGTGACCACCACCGGCTGCCGCGACGTGATTACGCTTGGTCACATGCAGGTCATGAAAGACACGGCGATCGTGTGCAACATCGGGCACTTCGACGTGGAGATTCAGGTGGCGCAGCTGAATGCGGCGCCCGGCGTGAAAAAAGAGGCGCTGAAGCCGCAGGTGGATGTGTACACGTTTGCGGACGGCCACCGGATTATTTTGCTGGCCGAGGGGCGGCTCGTGAATTTGGGGTGCGCCACGGGGCACCCGTCGTTTGTGATGAGTACATCGTTTTCAAACCAGGTGCTGGCGCAGCTGGAGCTGTGGCAAAAACCGCACAAAGTAGGCGTGACGCGCCTGCCCAAGGAGCTCGACGAAAAGGTGGCGGTGATTCACCTCGAGGCGCTTGGCGGGCGGCTGAGCCGGCTCACCGAGGAACAAGCGGAGTACCTGGGAGCGCACCGCGACGGGCCGTTTAAGCCGGAGCATTATCGGTACTAGCGGCCTCGGGGCTGGGCGGGGGTTGCAGCCGGGCGCGGATTTCATCGGGAGTGGCGGCGGCCAGCGCCTCGAGTTGTTCGCGATAGGCTGCGAGTTTGGCGGTGATGAGCGCTGCATCCATAGCCGGCACCGGCTGGGGCTCAGCCGCGGTGGGCTGCCCGTGGGCGGAGACGCGGTCTTGGCCCATGAGTTGCCCGCCGTCTACGCGATATTCGGTATAGCGGTAGTTGCGGCGGCCGGCTTCATCCAGTCCGGCTTCGGTGCCCGCGGTATGCACTACGTTGTTCGACCCGGCTGGCAAGTTGTAATGATCCAGCGTCCGCGCCTCGAATTTGCGCTGTAGGAGTTCGGCATCTTCCAGCGCAAATTGCCCAGGCTCTTCATCGGCTCCTTCCATCACGGCAGTGAAGTCCCCTTGCGCGAGGGCGTTAAATTTAGCTTCGGCCGAGTCTCCCAGCGTCGCTTCTTCTGCGTGGTACTGGTCTTCGCCCACCAGAGCAATGAGAATGCGCCGTTTTAGCTCATGTATTTTTGCCAGCTCTTGTTCGAACTCGGCTCCGGCTGTTTCGCCCACCTCCGCCGATGCGGGTGGCGCGGGCGATTTGAGGTTTTCGGGTTGGTCGGGGCTAGGTTCGTGTTCTGTCATATAGGGATTATAGCTTATGGGCCGAATCTTTTTATTTGCCGACGGCCGAAATTTCGTCTTCGAAAAATTGTTTGAGTTCGGGGAAAATACTGGGAGCGGCGGCTACAAGTTCGAGATTGCGGTAGTCGTAGCTGGGGCTAAAAAGGTTTTCGACGCGGCCGCCGGCTTCGCGTACGAGGAGTGTGCCGGGAGCATGGTCCCAGGGCTTGCCCCGGCCGTTGTAGGCCACGAGGCCGTCGAGCTGGCCGGCGGCGATGGAGGCGTAGGTGTATCCTGCGCCAGCCATTTGCGGCAAGCCGAGAACGCGCTGGCGGAGGCGGTCGGTGAGGCCGAACAGCTTGGGGTCCTTGAGTTTGGAGCCGAAAACTACATAGGCCCGGTCCATGGGGCGATCCGAAACGTGAATGGGGTGGCCGTTCATGGTGGCACCCTCCCCCTTTACTGCGTGGTAATACTCGTCGAGAAAGAAGTTGTAGATGACGGACATAATGGGCTCGCCGTGGTGGATGAGCGCGATCATGTTGGTGGAAAACGGCAGGCCGCGAATGAACGGCTCGGTGCCGTCGATGGGGTCGACGAGCCAGAAGGTTTCTTGATCGAAGTCGGCGCCGGTTTCTTCACCGGCCAGGCCGATGGTGGGATCGAGCTCGCCGAGGGCTTCGTGGAGGCGCTTTTCGACCAAGAGGTCCATCTCGGTGACGGCCGAGGCGTCGTCTTTGAGCTCGTGCTCGATGGCGCCGTGAGCTTGCAGCAGTTGCGGGCGCAGCTCCATGAGCGTCGCGCGGATGCGCTTACTGGCGGCGGTAAGGAATTCAGGCGCGATGGGCATAGGCTTGCTTTTGGGCGGCAATGATGAGGTTGTCAAACAGGCTCACGACGGTCATGGGGCCGACGCCGCCGGGATTGGGGGTGATGGTGAGGTCGTCGCGCTCGTAGAGGGCGGGGTCGAATTCGCTCTTGGGGGAGCCGGTGTCTACGAGCACGGCGCCGGTTTTGACCATATCGGGCTTTATGAGGTGCTCAACGCCGGTGCCGGTAAATAGGATGTCGGCCTGGAGGGTTTCGGCCCGCAGGTCTTTGGTATTGATGTCGCAGCGCACCACGTCGTGGCCGGAGGCTTCGAGACGGTCGGCCAGGGGCTTACCCACCAGCCTCCCCTGCCCCACCACCACGATGCGGCCCTTCAAATCTACGCCGTGCGAAGCCAGCAGCCACAATGCGGCCTTGGGCGTGGCGGCCTCGAAGGCGGTGCCGGGGGCGAGGCCGTCCACATCCTTGGCCGGGTCGATGGCCGCCAGCGCCCGGTCGGTGATCGCGGCGGCGCCGGTGAGGGGCAGCTGGATGATGAGGCCGGTGACGGCAGGGTCGGCGCCCAGCGCGGCGATGCGGTCTATGATGGTGGCGGATGTCTCGACATACAGATCGACGGCAATGCCGATATCTTCGCCGTATTTACGCTTCATTTTCAGATATTTGTCGCCGGCTTCGTTATCTTTGGAGCGAATAATGGCCAGCCGGGGAGGCGTCGGGAGCCCGGCAATAACGCGCGCATGCCGCTCGGCGATAAAGTCCGCGATGTCGCGGCCGGTGAGGAGTTTCACTTATCGTTCCATAGTTTTACGAGTTCGTTGGAGACGCGGTCGGGGGTGTAGTCGGATTTGGTCCAGTAGGCCTTGGCGCCCAGCCGCATCACGGCGTCGACCTGCTTGGGGGCAGAGATATTGGAGAACACGATCACGTCCGGCAGCGCTCGGCCTTGCTTTTTGAGTGCCTGCATAAACTCCAGCCCACCCATCACCGGCATCATCATGTCGAGCAAGATAACTTGCGGTTCAAAATCTTCGACCATTTGCAGCCCGATCCGCCCATTTGAGGCTGAAGCCACCGGGAAGCCGTCGAGCTCGAACTTCATGGCATAAATTTCCCGGATGACGTCGTCGTCTTCAATTAGCAGCACCTTCGGCAGCATCTTGATCTCCCTGTGGGAGTATCATAACAAATTTTGTGCCTTTTCCGAGCCTTGAGCTAACTTCGATGCTGCCTTCGTGCAATTGAGCGATGCGGCTGGCCAGATAGAGGCCCAGGCCGGCGCCTTCGACTTGGTCGCGTACGGCCTCGCTGGCGCGGTGGAATCGGTCGAAGATGTGGTTAATTTCCTCTGAGTCGATGCCAATGCCGCTGTCGGCTACCTCTATTTTGGCTATGCCATGGGAATTTGATATGGTTATAGCAATTTTTCCGAATTCAGGCGTGTACTTGCGAGCGTTGTCGAGCAGGTTGCCAATGGCCATATAGAGCTTTTCTTCATCGGCCACGAGGGTGATGGGGCGCGACGGGCGTTTAACGGTCAGTTCCTGCTGTTTTTCGGTAATGGCAGCGCGCTGTTCGCCTACAATGGTGTCAATGAGGCCGCCTAGCTCGAAGGTGGAGATGTGCAAGATGAGACGGCCAGCATCGGCTTTGGCAACATTGAGCAGCTCTTCGATGATGCCGAGCTCGCGCTCGCTGCTTTCGAGGGCACGGCGCAAGAAATACTGTTGCCGGTCGTTGAGCGGGCCAAAATCGCCGGCGGCCAGGGTGGAGAGAATGGATTTGATGCCGGTGGCGGGCGTGCGCAATTGATGTGAAGCCAGCGAGACAAACTCGTCTTTGGCGCGGTCGAGTACCCGCTCGCTCTGGATGGCCTTGAGGTAGGTCCAGTACACCACGATCGACAGGCCGATGACGATTATCACGCTCACCACGCTGATGTCGCGGGCTAAAGCAGCCAACGTGGTAATGTTGGAGCGGTCGCGGTCGATCTGGGCGGCCTCGGCACTTTGTACCTCTTGCGCGACGCTGCGGATCTGGTCCGTCAAGACCTTGCTCGTGCCGGACGCCACGACTTGCTGGGCGGCAGCGGTGTCGCCGGATTGCCTCAGCGTAATGGTACCTGCGAGTTCAGTTAGCTTTTGCTTTACCAGAGTGCTTAATTTATTTATTTGGACTTGAGCAATGTCGCCTTTGGTGCGAGTGATGATGTCTGCGAGTTGTCCCGGTATATGGTTGGCGGCCATACTATAGGGTCCGAGATAGGTGGTATCGCCGGTGAGCAGATAGCCGCGCTGGCCGGTTTCGGCATCGGCGAGACTGGTAAGGAGTTGGCCGATCTGGATGCGCGCGTCGTTGTGCGCCTGTGCACCCTGCCGGTAGACCACCAGGGTGGAGATCGTGAAAATCGTGGCCGCGGTGGTTACGAAGGTAGCCGCGATCATGGCGGCTAAGGCGACAAACAATTTTCGGTTGGAGTATTGGCGGAGTTCTGGTGGCAGCAACGTACTAATCCAGCATTAACGAGTATTTTTTAGCATGCCGGAATCGGTCGGCCAAGGCAACTGGCGATTCTCCTAATTATAGGTTGAGACGGGCAAATACCTGGCGTTTCACAGCTTCGGCTACCAGCAGGTAGGCCGCCACGACAGCCACGATGGCGGCCAGGGCCGGGAAGGGCAGCGGCTCAAAGCCGAAGAGCCGGCCGACGGCACTGAGCGCGATGCCGTATCCCGCCAGTACAGTAGCGACGGTGCTGATCACCAGATACGGACTGGGTCGGCTCTGGATAAACGGCAGCTTGCGCGTGCGAATAATGTAGACCACGAAGGTTTGGGTGGCGACGGATTCGAGGAACCAGCCGGTCTGGAATTGCGCCGAGCCAAAGTGAAACACCCAGAGCAGCAAGCCGAACGTGGCGAAGTCAAAGAGAGAGCTCAGGGGGCCAAAGGTCCACATGGCGCGGCGCAGACCGGCGATGCTCAGGGTGCGGGGGCGCTTGAGGCCCTCGGGGTCGACGCCATCGAGGGGCAGGGCGAATTGCGAGGTGTCATAGAGCAGGTTGGTGAGGAGAATTTGCGTGGCTTGCATGGGCAGAAACGGCAGAAACAGCGAACCGGCGGCCATTGAAAACATATTGCCAAAGTTTGACCCCAGCGACATCATGAGGTACTTGAGCGTATTGGCGTAGGTGCGGCGCCCTTCAATGATGCCGGCGGTGAGGCTTTCGAGGGATTTGCGCAGAAGGATGAGGTCGGCCGTGGCTTTGGCGACATCGACGGCATTGTTGACGGAGATGCCAATGTCGGCGGCCTTGAGGGCGGGGGCGTCATTGATGCCGTCGCCGAGGTAGCCAACGACATGTTTGCCGGCGCGCAGTTGCTCGATGATGCGCAACTTTTGCTCGGGATTGACGCGGGCAAAGATGGTGGTGGTCTCGACGGCATCGCGCAGCTGGGGACGGCTGAGGCGGTCGATTTCGGCGCCCGTGAGGATACCGGCGATGGGCAGTCCGATGTCGTCGGCGATTTTGCGCGTCACGAGAGCATTGTCGCCGGTGACGATCTTGATGTGAATGCCGTATTCGTTGAGCTGCTCGAGGGTGGCTTTCACCGACTGCTTAGCGGGATCGAGGAAGGCCATGAAACCGTTGAAGGTGAAATCATGCTCGGCGTCGGGCTCGTAGCGCGGCTGCTTGGGAACACGGCGGGTGGCGACGGCGAGCACCCGGAAGCCCTGGGAGCTGAGGGTCTCGTACTGGGCCTGCACCTCGGCCTTGACGGCCTCGAACGGGCGGCCGTCGGCGTAGGTAGTGCACAGGCGCATGATTTCTTCCGGCGCGCCTTTGGTGACGAGCATTTGGCCGCGACCGTGCGCCATCACCACGGATTCACGTTTGCGCTCGAAGTCGTAGGGAATTTCGTCGAGCTTGGTGTAGCCCTTGATGTCGACGGTCTTGAACGCGCGCACGGCGGCGTCGAGCGGATTTTCGAAGCCGGTGGTGAAGCGGCTGGCCAGGTAACCGTAGAGTAGCACGGACGGCGATTCGGCGCCGAAGCCGTCGACGTGGCGGACGAGGGCAATGTGGTCTTCGGTGAGTGTGCCGGTTTTGTCGGTGCACAGCACGTCCATGGAGCCGAGGTTTTGGATGGAGCTCAGGTGTTTCACGATCACACCGTGCTTAGCCATGGCGAGCGAGCCTTTGGTGAGGTTGAGCGTGATAATGAGCGGCAGTAGCTCGGGCGTGAGGCCCACGGCCAGGGCAACGCTAAAGAGCAACGATTCGAGGAGCTGGCCGGGGCGGAAGATGGTGTTGAACGTGAAGATCACGACCACCAGAACGGTAGTGATTTTGATGATCAGTAAGCTAAAATCTTTAATTTCGCGGTCAAATTCGGTGGGGGTGTCTTGCGACGACAGCGCGCGGGCGATGTGCGAAAATTTGGTGCCGGCGCCGGTTTGCTCGACGCGCATCAGGCCGGAGCCGCTGATGATGCTCGAGCCCAGGTACAGCTCGGCCTGCGGCGGCTTGCCCACGGGGAACGATTCGCCGGTGAGGCTGGATTCGTTGGCGGCCAAATCTTTGCCTTCGAGCACAATGCCATCGGCCGGGATGAGGCGACCGGCGGTGAGCTTGACCACGTCCCCCGGCACGAGCTCGGCCAGCGGCAGGCTAAGCCACTTGTGGTCGCGCAGCACTTCGGCTTCCACGCGCACGCGATTTTTGAGCGCTTCGGCGGCTTTTTCGGAGCGGTAACTGTTGAAGAAATCGAGCACGGTGCTCACGAGCACAATGGCGATGATGATAATGAAGCTGATGCGATCGCCGAGAAAAGCCGAGAGCGTGGCGGCAAACAGCAGGATGATGACCAGCGGGTTGCTAAAGCGCGACAGAAACGCCAGCACGGGCGGGCGGGATTTGCCCTGGGCGAGGGCGTTGGGGCCGTATTTGGCCAGGCGTTTGGCAGCTTCGCGGGAGGTGAGGCCGGTGGTGTCGTTCTTCATGGTTATGGTTAGTATAACTTGCTATGGGGCCACGGGTGTACCCGGGTGCGGTGGCGGGACCTTTCCGGACACACGTGCATTGGTACTATTCCATTTTCTGGAATAGTACGTGTAAGGGGAGTTTTTTAGGCTTTTGTAGAGCCATAATCTTGGATGAATCTTTTAACTATTCCGAAAAGTGGAATAGTGCTGTGCTGCACATCGATCGGAAGTAACAACAAAAACCCGCCGGTTTAGGGCGGGGTTTTGGGATGCGGACGGATGATTCAGAATACCCGCGCCTTACTCTTCTTTGTTGCTTTGACTATTTCTAATCAGTGTTGCATTGAACTATTTCTAGTTCAACAAAGGGTGGATAGGGTTGGGTTACACTGACGATCCGAGGATCTTCAGCAGCTTCTTTGGTGCTTATGTAGCTGCGCGTCTTTTGGACGTGAGTTGTTAGCAGATGCTGAGCTAAGCTGGTTTCGGTCTTATATGACGAGGACTGTAGCTTCGCTACTTGGTTGAAATTCAACCAGGCGTGAGCTTTAGTCTTTGTCGACCGGTTTTTTTGAAGCTGGTGCTTCTGTGCTCCGAGAAATTCTCGAAAGATGTTTCGGGGGGCACTAGGTGAACTCGTGGTGGCGAGTGCACTTAGTGCTCGGCGAAGGGATTTTTCAAGGTCTGGTGGTGGTCGAAGCGTAAGTGCTTCTCATGACCATCAGGTATCCTATCACAGGTTGGAATTATTGTCAACACTTTTGTGGAGTTTCTAAAGGTTAGAGGTGGTGGTACCATGGGCAACTGTTGATGTACCCCCACCGAATGGAGGCACTACCAATGCACCATCCACGAGGGCTGAGTGGCCGGCGCGCGCTGGCGCTGGCTGCGGGGCTTATATCTGCTGGCGTGCTGGCGTCCGGCTGCACCGGCCATACGCCGTCAGGCGGCCAGTCAATCTCGCGGATCACGGCCCCGGCGCCCCAGCCGGAGAAGCCGCTCCTCGCCAAGCCCGTGTACAGGCAGGCGTGTACCGACGGCCATCACGCCTGCGCTACGTTCCCGACCGACGGCGATCCGGCTGATATCGACTTTCTGGAAAAGGGAGTCGGTGGGATGCACGTGGCGGGACTGCTGGTGAGCGGCGATGGGCATAAAATCTGCCCAACTTGGGATGCCGTCTCACCGCCGCCGTCGTGTCGGGCCTTCCAGTCGGAGGATTACCGGCTGGCTGTTGTCCCGTACCCGGGGCTGACGGCGACGCAGGCGTTCGAGCGCTGGTTCGATGAGCACGATCCGAATGCGTCGGGCAGGCCGGTGCCGGGTAATTACCGCGGCCATGAAAGCCTGGACCTGAAGCGCGAGTACCCGGATAGCACCCACTACCTCCGGCTCGTGTGGTCGAGCGGGAGGCTCTACGCGATGTCGATGGGATCGAGTGAGATCGGGGGCGATAACCCGAAGGTGGTCCCGCCACACTTCAAATTTCTCGAGACGCTCGTGCTGAGCTAGCGCGGGCAAAGCGCGCCGGGCGGCCCCTTTAGTTTTGGGGCTGCCTGGCGGCGCAGATCTGACAATTATCATCGTGCTGCCCGTCTTGGAGCCAGACGCGGATGGCCTGAGGCCAGCGCTCGATGTCGGCATACCCGATGAGATCGGCGGCGCGGCGCAGAATGTAGCCCGGTAGCCCGTAGAGGCGCAGGCGGCCCCATTCGGCTACGGCCCAGTACTCCCCCACCGGAATGACGCTCACCGGCAAGAACGGTTTGTAGGCCGGGCGGCGGCGACCGGCATGGGCGCGGGCGATGTCGGCGGCCACGAAGTCGGCGTCGCGGATGGCGGTTTGGGCCATGCCCGAGTATTGGGTGGCGGCGTTGTCGCCGATGACGTAGACGTGGTTTTTGGCCTCCAGATGGTCGCTCACCATGACGCGGCCGCCCTTGGCGAGCTGAAAGTGTGCGCCGTTGGCGTAGTAAAAGGGGTTCACGGAGGTGCCGGCGGTCCACACGACGGTGCGCGTGGCGATGGATTTACCCTCGAGCTGGAGCTCCTGCGCGGTTTCGGCTTTGACGGCGGCGCCGGTGATGACCTCCACCCCGAGCTTGGCGAGCCGACGGTGCACCCGCCGCGAGACGGCCTCGCTGGAACGGGGCAAAATGCGGGGTGCGGCCTCCACGAGCTCGATGTGGTAATCGCGGGGCTCGAGGCCGTGCAGGGCCGTAATGCGGTCGAGATAGGCGCCGAGTGAGGCAGCCAGCTCGACGCCGGTGGGGCCGGCGCCCACCACGACGTAGTTGAGGTCGGGCCCGGGGCCGGCCAAAAGTTGCTCGTGGAGATGGGCCTTGAACCGCTCGGCCTCGTCGATTGATTTGATGCCGTAGGAGAATTCACTCAGGCCTTTGATGCCAAAATAGTTGGTGACGCAGCCGAGAGCCATAATGAGCTCGTCGTACGGGTAGCTGGTCTTACCGTCGATCGAAGTAATAGTGCACGCTTCGGGGTCGATTTTGACAATGACGTCCTGGACGAGTCTGACACCAGTGCCGGCGAGTACATCGGTGAGAGGCAAGGCGGCTTCGGAGCGCGAGCCGCCGGTGGCCGAGTGGTAAAACTGCGGATAGTACGCGAACGTGGCGAGATTGGAGATAAGCGTAACATCGAGACCGCGCTGCCGACTGAGCCGTACGGCCGTTCGCACGCCGCCGAAGCCGCCGCCAACGATGAGGATTTTGGAGCCTGGGGTACGGATTTGTTCCATGATCTAGATTTTAGCATAAGCATGATTAATATTTGGCCCATTGGAAGCTTAGGCTGTTTTGGATATAATCGCCTACGGCTCTTTGGCCCATTAGACGACCCCCCGATCCTGTCCCCGAACCTGCGAAGTTATGTTTGGATCTTGCCGGTACCACGGCAGTGCCACGAGCGCTGGCGGTGTGAACCAGGAGCGCGTGATGACGGGCGAGTGTGGACTGAGCCCCACTAGAAGCCCTTGCACCACCGTGCTTATCGCCAGGCCGGCGCTCAAATTTATGAGCATGCGGGACCGCATAGTGGTCGTAGTATGGATGATTGGCTGCGTTGCGGGATGTTTGGTCGAGAGAGTCGGTCCGGGGGCGTTCTGATGATCGCTTCCGGGCCGCGGCTCAGTTGGTTTTCCGGCAGATTATTGATGCGCAGAAGCGATGGGCGTCTCGGGAGCCGCTAGGATGGTTTTGACTTCGCGCGCTAATTCTCGCGGGGTGAGTTGGGTTTTGGCCAGATATCGGTCGACGCCCAGCTTGATGGCCTCTTGACTGAGCTCGGGGGAAGCGAGGTTGCTAACGATGATAATTTTGGCGTCAGCATCGGCGGTCTTGCGATACGCGCGCAGGAATTCCAGTCCGCCGAGATTGACCATGAGCATGTCGAGCAAAATGAGATCTGGATGGTACTCGGCGACCTGCTGCAAGGCGGCCTCGCCGTCGCCGGCCACTACTACGTTGTATCCGTCACCCGTGAGCACGGTTTGATAGATTTTTTGGAGATCGGCATTATCTTCGACAATGAGAATGGTGGGCGTAGGCATACCTATTAATTGGCCGCTCTTGGGCCGTCCCTTTACCTTTGTAATTAAAGCTTATCTGGCAGCCGGATAGCGTTGGTGAAGTTGGTATATAAAATGCCCGGGGATTGAATGGTTCTTGTGAAAATAGCTATGGTTTAGCCCTTGGCGGGCGTATACGGCAAACTGAAGCCAAAAGTGCTCCCGGCGCCCTCTTGGGAAGCAAAAATGATGGTTCCGTTCTGACCTTCAATGACTTTTTTGGCTAAGTAGAGGCCTAATCCCGTGCCATCGGGACGAGTCTGCCGAGCGTTGTCCGCACGATAGAATTTGGCAAACAGCTTGGCTTGCTCCGCCGCCGGCACGCCGATGCCGGTGTCGGTGACGGTAAATATGACGGCGCCGGCTTCATGCTTGAGCTCTACGTGAATGCCGCCGTGCGGCGTGTAGTAGATGGCATTGTCGATGAAATTCATTACCACTTGGCGGGTTTTGCTCTCGTCGAGCATCAGTCGCGGCAAGGGCGGCTGCGGCAGCTTGTGGGTGAGCCTGAGGCCCTTGCGTTCGGCCGCTGGGCTGAGCTGCTCGATCTCTTGCTCCACCAGCTGACCGAGGTCGACGGGCCGCGGCAAAATGGCGAAGCGGCCGGAATTGAGGCGCGACACATTGAGTAGATCGCTCGACATCGCCACCATTCGACTGGAGGCTTCGAGTGCTAGGCTAATGTATTGGCGCTGATTAGCGGTCATGTTGTGCTTGTCTTCATCGACGGCCATCGACAGGTAGCCCGTGATGGTGGCCAGCGGCGTGCCGAGCTGGTGCGAGGCCATTGAGATGAAGTCGTCTTTGGCCTGGTCGAGCACCTTGAGGTTGCGATTGGCGGCGCTGAGCCGCCGGGTGGCCTGGCGAATACGCTCTTGCAGTGTGGTGTTGAAGTGAGCGATTTCTTCGTAGGCGCGCGCGTTGGTGATGGCCACGGCCAGCTCCTTGCGAACAATCTCGAGCACGGCCAGGTCTTCGTCGGTGTAGGCGTCGCCCGAGCGTTTGTCGCCCAAAAACAGGAATCCTACCGCTTCTCCGTGGGTGCGCAGCATGAGCGAAACCCGCACGCCGTGGACATCAAGCAGATCTTTGAGTGCGCCTGGCGATAATTCGTCGGCTATGAGGATGGGGTGCTGAAGGCTCCGAACAGCCTCAGCCGGTGGCACGGCATTGGGCGCCGCTAGGCCGTAGCGGGCTTGTTTGTAGAGTCGGTCGCGCTCGAGCACCATCACCTGGGCCCCCGCCAGATGCATCGGGCTGCAAAGCTCTTTGAGACTTTTTCTCAGGAGCGGCTCCAGGAGCAATTCCGAGGCCAACGTGCTCGCGATGGTGTCGAGCAGCGTCTGCGCGTTGTAATGATCACGAAAGAAAACCCGGTCGGTAACGTGCTCAAAAAAGCGCCGAAACGACTGGTACGTGACAGCCAAAATGAGAGCCATGGCGATGAAGGCGGCGATTTCGCCCATGCTGATGCCGGTATCGGGGAAGAAATAGCGGCTGGTGGCGAAAATCCCTAGGCCATAGAGCGTGGTAAGGGTGCCAAGCAGCAGCAAGTAGGCCACCGAGCGGGCAATGAGCAGCCGAATATTGAATAGCCGGTGGGCCACGATGGCATAGCCGATGAAGCCGATGAGGAACAGCGTAGAGAGGAAGCCGAAACGGGCTACCGTGGGGGTTTGGGTAGCCATCGGAATAATGACGTTGGTCATGAAGGCGGTGGCGGTGGTGAGCAAGAATCCAGCGAATACATAACTGAGTTGCTGCCGGCTGAGAGAGCTTTTGGCGTGGCGGTATTTATGCGCCAAATTGACCAAAGCCAGCCCGATCCAGGCAAGGAGGAAGAGCGGAAACAATCCATACAGCGGTCCCACAATAATGTTGTTGCCGACAGCAGCAGACATGGTGACGCCGGCTATGATGAGCCTGGTGAACAGAGCCATGAATATTAGCGGCGCGGCGGTAAAAATTAGGGCCCAAATGAGTCCATGGCGCAGGCGCGGAGCGTTGAGGTGGTTGGCGGGAAAATAGAGCGTGAAAAGCATGATGAAGCCGGCGATCAAAATAGCGGCAACAAAAGGAGTGCCCGCCATGAATGGCGAGAGATTGGCCGTATTGGCAACGGTTTGATCGTAAAAACCGCTGCCGCTCCATCCGGCGAAGGCGAAGGCTAGCAGAGCAAAAATACGATTAACGCTGCGTCCTGGAGCCTGCAGCCACACAACCAAACCCAGCGCAATATCTGCTGCTAGGACGATGCTGAGGAGAATCACCGAGAGTACAAGCATGATGTCTATGCCTACTATATCGTGCCGCGGGAAATTGGGAAGAGGCCCGCCGGACGAAGTGTCCGGCGGGCCTCGACCGCTAGGCGGTGTAGACCGGCAGCGAGCGCTCCCCTGCCTGGCTGATGTGCGTCGCCAGGATGGCGCGATTGGCCGCGATGAGCTCGCGGAGGTCATCGTCTGAGCGACCTGCAGGCCACTCGCCGGATGGGACGCCGCCTGGGAACATCAGGGTGTAGAGTCTGGGGCGCACGAGTTGTAGCGCCCGAGGCACTTCGGGGAGATACACGGTGGCGGCCCAGATGGGCTCGAGCGTGTTGGGTCCGCCGCGGTACTGGAATGGTCCCCGATGCAGGCCCTCATAGGGAACCCAGTCCAGTGACTGGACGAGACCTGGCATCATGGTCATGAGCCAGTGCAGCCGGGGCGCTTCTGGTTTGAGCCCATGGCAGACGGCGGCACCGGCCATGCCCAGGAAGCCGGCGAGGCCGGTTCGGGTTCGCTGGTACTGAGGGCTGGTGCCAAACCGTGTGAATTCGTCCCAGTGCGCGAAACCCGGGGGATTGAGCGGCCAGCCCATCTGGGCGAAGATTCCAGCGGAAGGCAAGCTGCCCGACCGGCCCGAGACGACCCACCCGGCGGCGACACCGTCACCGCGGGGGGTGGTGGCGAGGAAGGACCGGGTGTCTGGGCGGGTGTCAAACGGGGTGTGCCGGTTGCCGCCCAGCTGGCTGAAAGCCGCTGCCCGGATCGCGAAGGCACAGCGAATATCGGCGGGGCTGTCGGCGCGCCGCACCACAACGAGGGACATGGGGTCCTACCGTTTCTTGGCCGTGATGAGCACGTTTTGGCCGGCGTAGACGATCTGCGACCGCATGACCTGCCAGCCGGCCGCGTCCAGCATCTGCCGCAGCGTGGGTTCGTCCAGGAAGTGGAGCGAGGTGGCACCGCGACGGATGATTTCCTGGTTGATGGCGGCGATGAGCTTGAAGACGCCTTCGGGACCGAGGAGCCGGTTGTATTCGGCGGCGGGGTCTCCGCCCTTGGCCGCTACTTGCTCCAGGTGCTCCCGTAGCACCGCCTGCATGTCTGGGTTGGGCAGGGCGGTGGAGAGCACCAGTGAGGTGTTTGGCCGCACTACTTGGGCCAGTCCTGCGAGCGCCTGCTGGGGATCACGGAGGGCATAGAGGCCGTTGATCAGCGCGATCTTCGTGATGTTCAGGCTCGGTGCCTTTGCCGAAAACTCCGCCGGCGCCCATTCGTCGGGAGGCGCGTTGAGATCGGACAGCAGGTACATCGCGCGTCCCGAGGGGTAAGGCTCGGCGGCTGCGTGCTCGAGCATCGCCGTCGAGTTGTCGAGCCCCAGGACGAGGGGCGGGGGGACGCCCAGTTTCGTGAGCGCCCAGGTCAGGGCGCCGTCGCCGCAGCAGGCGTCGAGGATGCGATCATGGGTCTCGAGACCGAGCTCGGCGACGATTTGACGCCAGTGGTCTTGGTAGGGGAAGAGCTCCCGCAGCCGTGCGTACTCTTCGGCGTAAAGCTCGAAGAGAGCGGTGAGGCTGAGGGTGGTGAGATCGGTATTGCCGGTGTTACTTGTCATGGTGTATCCCACCGTTGAAGTAGTTGGGGCCCATATCAAAGGGCTGGGGACGCGATAATCATCACACGCGTGGACCGGAGCATGCAACCACGAGGTTTTTAAACTTTCTCGGCTGTTACGAGCCAATTTTGACCGGCATAGGTCGTGCGAATGTCGGTGATCTTCCAGCCTGAATGCTCGAACCATTGCTCAAGTTGGGAGCGATTCGGAAAATGCAGCTCGTCTCCATAGTGTCGAAATATTTGCTGATTGCATCGAATAATCGGCTCTACCAGGGGTACTAGCTGCTGCAATGCATCTTCGCGCTCTTGGTATCGACCGGCGGTTTCGGCATCGCGGAGATGCTCGTCGAGGACGGCATCGAGGCTGGGGCTGGGGTGGGGCGTGGAGAGAACGAGGATAGCGCCAGGCCGGGCGAAGGTGGCCAAGTTTTGCAACACTAGGGCCGGATTGTCGAGCGCGAAGACACAATTGTTCAGAATGAATCGATCGAACGACCCCGTAATCTTCCAAGCTTCGAGTGGCCGGTGTAAGTCCATGCGGCAAAATTCGGCGGTGCCGCTAAAGGCGGGGGTTTTGGCCTGCGCTTTGGCGAGCATGGCCGATGAGGCGTCCACACCCGTGAACTGGCAGTTAATATTTTGGTGCTGCAAGGCCCATAGCAGATTACCGGTACCGCAACAGGTGTCGAGCACGGCCTGGCCGCCCTTGATTTGGGCACTATCGACCACCTCCAGCAGGAGGTTGCGGTATGGGATGATTTCAAGCAGGGTATCGTAGACTTTGGCATAATTTCGCCAAAGTGTTTCATCATACTGCACGGCAGGAGCCCCTTTCTGTGACGCTATTCTAAGGTATAGATAGGCTTTCTTGAAAGGCCTTTGTAAAAGTGACGTTATCGGCGGGACGGCCGATGGTGACGCGCACACAGCCGGATAGGCGCGGCTGGCCGTCGAGCGCAGCCACGAGCAGGCCGTGCCGGGCGCAGGCAGCGAGCAGGGCGTGGTAGGCTTTGGGGCTGGCGGCGCGCAACAATATAAAGTTGGCTCGGGACGGGTACACGGTGAATTGCTGGCCGGCAGCCGCGGCCCAGCGCCGCGAAAGTTGGTCGCGCTCGGCGGTCAGGGCGCGGATTTGGTCGGTGGCCCAGCTGGTTTCCTGGATGTAACTCAAGATGACTTTGGCGGCCTCGATGGTAAAACCGGACATTTGCCAGGGCGTTTGGAGTCCGCGAATGGCGGCAATGAGGGATTCGTCGCCCATGAGCGCGCCACAGCGCAAACTGGCGGCCGATACTACCTTTGACAGCGTCCGCAGCAGCAACAGGTTGGGGTGCTCCGCTAGCAACGGCAGCAGGCTGGAGCCGGCGAACTCACCGTAGGCCTCGTCGACGACGAACAGGCTGCGCGGGTGGGCGCCGAGCAGCGCGGCCAGCCGGTCGGTGGGAATGACATCGCCGGTGGGATTGTTGGGGCTGGCCAGCCACACCGCCGAGTGGTCGGGCAAATCAGCGAGGCTAGCGGTGTCGTATTGAAAATTATCGTCGAGCTCCCAGGTGCGGTAGGGAATGTTGAAAGCGCGGCAAAATTGCTCGTAGTAGGCAAAGGACGGCCGCGCAATCACGATGTGACCCCGGGCGTGCAGGCCAAAATACGTGAAGAGCAAACGGATAAACGAGCTCGACCCGGGGCCCACCAGCAGCTGCCCCGGCCGACAGCCATACCAGGCGGCCAGCTGGGTGGCCAGCGAGTCGGCAAAGGGTTCGGGGTAGCGATTGAGTGGGACGCGGCGCAGCTGGGCCAGGATGCGGCGGCGCAAGGCGAGTGGGACGTCGGCCGGCATCTCGTTGAGATGCAGCGGAGTGCCGGTACTCAGCGGCGGCGCGGCCGGTGCTGGCACGTGGCCGAAATAGGCCTCGGCCAGGGTGGTCACGCCGGCACCTCAAGCACGAAGAGGTGGGTACCCGGCACGCCAAAATCGTGCCGCGCGACGAGGTGCAGCCCGGCCCGCGAAAATTGCTCCTCGTAGTAGCTGAGGGGAAATAGTTGGATGCCGCGCAGGCCGTGGATGAGCTCGAAACCGAGGGTGAAGATGGGCGGAGCTGTGGCGGCGGGCGGTGGCTCACGGAGGCAGGTATCGGCCAGGACGTAGTATTTTGCTTTTGGAAAAGCTTTTTTCATGAGGTCGAAGAGCCGGCCCTGCAAGCCCGAGAGATTGAAGAGGTCGTGAAGCATCATGAAGCTCATTACGAGTTCGACGTCGTCAAATTCGGGCCGCGGGCCGGTGAGCGAGGCGAAGACGTTTTCCTGGACCAATTGGAGTCGTTGCTCCAAACCATGAGCGACGCTGTTTTGACGGGCGAGCTCGATGGCGCCCGGGTCGATGTCGACGCCGACGCCGGTGAGTTCGGGGCGGCGGCTCAGGAGGTCGGCGAGCCGTCCGGCGTTGCCGCAGCCTAGGTCGGCGATGCGCGTGGCGGGTATGGTATCGATGACTTGATCGAAGATCGCCTGCATGAGGCCCTGGTTGCACTCATCGGCGCCCACCGCGACGTAATTGCCGCGAACGTAGGGTTGCCAGGCGGTGTCCGGCGACCGCAAAAAGGTATCCATAGACTCGAGCAGTGGCGAGTAGCCGCCAATGGCCCAGGTAAAAAAGCCGCGGTTGCGGTGCAGCTCGAGCCCGAGGTTGGTGAGGTGGTAAACACTATATTTTTCGCGGATCAAGCCGCTGGAGGTGGCGGCGCCCAAGACGGACCTGAGGCGCACGGGGTCGAGGCCGTCGGCTGCCTGCAGCTGATCGAAGGTGGCGCCGGAAAAAAAATGCGGAAACAGATCGAGCTTGTTAAAAAGCAGGATTATGTACCCCAGCATGAGGTTATTGAAGACACTTGAAGCCGTAGCTTCTCCGGATCCCATTAGCTGGCCCCGGCTCTACTCATTACATCACCTCTTATCTGCCTCATAGTATAGCAAAGAAGGGGCTTGGGGGAAGGCAGAATCCGACCTCAACCATACCTGGCGAGCGAGATTGTTCGCCGGTCGGTTTAGGCGCGGCCAGCAGCCGGGCCCTGGTACTGGGCGGAGCCGAACCCGAGCACCGGGAACCCAATAAATGGCAACAAGAGCAGCAGCAGGGTGTAGCCGACGCCCTTGCCGAAGGATTTCGCGAGCTCGTGGTACATCATAATGCCGAGCACAATGTTCACGATGGGAATGAGCAAGAGCAGCAACCACCACCACGGCCGGCCGATGATCTTAAGCAGGATGTAGGTATTATAAATCGGAATGATCACCGCCCATCCCGGCTGCTTGGCCTTCGTAAAGATTTTCCACATGCCCGCCAGAATGATGGCGGCGGCTATGAGGGAGCCAATTACTTGGCCTCCGGACATGGAAGATGAGGAGTTAGTGGTATCCGTGCTGTAGTCGTACATATATTTGCCTTTCGACCCCCTATTATGAAAATAAGCTTAAAACCATTAGTATTATACGCTTAGTTGACGCGTGCCCGAAAAGTGTTTTCGATCATTGTTTTCAGAGCGGCTAGCTATTTTGATAGATAGCTGCTTACGCGATCCAGCAGTAACGCACACCGTTTCACCGTAGCGGGTCCGTCACCAAGCGTTTTCCTGTCGCGGATTTTAAAAGATCGCACCGATGACCCGGGCGGGAACTGTTGCCAGGTAAGGTCGATATGATAATCATCTCCACCGGACCGCAGAACATTCCAGAAATGCTTCTCGATGGCTTTGCCCGTCCAGACCTCTCCTTCGGCAATCTCGGCGGCTGGGAAGAAATGCTGCACCACTCGCGAGGTCGGGTAGCATTGGCCAAGCGCCGGATTACCGGCTTCCGAAGCACCGAGGTAGGACGTCGACGAATCCCAGGATGCTTCTAGCGCTTCTCGAAGCTCAAGCAGGTTAATTTCTGCTTTTTTCACTCTCAATGGCCCACGGTCATTTTTAACCAGACCACCGCCAAGCCAATAGCTAGCTCGATAGCGGCCACGACGAGCGTGGCGAGCCGGCCGGCCCCGACGGCCCGAGCCGACAGCAACGACCACCCCAGAAGCAGGAGCAACGAGGCGCCGATCGATACGTCCACGGCGACGGACAGGCTGATAAAACCCAGCGCCGACAGCGCGATTGTCAGCAGTGGAAAAGCGGCGGCCGCGAGTAATGGCGAGTGCAGCACTACCCGGCGCTTAAAGCTGGTTTCGGGCTCCGGCCGCTGCATCACTACCCGGTACGACATGCCGGCGGCGATCAGGCTGGCGCCCCACAGCGAGAGGGCCGTGCCGAGCACCACAATCGCGGCTTTTAACGTCGAGGTGTGGGCGGGGTCGATGGTCAGCAGGATCGCCAGCAGGGCCAGGGTGGCGTAAATGCGCTCCTTGAGCAATTCGGCTCGAAATTCAAGGTTGTCTCCGGGCTTTTCACGAGGGTTTTTCATGGCTTCATTGTATCAAGCATGTGTATAGTTAGCTCACAATGCAAAAAGGAGACTTCATGGCGGAGAACATTACATTACTCGTGTATCCGGTTAAGGACTTGGACGAGAGCAAGGCATTTTTTAAGACGTTTTTGGGCGTCGAACCCTACGCGGAGAGCGCGTATTACGTGGGATATAAGGTAGGTGATTTGGAGGTTGGCCTGGACCCAAACGGGCAGGCGGTGATTGGGTATATTGATGTAGACGACATCGCCGCGAGCCTAAAGACCTACCTGGACGCCGGCGCCAGTACGGTCCAAGAGCCCAAAGACGTGGGCGGCGGGTTGCTGATTGCTCAGATTAAAGACCCGAGCGGGAATGTTTTGGGGCTGCGGCAGGCGGCTAAGTAGCGGAGCGTTTGGACTCGAGCGCGGCGGCGGCCCGAGGGTTGAAGCCTTTGACGACTAGCCAGATGCCGAGCGAAATCTCAAACGCCGCCACCGGCAGGGCGCTTAGGCCGGCCAGGGGGGCATGCTGCCCCAAGAGGCCAAAGAACACAGCGAGGTAGCCAAGGATGAGAATGGGACCGCCGACGATGCCGATGAGCGCCAGGCCGCGCGGCACCAGGCGCGACCGGTACAGCAACGTGCCCAGCAACAGGTCGCAGATGGCGGGCATGAAGCTTTGGCTGAGGAAAAAGATGCGGTCGTACAGGGTGGCAAGCGCGTGGCCGATGGGCAGCACGTCGGCGCCGGCTCCGGCCTGCCGCAGGGCCACAATGGACAGCACGAACGCCACGCCGACGAAGATGGCACTGGATTCGAGGACGCGGGCAGCCACCAGGCCGAGCGCGAGGGTTTCACTTTGCTTTTTGAGGATCGGGAACAGCACCACGGCGGTGGCGATGCCGGCCAGCGCCACGATGATCTCCAGGATGCCGCCGATGATGGCGGCCGTGTCCGGCCCGGCGCCGGTGATGTAGCCGGTGCTTTTGACTTGGGTGTAGAGCGCCAGGGTGGGGATGGAGACGAAGGTGAGGAGATAAAGGATGCCCGCGGTTAGGGAGATTTTGCGATGCGAGGGCATGATTGGACCCTTCTGCTTATTTGATACTAACGCTGTGTGCAGTGTAGGCTTTTTATGAATGTATAGATATGTGTCGGCGCTATTTTTGTTAGGAATTGACACATATCAACAAAACCTATACAATCTGTCCATATAGGAGCTCGTTACGTATGGCCACAAAAACACTCAATATTGCGCTGGACGAAACATTGTTAAAAGATGTAGACGAAGCGGTCAAGCAGGATTTGGGGAGTAGAAGTGAATACTTTCGCCGGCTGGCCTTGGCTGATTTGAGTCGCCGGCGACGTTGGGGGAGCCTGCTGGATGCGGCTAATGCGAAGGGTCGCCAGATGGGTATTTCGAGCGAGGAGCAAGCGTATCAAATTCTCGACAGCCCCAATGAACGCTAGGCCAAGGGTCGTCATAGATACTAATGTCTGGCTGTCTGCGCTCGTATTCGGGGGAAAGCCGCGACAAGTGGTTGAGTTGCTGGCTCGCGGGATGATCGAGGTAGTTATTTCCTCCGAAATTTTGACCGAGATGCGGCGCAAAATCACACAGAAATTTTCGGATTTTGATCCCGATTTTGCTCTCATGGAGCTACTTATCGAGCAAGAAACGGAGCTCGTGAGGCTGGGAGGCGTTAGTGTTCATGTGTCTCGGGACGAAGACGACAACCGGGTGCTGGAAACGGCGGTCATTGGCGGTTGTAGCTGCATCGTGAGCGGTGATAAAGATCTCCTCGTACTTAAAAGCTACGAGGGTATCAATATTATGGCTCCGGCTGAATTTTTGAAGGTAGACCTTACGCCTTAACTAGTCTGTACTCTTGGCCCAGCACCCTAGCAACTTTGCTAACGGTTGCTACTGTTGGGTTAGATGTGCCGCTCTCAAGGCGTGCGATGACCGTTTGGCCAACACCTGCCTTTTGCGCGAGTTCGATTTGCGTCAAACCCTTGGCGATACGAGCCTCGATGAAACTTCGGGCAAGTTGGTACTCCGGCTCAAGCTCATCATAAAGATGCGCGAGCTCTGGGTCGTTTTTGAGGGATTCCTCTTTGTAGGACTTCCAATCTTTCATAATGCAGCGCCTTCATGCTTTTAGACTATTAACGGTATTATTGCATATATGTGTTAAATGTGCAATCCTATACTAGTTCTGAGCTTCAATCTCTCCCTGGCGCCGTCGAGCTAAGTCTAATTCTTTCTTGGGGGTGGACTGGCTCTTCTTCTGGAAACCATGAAGCAGATATACCGTATTCTCGACAGCAAATATGTAAAACACGCGGACTTCTTGCTGACCACGTACTCTCAGCTCGTACAGACCACCGCCCATTGGCTTCGAGTGGGGCATCCCGAGCTGCGGGCCGTACAACTCCAGCAGATCAATCTGACGATAGACCTTCGCCCGAGTTCCCTTTTGGACGCCGTCTATGAAGTTTTGTACCAACGGCTGGCCGCTTGGTGTTTCATACATGATAATGGTATATGACACAGGTGTATTTTGCCTTTGCTAAGCAGTATTATAGCATTTATTAGTTACTCTTTCAGTACTAATTATGCGTATTTTTAGCTAGTTTGTTTGGGTGGAATATAATTAATAGCTATGGAAGAACCTATCACGCTGCTCGATCCTGAAACAGTTTTTGAGGAATTCGAATCACTGTTTGTTTTTAAGAAGCAAATACAAAATCAAAATTCACCCGAGGCTATAAAACTAAAAAGATTCTGCGCATTTTTATTTTTCTATGCCGGACAAGCAGAAGAAAAGTTTCGAGTCTTTGACGTATTGCGCCCAGACCTGTCCACTGCCATCGCTATGGAAGCCCACAGCCTCCGGATGACCATATCGTGGTGGGCCTATTTGGACGTTATCGTTCATGTAAGTAACTTGTTCGATAAGCCTACGGGCTCCAATGAACCAGCGTCAGTGTTTACTCTGAGCACCAAATTACCTATGTGGGGCGGGAAGCTCGGAGTTACTAACATCCCTTCGCTGCAAATTTTGGGAACTGATTCTAGATTACAAAGTTTGCTAAACTTACGCGATAAAATTGTAGTTCATGTTGAGCCAAAATCGTATTTTGAGGTGCTGTCTGATTTAGCGGAGCAAGATGATTTCTTCGGCTATTTGATTAACGACATCATTATTCAATATCTCGAAGGCGTATTTGGAGTCTTCTTTCAAGAGCCGCCTCAATTTCGTAAGGATGATGGTTTAGTCCAGAAACTAGAACAGCTGTTTAACACACTGGATTAACTAATCTAAGCTAACTTACAAATACTCCGCGATCAACGCCTGCTCGCTCTTCACGAGCTCGGCCGGGGTGCCCTGGAACATGACCTGGCCGCCGGCGTGGCCGCCTTCGGGGCCGAGGTCGATGATGTGGTCGGCCTGGCGGATGACTTCTTGGTTGTGCTCGATGGTGATGACGGTGTTTTTGGCGTCTACGAGCCGGTTTATGATGGCGTGGAGGCGGGTGATGTCGGACATATGGAGGCCCGTGGTGGGCTCGTCGAGGACGTAGATGCTCCCCTTTTTGTGGAGCTCCGAGGCGAGCTTGAGACGTTGGCATTCGCCGCCAGAGAGTGAGCTTAGGGGCTGGCCGAGCGAGAGGTAGTCGAGGCCGACGTCGCTGAGGGCCTGGAGCTTTTGGGCGATTTCTCCCAGATCGAAGAATTCGATGGCCTGGGCGACGGTGAGATTGAGGACTTCATTAATGTTTTTGTCCTGGTATTTGTACTCCAGCACTTCGGGCTTGAAGCGTCTGCCTTCGCAGACGTCGCAGGGGAGCTTGGCGTCGTCGAGGAAGGCGAGGTCGGTGGTCACGAAGCCGGCGCCTTTGCAATTGTCGCAGGCGCCCTTGGAATTGAAACTGAAGAGTGCGATGTCGGCTTTGCTGGCGGTGGCGAAGGCTTTGCGGATGACGTCCATGATGCCGGTGTAGGTGGCGGGGTTGGAGCGGGTGGAGACGCCGATGCCGGATTGGTCGACCACGATGGCTTCGGGGTGTTGGCGCAGGAAGACTTGGTTGATGAGTGAGCTCTTGCCCGAGCCGGCGACGCCGGTGATGACGGTGAAGACGCCGGTGGGGATGTCGACGTCGATGTGAGCAAGGTTGTTGGCGTGGGCGTCGCGGATTTGGAGCTGGCCGGTAGGTTGGCGGAAGCTGGATTTGACGGGCGATTTGTCTTTGAGGTGCTGGCCGGTGAGGGTGTCGGTTTTGAGGAGTTCGGGGTAGGCGCCTTCGAAGACGACTTCTCCCCCGTTGCTGCCGGCACCGGGGCCGACGTCGATGATGTGGTCGGCAGCCTGGATGACGTCGGGGTCGTGCTCGACGACGATGACGGTGTTGCCGGCGTCGCGGAGTTTGGCGAGCAGCTCGTTGAGGCGGTGGACGTCGCGGGGGTGCAGACCGACGCTGGGCTCGTCGAAGATGTACATGACGTCGACGAGGCTGCCGTTGAGGTGCTTCACCATTTTGACGCGCTGGGATTCGCCGCCGGACAGAGTGTCGGTGACACGGTCGAGGCTGAGGTAGCCGAGGCCGATATCGACGAGATTGCTGAGGCGGTCGTGCAGGGTGGCGACGATGGCACGCGCCTCGGGGGCTTTGATTTGCTTTACGACCTCGAGCAGCGCGTCGACCTGCATGGCCGAGAGCTCGGCGATGTTGTGGCCTTCTACTTTTACCGACAAGGCTTGTTGGCTGAGGCGGGCGCCGTGGCAGAGGTGGCAGGCGCCCATGGTGATGAACGGACCAAATTGCTTTTGGGTGCGGTCCGACATGGTTTTGAGGTCGCGCAGGATATATTTCTTGGTAAAGACGCCTTCTAGGCCTTCGTACGTGAGGTTTATGCCGTTTACTTTGACCTTGCGGGGCTCGCCATGGAGGAATTCTTCCATCTCGGCCGCGCTGAAATCTTTTAGCTTTTTGGTAGTGTCCACGCCCGCGGCCTTCATGGCTCCGTAGGTCCAGACATTGCCGCCGTCATATCCCGGCAGCTTGATAGCGCCGTCGTCGATGGATTTGGACGTGTCCAGGGCCAATTCGCGGTCCAGGGCCATGCTGCGGCCCATGCCATTGCACTCGGGGCACATGCCGGCGGGGTCGTTGAAGGAAAACAGGTTGGCGTAGCCGATAGACGGCCTGCCAACGCGGCTAAACATGAGGCGCAGGGCGGTGGCGATGTCGGTGACGGTGCCGACGGTGGAGTGCGAGCCGCCGCCGAGGCGTTTTTGGTCGACGATGACGGCCATGCTGAGGTTTTTGATTTCGTCGGCGTGCGGCTGAGTGAGGTGGGGCAAGAAATTGCGCACGAACATGCTGAAGTTTTCGTTGAGCAGGCGCTGGGCCTCGGCGGCCACGGTGTCGAACACGAGCGATGATTTGCCCGAGCCGGACACGCCGGTAAAGACGGTGATTTTGCGCTTGGGAATGCGCAGCGAGACGTTCTTGAGGTTGTTTTCGCGGGCGCCTTTGATTTGGATATATTCTTGCATCATTAGGACTTGGCTTGCAAGAGGGAAAATCGATTGCCCTCGGTGTCCATCGCCGATATCCATAGGCCAACCCCCGGGATCATCTGCGGCTCCATGGTGTGTTCGCCTTGGGCGTTCAGCCCGCCCAGGATCTTGCCACCAGCGGCCTCTACGGCCTTCATTGTTTCGTGAACGTCGTCGACCGAAACTACCACCGAGGGGGCCTGGCCCTGGGGGTCGTCGGTTTTTTGGTAAAACCCACCATTAATCGCCCCTTTGGTTTGGACCATGCCATTCTCGTCGGTTTCGGTGGTTTGAGCGACAACGTAACCGCCCATGTCGGGCCCCATCGGCTGGGTCTGCCAGCTAAGGGCGGTTTGGTAGAATTTGATCATACGGTCTTTGTCTTGATAGCCCATCTCGAAATGCACAACTGGGTTCATTTTGCTCATGGCGGTGTCCTCGCTTAGGGTTGGCTTCGTCTTTTAAATATACTCTTTTCGTTCGATAGTGATGAGCGTGCCGGTGGCTCCTTGGTAGCTCAGATCGGCTTGTAGAGGGCATCTAGCAAGAGTATTCCGCCGATGAATGACGCGATGAGGATGGTAGCTAGTACGAGCCATACCATGCTGATATAGTGCGTCTTCTGGTACTTATGTGCACGTACCGCAGGAACAAGGTTGATGATTCCGGAGATTAGCGTAAGTATTACTGTGGCGGCGGTGAGAAGGTCGATTGCCAGGCCAATCTCCCACGGGAATGGCAGTAAGCCGATAATTAAGAGCGAAATTGTGAGGGATCCGAATAGCTTAACGTTCCGAAGGATTTTCATTAGGGATTATTTTAACATAAGTACTATGGAGAGCCAGAATGGCGGTTGTTGCTACGGGGATTCGGCGCCAGGACCGAAATTATCGATCGTCTCGTTTGCCGCTTCGTAAACGTCTTTCAAACACGGCCGCGGCGGTGGCGATCACGGCAGAGACAAAAATCAGAAGGAGACCTATCGCGACACCGCCCGCAATGTCATCGCCGGGCCGCGCTATAAATAAGTAGGCTTCTGGCGCTGCGATAAAAGCGATAAGGGCTACCCCGCAATATTTTATAGTCCGTAGCGCATTCACGGAACGCTGTGAAAACACTTCTTTTCGTCCTACGTACCCCAGCAGTTTGAACGCTTTGTAGAGCCCTACGAAAAAAGCAATCGATGCGATATACGCATACGCCAAGAATGGATCTCTGAAATATATCTCAAAGAGCGTAGCCTGCGCATTCCTGCCCTCAATCTGGGGCTCCCAAAGCATCAGGGCAAGAGTGCCGACACCGATGAGCACGACTACCATCTGAAGAAATATGGTTGAGCTTCGTTTCATAAATATGTTTATATGTTAATTTATTCTTTATCGATTGTCAATATATATTTATTGTTATTTCGGGGTGTTAAATAACAAATCCAGCATGCACGAAGAGCGGTTCAGTGCCAGAATTCGGCGAGACGGGCGGCAAGAGCTTTGCCTTGGTCGTAACCGGCCCGGGCGGCGGGGGGACGCATCGACGGATCCATCACATTGCCGCCGAAGGCGAATATGTGGCGGGAGTTGTTATCCGGGAAGATGGTTTCGACTCGGCTGCCGCGGGCGCGGAGTTCATCGATCTGGGTTGCGAGATGGGTGCCCCACGCCAGCGGTTGCAGTGATTTGCCACCGAATGGTGACAGCACCAGCACCCGAGCGTATCCGGCTGCCAGATCGGCATTCTCGGCGTTGGACCGGAAGCCGCCGTCGATGTATAGATTGTCCCCTATCCTGTAGGGAAGGCCACTGGCGCAACTGGCGGCAATGGCGTCGACCAGGTCGACTCCACTGTGGCGGTCGAACACGACTGGTTCACCGGTACGGGCATCGACTGCCGTGATTTGCACCGATTGTTGCGGCCAGTGATGACTGGGCAGCCGCGAGGCGACGGTAGTGCGCCATTGCGCCGACCAGGAGCCGTCCGACGCCGCATCCAGGTCGAGCGCCGCCGCGCCCATCCTGCGGCGCATGTCGGCCACATCCTTAGCGGCGCCGATGATGGCGCTCAGCCTCTCCACGTGGTTGTGGTTCGTTGCCGGCCTCATCGGGGCAGGTCCGCCGCCTGATCCGGCCGGAGCGGTCCGCGGTGGGGGCGCGGCGAGGGTGGCGGCAAGCAGTTCGGCCGGGGTCGCGCTCGTGATCTGGGCCGCGGCGGTCGATCCGGCTGATGTCCCGATGATCACGTCGGCGTTGGTCACATCCACCCCGGCCTCAAACAGGCCGGCGACCACGCCGATCAGCCACGCATTGCCGGCCGATCCGCCACCGCCGAGGACCAACGCTCGCTCACCCGCGGCGGGCGCCTGAAGGTTAAGGTTTTTATTCATCGGCATTAGTATAGCAAATGAGATAAAGAATCGTGCCGGCTGTTGCCCCTGAGATTCGGCATGCCAATACGATGCGCATTCTTGTACAATTACGTATATTCATACGCGATGAAAAAAGTTAAATCTAAATCATCTAGAGACCTTTTGGGCCGGTTGAGCAAACGACTACTAGCCATAGCTTTTAGTATTTTGTTGGTTTTTTTGTTAGCCTACATTGCCTTTCAAGTAAATCCATGGCCGGGTGCATTGCTGGTGCGTGCGATCTTTAACCATAGCGATAAGGCGGTTTTGACCCGACTCGAAAAATATACTCCGACTACGCCTATCACAGTTTTATCGGATCAGCCATACGAGGCCGGCGACAAAAATGCGCTGCTTGATGTCTATATCCCGCAAACAGCCGAGCAAGGCAGTCAACTCTTGCCCGTAGTGATATGGACGCATGGTGGAGCATGGGTGTCGGGTGACAAAACCAATGACGCCCCTTACTTTAAATCAATTGCCGCTCACAACCTGGTGGTGGTATCGCTCAATTATAGCTTGGCACCGGAAAAATCATCGCCAACTCAGACTCTTGAGTTAAATGCAGCTCACGCTTACGTAGCGGCCAACGCCAAGCGTTTTCGCGTTGATCCAAACAAGATTTTCTTGGCCGGCGACTCAGCCGGAGCTCAACTATCCAGTCAAATGGCCGCCCTCATTACCAACCCCGACTATGCTCAAGAGGTAGGAGTACGGCCCGCCCTTGCGCCGCAACAGCTAGCGGGCGTGATCCTATTTTGTGGCATTTATCAATTGGAGGGTCTCACCGAGGCCGCCCCCTCGCTGCCTAGGATCATTAGCTGGGCGGATGATAGGGTAGTGTGGGCCTTCAGTGGATCACCCGACAAGTCTGGACCGCTCATCCGGCAGCTTTCTCCTTATTACCACGTCACGGGTAGCTTCCCGCCTACTTTTATAAGCGGCGGTAATGGTGATCCGCTGACTGATCATCAATCCAAACCGCTGGCAGGACGCCTGACCGCACTAGGCGTACCCGTCACCTCACTGTTTTATCCAGCCGATCACCAGCCGAGTCTTGCGCATGAATATCAGTTCAACCTCGATACCGCCGACGGGCAGCGCGCACTAGACGACATCCTGGAGTTTGTGCGGCAGCGCGATCAATAGCTAGGCGCTTAATAATGGAGCCGACCTGCTGACGGCCAGTCTAGATGGGGATAAGATAACAAAATAATTCCCGAAAATAGGCATGGATCTGGGAATAGATAGAATGAGTCACAGCTAGGTATATTCTGCCCGCTCAAGCAATAAGATGTAAACGACTGGCCGCTGTTCATAAATCGGTCATAACAAGAAAAGACCCACTGGGGTCTTTTCTAAGCATAAGCGCTATGGAGGGCTATCGTGCTGGCTGTTGCAACTCAAGTTCGATGCGCGACCAAGCTTTATATTGTTGCGTTTGCATAGCCCTGATGAGCTAGGATTTGTTTTTTATTTCTATTTTCACAATCTTGTCATCTTGGACAGTGACGTATTCGAAACCTGAGGTTTCAACTTTCTCGCCACCTGACGTTACTCCGGTGAAATCATAATCAACAAGTATCACTCCGCGCCTAACTTCCTGGATATTATTAACATGCCAATGCAGGTTAGCAAACTTGGCATGGAATACTCGCTGCATTTCCATAATTTTGGTACGGCCAGTGTGGAGGCCCGTATTCTGCGAGACGTATTGTGTCGTATCAGTGAAGAGCTTTTTGATACCCTCGAAGTCGCTATTGTTCGAAAGATCAAAGTAGAGTTTAGCGATGTCTACGGATTCTGTCATGATCTCACTATATATAACAAAAACAAAAAGCCCCGTTTTGAGGGCTTTTTGTTGGACATGTTTAGGCCTTTGCAGAGCCAAAATATAATTCCTGGAGGGCCATCTGGGACTCGAACCCAGGACACGCTGCTTAAGAGGCAGCTGCTCTAACCAACTGAGCTAATGGCCCAAAATGTTAACTGGTGCGCTCGGAGGGACTCGAACCCCCGACACCTAGGTTCGAAGCCTAGTGCTCTATCCACTGAGCTACGAGCGCACGCGGGTTCGCGCATCCGGCGCAACTTAGGAATTTATAGCATATACCGCGGCAAATGGATAGGGGGTGGGATTTATTTTCGGAACGTGCGGGGATCGTAGTTGATGAGTTCGTCGGCGATGCGGGGGCTGGCCTGGCGCACGGCGTCGGCCCAACGGCGAGCCACGGCCAGCTCTTCGGCGCCGTGTTCCGGCGAAAGGCCGTAGGCCGCAAATGCCAGCACGGCTGGGTCGCTCTCGCCGACGGCCGATGCATGCTCGATATGCCCGGCGAGATAGGCGTCGGTGGCGGTTTCGGGGAACCCGTAGGCCTGGCCGAGCGCACGAGCATCATTGGCGGCGTCGGCGGCCTTGATGAATTCAAGCGTTGGCTGGTCGCGGGCCACGAAAATGGTGCGCCAGGTTTCCTGCTCGCCCCCGGCAACTCGGGCGTCCCAATAGCTGGGGTTTTGTCGATATACGACTTCACCGTCGGTGCCACGTATGTACTCAGCGGCAGGATTTACTACATGGTCGGGACCCACCTCTACGGCAAGACCGGTAGCCTCGGCGGCGGTCATGTAGGCCTGAAATTCGTCTTCGGGTACGCCCTGCTGCGTCTCGCCGGGAGCCCAGGCGGGGGATGATAAGCGATGTAGGGTGGCTGGTTTTTCACCGAGAGCTACCAGCAAAAGATCCACTTTTTCTTTGGGAAAGAGCCGGGCTTGCTCAATCCGCTCAATGGCCAGGCCGGATGGCCCTAGGTATTCGGGATTAGGGCGCGGGGGGGGCGTCGGCAGTTCGGCTGATTTTGAGTGTTCGGGATCGGTCATGATTAATATTCCTTCGTTGAGCGAATCAGGATTTTGATCCTTCGATTCCAACATCATTCGCAATAAAGATCTGCACTCGATCAATCACTTCGGGATGATAGATAATTGATAATGGGAACGTCGGGTCGAACTCCCTATAAGCTAGCAGTTGCGTAGCTAGATCGTGTTTTTGTGGGCCGCTGATGATAACTACGACATTCTTCGCCTCGAGAACTTGCTGCGGCCCGAGTGACATTCCAAATTCGCGAAACTTGGCGTTCTCGTAGGACTTGCTTCCTGTTTTGGTGTGTGTTTGCCGGAACGCCGGCGTAAGGTGCGCGATGTGCCAGCCGCCTGACTCTGGCGTACCAGGCATTACGTTGGCATAGTTGCCGTCGATTCCCAGCGCCAGTACGAGTAGGTCGATTCTCGTATTGAATGAATCGATGGTTTCCAGTCTAGGCTTGATGACATCAATGCTGACACCAGTTTTTTCGGATAGTTGGTCAAGCAGCGAGCGACGAGCAAACGCTTCATAGCTGGCCGGATCTTCCAACGGAATATAACGGTATGGTGGCTGATCGCCGTCGACCTGCTCATCCATAAGCACCAAATTAGTTTTATCCCAGTTTGTAAAATCCCCGCTGTTTTCTAAAATCCATTGATAAATCGGAAACGGCGTACTCGACAAGGGAGAGGCAACATTGAATGTGTCATCGTGACTGCTAGACTGAAGTCTCTGCCATAGCGAACCGGCCGGCCGGGCTAACGAATCAACAAAAGTGATTAACATGCATATAGAATACCAGAACAAAAGAGGCTCGGGGGCATTAAAACTTGACCATTAAGTCTCATGACGGTAGGATAGATTTACAAATGGTCTTCGGACTCACCCCTGCGCAAGCGGGGGTTCAATTTTTTCTCTTCGAATATCACGAATAATTGCAATGAACTGTCGCTTAATGGCTGTTTGTTCTTCGAGAGTAATAATCCCGATTTTGTTTATTAGCCGCTTCGCGTCGTATGCCCGCATTTGGGTGAGCAATACCTTATCGTCAATTCCTAACGTGGTAATGCCGAAGTAGTATTTGCCCGATCGGGTCGTGGTCGATAATGGTAGGCCGTAAAACAGTGCTTTGTTGAACTTTCTGAAAACTAGGACTGGTCGTGAATAACTCGCGCCTTTACCATCTTCTTCGCTGCCATATTGTGACCAATACTGGCCCACCATATCTCACGTTCGTAGAAATACCTCTCGTTCGTCGATTGCTCAAGAGTCAGTTTTTGGACGCTCCAACCACCAAAATCTTTGTACGTCATGCGGCAATTATACCGAACATTTACCGTACTACAATATCGATTTGGCCGGGCAGAAATAAGAACATTGGTGCGCCTGGAGGGATTCGAACCCCCGACACCCAGTACCGGAAACTGGTGCTCTATCCCCTGAGCTACAGGCGCGTAGCGAGAGATTGGACTCGAGCTATCTTAGTACGGTTGGGTACTTTTCTCAACTGATGAGTTTTGCTGCAGGTCGTGGAGGGATTTTTGGAAGTCGTTGTTGTAGGTGACGCCGGTAAAGATGAGGCCGGCAGCGAGCGCGAGGTAGTTGAGGGGGCTGGTGGGCGTGGACTCCCAGTCGGGGAGCTTCTTGAGCTCTACGAGCTGCACGTAGCGCACGGCGTACACGGGCGTGAGGACGAGGGTGAGCGCCAGATATGCCAGCGTACCGAGGACGGGGACGATCGTGATAACGCTGAGACTCGAGGACAGGAACATGGTGCCGATGACGTCCCAGGTGCGGCCACGGACGAGCTCACGCGAGCGACGCAGCGCAGCAGTGCCCCACGCGCCCTCCTCGACTATCACATAGGCTGCCAGCGAGAACCAGGCCGTGAAGATAATGCCGGGCACGATAACGACATCCGCCGGCCCCGGGCGGCACCGATGGTGAGCTTGGTAATCGCCCAGCCAAAGTAGCCGATGCCGTAAAAAACTAACAGAACGCCCAGTAGGACGCTGAGTATCCCGCCGATGGGCCACCCAGGAAAATCGCTATCACCAAACGAGTTTAAAGGCTTGAAACGAGGGTTTGATGAGCTCAAACGGATTGGAAATATAGATTGCCGGCTGCTTGTCCATGGGGCTTAAGCTCACTTTAATTATATTCTCAGTATGCGGCCCCGTTTGGACGGCCGTCAAATTGTCGGTTATGCTAAATATATGAGCAGTCAATCTCCGGCCTCCGAGGCCACCAAAAATGATATTGAGAATACCGTGAACTGGTACTTGGCCGACAAGCTTCAGGACCCGGTGGTGACGATTGCGACCAAGAAATACCTGACGAACGAGAATCGGCTCGTGTACCTGACCCATTGCAACGTGGCGGAGACCGCCGTGCCGCGCATCAAGGTACAGGTGCTCGAGCGCGTTGAAGGCGGGGTGCAAGAAACGGGTTATCAGATATTTAGCGATCACCGGATGACCAAGTACGAGAATGCCATGATCTTCGGCAACCAGCCGGGGCACGCTGCCGATCGGCCCGACGAGGACGTGACCGAGCAGGAGGCGGCGGATTTGGTGAAGGTGCTGGGTTTGCTCACCGAAGCGCGCCAGACGCTCTGATGCCAAAGCCTGCTTCAATTGCGGAACACGTGGAGCTGGCGCCCTACACCACGATGCAGGTGGGAGGGGTGTGCGATTATTTTGTGCCGGCCGGCGATGTGGCGACGGTGATGGAGGCCTGTGCTTGGGCCGAGGACGAGGGCGTGGAGGTGCTGGTGCTCGGCGAGGGGTCCAATGTGATCGTGAGCGACGAGCCCCTCCACCGCCTCGTGATCAAGGTGGAGATTCCAGGGTTTGAGGTGGTGGCCGAGGATGACGAGAGCGCCACGGTTGAGATCGGCGCCGGTGAGCATTGGGATGGGGTGGTGGACCGGGCGGTGAAGCGCGGCTGGGCCGGCATCGAGGCGATGTCGATGATACCGGGGACGGCCGGGGCTACGCCGGTGCAAAACGCGGGGGCTTACGGCCAGGAGATCGCCGACACCCTGGTGTTGGTGGAGGCGTACGACCGGCAGGAACACCGAGTGGTGACGTTGGCGCCCGGGAGTTGCGGTTTTGGGTATCGCGACAGCGCATTTAAGCACGAACTGGCGGGGCGGTACGTAATTGTGGGCATCACGCTGCGGCTCTCGAAGAAAGCGCCGGCCGAACCGACGTATGCCTCTCTCAAGCGGTATTTGGAGGCGCATGAGACGCCCCGCCCAACACTGGCGCAGATTCGGAGCGCGGTGATGAGCGTTCGGTCGAAGATTTTGCCCGATCCGAGCGTGGTGCCAAATGCGGGATCGTTTTTCAAGAATCCGATCGTGGAGCCATACGTGCTGGAGCGGCTGCGGCGGCGATATCCGGATATGCCGGCCTACGAATATGGCGACGGCTACAAGTTGGCGGCGGGGTGGCTGCTGGATCAATGCGGACTGAAGGGCGCGGAATATTTTGGCCTGCGACTGCATGCCGACCACGCCCTCGTGATCACTAATCCGCACCACGCGGGGTACGCGGACCTGGTGAAACTGGTGGAGTTTATCGTGGCCAAGGTGGATGACAAATTTGGCGTGAGGCTGGAGCCGGAGCCGCTGTTTATTTCTTCCGAGAATCGGCAATGGTGAGGATAAGCTTGTCCATGCGCTGATTGAGGTCGTTGCGGACGGCATTGATATCGGTACGCATTTCGGATTTGAGGGAGGCGATGTCGGATTCGATGGAATCGAGCCGCTCAATGGTGGTGTCGAGCCGTTCGGCGTTTTTACCTAGACCAAAAATGCGACTGGCAAGCCACAAGAATCCCCCCATCACAACGGCGACGGTGGAGGCGACAGTACTGATAGTGGTGAGGTCGGGTGTGGTCATGGCTAGCTCCTGTGAGGTAATTTTATCATAGGATAGTGTGCGGTTTTTGTTTGGTCAATATGATTTTTTGAGTCCAACCCGAGATTTTAATACGCCATTAAAGGCTCAGGTTGGCGACAGAGTAGTCGCCGGGTAGAAGGGGTGGGGGCGCTGGGCTAGCGGTCTTCGCGGTTGTACGCGATGAGCCACTTGACCATCAGGGAGACCACCACGAGGGCAGCGATGATCATGGCGGCGATTCCCGCCTGCGTAGCTACGGGCCCGTGCAGGAATTCGTTCACGATATCGTCCATCTTCGGCTCCTTCGGTTGCGATCGGCTACTCTGTCGGGTGCCTTTTACTAGGCTGAATGAGTATACTATAATTCTTATGTTTTGTCAAGGTTTCGCTCTTGCATTGCACACCGAGACGCAACAATCATCGGAATAAAAACGGACACTGCGCCCAAGTAAACCGGTAGTTGAGAGACCTCCCAATAAACAGGAATTCACGATTTCCTACGCGCATCTACCCGGGATAATCGGAGAAGCCTGGTGCCGTGGTGAGCCGGCCATAGCAAGGCCGAAATTGGTCGAGAAATAACGGTTAGCTAGGGGCTTGGCCGATGCCTTCGCGGAAAGAGCGGGCTGATCTAGCGGGTAGGTGCTTTGGGGGAATCGGAGGCGAGAGCTTTGGCGGCAGGCTTGGCTGGTACGGCGTTCTCGCCGGGATGCTCTTCGAGAAATTTCTGCGCATCAAGCGCAGCCATGCAGCCGGTGCCAGCCGAAGTAACGGCCTGGCGGTAACGAGAGTCCTGGAGGTCGCCGGCGGCAAACACGCCCGGCACGCTGGTGGCTACGCCGCTGGTGACTACATAGCCGTCGGGGCGCAGGTCGAGCTGGCCGGCGAACAGTTCGGAGTTGGGCTGGTGGCCGATGGCGATAAACAGGCCGGCGATGTCGCGGCGCGAAGTGTCGCCCGTGACAGTGTCGCGCAAGCCCAGGCCCATGAGCCGCTCGGTGCCTTCGAGCTCGGTGATTTGGGTATTCCACAAAAATTTGATCTTGGGATTGGCCCGGGCGCGGTCTTGCATGACCTGGCTGGCGCGCAGCTTGTCGCGGCGGTGAATGACCGTGACGGAACTCGCGAAATTGGTGAGGAAGATGGCTTCTTCCATGGCGCTGTCTCCCCCACCCACCACGGCGATGTCTTTGCCGCGGAAAAAGAAGCCGTCGCAGGTAGCGCAGGCGGAGACGCCGCGGCCCATGAGCTCCCATTCATGGGGCAGGCCCGGCATGACCGGCTTGGCGCCGGTGGAAGCTATGACGGCGTCGGCGGTGTATTCGCGCTCCCCCACCCACATTCGAAACGGCCGGCGGCTGAAGTCGACTTTGGTGACGCGCAGGGTGGTGATTTCGGCGCCGAAACTGATGGCTTGCTCGCGCATTTTGGCCATGAGCTCAGGGCCTTGCAGGCCGAGTACGCCGGGAAAGTTTTCGATTTCGGTGGTAAACATGAGCTGGCCGCCCGGCAAGTCGTTGGCCACCGACGTGTCGCCCTCGAACACGAGGGGCTCGAGGTTGCCGCGGGCAGCGTACAGGGCAGCAGTGAGGCCGGCGGGACCGGAGCCGATGATGATGAGACGACGGTGACTCACGCGATGGCCGCCGACATTACCCCCGCGAGCTTGTCTTTGGCAGTGAGGCCGACGATGCGCTCTACGGGCTTGCCACCCTTGAAGAGCATAAGCGTAGGGATACTCATGACGTCGAGCGATTGGGCGATGGCGGGGTTGTCGTCGACGTTGAGTTTGGCGACGTCCACTTTGCCTTCAAACTCCGCGGCGAGCTCTTTGATGGCAGGCTCCATGGCAATGCAAGGACCGCACCACGGCGCCCACAAATCCACCAGCACCGGACGCTCATTTTTGACAACTTCGGCTTGGAAGTTGGATTCGGAAACGGTCTTAATCATGGGTGAGCTCCTTTGATGGTTTCGTTTATTGTTCTTGCGCTTTTCTGTTGACGAACACAACATACAGCGTCCATAATGCTAACGTAACACAACTCGTTGTGGTGCAGCAACTACATCATTATGTGCAGGTAGGCGGAAGGATGCAAGCCATGGGACGATGGCGAGCGTGATTCCGACAGGAAGGGAGTGTCGATGGTTTGCCCAATGTGCGCCAGCTGTGACACCAAAGTGGTCGACAAGCGCGAAGCCGACGCCGTGAGCACCCGGCGGCGCCGGGAGTGCTTGGGCTGCCATCAGCGCTTCACGACCTATGAGCGGGTGGAGCAGATGGACCTCATGGTGGCCAAGCACGACGGACGGCGCGAATCGTTCAATCCCGACAAGCTCCGCACCGGCATCACCTTGGCGGCGGCCAAGCGGCCGGTCACGAGCGCGCAAGTCGATCAGATTGTGCAGGAAGTGGAGGCCGAGCTTCGCAGTGCCAAGACGCGCGAAGTAAAGGCCCACGACATCGGCGAGCTCGTGATGCCACGGCTTAAGCAGCTCGACCACGTGGCGTACATCCGATTTGCCAGCGTCTACCGCGACTTCACCGACGTGCGCTCATTCCAGAGCGAGGTGAAAGAATTGCTCCATGATGGGAAAAAGTAGGAGCGGTACGCGTTCGATCAATACAACAAATAAGATTTTAGGGGACATGCGATGAGCACGCCGCAAGCCATTAAAGCAAGTAACATCGAGGCCGAGACGCCGGAAGACCGAGAGCGCCTCGAAGAGCTGTACGCCATCGGCAAAGAAATACCGCCGGTGCCCGAGGACCTGCCCGATCCAAATTACTCGGACAACGCCTGGTACATTGGCCGCACGCGCTACGCGTTTCGCGATAAAGACGGCACGCCGATCGAGAGCCCGCGGCAAATGCTGTGGCGGATTTGCTACAACATCGCCACGGCCGAGCGACTCTACAGCGAGAATCCCCGCCAGCAGCACCTCGAGGTGGCCCGCGTGTTTTATGGCATGATGGCGCGCCAGGAGTACGTAGCCAATACGCCCACGATGCTCAACGCCGGCAAGCCCAATGAGCAGCTCTCGGCCTGCTTCGTGCTGCCGGTACCCGACGACCTGAACGGCATCCTGGATACGGCCACCGATATGGCGCGCATTCACAAGAGCGGCGGCGGCACTGGGTTTAGTTTTTCGCGGCTGCGCCCCAAGGGCGACGTCATCCAAAGCTCTGGCGGCACCACGACTGGGCCGGTGGCGTTTATGCAGACCTACAACGACGTGACCTCTAGCATTCGCCAGGGCGGCGTGCGGCGCGGGGCCAACATGGGCATTTTGCACTACAATCACCCGGACATTTTGCTGTTTGCGATCTACAAAGTGGACGAGTTTTCGCTGACCAACTTTAATATTTCGGTGACGGTAGACGAGGCGTTTTACGAGGCGGTGAAGCGTGACGGAGAGCATCTGCCGGCCGATTACGAAGACGCTTTGGACTTTGAGGGCCTCATGGAGGAGGTGCGCGAAGCTCACCAAACCCGCGACCTCGATCTGAAGCTGGTGCGGCTAGACGCGGTGGTGAAAAAACTGCACGAATGGGCCGACGAGAGCGATCCGAACCGTGGTTACGCGCTGGTAAATCCTCACACCAAGCAAGAAACCGGCCGCCTCAACGCCAAGAAAATGTACGACCTCATCACCCGCCTGGCTTACCAGTACGGCGACCCGGGGATGATCATGATCGACCGCATCAACAATTCGCGTGCCAACCCGACGCCGCAGCTGGGGATGATTGAGGCCACCAATCCGTGTGGCGAGCAGCCCCTGCTCCCCTACGACGCCTGCACCCTGGGCCAAATCAACCTGGCAAAATTCGTGAACGAGGCCGGCGATGATTTTGACTGGGAGCGCCTGCGGGCCGTGGTGCACAATGGCACGCGCTTCCTCGATGACGTGCTCGACATGAATGAGTACCCGATCGAGGCGGTGCGCATCACCACGCGCGCCATCCGCCGGATTGGCCTGGGCATCATGGGTTACGCCGACGCGCTGCTCCAGATGAACATTGGCTACAACACGCCCGAAGGCAACGCAGCCGCCGAGCGCGTGATGAAATTTGTGCAGGCTGAATCTGACAATGCTTCAATCGACCTGGCGCGGGTGCGCGGCGTATTCCCGGCCTTTAAGGGCTCCATCTACGACAAGGCTGGCGAGATTCGCCCCCGCAACGGCGCCCGCACCACCATCGCGCCCACGGGCACCACAGCCATGCTGGCCGACTGCTCGAGCGGGTGTGAGCCGTTGTTTGCGCTCACCTACTCCAAGAACACCATTGAGGGCAAGCGCATGTTCCAGAGCAGCCCGTATTTTGTGCGCGCACTGGAAGAGCGCGGGTTGTATTCGGAGGAGTTGCTCGAGAAGATTCAGGCCAACGGCGGATCGATCCAGAATATGGACGAGCTGCCGGAAGACCTGCGGCGCACCTTCGTGGTGGCCGGCGACATTACGCCGGAGTGGCACCTGAAGGCTCAAGCGGCCTTCCAGAAATACACCGACAACGCCATTTCCAAGACGATTAACTTCAACAACGAAGCCACGGTGCAAGACGTGCGCGATGCTTACTGGATGGCGTACGAGTCGGGCTGCAAGGGCATCACGATTTACCGCGACGGGAGCCGCCAAAAGCAAATCTTGGAGGTGAAGAAGGATGGTTCGTACTACGACCAGCTGGCCGGCAAGAAGCTGGCGGCCGGCGAAGCGGCACTGGTGGGCGTGCCGGTAGAAATGAAACCGCGGCCAGGAGTATTGGCGGGGCACACCTACAAAGTGGCCACGCCGATCGGTACGGCTTTCATCTCGATCAACGAGGACGATGAAGGCAACATTTTCGAGGTATTCGTGAACTTGGGCCGGGCGGGATCAGACATCATGGCCGACGCCGAGGCGATGGGCCGCCTCATTTCGCTGGCCTTCAGAATCCCCAGCGTGTACTCGAGTGATCGCATTGCGCAAAATGTGGTGGAGCAGCTCAACGGTATCGGCGGCTCGGGGGCGGCCGGATTTGGCCCGCAGCGGGTGCGCTCGCTGGCTGACGCGGTGGCCAAGGTGCTGCGCGAGCACGAGTCAACGAAGGCCGGCGAGCAGGCCGCGGTGGTCGCAGGAGCGGGAGTAGCCGACAGCACGGCGGCTAGCAGCGCCAACGTAGCCGACGCGCCGATGGGACCGGCTGCGGTAGCGGCGCCGGCCAGCACGGCCGTGGCGGCGAGCGTCAACCTGGGCGCCAAGGCCCAGACCGATCTGTGCCCGGAGTGCGGCAATGCGAGCCTGCGGTTCATTGAGGGCTGCCAGAAGTGTGAGATTTGCGGGTTTAGTAAGTGCTAAGATCCTTCCGCTGAGTTTTTAGCTGCGGGGAAACTCCCCTCGGGCGAACGAACGCTATCCGTCTCTTCGCGAGATCCGATATCAGAACCGACACTCGCCTGTCGGAGAGTTTTCCCTCCGCTCTACGCGCTAGCTGCTCTTTCACTCTCTAAAAAGCTAAACGCGACCTAGTGATCTAGATCGCGCTGAGCCTGACTGTCCGGTGCAACCAGGCTCCGTCTTTGGGGCCGGCTAGCGGCGGTCGGCTACTTCGAGCTTGAGGACGCCGTTGGCATCCTTGCGAATAATGTAGGAGTGCGGCTGGCCACCTTGGCAGATGTCCCCACGTTGGGCGTCGGACCAGTGCTTCGCCCCAGGGCCAACGTCAGGAACCAGGTGGAATCTGCACGTGCCTTGATCCGGCGTGCTCCACCAGCCATCGATCGAGCCCTCTTGGACGATTGAGGTACGGCTGCCCACGATCGCTAAGGCTCCTACTCCTGCTAGACACGCCAGCAGGGCCGCTACCGCTAACCTCTCATTGCGCTTGATGCGGTTCATTTGCCGGCTGGTGACATAACGAGGGGCACTGTTTGAAGGCACATCAACCCGCTTTCGCTCGATGGTTGGGCGAGGTGGTTACAAACGAGGTTTTTATATCATATTTTAGATTAATAATCAATTAAGGAGCGTGATGGAAAACCAAGAACTGCGCGAAGCGGATCACGGCTTGGTGATTGTGTACACCGGCGACGGCAAGGGCAAGACGACGGCCGCGATGGGGCTGGCGCTGCGGGCGGCGGGGTATGGCAAGCGGGTGCTCGTGATCCAGTTTGTGAAGACGTGGTTTACGGGCGAAAAGGGTGGGTTTGACGCGCTGCCGAATGTGGAGTTTTTGCAGGCGGGCAAGGGGTTTTATCAGATTCTGGGCGATAATCTGCCGCCGGATGAGCATGTGGAGGCGGCCCAGGAGGCGCTGGCTCTGGCGAGCGTCAAAGTGGCCTCCGGCGAGTACGACGTGGTGGTGCTCGATGAAATCATCGGCTCGGTGGTCGGCGGGCTGCTTGAGCTCGCGCCGGTGCTGGAGCTGGTAGATAGCAAACCGCGCGATCTGGATCTGGTGCTCACCGGCCACCGCGGCAAAGAGCTGCCGGAATTGCTCGAGCGGGCGGACCTCATTACGGAAATGGTTAAGATTAAACACCCCTATGATTCGGGAATCATTGCTAAAAAGTCGATAGATTACTAAAATGGGGAAACTTGTAAAGGGGTGGCTATGAAGAGATTTTCGGCAACTTGGTTGGTGGCGGCGGGGCTTATTGCGACGGCAGTGGTGTGGCGGCTGGTGAATTGGCAGTATTCGATCGCGCCGAATTTGGAGATTGTGACGGCTTCGGCGCTGGTGGCAGCGGCGTTTTTGGGGCGCCGAACGGCGGTCGTGGTGCCGCTGGCGATCATGGCGGTCAGCGATATTTTGATTGGTAATTCGAATATTTTGCTGTTTACGTGGTCGGCGTTTGCGCTGATCGGGCTGGCCGGGCTCGTACTGCGACGGTTCACGGGCCGACCGGCGCGGCTGCTGGCGGCGTCGGTCGGCATGGCGGTCGGTGGATCGGTGTTTTTCTTCGTTTGGACCAACTTTGGAGTGTGGCTGCTGGGTGACGGGACGCTTTACGCTAAGACGTGGGCGGGGCTCACGGAGTGCTACGTGGCCGGTTTGCCATTTTACCGCACCATGCTCGTGGGCAACCTCGTGCTGGTACCAGCATACATGGGGACGGCTCTGATGATCGCGCGACTACGAGCGGCTCAACTCGAAACGGGGTGGAGCGCAAAACGTTCGTAGTGGAGACGAGCGGGCGCTAGGCCGGCGGCGATGAGGCCTTTGGCGAGACCGGCCATCATGGGCGGCGGGCCGCACAGGTAGACCTCGCGGTCGCGGAAATCGGGCACCAGCCGCTCGATGCGGGCGGTGTCGATGCGGCCGGTTTCGCCGGCGTAGGTGGGAGCTTCGGAGTATACGTGGTGAATTCGAAGCTTTATACGGGTGGCTAGCTGAGCGAGCTCATCTGCAAATATGGTGTCGGCCGGAGTTTTGTTGCCGTAGATGAGCACGCTCTCCTGCTCCGGCGTCTGCGCCTCGAGCAGGGTACGCAGCGGCGTGATGCCGACACCTCCAGCGAGATAGAGCCGGCGGGGGCGGGCAGTGGGCGCGGGGGTAAATTGGCCGTACGGACCGGCAATTACGACCGGTGCGCCGGATTTGAGCAATTTTGGCAGCCGAGAGGTGTAATCACCGACGGCTTTGACGGTGAGACGCAGGCGGCCGTCATGCGGCAGACCGGAGAGCGAAAAAGGATGTTCTTCTAGCCATAATTTGGCTTGGGGTAGCCAAATTATGACAAACTGCCCCGGCCGAGCCCGAAATCGTTCGAGGCCACGGCCGTGGATGTAAATTGAAACTGTATCGGCGGTTTCAGGCACGATTTCATCGATGGCAAAGCGAAAACGCCAGTAGTTGTAGGCGGGCAGGAACAACCGGCCGGTGAACACGTTGAGCGCCACGAAGCCGTAGAGCGCGTACCAGTAGACGATGTAGGCCGGCTGGCTGAGGAAGCTGCCGCCCACTTTGGTTTGGTGGAAAAACGCCAGAACGATGGCCAGATACACCATGAGATGCACCCAATACCAGCGCTCGTAGGGCAGCCGGCGCCGGACGATGTAGATGGAACTGCCAACTATGGTGAGGAATAGTAGCTCGGCGATAAAGGCGTAGATAACGTCGTTGAATTTGGTAAGGAAGGTGGTGAATTGGGGAATGAGGCCGCTGCCGGTGAGCGCTGCGTAGCCGAGCGTGACGAGCGTGGTGTGGGTGAGGATGAGGCTGATGGTGGCATAGCCGTTGAGGCGATGGAGCTTGGCGATGCGTTCGAGGCCAAAGGCTCGCTCGATCCACGGCGAGCGGCCCATGAGCATGAATTGCAGCAGCGCGCAGGCGGCCGCGAGCAGGCCGGCGAGCTGTGCCAGGGAAAGCAGCGTGCTGCCGGCGCCGGCGCGAAACAGCTCGAGCGAGGTGGTGAGCCAAATGGTGAGGACCACGGCAAAATGAGCGGCCAGCAGGCTATAGGCGATCCAGCGCCAAACAATCTTCATGATTCTACTGTATCAGACGGGCCACCGACTGGCAGGCACCGCTTCCCAGTGGTGCATGAGATGCTCGAGAATATAGAGCGCATTGGTGCGGGTTTGGTCGAAAATGTCGGTGGTCGGCAGCGCGCGCACGTCGGCGGCGGTGAAGCGGTGGATGGCCTGGGATTCGCGCGGGTCGATGGGATGCGCCGGCTCCCCGGCGGCCAACATGGCGTGGCTGAGGTCGGAGTGGTAGTGAAGGTGATCGGGGTTTTCGGCGTGATGGGTGTTGAAATAAAACGGCAGGGGGTGGTTGGCAGTGCCGGAAAAACGCTCACGAAACGAGCCCGGCGGCTGCAGCACCGTCAATTGCGCGATGTCGTAGCCGGATTCTTCCTGGAGTTCGCGCACGAGCGCTTGCCAGGGGTTTTCGTCTAATTCAACGTGGCCACCAAATTGGAATAATTTGGGCCGTTTGCGGTGGACGTGCAACACCACCGTAGGTTCGGGGCCGTCGGTGCGGATGATGAAGGCCGAGGTGGTGAGGTCGTGATGTCCGGGCTGGGTGTGGATGTGCGGCATTGCCTCATGATACACCGGTCGCCGAGATTCGGCAGAACCTCGTAGCGGGAGTACTATGGGAACATGAAAGCGGCTGTTGAATTTGACCATGTGACGGTGAAATTGGAACACGATGTGGTATTGCGCGACGTTTCGGTGGCGATACCGGAAGCGAAGGTCACTGGTCTGCTGGGGCCATCGGGGGCGGGCAAGACCACGCTGATGCGCGTGCTCGTGGGCTTGCAGCGGCCGGGCAGCGGGGCGTCGCGAGTGCTCGGCCTATCGGCGGGGGCGGCCCAGCTGCGGCCGCTCGTGGGCTACGTGACGCAAGCGCCGGCGGTGTATCCGGATCTGACCGTGCACGAAAACCTGCGCTACTTTGGCGCCATGGTGGGCGCAGGTGGGGCGCGAGTGCGCGAGGTGACGACCCGGGTGCGGCTGGAGGCACAGTCTACTCAACTGGTGGGGCGATTGAGTGGCGGGCAGCGCGCGCGGGTGTCGCTGGCGGTGGCATTGCTGGGCTCTCCCAAGGTGTTGGTGCTCGACGAGCCCACTGTGGGACTCGACCCCGTGCTGCGCCAGGAGCTGTGGGAGCAATTTCATGAGCTGGCGCGCGCCGGCGTGACGCTGTTGGTATCGAGCCATGTCATGGACGAAGCCAGGCGATGCGATAACCTCGTACTCCTGCGTGAAGGTGCTGTGCTGGCTACGGGTACGCCGGCCCAGTTGATGGGCCAAACCGACACGCACGACATGGAAGCGGCGTTTTTGCGGCTCGTGGGAGCGGCGTCGTGAGCCCCCGCCGCACGTTTGCCACTGCTGCGCGGGTGCTGCGGCAGTTGCGCCATGATCACCGCACCATTGCCCTGATGCTGCTCGTGCCCACGATGCTGATGCTCGTGATGCGGTATGTGTTTAATGACGCTACCACCACGTTCTCGCATCTGGCGCCGATGGTGCTGGGAGTGTTCCCGTTTACCGTGATGTTTGTGGTGACATCGGTGGCCACCTTGCGCGAACGCACGGCCGGCACGCTGGAGCGGCTGCTGACGCTGCCGATTGCCAAGCTGGATTTGCTGCTGGGTTATGCGCTGGCGTTCGCGGGACTTACCATTGTGCAAGGCGTGCTCGTGAGCTCGGTAACGCTGGGATGGCTGGACGTAACGGTGCAGGGCGGGGCCGGCCGGCTGTTGCTCGTGGCGGTGCTGGCGGGGGTATTGGGTATGTCGCTGGGACTGTTTTTGAGCGCGTTTGCACGAAGTGAATTCCAGGCGGTGCAATTTTTGCCCGCGTTTGTGCTGCCACAGCTGCTCACCTGTGGCCTGTTTGTGGCGCGTGATGCCATGGGTGAGCCGCTCCAGTGGTTTGCCAACGTGATGCCGCTGACGTATTTGGTGGACGCCATGAAGCAGATTACGAATTATAGCGGTTGGACCGACGACCTGGTGCGCGACCTGGTAGTGATTGCGGCGTTTATCGTGGGGGCGTTGCTGCTGGGAGCGGCCACGTTGCGTCGCAGCCGCTAAGGCTTCTTGCGCGGGACTTTGGCGCCTTTTTGGCGCGCTTTGCTGAGGCCCACGGCGACAGCCTGCTTGTCGCTGGAAAATTTGCCTTCATGTTTGTGCTCGTGCATCGTTTTCTCGATCTCTCTTGAGGCTGCAGGGCTATATTTGGCCATGAGTTTATCTCCTTTATTGGCTAGAGCTATTATGCCAAATCGAGGACGAGTGGCCTTGGGCAGAATTACAAAAAGGCGAGGGTGGCGAGCAGGCCGGCGGCGAGGCAATAGATGCCAAATGGCCGCAGACTGCCCGAGTGGAAGTAGCGCGTGAGGAATTTAACCGTCGCGTAGGCCGAGAGTGCGGCGCAGAGGCCACCCACGAGTGCCGGGCCGAGCAGGGCATGGTTTTCGGGCCGCGCCAGGGCGGGCAATTTGAGGACGCCCGCCGCCAAAATGATGGGCGTGGCGAGCAAAAAAGCGAAGCGGGCGGCGTCTTCGTGCGACAAGCCCGCGAGCAAACCGCCGCCCATGGTGGCGCCGGAGCGCGACAGACCCGGGATGAGCGCCAACGCCTGCGAAGCCCCCACCGCGAGCGCCTGTCCCCCGCCGACGCGGGCGATGCGCTCGTCGGCGGGGCGGCGGCTGTCGCTGGAGTGGGCGCGGCGGCGGAGGTATTCGGCGCCGAGCAACAGGAGGCCATTGAGCATCAGAAACAGCGCCGCTGATCGAGCGCTCACGAAAGTGTCGCGGATTTGGCGCTCAAACAGCAAGCCGAGCAGGCCAGCCGGCAGCGTGCCCACGATGAGCAGCCAGCCCAGCTTGGCCTCGGCGTCGTCGGCGCGGATTGCGCGCTGGCGCACCGACCGCAGCAGGCCCCGCACCACGCCCAGCCAGGTCCGCCAGTAGAATCCGATGAGCACGAGCGCGGTGGCCACATGGGTGGCTACCAGAAATACGATAAAGGCGTTGTCACTCGGGCGAATGTTCCAGCCGAGCAGCTGCGGCAGCACTACACTGTGGCCGAGGCTCGAGACGGGGAAGAGTTCGGAGGCACCTTGGAGCAGGCCGAGGACGATGGCTTGAAAGATGGTGATCATTGCTTCTAGGTTACAGGATTTGGGCCGGCGTGAGTATCGACGGGTGTTGCAGTTTTTGTTGTATATGCAGTTTTTTTGCATAAACGCGAGGGACCACGTACATTGGGCGCTTGGGGGTCGGCGTAATGCCGGGCCTCAAGCTTAACCCCCTACATCGACACCTCTGGAGGTGATGGCCGTGCTCGTGGCCGTGGTCGGTTTTATGCTCCTGGGAACCGGTGAGATCCTGGTTTCGGGCGTACAGTCCCACGGCAGTCTCGTGGCAGCCGACGGCATACACAATCTCATGGACGCACTCGTGCTGTGCGTGGCCTACCTTATAGAGGAGGCCCTGGCTACTTCGAGGCATCCGTTCGTGCGCGGTGGAGGTCAAAAAATTACCCGCCTTCTGCTGGGTGTATCCGCACCCGCAGCGTATGCCGGCGGGCTGGTCACGCAGAGTGATCTCACCATCGGGATGATTGAGCCGGGAGGCCGGGAGACCAGTCTGCTCTTTCTCCTGGGTTTTGGGAGCCTGGTGGTCAACGTTGCGTGTTATCGCCTCACCCACTGCCATGGCCATGTCGGACTTTCGGCACATTTGCTGGCCGATACAGTGGGAGCTGTCGCCATCATGGTGGCGGCGCTCGCCGTGCCCTACTTTGCTCGGGCGGCGGGATATATCGGCGTGGCCGCGCTCTGCGTGATGGTGCAGGTGACCCTGAGAGAGCTCGGTCCGACCGGCCGGGCACTCTGGAGCGAAGTAGCTACCTCGATTGGGGGCCACGAGTCGGGAGGTTAGGGACGGGGCCTCGGTAACGAGGCCCCGCTTCCGCAGCCGTGATGGCCCGAATTTAATCGATGTTTGCCCTATGATAGAGCCACAAACATACACCTATGGCGGTGAAAGCCAGCAGCCCCAGAAATGGAATGGTGATGAAGCCGAAATAGTTGATGTACTTGGTAGTACACGGCACTGTCGCAATACAACGAGCGAGAGTCTCGGGCACAATCCCCCATTGGAGCAACGAATGGTAGAGCTCGAGCAGCCAGCCGGCACCCACGAGCGGGACGGCATAGGCGACCCAATGCCGCTCACGCCGCAGGATGCCCACGCCAATGATGACAACCAGCGGGTACATGAGGATGCGCGCGTACCAGCACAAATTGCAGGGCACAAACCCGCGAATATCGGAAAAATATAAACTCATAGCCACCGAAAGCGCCACAATGGTCCAGGCCAGATAGTGGGCGTTGCGGGCGAGGCGGTTCATGAGGGTACCGTAACGGTTTTTGCTGATAGCGAGCTGTGATGCGGTGATTAGGCGCGCGGCTCCTTAATGATGACGTAATTTTGGTGCAGGTATTCGAGATCTTGGGTCAGCTTATCGAGCATGACACGCGAGGAGAGTTGCTCATGGGGCAGCTTTTGGGCAATGGCCTCGAGGGTGGTGGCGAGAGTGACAAAGTAGTACCCGGAGCGCACTTGGGCGTCGATCTCCAACTGACTGGTGTCGATGTCGCCGTCTTGGAGTAATTCGGCTTGATAGCCGGCGTGGAAGATGAGGCCGCCGGCGAGTGGTAATTGATAGACTGCTGTACTCATTGTGAGAGTTGGTCCTCCGTGATTCTTATGTATTGGGCGCCGGCGATGATGAGGTGGTCGAGCACATCGATGCCGAGCAGCCGGCCGGCCTCCTGTAGCTGGCGGGTGACTTGGCGATCGGCGGCGGTGGGCTCGAGGCTGCCGGACGGGTGATTGTGCGCGATGATGATCGCGACTGCGCCATGCTCGATGGCCGGCTGGAAGACTTCGCGGGGGTGGACGATGTTGGCCGTGAGACTGCCGACAGAGATGACCTCGTCATGAACGACCTGGTAGCGGCTGTTGAGGTAGAGGCCGCGGAGGCGCTCTTTTTTGCTGTCGCCGATGTCGTGGAGATACTCGTAGGCTTGCCGGGCATTGCGGACGTAGATCTGGCGGCCGGCCTGATGCGCAAAGAACCGGCGGCCAAGCTCGAATCCGGCGATGATCTGGCAGGCCTTGTGCAGCGGGATGCCGAGGGCGCTGGCCATTTTTTCGGGGTTGGTTTCGGTGGCGATGGATTTTTCGCCGTACTCGCGGGTGATGCGGCGGGCCATGGCGAGGACCTCTTCCTTTTTGGTGCCGACGCCCCAAAGCACCGCGACGAGCTCGGCCACATTGAGGGTTTCGGGGCCCATGCGTTGGAGTTTTTCGCGGGGTTTTTGCTCGCTGGGGAGGTCTTTGACTTTGAGGATGTAGTGGTCGACACGCTCGCCAATGACGACGTCGTGGTCGTGGAGGGCATACGCAGTGGGCGGTTTGAGGGTGGGGGTGGATATGGGCATGATGGGTTGATTATATCTCGAACCGATGAAGATTAACCAGCTTAATTAAGGGCGGTTAATCTTCATCGACGGGTCCGCCCTAGGCCCGGCGGGCGCGCAGCCGGGTGGTCCAGGTGAGGGCAGCGATGAAGCCAAGGGTTATGCCCAGCATCACGGCGGCCGTCACGGCAATACCCGCGTAGCCTTGATTTTGCGCCTGGGGATCAAGAAACGGGTACGGGTACCAGCCAACAACGGGACCGCGCACCAAGCTATACACCAAATACGCGGCGGGGAAAATCAGCCATACCAATCCCTGCTTAAAGCTCAGCCGCAGGCGCGGCAAATCGAGGAACCAGTCGGCCAACACCACCACCGGCATCAGATAATGCAGCACGAAGTTGATCCAGGGGATAGGCGTCTGCAGCGATTCCTCGAGACCTGAAAGGAGCGTGACGTACACAATGCCGGTGATCGTCATGTACAGCACGGCGGCTCCGCGCAGCTGCACCCAAGCCGTGGTTGGTTTGGGTAATTTTACCGCTAGTAGGCCGGCGATGAGGAAGATGAGAATAGCGAGGAGATTGCTTTCGATGGTGAAAAAACTAAAAAAGTTGGCGGGGATAAAATCAATTCCTTGCCCCTGCATTCCATACCGATATTGCACGCCGATAGCGTAGAGGCACAGCAGGGCAAATGCGACCCGGTAAATCATAATGAGATAACGCTTGTTCACGATAGGCTGGCGCTCCTTTGTAATGCTTATGGTCATAATACACTGTCGAGATTGAGGATTGACAGCAATGGGTTTGTTCCATAAACTTAACTCGTAGGTTAACTTTATGTACGACTCAAATATCCCCATCCAGCTTGACCAGATTTTTGGCGCGCTGGCGCACCAAAAGCGCCGCGACATGCTGCACGATCTGTCGTTTCGTCCGGCGACCATCGCGGGACTAGCGCGCGAGCATGATCTGTCACTGCCGGCCATTCATAAGCACATTCGTGCGCTTGAGGCCGCCGGACTGATCATTCGCAAAAAAGCCGGCCGCACCAATTTCATCGCGCTCAATAAGCAAACGTTGCGCACCACCCAGGATTGGATGATGCAATACCGGACGGAGTGGGGCAACGACGAGGAAACGTTGGAAAACTACATTGCCGGCCTACAGCAACCATAATTTTTATCGCCCCCGCGTGGGGCAGAGAGGAGTACATAGATGAAGAATTATGTATTCGTGTATTACAATGAGCCGATTTCGGGCGACATGCCCATGAAAGAGGTGGCGAAGGTTTGGAAAGCTTGGTTTGGTGAGCTCGGTGCGAGCCTCGTAGACGCCGGCAATCCGTTTGCGGATGGTGGTCAGGCCGTAGAGAAGAGCGGTGTGAGCACGATCGAAAACCATCCGGCCACCGGCTACACCATCGTAAAGGCTGCCAGCATGGACGACGCCGTGGCGCTGGCTCAAGGCTGCCCGGTGCTGGATGTGCCCGGCGGTGCGGTGCGGGTATACGAAACGCTGCCGATGTAATCCGGCTGGAGTTCGGATACGTTAAAAAGCAATCCTGTCTGGGATTGCTTTTTAACATTGACGCTCCACAGTTGATCCCGTAATCTATCTAAGATAATTAACTTATTTCGTAATAATAAAAATCAAGGAATCTGGTTCGTTATGTCCCCCGAAGCTACTCCCCTCTCGGCCCGCGAGCATTCGCAAAATCTATCCGTGAAGCATCGCAAAATTGCTATGTTTGTGGTGGCGCTGGCGTTCATTATGGATCTGCTGGACTCTACGATTGTGAACATCGCGATTCCGTCGATCCAGGCTAATTTGGGCGCGAGCTACACGACGATTCAATGGTTGATCGCGGGGTATGCACTGAGCTTTGCGCTCCTGCTGATTACCGGCGGGCGGATGGGCGATGTTTTTGGCTACCGTAAGGTGTTTATGTGGGGCGTGGCCGGGTTTACGGTGGCGTCGCTGCTCAGCGGCGTGGCCTGGACGCCGGTGGTGCTGGTCGTAGCGCGCTTGCTGCAGGGCGCGATGGCGGCGCTGATGGTGCCCCAGGTGATGAGCATGATGCAAGTGATGTACCCGCCGGAGGAGCGGGGGCAGGTCAACGGACTGTTTGGCGGCATGGCGGGCATCGCGGCCTCGCTGGGGCCGGTGGTGGGTGGTTTGCTCATCAAAGCCAATATTTTTGGCCTCGACTGGCGGCCGATCTTTCTCATTAATATTCCGGTGGGCGTGTTTGCCTTTTGGGCCGCACGCAAGTACCTGCCGGCCGGCAAGAGCGCGCATCCGCTGAAGCTGGATTTGGTGGGAACCGGCATTGTGATGGTGGCGCTGACGCTGATCGTGTTCCCGCTCATCGAGGGGCGTGAATTGGGGTGGCCGGCTTGGACGTTTTGGTCGATGGCGGCCTCGCTGCCGGCGTTTGCGCTGTTTGCTTGGTGGCAGATGCGCAAGCAGCGGGTCGACGGCTCGCCACTGGTGCTGCCGGCGCTGTTTGCTAAGCGGTCGTTTAGCTTGGGCCTGCTCACCAATGTAGTGTTCGAGGGCGTAATGATCGGCTACTTCTTGATTTCGACGCTGATGCTGCAAGTGGGGCTGGGGTATAGCGTGGTGAAGGCCGCGTTGACGGGTATTCCGACCTCGATCGGAATTGCGGTCACGTTTGCGGTGTTGGCGCCGGTGGTGATTCCGAAACTGGGGCGGTATTCGATGACGCTCGGGACATTCGTGATGAGCTCAGGCCTGATTTACCTGGCGTGGGTGATGAACCACTTTGGCCTGGCCACGAGCCCTTGGGTGATCGCGCCTGGCCTGGTGCCGATCGGCGTGGGCATGGGCCTCATCATGATGCCGGTGTTTGCGGTGGTGCTCAACGACGTGGACCACAACCACGCCGGCTCCGCCTCGGGCGTGCTCAACGCCGTGCAGCAGCTGGGCGGTGCCATTGGCGTGGCGGCCATTGGCGTGGTGTTCTTTGGTCAGCTCACGGCACACGCGGCGGCGAGTGTCGACCAGGTGACGCCGCAGCTCCAGGCCAAGCTCACCGAGCAGCACGTGCCGGCCGAGGCGCAGACGGCGATTGTCGCGGGCTTTAAGGCCTGCTACGAAGACCGCGTGAACGAGACCGACGCCAATGTGACGCCCGACAGCTGCAAGCAGTCTGAGGCCGGTCCGGTCAATCAAGTGCTCACGACGGCATTCACCGACGCGGCCAAGCAGGTGAACAACGCGAACTTCACCCATGCGTTCAAGGTGGGTGTCGAGTATGCGCTGGGATTGTTGGTGATTGTGTTTGGACTGAGCTTTTTGCTCCCGCGCCATATTCGGCCCGAGGCGTTTCAGGAGAGCTAGGACGCCCGTCCGATGTTTCGCCCATTTGGCCAGATTCGGCCGACCCCTTCTCGGGCTACGAGGACCGCAACGGTCGCAACGATAACCGCTCCAGCGATATCGAGCGGGGAGTGAACCCCGGCCGCTACGCGGGCAGCGCCGACCACGAGGGCGGCGGCGACCAGCACTATGCCCCAGCGTTTCGACACCTGCAGGACCAAGAGGGCTACCAACATCGCGAGCACCGTGTGGTTCGACGGGAAGCCATTATTGGCGGCATGGTAAATGAGCGGCACGACGTGATCGGCGACAAAGGGTCGCGGGTTGTAGTAAAGCGCGCCCGCCACCTTGGTTAAGGCAAAACCAATGACTGCGGCAAGGAGCGCGGTGAGGGCTAGTTTTCGCTTATCTTCGCGGGGTAGGGTCAGCCACACCACCGCAGCCACTGCGAGGATGGCGAGGTGGAGGTATTGGGCGGTGAAGATGATCAGTGGGGTCATGAGTTTAATTCTTCCGGGAAATGCGCGCTACTCGTACCGCAAGGAATCGATGGGGCTCTGGCGGGCGGCGCGGAAGGCCGGGAGGGTGCCGGCGAGGAAGGCGATGGCCATGACGATACCGACAATACCGGCGACCTGGGCCGGCGGGAAGGTGAGCAGCTGGAGGCCGACGAGGTCCTTGAGGAAGCCCTTGGCGACGATGGCGTTGGCGATGTGGCCCACCACGATGGCGACGCCGCCGCCGATCAGGCTGCCCCACAGGCCCAGCATGACGGCCTCGGTGCTAAACAGCAGGAAGATGCGGGGGCCGCTCATGCCCATGGCTTTCATCAGGCCGATTTCTTTGGTGCGCTCTTGGACCGACATGAGGAGGGTGTTGATGATGCCGAAACTGGCCGCGAGCAGAGCAATGATGGCGAAGGCGTCGAGCACGAGGATGATGCCGCGAATCACTTGCTTGAAGGTGCCGATTTGGTCTTGGAAGGTGGTGCCTTTGTAGTCGTGTTTTTTGAGATCGTCTTTGAGGGTGGTGATTTGGGCGTCGGTGTAGCCTGAGTCGAATTTGGCGATGAGCGCCTGGTAGCTGTTGGTGACGGCGGCCGGCAGGCCAATGGTTTGGGCTTTGAAGAGGGCATTGGTGAGGGCGGTATTGGTATTCATGCCGCCCGAGTTGGTGAGGCCCTTTTGCTGCACGCCCCTGATGGTGGCGGTAATTTGGTGCTGCGTGCCGGTGCCATCAGAGATGCCAAGCGTAATGGATTGGCCAACGGCGGCTTGATTGCTCGCGTAGCCCAACACCGACACGTACTCGACCGGCAGGAGGGCGTCGTACTCGGTGGCGGCGTTGCTGAGCTGCGAGCCGGCGGCGAGGTCGATATTGGTGCCGGTGATGTAGGGATTGGCCGACACTTGGTATTTCTTGCTATTGGTGCCCACGATGTAATCGGGCGTCACGACCAAGTTTGGCTCGACGCTCTTGATGCCGGGAACCTGCTTAACCTTGGCAATGTCGGCGTTGGTAAGAACCGTGGTAGCGGTACCGAAAGCGGTCGCGGAAATCTTTTTGGCGGGATTGTAGGGCTTGGGGCCGCTATCGCCGCCGCCGGGGCCATCGTCCGAGGTGTCGGCGGCCTGGATGAGCATAACGTCTTTGGCGCCGAGATTGTTGACCTGCTTGTCGATATAGCTGGAAATGCCGGTGCCGAGCCCGCTGGTGAGGGTCAGCGTGAAGGAGCCGATGAAAATGGCGAGAATGGTGAGCGAGGTGCGTAATTTGCTCCGAAACATGTTGCCGCTGGCAGTGGTGAAGATGTCGATGAGTCTCATAGCCGGACCAATTCCTTTTCCTTGGCCCCGACAACCAGGCCGTCTTTAATGTGAATTTGGCGGTCGCACCGGGCGGCCAGGTCTTCGTCGTGGGTCACGAGAATAAGCGTGATGCCGTGCTGTTTGTTGAGCGAGAACAGCAAATCTTCGATTTTGCGTCCAGTGGTGCTGTCGAGGTTGCCGGTGGGTTCGTCAGCAAAGATGATCTGGGGCTGGTTGATGAGCGCGCGAGCAATCACGGCACGCTGCTTCTGGCCGCCCGAGAGGTCCTTGGCCTTGTTGCGGGCCTTGTCGTCGAGCTCGACTTGCCGGAGCGCCTCTAGTCCGAGCTGTTTGCGTTTGCGGCTCCTTACGCCGGCGATCTTGAGGGGCAATATGGTGTTTTCGAGGACGTTGGCGTTGGCGTTGAGGAAAAATTGCTGAAAGACGAAGCCAAAGGTCTTGTTGCGCAGGGCGTTGAGTTTGCGCGCAGCGATTTTGCTCGCGTCTTGGCCGTCGATGCTGACCGTGCCGGCGGTGGGCTTGTCGAGCAGGGCCATGAGGTGCATGAGCGTAGACTTGCCCGAACCGCTCTTGCCCAAAATGGCCAGACTTTCGCCTTTTTCTACAGCTATCGAAACGTCATGCAAAGCCGTAAAAGCGTTGGCGCCTTTGCCGTAGGATTTGGTAAGACCTTGGACTTCGAGAATACTACTCACCTGTGCTCCTTGATTCTTTAATGGCTGTGGATAGATCGGCAAAATGCTTGAGCATGTGTTCGGCCTGCTCGGTCGTGATCAAAAACAAGCCCTTGCCGTTCGGGTGCCCCATCACCAGCAGCTTACTGCCGGCGGTGAGCCCCATGGCGTTGCGAGCGTCGGCCGGGATGACGGCTTGGCCTTTTTCATTGAGGGTAGTGGTGCCATAGATTTTGGGTAGCATGGTGAGTTCGCTTGTAATACTTTTCATACTATTATTACTCCGGGTAATTGTCAATTATGGACCCGGCCCGACTGCGGGCTAGGTTCCAGGATTGCCAGTCGGAGGGCTCAGAACGCGTGGCGAGGGAGTCGATCAGCTGCTGCTTGGTATCGCCCGTGGTGACATCGATGGCGGTTTTAACCTCCGGAAGGGCATCCTCGGAGAGCCCGCCAAAATAGACACCATCGAGCTTGCCGGTTTGATGGAAGCGATCGAGGTTTTGGCGCGCAATGAAGGCATCGGGGTTGAGCACATTCAGGGCGGCGAGAAACACAATGGCGGTAATGAAGGCCGGAAAGGCAAAGTGGTTTTCGGCCTGATTTCTTAAGATCTTGACCAGCAATAGGACAAATATGACCGCTAGAAAAATTACAAAACCGTGGCTGTAGAGGCGCAACGTGGTGAACCCGTAAGCCTGCTCGTAGAGGTATAGCCGTTTGAAAGCGGAAACCATAATGAGGATCACCTGGGTAATCAGCGCACTGCTCAGAAGGCGAAAGGCGAGGCTATGGCCGGCGGTAGTTTTGGCGACCGTTTTGTCTGCCGCCCAGAGCATTCCGAAGGCTACCATGGCCACGGCCAAGAGCTCAAAGAAACCTTTGCGGGCGTATTCGGCGTAGGTGAAGCCTTGGCCCGAAATGTTGCTGAGACCGCCAAACAGGTAGGCCAACTGGACCAGGATAAAAAGAAAGAAGAGAACATTGACGGCGCCGAGTAGAATAGCGATCTCGATCTTACCAAGGCGCAGCCGGGCCGTCGCGGGTGCGGCGTCGGGCGACTCATCCTCTGGTTGTCGAAAGATATACGAGTAGGCTCCCGTAAATGCAAGCGTGACGAAAGTGACCAGAAGTGTCTGCGCCACGGCCGTGGAGTTTAATTTTAGGTTGAAGGCATCGATGGCGTATTTTTGAAAAACCAGATCGGCCGAGGCAAAAAGGGTCACGAAGACGATCAGGACCGGGATGGCCAGCAGGACGCCCCTGGTGATCTGGACGGCCAAAGGATGATTCTTTACCGCCGATCGGAGTGCGAAAAACTCGGCGACCGTGCGAGTTAGCGGCCTGAGGAACTTCAGCGGCAGGAATGGAATTTTGGCATAGTCAGCGAGGTTGAATCTTCGGAGATCGTCACGGAAGGTGAGGCGTGCCACGAGCAGCAACAGGGCCAGGCTGGCGAGAATATTGAGCAATGCGAGCAGATGACTGGCCCTGACGGCGACCATGGCAGCGAAGAATCCGAGCGGCAAGAGCAACCAGAGGGCCGGCGCCGGCAGGCGACGGCCCAGGTAGGCGGCGAGCGCAAAGAGGCCGCCCATGATGGCAACGACATAGATTACAACCGAGATGCCGGGAATCTTGCCGTAAAAGAGCCAGTCAAATAGCAGACCCAAGGCGAGCGAGACGCCGGCCAGGGCGGTGGTTTGGGCGGTCGGGCTGGTTGATACGTTTGGCTTCATCGAGTTGCCACTAGGCTTTCATCGTCATGTCTGTACTCTAAAATATCTCCAGGCTGACATTCTAGCGCCTTGCAAACCGCCTCCAGCGTCGATAGCCGCACCGCCTTGGCCTTGCCATTTTTCAGGATAGAAAGATTAGCCATCGTTATCCCGACTCGGTCTGAAAGTTCGGTGACGCTCATTTTTCGCTTCGCCAGCATCACATCTAGGTTAATTACGATTGCCATAGTATGCCTCAGACCGTTAGGTCATTCTCCGTTTTTATGGCTATGGCGTCGCCTAGAATTTTTTGGAGTACGGCCGCAAAGGTCGCAATCGCAATTGAGGCAAAAATAACGACCAATCCGAGCGCTACGACATCTGGGGCGTCGTCTTTTTCTGCCACGAAGTAGAGGTAGGGCAGACCGGCCGCAAACAATGCACTGATGGTGACTGCGCAATACTTTATGTGCTTGAGGGCACCGACGGAAAGCTGGGAGAAAGCTTGACCGTTATCGATATAGCTCAGGAGTTTCAGGGTGTGATAGAGAGCCACGAAAAACGGTATGGCCGTTATGTACATACCGAAGAAAATGGGGCGGTAGTCTTCGGTGCCCGGGGTTCTGATCTCGGCGGGCAGGGCAAAGATGCACAAGCCAAGGACGACTAGCCCGATGGCCAAAACTACCCCGCGGAGGAAAATTGTTGAGCTTCGTTTCATTGAAGGCATTCTCTTAACGCATTGATGGTTTGTTTTTACCATAGTTTTTATCGTTTTGCAATATATTATTATCGATTTGCTTGGGGAGGCGATTTGGAAGAAGAACCAAAGGAGATGGATGTTTGGGTGTATATATTGGCTGTGTATTTAATGAGGTTTCTATGCTTAAAGAATTATTTGTCTACCGCGCCAAACTCGGCTTGACTAGCCTCGTGATGGGTATGGCTGTTTTGATGCCGGGTGGAGCGGTACTTGCCGAGACCACGCCATCCCCTACCCCGGGGGCGGCTCAGTTCGCGGCACCTGATATCCCGTGGCTGATAGCTTCGCAACAAGTGGCGGCGATTTACCATGCCGATACCGCGGGAGTGCCCGGCAATTGGCATTCTTACGTGACCGTGGCGGATTCAACCGGTGCGCTCAAACCGGCGGTGGACGATCAAGCCGACACCCCAATGTGGGCGTACAGCGTAAATAAGCTGGCAGTGGCGATGACGGTGATGGACAAGGTGGACAAGGGCGAGGTCAAACTGGACCAAAAGCTGACACTCACGCCTGATATTATTGCGTCTGGTAGCGGGATTTATTTTCTGCAAACAGTGTATGGCGACAATTTGACGGTCGCCAACCTCATGACCGCAATGCTGCTGGTGTCGGATAATACGGCGGTTCGAATGCTCAGCCAGGTGGCGTCGGGCACCGAGATAAATCAAACATTGGCGGCCAAGGGCTTTACGGCTACCCACGTGGACCCGGTGGCGGGTTCGAGTCGGTTCTTCTTGGGTCAGACCACGCCGCGGGAGATGAATACCTTGCTGGCAGGATTGGCGAACCACTCGCTGGTGTCGGAAAAATCGTCAACTTTTGTGCTTAATATTATGCGCTGGGTCAACGGCTACAATGATGGCGTGCGCCGCAATATGAGCTCAACGGAGCGTGCCCAGGTAGCTACCAAATACGGTGCGTTTGAGGATTCGCGGCACGAGGTAGGCATTATGTTCGACGCTGCGGGCAAGCCGGCGCTGATCTACGCGTTTATGAACGACGGGGTAGGCGATATCGACAATTACGGTTCGACCAATCCTGCCGTGGAGGCTGAAGATGTCATGGGCCGTCAGATGTTTGACATCATGGATGGCAAATGGGGCGGTCGACCGCTGGGCTCTCTGGTGCCCCGATCTTGAGCGGCGGTGTTCAGAGGCGAGAAGGAGCCGAATAGTGGACTATGGAGTGAATAGATCGAGGTAGCGCCGGTACAATCACCTGCTGCGACCCGGCCCTGGTAAACCCAGTCCATGCCCTAATCATGGCACTTGAAACTACGGGCCGGGAGTAGAGTTTATTCAAAACTTTCATGCTAGTCTCAGATTCACGCTTTGCTAAAAATTTGAATCTAGATTTTTGTTTGAGTTGCATAATCTTTAACTATATGTATACTTGTATGTATAAGTGATTAGCATGATGCCAAACAAGACTATTTACGTCTCAAATGAAGACCAGGCTGTTTATGAGCAGGCTCAGCAATTAGCCGGGGACAACCTTTCGGCGGTGCTGTTGCGGGCGCTCAAGGAGTTTATTACTCGGAGCGAAGCCCAGACCAAGGGCCTTAAAGAGATCGTGGTGCAAACGGGCACCAAGGGCCTGCAGCAGGAGAAGCGATTTAACGGCCGTTTGCTCATTAAGTGGCAGGGGGCGGGCGATCATAATGACTGGTTTACGGCTCGGGTGTTTAAAACAGCCAAGAACCAGTGGGCGGTGGAGATCACCAAGCAGCCCAATCTTGATGTTTTTCGCCAGCGCGACTTTTGGCGGACGGCGGATTACTTTGAATACACACCCGACACTCAGCTCGTTGTATTTGCATCATTGGAAGAGGCCGAGGGTAAGCTACCGAGTGCGCTGCTCAAGCTCATGCACCAGGCGCAAAGCCGCGATGAAGCGCCGGTGGAATATTTAGATATCTAATTTTTAAGGAGTAATCATGTCAAACGAACAACACCCTACCAACCCTTTTAAAGACTACGAATCCGGCGGGATCGCGCTGGCCGGCTGTTTCATGGTCGGACTGGGCGCCGGGCTGTTCGTCAAACCACTGTGGCTGGGCTTGACTGCGGGCGCCGTGATTGGCCTGGGCGTGGGTCTGCTTGCCATGGCCTGGATGAGCCGCGACCGGTAGGGGGTCTGGTCGGAGCGAGATCCATAATGTTGAGCGAGGGACGACCTTAATAGCTTTCCATTTGATCGACGGACCTCAGGAGAGGCTCGGCGCCGTATGGGCATTCATTCTGATATACGTAGGCTATGCGGCCGTCTTTTAGCTTTTTCGTGCTTTTTAAAGTTAGCTTGTCGGTATTATCTTGGGGATTGGGAGTATTAAAGCTCACTACTACCTGCCGGCTACACAGCTGCAACGCATCGACTTCTTTAAACATGTCTGAGAGCGATTCAGCGGTCCGGACCTTGGTGACGGCCTGCGATTGATTATTCGCGTCGGTTAGCCATAGGGTGGGCTCGTTGCCGGGGTCGCGGTAATAAAGGTGGCTGTCGATCCTGGCAGGAAAAACCACGCGAGCGGAAGGGATAAATCGGCGTCCGGTTTGGGGGTCAATCGCAGGCTCAGTGTTTAGGCTGCGAACGGCATCGATTAGGGTGGCTTTTAGTTCTTGGGTCTTTAGCTGGTCGGTACGAGCGTAGAGCTGCATTATCAACATGGCCTGTGCGAGGAGCGCTAAAACCGCGAATCCGCCAAGGATAGAGAAAATAAGTCGAGAATTGATTCTGCGGCGAGACTGTTTCGGCATTGAAGCCCTTCATTACTGCTTATGCTTAATTAAAGCATGTGCTGGCCTGGCTCGCAAAAAAATAGCCTGCCAAAATTTATGTCTGCCGTTCTGGTTGGCAAGTAGCTGCTCTAGCTTGTTCCAATTCTGTTTAGCATTTTCCTTTATCAAACAAGGCATATCCCAGGGGCTTAGCCCGGCATGCAATGGAGCCGCCGCATCTTGCCCCTCTTGTTCTAATGCTAATTTAGGGTCGAAGATGGGGAAACAAAAAAATAAGAGGCATTTAAATGCCTCTTATTTTACGGACTGGATGGAAGACGTCGCGGTGATGCAGCTTACTAACTAACAAAGCATCGAACTCGGACGGCGGACATTGAACAAAACATTCTTAACTCGACAGGCTACATCTAGGAGCTTCTTTATATCCTCCCATGTCTTCCGAGTTTGATAATATCAGATGATAAATTTGGTCGTCAAGACAATTGCAATGGGGCGAGCTAGGGTTCAAGTTTCGAACAGAGTGCTACGCCGCAGTTTGCGCGATGGTGAATGATATTAAGTTCAGATCGGTGCTGGCTGCTTAAATTCAGGCGCTATCCCAGATGAGCTGTTATATTATAAGGACTTATTCCGAGGAAATATGAGAGGCATATCCGAAGCCGAACTCACATCACTGGTGCAAGAAGCTATCCAATCCAACGGAGAGACCAATTTAGTCGAGTTCAAAGATACACGGGGTGGCTTACCGGATATTATCTGGCGTAGCATAACCGCATTTAGTAACAAGGCCGCTGATGGAGGCTTAATTGTATACGGTGTAGTCGAAGACCCTGTTACGCGCACGTTTGCGCCGGTTGGCGTTACAAATGTCCATGAAATGACCGAACGAACGACAAACTTCTTTAGCGATCGGATCATCAACGCTGAGAGGCCAGAATATCGAGCGATTACAATCGATGGGAAGACTCTACTTGCCGTGGTTATTGATGCAGTACCGGACGAGAGGAAGCCCTGCTATGACCGAAAGCTCGGCATGGATCGTGGTGCTTATATCCGTGTCGGGAATAGTAATCGGCCCATTACCGATGATGAGCTGAGGCAGTTCATTCGTAATTCATCGGGTTTCAAATATGATTTGACCCAAATTCGCTCGATACATGAAGCCGATCTCAGCCAAGATAAGATTCAACACCTCATTCATGAACTCGGCGAGAGAACCGGGCGAGAGAATGCCATTCATGATGACACCCTCCTAAACATGAAGATTCTTGCCATCTGTGAGTCCGAAAGGGTGGCTACCTTGGCTGGGGCAATGATCTTTAGTAGCAACCCGCCTCAGCGGAATCCTGAGCTAGACCGGTACGTTATTCGCTGTGTCCGATACGCAGGCCCGACTACGGCAAGCGAAATAATCGACAAGCAAGACCTTCATGGGACTCTTGAAGAACAAATTGATACCATGAACTCGTTTGTACTGAGAAATATTGCCAGAAGCGCCACTATCGAGGGTACTCGTCGGGTGGAAACATACGCTTACCCCGAAAAGGCTATTCGTGAAATCGCCGCAAATGCTGTTATTCATCGAGACTACAGCATCATCGAATCTTATATTCAGGTACGAGTTTTCCCCGATCGAATCGAGATTTCCAACCCCGGCACTCTTCCTCCGCGAATTACCGTCGATAACATTCGAGAGGCGCAGTTTAGCAGAAATTCAGTTATTGCTGCCCTGATGAAAGATTTGGGTTATCTTGAGGAGTATGGCCGCGGTATTGACCTTGTTTATGACTATATGCGCCAAGTAAATCTTTCTCGGCCTATCTTTAGAAATGTCGCCAATATGTTCACCGTGACACTACTTGGGCCGACATATTCAGAGTTAACAGAGCGCCAGCTCGCTATTTGGCAGATTATTCTTAACAAGTCTTCTGCAACGTCGCGAGACATAGTTCAGACCATTGGCTCGATTACCCGCCCTACGGTCATCGCCGACATCAATAAGCTTATAGAATTAGACCTGGTGGCTCAGCGCGGCCAAGGCCCTAGCACCACATACGAAATCGGCAATCATTAGGTTGTTTTTGTTTACCAATAGTGATTTCTTATCTGTAGATGCCAGCTTAAGCATTTTACGATATTTAACGATTCGCTGCGCTTAACCTCAAAAATAGAGCGCCTTTTTTACGATATTTAACGATATAGCTGACCTCCATTGGTGGCTAAATACTGGCCGAAGCAATCTCAAATGTCACGCCGACTGGGGTTTTGCCTGCGCTGATTTTTATTTCGAGTGGCCCTTTGTAAGTTCAAGTTTCGAACAGAATGTTGTGGTGCGGTTTGCGCGATGGTTAATGATATTAAGTTCAGGTCGCTAATGCCTTCTGGAGCAGCTCAAAGGCTCTAGCAAAATTCTTTGTGAATGCGTCGGGTTTTTGCGAGTAGAACTCCGCTGCTTCCGCTATATCAAACCAGCGAATCTCGGCAATTTCACTCTCGTCAAGTTTGACCGGGCCGTCTCCTCTGGCGATGAATACGGCCTGAAACCTTCTGACGAAGCCGCCCGGAGCTTCGCGCTCGATATAGAATTTCCCGATTTCTTCAAATTTTTCTACTGCAATTCCCAGCTCTTCCTGCGTCTCTCGACGGGCAGCCGTGATGTAGTCTTCGCCTTCATCCACATGACCACCGACTGACTGATCCCATTTTCCAGGATTATCCTTGAGCTTTTCTGACCGTCGATGGAGCAACACTTTACCTTCTGAATTCACCAAAAAGACCCGCACAATACGATGCCGAAGTCCCTGGGCGCGCGCAATGCTCCTGTCTTCGGAGCCGATGACGCTATCGGCTTCGTTCACAATGGTGATTCGATCAGTTGGCATGATCGGATTATAGCTCAGAAGTGGTTTCGAGGTGATATTATTGAGCGCATGATAAAAGCAGTTATTTTCGACATGGACGGCCTGATGATTGATAGCGAGCATCTTCAATCGAAGTCGTTTGAAGCGGTGCTACAGGAGTACGGGGTTACTCCCGTTCTTCATGGTGGCCTCGTGCAAGAAGTGGGGGTTGGGGCAAGGGATAATTGGGAACGTCTTAAACAAGTGCATCAGCTCTCCGAGAGCGTTGATGTTTTGTACGACAAAAAGCAACAGGTCTATGAGGAGCTATTAGCAAAGGGGATGCAGCCGATGCCAGGACTTATGACCTTGCTCGACCACTTATCGGAGCAAGGCATTAAGAAGGCAATTGCCTCATCCTCGGCGCGTCACCATATAATTATCGTTATCGAGCAGCTTCAAGCGGGTCATCATTTCGATGCAATTATTTCCGGGGATCAGGTGAAGCGTGGCAAACCAGAGCCAGACATTTTCTTACGAGCAGCAGAAGAAATTGGCGTTAAGCCTGATGAGTGCGTAGTTTTGGAAGATGCTCCGACTGGGGTAGCGGCGGCGAAACGAGCGGGCATGAAAGTGGTTGCGGTGCCGAACCGACACATTGACCGGAAATTGTTCTCGGAAGCTGACCTGGTGGTTGATTCGCTTGAAGAGCTGAGCTTAAATACTTTGGCAGAGCTTTAAGTGCCAAATGTTCGAAACAACTTTTTGGTTTTGTTCAGTAATAACAAAATAACGACTCTGTAGAGCCGTTATAAGCATAAGCGCAAATGGGGCGAGCGATGGGACTTGAACCCACGACCTACTGGACCACAACCAGTCGCTCTAACCAACTGAGCTACGCCCGCCATGACGGTATTTGGTTTTTGACCTTGGTACTTTACCTTATTTTGGGGGATAAATCCAGAGTTGGGGAGCCGGCCCTGATGGGCCGGCTCGCGGGGCGGATGGTTGTTGCTCAGCCGGTTGCGACCGGTGCGCTGGGGTCGGTTGGCGTAGGGCTGGCACTGGTCGGATCGGAGGTTGGGGTCGCCGGGGGTGTCGTGGGCTCGGCCGTGGGGCTGGCCGCGATAGGCGGCGAGCTGGCCCGCGGAGCGAGCGGGGGTGTCGCCGGCGAGCGCGGACTGGGGGTGCCGGCCGGCGCGGCGGTCGCGGAAGGCTCGGGAGTCGGTGCGGCCGTGGACGGGGCGGCGGTCCGCGGTCGGATCGGGAAGGGGCGGTAGGTGCTGGTGGTTGTCGCCGGCTTGGGCGGCTCCGGAACCATCATCACCTGGGTGACCGTTTCGGTCGGCCCGGGATGGGGAGCCGACGTGACGATACCCGGACCGGGAGCCGTGTTGCGGGTGTTCGCGAACCCGGCACCACTCGCGACGCCGAGGACGGCGGCGGCGAGGAGCGCGAGGATTGCGATAGTCGCGGGGTTGGCTTTGTGACCACGCGGGCGACGGTGGCGGCCGTGCGAGCCGAGCATTGATTCCTCCGGGAACCGGCTGGTTTGTGGATGAGCAACTAAGGTTTTATACCATAATTTTTGAAATATTGCAATACTTTAGGCGGGCGATTACGGTTTGACCAATTAGGTTGCGCTCGCCTATAATTGTCAAGTTATCGGGGTGTGGCGCAGCTGGTAGCGCGCGTGCTTTGGGAGCATGAGGTCGAAGGTTCGAGTCCTTTCACCCCGACCAGGAATTATTGTAGCGACCGCGGTAAGAAGATTTCGGCCACCATACACCGGGCGCTTCCGCCGCCGACGGCTTGGATGGTGGGCAGGGCTACGGGCAGCAGGGTTTTGTCGCGGCTGAGGATTTTGAGCTGCCGGGGCGTGAAGGCGGCCTGCGCGGAGGTAGACAGTACCAGATAGCGGCGGCCCTGCCGGTTTTGAACTTCGAGGATGTTGCCGCAATATTGCGCGAGTTGATCGGGTGTGATGTCGACCACTTCGTGACCGGTGGTGCGGAGCGATTGGAGTACGCGCTCGCGTTCGGCCGGAGCGGTGATGGCCGCACTGCAGATGACGGCGGTGGTGCTTTGGATGCCCAGCATGAGATTGGTGTGATAGAGCGGCAGATCGTTCACGAAACCCCGAAACGCTACCGGCGTGTAGCCGATTTCGGCGGCGTGGCGCACGAATAGGTCTTCGTGGCAGCGCGGAGAGATGCAGGCATAGGCGATTTTGTGCGCGTGATCGAAGATGATCACGCCGGTGCTCTCGAGGAATTCTTCGCGGGCTTCGGCTTCGGAGAGATCATGGATGGCGGCGACGTGGTGCGTCTCGGCCAGGCGGGCCAAGATCGCCGGGTCGCGCTCGATGCGCCGGCTGGGGGTGGCCATGGGGTAGAGATATACCCGGCCGTCGGCAGTGGTGGTGAGCCAATTGTTGGGGAACACGCCGTTGGGCTTGGGCGGATGCGGCTGGTCGTCGATGATGATCGTGTCGATATCGTGGGCGCGCAGGATTTCGATGTAGGCCTGGAATTCGGCCGCGGCGAGCTGTTGGACGGCCTCGGCCTCGGCGGTGGGCAGGTTTTGAAACGCGTTCGTGAGAGCGGTTTGGGTGTCGTAGCCAAAACTGGTGGGTCGGACCATAAGTACAGTTTGAGCGGATTGTGGGGTTGCCATCTTGTGACTATTGTATAATGAGATGGATTTGCTGCCTAGATATGTGCGCGGGTGTAGCATAACGGTTAATGTTCCTGCCTTCCAAGCAGGCTATAGGGGTTCGATTCCCCTCACCCGCTCCAGGAATTATTCTGCAAGAAAGCCGCCTACCGGGGCGGCTTTCTTGCTCCGGTAGTGCGGCTAAGGGGTTGGCACCGGCTTGGTCGGCCGGCAGACCCAGACGGAGTTGCCGCCGGGCGGCGGTGTGGTGGACAGCTGAACGGCACGGGTGCGCCCGGGGTGCTGGTGGTCGCAGGCCGACTGCATGTCGGCAGCGGTGAACGGCACCTCGGTGCCGCCCGGCAGTTGGCAGAACCAGCCGGTGGAGCCTTGCCCGTCTCGGCCGCGGGCGTTGGAGTCCTGCCCGTGGAGCCGGATGCATTCATCCTGAACGCTGATCGTGTAGCCGGACTGAGCGTCGGTGTCGGACGGGGTAGATGGCGTGCCGGCGTTTGACCCACAGGCGGCGGCCATAAGGCCGGCGGCGGCGAGTGAAACTCGTAGCCCTCTTCGCATTGCCTACCCTGCTTTCTTCGAGAGAATGGCCGTAATTATGAAATGATATTTGCGGGCTTCGGGCATTGGTGGTTTTTACATAAGATAGGGTGTGGTACAGTGGGGCTGATATGGCGATGGAAATTACGACCAAAAAGCGATTGCAAATTCTGTCCGGATCGCATAATGGCAAGCTGGCCCAGGCGGTGGCGAAACATATTGATGTGCCGCTGTCAGATATGAAGCTGGACCGATTTGCGAATGGTGAAATTTCGGTGAAGCTGGGTGAGTCGGCACGGGGGGCAGATGTGTTTGTGTTTTCGACCCACGACCAGCCAGTCAACGACGCCATTATGGAGCAATTGATTATTATCGACGCGGCCAAGCGGGCTTCGGCCAAGCGGATCACGGCGGTATGCCCGTATTTTGGGTACGCGCGGCAGGACCGCAAATCGAGCGGCCGGGAGCCGATTACGGCCAAGCTGCTCGTGGATATGCTGACGGCGGCGGGGGCCGACCGGATTGTGAGCGTGGATTTGCACACCGGCCAGATTCAGGGCTTTTTTGACGGACCGTTTGACCACCTCACGGCGCTGCCGGTGCTATCGGATTATATTCGCGATCAGCTGGGTGGTGACGTAGTGATCGTGTCGCCGGACGCTGGGCGCGTGAAGACCTCGGAGCGGTATGTGCGCCGGCTGGGGGCGGATTTTGCGATTATTCACAAGACGCGCTCGAAGACGCAGGCCAACACCGTAGAGGCCAAAAATGTGATCGGCGAGGTGGCGGGCCGGCGATGCGTGCTGATCGATGACATGATCGACACGGCCGGCACGATTTGTGCGGCGGCGCAGCTGCTCAAAGAATCGGGCGCGGCGGAAATTTATGCGATGGCGACGCACGGGATTTTGTCCGACCCGGCGCTGGAGCGGTTGGCGGCGTCGCCGATTGATCGGATCGTTGTGACTGATACTTTGCCCCTTCCGGAAGGCAAAAATCTCGACAAGGTCGAAGTGGTGTCGGTGGTTCCTTTGGTGGCGGCGGCGATTAAGGCGATTTATTTGGACGAGTCGGTGTCCAAAATTTTTGGTGGCGAAAACCACATCTGATACAATGATCGGGCTCTGGACCTGCCCCGGTAGCTCAGTTGGATAGAGCAGTGGACTTCTAAGCCAAGGGTCGTAGGTTCGAGTCCTACCCGGGGCACCAGGCATGATCTAAAAAAGACCCCGGTTGGGGTCTTTTTTGCTAACGAATGGTTTCTTTGAGACGCTTGCCGGCACGGAAACGCGGCATGGCCATTTCGGGTATCTGGATCTCGTCGCCGGTTTGGGGATTTACCCCGCGGCGGGCGGCGCGCTTACCGAGATCAAACGTTCCGAAGCCGGTGATCGAGACCTTTTCGCCATTCGCCACCGTGCGCTCTACTATCGCGACGAGGGTTGCAAGCATTTTTTCGGTCTGGCGTTTGGTAGTATTGGTCTCGGCGGCCAGCGTTTCTATGAGGTGCTGTTTGGTCATCTATTCTGTACTCCCAGAGTTTACCTAACCTATATTACCCGGGCGGCTTCGCCAAGGTAAAGTCGGCATTTATCCAAAGATTATTATCTGTTTTGCCGCTTGGACGTGTGATTTGCCCATAGGGAGGTCGATGAGCAAAGAACAGAACTGCATTTGGCCCCCGATTTCGAGCTCATTACGGCTAAGCTGGCCAGTTTTCCAACGGTTCACGATGATACTCGTTTTGATGCCGAGGCTGGAATCACGGCTGCCGACCATGCCCACATCGGTGATGTGAGCGGTGCCCCCAGGTAGGATTCGTGCGTCTGCAGTGGGAATATGCCAGTGGTCGCCCACTACCGCCGTGACGCGTCCGTCGAGGTATTGGCCGATTACTATTTTTTCGGAGGAGAAGTCACCGTGAAAATTCACAACTGAGGCGATTATTTTTTGGGATTTTGTCTCCTCGAGGATGCGATCGACGACCTCAAGAGGGTTATCAACGACCGGCGCGCGGTAGCCAACGGTCTGACCGAGCAGGCTGATGACGAGAATTTTGCCAAACGGGGTGTCGGCCAGCTTGTAGCCGCGGCCGGGTGTACCGGCGGGATAGTTGGCGGGGCGAATGAGCGGACGGGCAGGGTCGTCGAGCCAGGGATGGATCTCTTCGCGGTGCAGCGTCCAATCGCCGCCGGTGAAGAAGTTGATGCCGGCAGCCATCATGTCTTCGACGGCTTTGATCTGCAGCCCTTTACCGCTGGAGAGGTTTTCGCCTTGGGCAATCACAAAATCAATCCCTTCTTCGCGAATGAGATTGGGTAGTACTTTTTTGACCATTTGGCGGCCGGGCTTGCCCATAATGTCGCCGATGTAGAGAATTTTCATAGCTTTAGAGGTTTAATTGCTTCTTGACTGCGCTGACGAGTTCCGGGAACGTATTATCCTGGAAGTGACCGCGGCTGGCAAGCTCGAAATATTTGGTGCGTGCGTGTTTTTGGATGTAACGAGCCTCGGCGATGGGAATAAAGGGGTCGGTGGGCGAGGCGTATTGGAGAATCCACTGTTGATTGGTGCGGATGGCGTCCCAATCCCAGGGCGCTCCGTAATAGCCGCTGACGCGCTCGCTGGCCTCGCCGAGATCGGTGTGGCAGGCGCCCACGAGCACGCTGCCGAGCAGCCGGTGGGTCTCGGCATAGCGCAGAGCGGCCACGGCACCGGAGCTGTGGCCGATGAGGACCGTGTGGGCATCGGCGCCGAGCTCGTCGATGAACGGGAGCCAGTAGGCGGCCCGGGCTTTGACGGCGTCGGGGAAGCTGCGGTTGACCACCTCGAGCCCGGCACGCGCGAGTTCATGCTCTACGTAGGGTAGCCAGCAATCGGCCGAGGTGCTGCCGCCATTGCCGTGGATGAGGATGATTTTGGGCTTCACGATGAGACTTTCGGTTGATGCGAGGGGCGGAAGCGAGGAAATTGGACGAGCGTGAACAGCACGAGGCAGAATATCAGTATGTAGACGGGGAAGCTATAGGTAGCAAAATTCCAGGTATGGATGGTGAGCAGCGTGAGGCCACTGCTAAAAATGCCGGCGAAGTAGGCGCTAGAGCTTTCGGTGTGGGGCTCGCGGTAGGATTTGACGAGCGTGGGGATGCCGGCCAGGAAGTCGGCGGCAAGGCTCAGCAGGATGGCGATGAGGCCGGTTTGGGTGATGAGCCACAGGATGATGGCCAGGACCGAGAGTAGGCCGCAGACAATGTCGAATTGGGTGATTTTCCAGTAGGCCTTGCGATCGAGAAACGATGCGATCAACACGGCGCCCGGCCCGACGGCGACCACGAGCGTGAAGAGCGCTGACCAGCCAACATGCTCGCTGAGCTGGGCCGCGAAGGTAATGAACGGGATGACAGTCCATAGCAGCCAGGACACGCGGTTGGGCTGCGTGCGGCCGCGGAGGGTGTCGAGGGCATAGGCGGCGGTGCCGAAGAGGTCGATGATGGAGGCTAGGATGACGAAGCGGGGATCGAGCACGCAGCCGGGGCCTTTCGATTATTTGGCAAACTCGACGGCGCGGGTTTCGCGGATCACATTGACCTTGATGACGCCGGGGTATTTGAGCGTGGCTTCGACTTTGGTGGCGATGTCGCGGGCCATTTGGATGGCCTGGAGGTCATCGACCCGCTCGGGCTGGACGATGATGCGAATCTCGCGGCCGGCGGAGATGGCGTAGCACTTGGTGACGCCGGGGAAGGCATTGGCGAGGTTTTCGAGCTCGGTCATGCGTTTGGCGTAGTTTTCGAGGGTGTCGCCACGGGCGCCGGGGCGGCCGGCGGAGAGGGCGTCGCACACGCGTACCACGAGGGCTTCGGGGGTGGTGGCCTCGACATCGTCGTGGTGCGCTTCGATGGCGTGCACGATGGCGTCTTCCATGCCGTATTTTTGGGCCAGCTCGGCGCCGATGTGGTGGTGACCGCCTTCGATTTCGTGCGTGACGGCTTTGCCGATGTCGTGGAGCAGGGTGGCGGTTTTGGCAATGCGGACGTCGGCGCCGATGTCACTGGCGATCATGCCGGCCAGGTTGGCCATTTCGACGGAGTGCTTGAGGACGTTTTGCGAGAAGCTGGTGCGGTACTTGAGCTGGCCGAGCAGTTTGACCATTTCCGTGGGCACGCCGACGACGCCGGTTTCTTTGAGCGCCTTCTCCCCCGCCTCTTTGACCGTGCGGTCGATTTCGGACTTGGCTTTCTCTACCACCTCCTCGATGCGCGCGGGGTGGATGCGGCCGTCGGCCAGCAGCTTTTCGAGCGCGACGCGGGCAATCTGGCGGCGCATGGGGTCGAAACTGGAGAGCACGATGGCGCCGGGAGTCTCGTCGATAATGACGTCGACACCGGTGGCGCGCTCGAGGGCTTGGATGTTGCGGCCCTCTTTGCCGATCACGCGGCCTTTGAGTTCGTCGGACGGCAGTGGCACGGTGGTGATGGTGCGCTCGGTGGTTTGGTCAGAAGCCATGCGCTCCATGGCGGAGACAATGATCATCTTGGCGTTGTCTTCGGCCTCTTCTTTGGCTTCGTTTTGGAGTTTTTGAACGAGCTTCACGAGATCGCCCTTGATGTCGCGCTCGGTCATCTTGATGAGTTTGTCTTTGGCCTCATCTTTGCTCAGGCCGGCGATTTTCTCGAGGTTTGTCTGCTGTTTTCCGCGGATTTCACGCAGCTCCTCTTTGAGGTTATCGAGGTCAACTTCGTGTTTGCGGAGCTTGTCGCTGCGGCGGTCGAGGTCCTCGAGCTTTTGATCGAGGTTGGATTGACGCTGCAGGAGCTGCTGCTCGGTTTGGGTGATCTGCTGGCGACGCTCTTTTTCGTCGCGTTTGGCGGCTTCGGCTACGCGCAAGGCTTCGGTTTTGGCCTCGAGGGTGAGCTCCTTGGCCGCGACACGGGCCTCTTCGACAATTTTGCCGGCCTGATCAACAGCCGACTTGCCTCTGCGTTTGGTGGAATATTGGGTGTAACCGACGACCGCGCCGCCTCCAATGAGAAACGCCGCGAACATAGAGAAAACAGTGTAGAACATTTGTTTGGCCTTTTCAGCTCGCCGAGCCGGAGAAAACGGAGATAGCAATAGATGGATTCGGAGTAAGCGGCGAAGCGGGTATCAACAGTAGTAGGGAACAATCCCATTAAACGTGAGATTTGATTCCTGGTCAAGTTTTGGGCTTGGTGATATTGGCTTCGGCCCCGTAATGGGGCAGCGCCGGACGGCCCGGCGGAGTATCTGCGAGGCTTTTTATGGCTGCCTGGGGCCAATCTTCGCCCATAGCGCCGACGACGGGGAGTCCGAGGCTATCGGCCAGAGCGTTGGCGACGGTGTGACCGATGCGCAGCGATGTGAACGACCCGGGGCCACTAAAGACGATGATGCCACTCAGTGCCGCTTCGCCGCCATGGGGCTCGGTGAACCTGGCAATGCGAGCGAGCAGCTGATCGGCCAGGGCGCGTCCGCTGGTCCAGGCGTCCTCAGCGAGGGGCGCGCCGCCTTTGGCCGGATAGAGCTGGAGGCAAGCGGCGTCGTCCGAGGTTTTGATGGCGAGAATCATACTGGTGGTTCCGGACTGAGTTGATGAACGATTTTGTCTGAGAGCGGGCCGCTGCCGGAGAATATCAGCTTGCGGCCGGTGTCGCTGGTGACTTCGAACCTAATGGTGAGATGGTCGGCCGGAAGCCGAGTCTCGGCGACACCGGCCCATTCGATGACCGTGATTATGGTCGGCTCGCCGATGTCTTCGCCGAGCTCGGCGCCCACTACGCCGGCTTCGCCTAGGCGGTAGAGATCGTAGTGATGTATTTCGCGTCCGTCCGGCAACGCGTAGATGTTGCTTAGCGTAAAGGTCGGACTGGTGACGGCGCCGGTGTAGCCCAGGGCCCGGGCGAGGCCTTGCACGAAGGTAGTTTTACCCCCGCCCAGATCGCTTGCCAACTCCACCACCTCCCCGCCCGACAAGAGCCGGGACAGGCGCCGGGCGACCGATTGGGTACCCTCGGAGTTTGTGGTAGTAGTTTCGTAGGTCATAGCGGAATTCATACATGATATAGGCAATCGTGAGCCCGGCCAAGACAAATAGCAACCAGCGGCCGGCCGGCGTGCTGGCGGCATTGGTGAGCGGGGTCGTGACCGATTTGGTGGCTTTGGGTTTGGCGGCGGCTTTGGGCTTGGCGGCCGCGGCGGCTTTGGGCTTGGTAGCTTTGGCGGCCGCGGTTTTGGCGGCGGCTGCGGCGGTACCGGGTGCGGCGAGGAGGTTGGCGGCGCCGGGCGTGGGCTGGCCGGTCCAATGCCAGCCGTCGTCGAAGCGGGCCCAGGCGTCGCCGGTGGTGGTCTTGGGGTACGTCGCTGTGGCGCCCAGCTGGGCGCCGTCGGGGGTGTAGAGTGCCACGGAGCTGCCGGTATTGGCGAGTGAGAGCTTGGTGTCGGCAGATTTGAGGGCTATGTAGCCTCCGGGGCCGACCGTGACGTCTTTTATGACATATTTGCTCGTAAGATCGTGGCCGGTCTTGAGAACGTATCCGGTAAGATCGACCTCAGTATCACCGGGGTTGTAAATCTCAATGAATTCGTCGGAGGCATCGGTGAGGGGCGCTACGGGGTCGGGTAGAAGCTCATTGAGCTCCACGACGGCGTAATCGGCCGAGCCTTCGGCGCCGGCGGTGCCGGGTACGGGCGTGTACTCGTTGGCGGCGCCGGGCGTGGGCGTGAGCGTCCAGCGCCACGCGTCGTCCACAAAGGCCCAGCTGGCGCCAGGCACGGCGGTTTCCCAGGTGGCGGCGGTATCGATGACGGTCCCGGAGGGGTCAATGAGGTTGGCCACGCCCCCGGAATTTGAAAGTGAGATGGTGGAGCCGCCGGAGGTGACGACGTAGTAGCCGTCGGCTTCGAGGGTGCCAGCCGGTAGCGGGTAATTGTGGGTGCCGGTCCGGATGACGTAGCCGCCCAGCTCGATCGGCACGTCGCCGCCATTGTGAAGCTCGATGAATTCGTCACGGCTGTCGGTGCTCGGTGCGACCGGGTCGACGAGCAGTTCGCTGAGCTCGAGCGCGGCTGGGCCGGACGACCCGGCGGCGGGTGGTGTAGCGACAGGCGGCGCCGCGGCTGCCGACAAAGCGCGAGGCGACGGCTGGGTCTGCACAAAGAAATCGAGTGCGTTGTCACCATGGGCGCCCTCGGTGCCGGCGTGGCGCTCGAGGCTGGAGCCGGCCGGTGGCACGGCGGCGGGTTGCCCGGTACCGCAGCTAGCGGCGCCCCACGCCACTGCGTCGTCGGTGACCTGCGCGTCATTTACGATCCGCACCGTGCCAACGGACGCCAAACCGGAGGCAAAGCCGGCGTCGGCAGCGAGATAGCCGCTAGAAGCAAGCAGGAAGTGTGCGCCGGCCGGAATGATCCCATCGGTGATAGTGGTTTTGGTGGCCCAGCCTTTGGTGCAGTCGGTGCCATTGGCGCTGGAAGCGGCGCGGTATTGGAGCTTCCAGCCAGACAGCGAGACGGTGCTGCCGGAAGTATTGAGGAGCTCGACGTATTCATCGGTGGCCTTGGCGCTGCCGGCCTGCTGCAGCCCGGAAATAACAATGCCGCTGCTCGAGGCTGCGGCGACCGAGGATATGAGCCCCGTTTGAGCGAATAAATAACCAACCAAGACACTAACGCAAACCGCAATCCGAAACCGCATAGTGAGCACTCCCCTTAGTTATGTTGTGCACCCTCCTGAGAACCTCCTGAAGAATAAGCGAACAAAAGCCGTAGAGCAAGCACGGGCTTTTTACGAGCCTTGCGTTATTACGGTTATGCTAAAATAGGGGTATATTATGCGCATATCTGACGGTGAGCTCAAAAAGTTGTTGCTCGACTCTGGTTTAGTGAAGCCGGAGGTGATTGAAGATGCGATGCCCAAGAGCGAAGGGAGTGAATCGCTGCAGACGGCGGTGCTCAAAAAGAAGCTCATCAGCGATAAAGACCTGGTGAAGCTGTACGCCAAGAGTATCGATGTGCCGTTTGTGGAACTATCGGAGATCAAGATTCCGCGAGAGCAGCTGCTGAAGATTCCGGAGCGGATTGCGCGCAAGTACCAGGTGGTGCTGTTTGGCGCCGAAGAGGATGCGCTGCAGCTGGCGATGGCCGACCCGGAAGACTTTCAGGCGGCAGACTTCATCACGAAGCAGGTGGGTGGCAAGCTCAAGACCTACATCGCGACGGCCGCGGATATTTTGGCAGCGATCGATCAGTACAAAGGCAACATTTCGAACGAGATTACCAAGGCTATCAAGGATTCTTCGGCGGACGCGAGCGCTTCGGAGGAAAAAATTTCGGCCAAGGACCTGGCTGAGGACGCGCCGATCGCCAAGACGGTGAACGTGATTTTGGAGTACGCCATTAAGAGCCGCGCCTCGGATATTCATCTGGAGCCGCGCGAGAACATTGTGCAGGTGCGCTACCGGGTGGATGGGGTGCTGCGCGAGACGATGACGCTACCGAAGCCGATTTTGGCCGCGGTGGTGAGCCGCATTAAGATTTTGGCGAATTTGAAAATAGATGAGCACCGGGTGCCGCAAGACGGGCGGTTTAAGTTTGCGATGGGCAGCAAGCAGGTGGCGTTGCGGGTGAGCACGCTGCCGATCATGGACGGCGAAAAGGTGGTGATGCGTATCTTGGACGAGAGCGCGCGGGCGCTGACGCTCGAGGAGCTGGGCTTTACCGGCCACGCGCTGGAGGCGATCGTACGCAATCTGCACAAACCGCACGGCATGACGCTCGTGACGGGGCCGACGGGATCGGGTAAATCGACCACGCTGTATTCCATACTGAGCCTGCTCAATACGCCGGGGGTGAATATTTCCACGGTGGAAGACCCGGTGGAGTACCGGGTGCAGGGGGTAAACCAGACGCAGGTGAATCCGAAGACGGGCATGACGTTTGCGGCGGGACTGCGCGCGTTGCTGCGGCAGGACCCGAACATCATCATGGTGGGTGAGATTCGCGACGGCGAGACGGCCGACCTGGCGGTGCAGGCGGCGCTGACGGGGCATGTGGTGCTCTCGACACTGCACACGAATAATGCGGCTACCACGCTCCCCCGCTTGCTCGACATGGGGCTGGAGGCGTTTTTGATCGCGAGCACGGTCAACACGGTGATCGGGCAGCGGCTGGTGCGGCGGCTGTGCCAGGTGTGCCGTATCGGGTACATTCCCGAGGGCGTGGAGCTGACGAACGTCAAGCGCGATTTTGCGCTTGACGCAGCGCTGAAGCGCTTCAACGACCTGAAGGGCGCGCCCGAGAAGCCGTTGGTAGCCGCGGCTGCCCCCGATGCGGCGCCGCTGGCGCCTGTGCCGCAGGTGATGGTGCCGACAGAGCATAAAAAGGGCCGGGTGATCAACCCCGAGCACGACATCGACACGGCCAAAAGCATTTTGGATAAAATCGCCGCCGATCCAAACATCATCAACCGCAGCGCCGCCGATGCGGGCAAGCCCAAGCCGGCGGCGCTGCCGGTAGCGGTGGCGACGACGGCCGCAACGGAACCGGCCAAGCCCGCCCAGCCTGCCGCTAGCCCCAAAGATTTGAAGGCCGGGCAGTTTATGTTGTTTAAGCCTGGCCCCGGCTGCGAGGCATGCGGCGGCGCAGCGTATCAGGGGCGCATGGGCATCTATGAGGTGCTCGAGGTAGACGATACGGTGTCGAAGATGATCGTGGGCCGCGCTACTTCGGACGACATCCAGATGGCGGCGGTGCGCGCCGGCATGCTCACGATGCAGCAAGACGGCTTTGTAAAGGCGCTGCAGGGCAAAACGACGATCGAAGAAATCCTGCGGGTAACGCGCGAATAATGGGGCAATTTAGCTACAGCGCGCGGGATAAAAGCGGCGCCATCACGAAGGGCTCGGTCTTTGCGGCGGACCGCCCAGCAGCTACGGCCAGCCTGGTGGAAAAGGGCCTGACGCCGATTCTTGTCAAAGAAGCTGCGGGCGAAAAAGGGCCCGGGCTCAAAGGCCTCCTGACCGGCGGATTATCGCTTGGCAAAGGGGTGCGCCTCCAAGACAAAGTGGTCTTCAGCCGCCAGTTTGCCACCATGATTAACGCCGGCGTGCCGATCGTGCAATCGCTGAACATTTTGCGCGAACAAACGGAGAGCCAAAAACTTAAAAAAACGGTGGCGGAGGTGTCGAAACAGGTGGAAGGGGGCTCGACGCTGGCCAGCGCACTGGCGGTACACCCGGAGGTGTTCAATCCGATCTACGTGAACATGGTGAAGGCCGGGGAGACCGGCGGTATTTTGGATCAGGTGCTCGACCGGCTGGCGACGCAGCAAGAAAAAGACGCCGAGGTGGTGAGCAAGGTGCGCAGCGCCATGATTTATCCGGCGGTCATTACGACGGCCACGGTGAGCGCGTTTTTCTTTTTGATGACGGTGATCGTGCCGAAGCTTTCGAGCATTTTTGAAGACGCGGGGGCACAGCTGCCGATTTACACCAAAATCATGCTGGCGATTTCGCATTTTTTGGTAAACGACTGGTATTTTGTGATTGGCGGGTTTGTGGCGGCAGTGGTGCTGTTTATTCGCTGGCGCAAGACGCCGGGGGGCAAGCGCACGATTGACCGATTGATTTTGAAGGCGCCGATTTTTGGGCCGATCATCGTGAAGGTCAACATTGCGCGGTTTTCGCGCACCTTTGGCTCGCTGATGGCCTCGGGGATTTCGGTGCTCGACGCGATTAATGCGACCAAGACGGCGCTGGGCAATAGTGTGTACCAAGACGAGCTGGCGGAAGTGGCACAAAAGGTGAAAAACGGCCGGCCGATGAGCGAGCACATCCGGGCTTCGAAAAACTTCCCGGCGATCGTAGGCCAGATGCTGAGCGTGGGCGAGGAGACGGGGCAGCTGGATTCGATTTTGCTGAAGCTGGCGGAATTCTATGAAAAAGAGGTGGATACGGTGGTGTCGGGCATTACCTCGATCATTGAGCCGATTTTGATCATTGTGCTGGGGGGTATGGTGGGATTCATTGTGATTAGTGTATTTGGACCGATTTCGAGCATTGGGAATTCGATCTAAGCCCCGTTTGCCTTGTACAAGGAAATATATTGTGGTATAAAGACCTACCTGTTGGTCTCCTGGGCTCCTGACCCTTAGCCCTACCAACAGGCACACCACGGTGCCTGTTGGCACCGAGACGGGGGAATACCATGCAAGGATTACGGCAAGGACGGTTTGTCCGGCTGCTCGTCGCCGCGACGCTAGCGGCGGCGGGTATCGTTCCGGCGGTGCTGGCAGCCACAGCGGTTCCGGCTGCCGCCACGGCGGCCACGGCGGCCACGGCGGCCACGGCGGCGGCGTATCTGCCGGCCGTGCTCGGCACCGACGCCGACAACCTCGGCTCGCTCGACGCCACCCTGAGTGCCATGGGTGTGGCACGTCTCGACTGGAACACCAGCTACATGAGTCAGAGCCAGGACCTCGACACGGCTCTGCTCAACGGCGAGGCGGCGCGGTGGATCAACCACCACATCGTCACGATCGAGACGTGGGACACGCTGGCCCACATCGGCGCCGGCGCCCAAGACGCGAACATGAGTCGGATCGCCGGCCAGATGAAGACATGGGTAGCAGCCCACCCCGGCCACGAGATCATCGTGCGGCCGCTGCACGAGGCCAACGGGACCTTCTACCCCTGGACATTCGGGGGCGATAATCCGAACCACAACACGCCCGCGCAATTCGGGCCGGCGTGGCAGCGCATTCGCAACACCATGCGCACGGCGTTCCCGGGGCTGTCCTTCTACTGGTGCCCGAATATTCTTCGGGACGGCAAAACCTCGTTCGCCAACTTCTATCCCGGCAACGACAATACGGAGTACGTCGGCGACGACGGCTACAACCGGTCGACGTCGGACGGCGCGAGCGACCCGTACTCCTGGCGCACGCCCACCAACGTGCGGCAGGCCACGATCACGGCGATTCGGGCGCTAGCTCCGCTCGACAAGCCGTACATCGTCGGGGAGACCGGCAGCAGCGAGCCGGCCTCGGGTGCGGCCCAGAACGGCCACAGCAAGGCCCAGTGGGACCAGCAGCTGGGCGAGTGGATGCGCACCGTGGCCCCGGCGTACAACGTGATCCTCGTGAACTACTTCGACCATCCGGCCACCGCCGACAACCCGAACGACTGGCGCATCTACCCGGTCCCACTCTCGACCGCAACCGCTTCGCGGGCTGCCTTCCGGCAGTACGTGTCCGTCTTCGCCTCCTAGGAGGCCTGTCCCGCTCCGGCGCACTTGCCGGGGCGGGACTTTGGCCTTGCGGGTGTCATTGACATTAAACCTTAAGCGCTTTATGATTTGGGCTAAATAGAGCTAGACTTTATTCGTCCACAAATTTTAAGGAGGTGAGCACTCGTGTCCATTGCATCATTAAAGAAACAGGGCGGATTTACCCTCCTCGAGCTTTTGATCGTGATTGTGATCATTGGCATCTTGGCGTTGTTGATCATCCCGAATATTACGTCCGCGCCCAAGAAGGCCCGCGACACGAAGCGCAAGACCGACATTACGACTTTGCGCAAAGGTCTGGAAGAATATTTTGTTAATAATAATGTGTACCCCGCTAGTAGTGGAGCCGTAGGCTCGGGCACTGTTCTTTCGGAATTGAGCAGTGGTACCGCACCCATCGTTAAGACGTTGCCCACCGACCCGAAGAATACTGGTGTGTATGTCTACACCTACACCCCGGCCAACTCGGACTCGACCTACACGCTTAAGGCTTGCTTGGAGAATGACCAGGACAGTGGTGCCAGCGTATCGACCGATAGCAGTTGCGGATCGGCGAGTGCGAAGAAGTTCGAAGTCGTCAACGGCAACTAGTCCCCTGCCGCAAATTTCTGAGACCGACCCTACGGGGTCGGTTTTGGTATTGCCCGAGCGAAGGCCGCGGTGCTTTCTTCAGCATAAGCGTTATAATGGGGACATGAAGCGCGCAAACGAAGGTGGGTTTACGCTGGTCGAAGTAGTGTTTGGGGCTGTGATTATGGCGCTGATGGTGGCGGCTATTGGCGAGCTGTATATCTCGAATATCAACACGGTTGTGCTTGGTAAGTCGCGAGCTATCGGGGTGGCGCTGGCCAATGAGAAAATGGAGACGCTGCGTGACCTACCGTACGATTCATTGGCGACGCAGAGCGGGACGATTTATCCGCCGGGCAATATCCTCGACAACGAAACGGTGACGCGGGGCAATTTTAAATTCAGCGTCCACACCGACCTCAATTTTGTGGACGATCCGTATGACGGGTTTATTTCGTGCCCGTGCGGGAGCGGGCCGGCGGCGGGCAAACCCAAGGATTTGTATCCGTATGATTATAAAAAGGCGCAAATAACGGTGAAGCTGGTGTCGAGCGGCAAGGTGGTTTCGACGCTGTCGACGGATATTGCGGGCAAAGCGGCCGAGACGTCGTCGAACACGGGTATTTTGAGCATCACGGTGCTCGATGCGAACGGCCAGCCGGTGCCGAACGCGAACGTGACGATCGTGAATACGGTGCCCAACCCGGATGTGAATATTGCTACCACGACCGATAATTTGGGCGTAGTGGTGATTCCGAAACTGCCGCCGGACTCGAACAACAATTATCAAATTACGGCCAGCCTGCCGGGTTACTCGACGGACGGTACGATTCCGGAGCCGCCGGGCGCGCAGACGGCGGTGAAGCTCAATATGAATGTTTTGGCACAACAAATTAATCCGATTACGCTGACGATCGATCGGCTCTCGACCTTTTACGTGCATGTGACGGATACGAGCGGCAATCCGATGAATGCTCTGAGCGTCACGACTTCGGGCACCAAACCGATTAAGCAGAGCCCCACAGTGTACAAATATTCGCAGGCTACGGCCACCAACGCGACCGGCGATATCACGCTCAGCGGGATGGAATTTGATCTGACGGGTTATAATTTTGCGGTTCCGACGGGGTATTACGTGGTCACGGTGTCGCCCTATGCGCCCCTGGCGCTGGGAGCGAATTCGTCGTCGACGGCCAATCTGGTGGTGAGCACCTCCAGCTCGTATCCGCGCATCAGCCAAGCGACGCCGCTGACGCAACAGACCGGCACGAGCACCTTTTCGCTCAAAATTACTGGGGCCAACGTTCCGACCGGCACGAGCGTAAAGCTCAAGAAGGCCGGTCAATCGGACATTGCGGCTACCGGCTGCGCTTCGAGCGTGGGCAACACGATCATCACTTGCAATGTGAGTCTCACGGGAGCGGCAACCGGTGCATGGGACCTTGCGGTGACGAACAGCGGGAATACGGCGACACAGACAGGAGGCTTGAATGTTACTCCGTAAACGGCTCGATCAGGGGGGGTACAGCCTCATTGAATTGCTCGTGGTGATGACGCTGACGGCGATGATCGCGGTGCCGCTCGTGATGTTTAGCTACAAGGGGCTGACGTCGTATGCGTTTTTGCAGGCTCAATCGGACACCTCGACCGAGCTCTCGACGCTGTCGGCGCGGATCGGCAAGGTGCTCCGGGGGACGACCGGGGTGCTCAGTGCTCAGCCCAATACGGTTACGGTTTACGGCTATTTCTCGCCGGCCGACACGGTGATCAAGAAGATTCGCTACTACATCAGCGGCAACAACCTGGTGATCGGCGTCACCGACCCGGATAGCGCGGCGATCCCGGCCACCTACAACAACAATCCCGAGAAGCCGACGATTACGCGCGTGGATTTGGCGATGGGGTCCAATACCATGTTTACGTATTACGATGATGCCGGCAACGTGCTTTCCCCGGGCTTTGCGACGAGCCAGGTGCGGGCGATCGGGATTTATGTGGCGGCCAACCCCAAAGCCAAGCAGCTGAGTGTACCGGTGTCGCTAACGACGCGTGTAACATTGCGTAATTTTAAGACGAATCTATGAATCAGCGCACCACTCAATCTGGGTTCATCATGCTCACGGTTTTGATTATGGCCTTTTTGCTGTCGTTTTTGGGGATGGTGGGCGCGCAACTGTTGATCAGCAACGCGCGGTTTAATCAGTACGAGGGCCGTAGCGCCGAGGCAATGAACGTGGCGGAGGCGGGGGTTAATTACTACTTGTGGCATTTGGCGCACAACCCGACGGATTACAAGGATGGCGGCACCACGCCGAGTACGGCGCCGTATGGGCCGTACGTGCACAACTCCTACGACACCGATGGCAACCTGCTCGGCAGCTACACGCTCTACATCACGCCGCCGAGCGGGGGTTCGACGATTACGACCGTGAAGTCGATCGGGCAGGTGCCGCACTTTTCGGGGACGCGCACGATTTTGGCTCAGCTGGGGCAGCCGTCGTTTGCTAATTATGGCTTGCTGTCGCAATCGGAGGTGTGGTTTGGCTCCTCGGAAGCGTCAAATGGGCCGGTGATGTCGAATGTGGGCGTGCACATGGATGGGGTCAATAACGGGACTGTCTCGGCCGGCCAAAAAACCTACAAACCGACCTCGCAATTCGGCGGCAATGGGACCACCTTCCACTGCGGGGTGTGGGGCTCCGGCGGCCCGAGCAGCCAATGGAAGCCGGTGGAGGTAGCGCCCTTTAACGCTACGCCGCCGAATTGCACGGACCCGGTGAGTGTGGTGAACTTTGCCCAAGTGTCGGCCAACCTCACCACCATGAAGGCGAGCGCTCAGAGCGGCGGCACGTACACGGCCGGCAGTGGTTCGAAGGGTTATTCGATTACGCTCAAAAGCAACGGCAAATACGACCGCTGCAAAGTCACCAACGAGACCTTTAGCGGGTCGCGCGCCACGGGTATCACCACGTCGAACTGCTTCAGCGACCTCGCGGCGCCGGCCAACGGCGTGTTGTTCGTGGATGATAACGTGTGGGTGAGCGGCACGAGTTTTCCGGGCCGCATCACGATTGTGGCAGCCACGCTGGGTGGGACTGCGCGCAGCGTCAACATCACGAGCAATCTGACGTATGCGGCCAAAGACGGCTCGGCGGCAATTGGATTGATCGCCCAAGCCGACGTGATCGTGTCGGATTATGCTCCGAACGCGGTGGAGATCGACGCGGCTTTGCTGGCTCAAAACGGGCATGTCTATTCTACCGGGAACGCCGCGGCTAAAACGGGTACGTTGACGTTTTATGGTGCGATTGCGACGTTCTTGTTTTGGACGTGGGGGTATGTGAATGGGTCGGGGACGCTGGTTTCGGGCTGGGGCACCACAGCGACAAATTTCGACTCGAACCTTATTTATGCTCCTCCGCCGCAATATCCAACCACGGGGAATTATTCGATTTTAAATTGGCGCGAGCAGCTGTATAACCCATGACAAGGGCAAAGTGATACAATACGCATAATGGCTATGGTTATATCAGTATGATGCGGGTGCCCTTGGTGTACCGGGAACGGCCGATTTTCGGGTTTGATCTGGGAACGCGCACGGCCAAGATGATTCAGCTGCGGCCCAGCGGCAAAACGATGGAGGTGATGGGCTACGGCTACGCGCAATTCCCCGATGACGCGATCGTGGAAGGCATTGTGGTGGACCCCCAGGAGATCGTGAAAGCGATCAAGCCGTTGCTCAAGAAAACCACCTACGGCCAAATCACGGCCACGCGGGTGGCGGCTAGCTTGCCGGTGGCCAAAGTGTTTACACGCGTGCTAGAGCTGCCGCCGATGAACCCGGCGGATTTGGGGCAGGCGGTGCGGTTGGAGGCGGAGCAGTACATTCCGGTGCCGCTGCCCGACCTCTACATCGACTACGAAACGATCGAAGCGGGCGCCGAGCGCAATGAGGTGCTGATGGTAGCGGCGCCGCGGGCGATCGTGGATAGCTACATCAAATTGTTTGATCTGCTGGGGCTGGAGGTGGCGCTGGTAGATTCGAGTATGGCAGCCACGACGCGCGCGATCGTGGCCTCGACGCAGCTGGGCAAGCCGACGCTGGTGGCCGACATCGGCTCGACCTCGATCGACCTGACGGTGCACGACAAGGTGATCCGGCTGACCGATACGGTGCCACTGGGGGGCGACAGCCTCACCCAGCAGCTCGTGAAGGACCTGGGAGTGGGCCGCGAGCAGGCCAATGAAATTAAATATAAATTTGGGCTGGGGCCGTCGGGACTGCAGCCCAAAGTGATGGCCAGTCTGGGCGTGCCGCTGAAGAAGATGTGCGACGAGATGCGGCGGGTGATGAAGTTTTACCAGGACCGGGGTGCTCAGAAGCGCAAGATTGAGGCGATCATCGTGGGCGGCGGCAGCGCCAGCATGCCGGGATTTTTGGAGTATATGGCGGCGGAAATTAACGTGCCGGTGGTGCTGGCCGATCCGTGGATGGGCCTCGATATGAAGCATGTGGAGCCGGTATCGAAGTATGACGCGCCCATGTACACCTCGGCGATCGGGCTGGCGCGGCTGGAGGGCAAGCTGTGATCAACCTCTTGCCGCCCGATCAAAAAGAGCAGATTCGCTACGCCAAGCTCAACCGGATTGCAATTGTGTATGTGCGGACATCGGTGGCGGTGGCGGTGGTGCTCGGGGTAATCTTTGCGGGCAGCCTCTACCTGCTCCACCAGCAAACTACCGCCGTGGCGAATGATGTGGCCGAAAAGCAGGCCACGATTGCGGCTCTCAACAAGACCTTCACGCCCAAGGCCAAGGACGCGAGCGACCGGCTGGCGGCGATCAAGTACGTGCAGGTGAGCCAGACGCGGTTTTCGTCGGTGGTGGCGGATATCGCCAAGGTGGTGCCGCAGGGGGTGTCGATCGACAGCATGACGCTCACGGGCGACGACAAGACGGCGGTGCGGATCACGGTGACGGCGGCCAGCTACGCCGGCGCGCTGGCGTTTCGCAACGCGCTCATCACCTCGCCGCGGATCGCCAACGCCGACCTGGAAACGATCAGCTCCAACACCAGCGGCAGTTATCAGACCAGTGTGGTGGTGGCGTTTAAGCCGGGGCAAGCCAAATGAAACCGAAGCAGTTTTTCTTGGTATTGCTCGGGGTTTTTGGCGGGACGGTGCTGCTGGCCGGGGTGGGCTACTACTTTGCTTTGCAGCAAGTGACGGCTAGCTCGCAGCAACTTTCGGTGGGATTGGCGGCGCAGGCCGACGCCGATCGGCAGATCGAGACGCTCAGCCGGCTTAAACGCCAATACGACCGCGACATTGTGCCGATTTTGTCGCTGCTTGACGAAGCCTTGCCGCGCGACAAGAAGCAAACCGAGATTTTGGCTCAGCTGCAAAACATCGCGGCCCAGCAGGGGCTGGCGATTGCGAGTGTGAATATGCCCAGCCCCGTGGGTCTGCCCACCGGGACTTCGCAGACGGTGAAGAGCGGGACGGTGCTGGCGCTGCCGATTAGTTTTCAGCTGTCGGGGTCGTACGATCAATTGCAGAATTTTACGGCCAAGGTTGAGAAACTCAACCGTTTCACCAACATCACCAACCTCGCCATTAGCCGGCCTGATAAATCAAAACCGATCGTGTACGCGATTGCACTTAATGCCTATATAAAGCCATGAACATGAACCTTAAGCTCGATTTGGATTTTAAGAAGTGGCTGCCGATCGTGCGGCGGCTGCAGCCGTACATCTTTGGGCTGGCGCTGGTGGGGGTGTTTGCGTATACCGCATACGTGCTGAATGCGGCCCTCAATGTTGGCCCCGACCCTACTCCGGTGGCTACGGCCAATCCGGCGACGAAGGTGGTGTTCGACAAGGCGACGATTGACGCGGTGAAGAGCCTGGATGTGGTGGAGGGTGGCGTGCCGGTGGGCGATCTGGGCAAGAGCGACCCGTTTAAGTAGGCGGTACCGGGGTTTGGGACAGGTTTTGGGCCGCCCACTCGACGGGATGGTGGCGCCAGCCGCCAGGTTTGCCGGGCACTGATTTGCCAGTCGCGCGGGATTCGAGCTCGCGCAACAGCTCTGTCATCTCGCGCTTGATGGCTTCGGCATGGGCGAGGTTTTGGGTAAGGGTGGGTTTGCTCATACTTATTTGGAATACTCTGCCAGTTCGAGCAAAATACCTTCCGGTCCGTAAAAATAGCACAGTTTTTTGGTGACGTTATAGACCTGGATATCACTTAGGAATGTCACGTTTTTCGACTTAAGCTTCGCTACTATGCCCTCGATGCCCTTTACTTCGAAGGCCAGGTGCCTGAGTCCGATTTGATTGGCTTGGCCGATGAGAGGATCGCCGGTCCCGGCCGGGGCGTCGTAGCGGATAAGCTCAAGCTTGGTTTCGGCGCCGGGGATTGCCATGGCGATAAACTCGGCTTTGACGCCCCGCAAGTCGACTATTTGATCGATCCACTGTCCCTCGAGCTGGTCTCGTTTGATGACCTCAAAGCCAATATCCGCGAAGAAATCTGCTGCGGTATCGAGGTCTCGGACAACGATGTTGATGTGGTCGATCTTCATTGGAGCTCCTGGCTGAAGGATACAGGTGAAGCGAGATTTTGGCGAATGTTTGGGGTGCGCGGTGAGGGTCGGGCGTGAGAGTTGGGGGTTAGCGAGGTCCGAGCCGGTAGCTATGGTAACTTACCCATAATATCCATAATTGGCAGACGAGCCCCCATCCAACTTCACTCATTAAGACAAACGAAGTACTTTGCAGCGTCGCGAACGTCGCGAGCAAGAGGCAGCCCAACGCTATAAGTGCGAATGACACCGTACTAAATACTCGATCTTTACTACGTTTTGCCATTAGATACATGCCGGCCAGGAATGTGGTTGCGAATATGAGAAATGCGAAATTATGTAGACCCATTAAGAGTCGGCTATCAGGATTGAACGGCAACAGAGCTACGGCGGCAAAACCGAGCATGGACACCGTGAATAATCTAACGGGCGTCTGCAAATATTTATTGAGATGGTATTTGGTAAAAACCCAGAAGCTTAGGGCAGCAACGCAGTAACAGAGACTAAAGATGAATCTTGTCTGCGGTAATGAGGCGAAGTAGCTGATGGGGTGCGCACCGTTGAAAGCCGACGGTTGGCTGAGATAGAAAGACAGCAAGGCCGACCATTCAAATACTACGGCGATGATGCCGCCGTATTTTGCGATTGACTCGACGTTTTTGAGCTTCACGGTGCGGCCGGCGGGGTGAGGCCGAGGTGCGTGTAAGCTTTGGGGGTGACACGGCGGCCGCGCGAGGTGCGCTCAAGCATGCCGATTTGCATGAGGTAGGGTTCGTAGACGTCCTCGATGGTGGTGGCTTCCTCGGAGCAGATGGCGGCTAGCGTGGTGAGGCCGACCGGGCCGCCGGCGTAGTGGGTGATGATGGCCTGGAGGAGCTGGCGGTCGGCGTTGTCGAGGCCGAGGTCATCAATTTCGAGGAGGTGGAGGGCGGCGCGGGCCTCTTTGCGCGTGATAGTGTCGACCTGGTTGACCTGCGCGTAGTCGCGCACGCGCTTGAGGAGGCGATTGGCGATACGCGGGGTGAGGCGGGCGCGGGTGGAGATTTCTTCGGAGGCGTCGCGAGCCAGCTTGACGCCTAGGATGCCGGCGGCGCGCTCGATGACCTCGATCATTTCGGGTGGCGAGTAGTACTCGAGCCGGTGGACATGGCCGAAACGGTCGCGCAGGGGGGCGCTGAGGGCGCCGGCGCGGGTGGTGGCGCCGATGATGGTGAAGCGCGGGAGGTCGAGGCGAATGGATTTGGCGGACGGGCCCTTGCCGAGCATGACGTCGAGGCCGAAGTCTTCCATGGCGGGGTACATCACTTCTTCGACGGTTTTGGGGAGGCGGTGGATCTCGTCGATGAACAGCACATCGCCGTCGGCCAGGTTGGTGAGGAGGCTGGCGAGGTCGCCGGCGCGCTCGATGGCGGGGCCGCTCGTGACGCGCAGATTGGCGCCCAGCTCGGTGGCGATGACGCCGGCCATGGTGGTTTTGCCGAGGCCGGGCGGGCCGTAGAGCAGGATGTGGTCGACCGGCTCGCCCCGGTGCTTGGCGGCGTCGATGGCGAGTTTGAGGTTTTGCTTGAGCAGGTTTTGGCCCACGTAGGCGGCGAAGGACTTGGGGCGCAACGTCTCGAGCGTCCGCTCTTCGGCCTCGGCCGCGGGCGATTCGGGGACTTCGGGATTGACGATGCGCTCGATCATACCAGTATTGTATCAGGCGCGAGCGATCTGGGGGCCGGGGTCGCCGCAGGAGATTGGTGATTTTGTTGGTTTTACGGCCCGGCCCCCACTCGAGGGGCCGGGCCGCATGGGCTAGGCCGTGGCCGAAAGCGGCGGAACGTGCCGCCACCAGTCATTGGTCAGCCCGCGGCTTACGCGACCGCAGAGCGCCTCGCCGGCCGACTGCGACGGCCAGGGAGCTGGTTCGATCGGTCGCCGAGGCGGCGCCGGCTCGTCCGGGCTGGGACAGAAGAAGCACGATGATGCTCCATCGCGCGGCCAGAGGTGATGCGGCGCCTCCTCCTTGAAGGTCAGCCGGTAGGCCAGCCGGAAGAGCCCGTCGGTGTTGAGGTCGGGGTCGCCGGAGCCACTGGGTTGGTGGCCGATGCCGACGCGGCTGACCTGTCGAGCCCACGCGCCGTGGTTGTCGCGCTCCACTAGCTCGTGCCAGATGTGGTCGATCACCTCCGAGGTCATGCCGAAGGGGAACGAGAACACGGTGCCCAGGGCGAAGTAGCGCATGAGCTCGCGCCAGTGGAGCTGGGCGGCCGCCTCGGTGAGGCCGTACTGCTGGCGATGGGCCGCGATGACCGCCCGCGGGGCTGGCGCCTCCTTGAACCGGTCGAGCGTGGCTCGGGACTTGTAGTGGAAGGTGATTCCCGGGCGAGCCGGGAGCCACAGGGCGACGAACTGATCGCCGACGAACAGCTCCTCGGAGCGCCGGCGCAGAAAGTCCTCGAGCCGGGCGGCGCGATCGGTGAGCCATTCCGCCCAGGTCTCGGGACGCGGGAGGGCGTCCGGACCCGGGCGTTCGAGCAGACCTACTGACATGCGTCCTCCTACAGGACTCGGATGACTACGCAAAATTACCTTACCAAAAACCGGGTTACTATCGATAGTGGGATGCGTTGAAGATTCCTGGCGTGGCGCGGGGCTAGCTGCGCGCCTGCTCCAGTCGGGCGATGCGGGCTTCGTGCTGGTCGAGGCGGCTCAGGGTGTCGCGTTCGAGCAAGCCCATACTAGTGGTGATCCGAGACTCCATGCGATCGAGCTCTATCCTCAAATCGGCTTTGGTAGCCAGCTTTGCAGTGACTGCCTTGAGCTCTTCTCGCGTTGCCAGCCCCTTGGTGGCATCGTTGATGATGGTTTGGATTTGGCCTAGGTCTTCGCGTGTGAGAGACATATTTCTACCCCTTCTGAATGTCAGTATATCTTATGGACTGAGTCCATTATACCGAACAAAAAGCGAATATGCAACGGGTGGGTGGGGCCGGATTATTTATCCCAAACGCGAATGCTCAAAACTTTCTTGTGGGTTTCGGACTGAACGCTGCGAAACCAGGCGATGTGGCCGTCGGAGGTTTTGAAACAATATTGGTCGTTGGCGCTCACATAATACGCACCAAGTGAACGGTATTTGTCGTTGGTAATGAGATATACACAGCGGGCATAGGCCTCGCTTTCGGATGTGTTGGTCGCGCTGTAAAAGTCGGCGTGGTCGGCGTTGGCGGCGAGGCCGTTGGTGTCATTGAGGAATAGGTCATTTGAGCCGGTGGCGAGGGATTGATTGGGCGTGATCCGTCCGCCGGCTTCGAGGTCGATGGCGTCTCCGCTAGTGAGCGTGATGGCGCCGCTGAAGAGGGGTTTGGGCGTGGGACTGGGGGAAGAACTGGGAGCGACCGACGGCGTGGGGCTCGCTGGGGGGCCGAAAATGGGCTGAGACGGCGTGCCGAGAACGAGGCGGTCGATGGAGACGGCCAGCGTGGAACTGCCCGCGAGCATCATGAGGATGACGAAGGCGGCTTGGCGACCGAGCGGCTTGCCCCAGCGCCCGATCAGCAGGTATGCGCCGGTCGCAAGCGCCAGGGAGGCGGCGATAATGATAATGATATGCGACTTGTTCTGAAACACGCCGACGACAGCCGAAACATTGGCGACGATACTGAGGGCGTCGAGGAGGCGGCGGGCGCTAGGGTTGGGGGCTGATGGCTTGGGTGACATGGGTGTGTTTAGCGTACCGTACGGGGGTAGCTGGCGTCTATTCTGATATAAGCTGATCGATCACGGCGTCTTCCGGGGGCATGAGGTCGTAATGGTGACGCTGGGCGGGATCGATCCATTGATGATCGTCGTGTTCGTCGCTGAGGGTAATGTCTGTAACCTCGGTGCGGCAGAGCATAAATATACCAACAATCTGCAGGGTTTGGCCATGGACATGCGGCCGCCACTCGCCGACATGCAGCGGCCGGATGACCTCGACGGTGAGGCCGGTCTCCTCTTTGATCTCGCGCGCCAAGCCGTCGGCGAAGGCCTCGCCGGGTTCGAGCTTGCCGCCGGGTAGTTGGTAGCGGCCGACATTAGTGTTGCCGTCGCCGGCCGGGCCTTCGCGCAGGATGAGCACTTGGCCGGCGGGGTCTAGGATGACGGCTTTGGCGGCGACTTTGAGGATTGGTACCGGCATTTATTTGACCTGCTTGAGGGCGGCTTTGAGGCGGGATTGGTCACCTGAGATGTCGGCGGGAATCTGCGCGACGGCGGCGGTGGCCTGCGCGGGCGTGTAACCGAGCGCCACGAGGCCCTGGTAGGTGGGGTCGGCCACCGGCGCGAGGCCGGCGCTCCCCTCCTCTACTTTACCGCGCAGCTCCATGATGACGCGGTGGGCGGTTTTGGGACCGACGCCGGTGATGCCCTTGAGCAGTGCGGGGTCGTTGGAGTTAATGGCTTGGCGAAGGCGCGATTCGCCGGCGGCCGAGAGAATTTGCAGCGCCACTTTGGGGCCGACGCCGTTGACGGCGATGAGTTGGGCGAAGAGTTGCTTGGAGGCGCGGGCGCTAAAGGCGTAGAGATTGTGCGCATCTTCGCGAATTTGCTCGGAGATGTAATACGTGGCCACGGCACCAAGCTCGGCACTCCCCCATTCGTCGACCGTGACGAATAATTCGTAGCCGACGCCGCCCGCTTCGAGTACGAGGCTGGTTTCGAGCTTTTCGGTGACGACGCCACGCAGAGTTGCAATCATGGGGCTATTGTAGCAGGGATTTAACGTGTCGAGCGGCGCCTCCCCGGGTGTGGGGAGGCGCCGCTAGGGCGGACAGGATGGGTTGTTCAGTCGGCTCCGCCGTCATCGAGCTTGAGGGTGAGGACCCAGGCTGCGATGGCCAGGGCGTTCTGGTAGGCCGTGGCCCAGCCCATGGCGGTCTGGGTGTTCTGGTACTCGTTGGCGCGGAGGTCCTCCTCCAGCCGGTGGACGAGCGCCTCCTCGTAGGCGGCCTCGCTCTGCCGAACCGGCTCGGAGGCCGGGAGCGCCTCCTCGAGCTCCCGCACGATTCCCCGGGCGTGCCCGAGCGCCTGCTCCCAGGTGGTGTACAGGAACACGACCGTGGTGGGGTCGCCCGGCTCGGGGGTCGGCGGTTCGGCGGCCGTGATTTTCTGCAGCCGGGACCGGGCCTCGTTCAGCTCGGTGAGCTGCTGCCGATAGTCCTCGAGCTGCCGCTGGTGGCGCGCGTCGACGCGGGCGGTGAGCTCCTCCGGGGTGAGGGCCCGGGCGGCGGCCAGACCCTGCTGCAGTGGGCCGAGGTCACGGCCCAGCTCGCCGCCGACCACCTTGGCCACGAACTCGCCAATCGTGGCCGGCAGGTCCGCCGGCTGGAAGCCGAAGTCGAGCAGCTTCTGGAAGACCGCGTGGCCCGGCTGCTCGACGCCGTTGGCGGCGCGGAGCAGGTCGCCCCACACTCGCAGTGCGGCCGGCGATAAGGGGGTGCGCGTACTCGTGGTCATGTGCCACTCCATCTCGATGTAGGGACGTACGTTTTGTTATAATAATATAATTTCTGCAATTGTCAAAATCCCTCGTCTGACCCACCCTCACTTGCTCACCCTCCCGTAATCACCTGACAGGCTGGTTGCAACATTTCCCTCTCCAGAGCCTCAAAGAATTGCCGAAACCACGACAGAGTCTTCTTGGTATGTCGTGTTTTGT